>Ga0210398_10005614_pt1 | contig 11649 bp, 14 predicted proteins | sample IncBWC4OmetaG_FD_161047 | JGI IMG/M metagenome (GOLD analysis project Ga0210398, IMG submission 161047) | Forest soil microbial communities from Barre Woods Harvard Forest LTER site, Petersham, Massachusetts, United States - Inc-BW-C-4-O | ecosystem: Environmental > Terrestrial > Soil >... | reverse complement strand
CTCCGATGCCCAGCATCAGCGAGAGGAGCGCCACCACGGTGAACCCGGCGTTCTTGCGGAAGGTGCGCAGCGCGAAGCGCACATCCTGCCACAGCCGCTCGGGCCACAGCCATCCCCACGCTGCGCGCGAGTGGTCGCTGGCCAGGGAGACGCTGCCGAACTTCTTCATCACAGCCTCTGCGGCGCCGGGTAGAGCGACCCGTGCCGCACCTGCAGCACCTCGCCGGATCGCTGCTGGATGATGCGGGCGATCGCATGCCCGTGCGCGGGCCCAAAGGCGAGCGTCTGCAAAATCAGTAGGTCCAGAGCGCGCTGCAGCAGTTCGAGTTGGCTGTCTCGCTCTCCAGTCGTCATTCGAACTGAAGGTAGCCCTGTTCAGGTCGAATATCAAGGGGAGAGACGAACTAAAATGAGCGTCAAATCGCCAATCCGCTCGCCCATCCATGACGGTGGGTAGCCAGCGAATGCAGCTTCGCCGTTTCCGGACGCATTACGGGCTAACCGGAGCGCGCCGGGATAAACCGGCATGTTGGTGTGTCCAAGGAAGGCTGGCGTATTCAGTGAGGAAAGTCTCACCAGGGCAAAAGTCAGAGCCTCGTATTTAGGGATAGGTTTTCGGAGGCGCATTCTTGTGCTGCGATCACTCTGCATGAAATCCGCACATCCGTCTGTCCCCGGTTTCCCCAGCATCTAATCAACTAGTCCACGGTCAGGGCTTCGAGGTAGGGTTTCGAGACTTCAATTATGATATCACCCGGGGAAAACTCGGGCGAGTTGATGGCTTGAACGGGTTTGAAGTGGACCTCTACCTTAATGTAATTACATCTTCTGGATAAGTATCGTGTTTTCTGGCGGATTTCTATCCCGCCATCCTCTGTGAAGAGCTTGTCTAAGTCGCGACGAGTCATGCCATTCCTGATTTTCCCGAAATCGTCAAGAACCTCCTTAATTTCAGGACAGTAATCCTTTTGAGGTTGAACTCCCACCCTAGACGCTGCTTGCAACATAGCAACTGTAAAAGCGAAAAGCACCAGCATCGGTAGCGTCTTCATTTGGTCTCCTTTAGCAATGAATGTCAATGTCGATCTTGCTGGTTCGGCAATAGAATTGTGTTTGCCAAGCCGGATTTGCTGACCTGGTATCTCCAACACCCATCTGAGCCTTGGAATACTGATCGGGTGATCGTCAGGTGAGGATTTGTGAATGACTGCATGGCTCCGCTTTGAAAATAAGGGCAGGACCAGAAATACTCCTGGTCCGCACTGAACGATGAGATGTTTGTGAAGTAGCGTTTCGTCCGTGAGCAGACCGGCATGCTTGTGCTCTACTAGAACCCGAAAATGCAGGATCTCATGATTTTCGATAACACGACGAATGAAATGGAAATCCTTGAGGTACTAACCCCAAAATTCATCTCCGCGAATTCTTACTTCGGCGCCGGAGCAGCAGCCGTCAACTTCGTAAACGTCGATTCCAGATCGGATGTCCACGTGTTGCCGCCATCTGTGGACGATTCATATTTGAGTGTGTATTGCGTCTTGGAAACTTCCTTCTCGGTCAAGCGCGTCTTCATCGGCTTACCTTGCATCATCGTCTCGGTTGTCCAAGTCCAAGTGTCGCCGCTGACATTTCCTTTGGCCGTGATCAGTTCGCCCCAACTGTCGAATGCGTTGTAGGTGTACGTTTTTGTTTCCGGGTCATATCCCAATACGGCCATGATCTTAAAATCACCCACGGGCGATTTGTTGTCCGAATGGCCCACAATAAAAAATCCTCCGGACACCCATTCCCACTTTTGAGTTGACGACACCGGTCCGGCCATACCGTGCGCGGTAGATTTACCCTCTTCTTTCCAGTTGCCCACAAAATATGCGAGCCGCTTCACCTCTGGTCCTGGTTTCGGCGGTCCTTGCGGAGCCTGCGCCCGCATTGAAACTCCCAGCAGCAAAACACAAATCGCAACCAATCCAATGATTCGTTTCACGTGAGATCTCCTTAGCGTGTGAATCCGCGGCTATGGTTTTTCAGTGCACGTACATTCTAGACGGACGTACGCTCCAACATTTCCGCGCCGGGGCAGTTGCCCGAAATAATACATCCATCCCCCGAATCTTCCACGCCAAATCATTTCACAGTAAAGGGTATCCGCGTCATCACTTCGTCAGAGACCATGAGACCGACCGACGACGATGGAAGAAGGACGCGTCCGCGCCAATCGATCCTCATATCAAGGAGTTGCTGTGCCGACAGTGGCGAGAATGGGTCTGTCCAGACGATGAATTCCTCGACCAGATTGGGAGGAAGCTCGGAGGGGCGCGGTCAAATTCGGATGAGGCGGGAGCGACCCCATCGTGCCGCAAAATCGCGACCCGATCCCTTCGGGCTTCGGGGGGCACTCCCGCCTCAAGCTGCTCAGGAAATCGCAGCCCGTGTCGTGGCCGCGCGGAGAGGGAGCAGCAACGGAGTTGTAAGACAGCCCGCAGTCCAAAACTGCAAGGGAGGAACAGGGAGCTTGACCCGTGCTTTCTTTTGCTCCTACGCTTAAAGGCTATGGAAGTAGATTTGACCGCCGACCAGAGAGAATTCATTCGCCAAGCCATAGAGACAGGCAGGTTTCACCGGGCTGAGGATGCGGTACGCGAAGTGCTTTTGTTATGGGAAGAACGTGAGCGCAGACGTGCGGACATCCTCGTAGCCCTTGATACGGCGGAAGCCTCTCTCTCACGGGGCGAAGGCCGTGATGTCACGCAGCAGTCGATGCGTGAGCTTGCTAACGAAGTGAAACAGCGCGGGCGCCTACGGCTCGACGCCGAGCAACAAATCCCGCGCTGATGGCTCACCGGCTTGCTCCGCAAGTCGAGTTCAGCTTGATGATATCTGGTACTACGTAGCCAGAGATAGTGGCAGCATAGAGATTGCTGATCGCCTGATTGATTCCATTACCGACCGTTTCTTTCTTCTTGGCAATCATCCCTATGTAGGTCGCCTCCGCGACGATTTGCGCTCTGGCTTGCGAAGTTTTCCCGTAGGTCAATATCTCATGATCTATCGGATTGATGGCATAGACGTGCTTATTCTTCACGTGGCGCGCGGCAGCCGTGATATCGAAGCGATGTTCGGTCGCTGATCTCCTTAAGTCACTATCGACGAACTTCGCTTTCATACTGACATCGCCAAAGTGTAGCGCGCCACGGGGCGGGAGGGAAGGATAGGAAGTCCCGCTCTCGAAGAGCGGGAAGAGGTTCCGCCGTATGAGTAAGTTTCGCTCTTCCCGTGGATGTCAAACCGTGGTTCACTGACAAAGGTGGCGAGGGTTAATCGGTATAACATCCGGGAAAAGTCTGGGCGGCTACACGACCAAGGAGAAACAACAACACGGTCATCACGCCCAGATGCGTGCAAATGCGCAGCGCCATGATACTTCTCCCCGAGGCTGAGATTACGGGTTCGAGGGTAAGCAAAATGAGTCCAAATTCCACGCGCACCTCTGCCGGCGATACAGCAACACGACGAGAATACAGTCGACCTTTCTCACTGATCACCGTCGCAAGAATTATTCTCTTTTCATTTCTCTCGCTCAGAACGGAGAGATTCCTCTGCGGATTTTTGCTCTTGGCATTAGCTCAGGGCATATCAGTGGCCCAATCCAAGCCTGAGGAAGTTGTCTTTCCAATCGGCGGACGGGGGTTGCACGGGTTTATGTGGAAGCCCGAGGGTACTGGCCCTTTTCCGGCAATTGTGTGGAATCATGGCAGCGAGAAATTGCCGGGCTCTCAACCGGCCCTAGCCAAGTTCTACACCGCGCATTCTTACGTCTTCTTTGTTCCCCATCGTCGAGGGCAAGGCCGTTCGCCGGGTGATTATATTCAGGATCTGGTCGCCAAGGCACCTCCTAGCGAGCGTGCTCGGCGCATGGTCGAGCTTCAGCAAGCCGAAGTTGACGATGTGATTGCCGCCCTTATTTATCTGAGGTCTCAGCCCTTCGTTGACCCTGCCCGCATTGTCATTTCAGGGTGTTCTTACGGTGGCATCCAAACCCTGCTTACTGGTGAGCGTGATCTGGGCGTAAAGGCACTCGTACCGTTCGCTCCCGGTGCGATGTCATGGGAGCAAAATGTGCCACTTCAAGATCGCCTAGTTCGTGCGGTGGATCTCGCCAAGGCACCTGTCTTTCTGATCCAGGCCGAGAACGATTACAGCCTGGGTCCAAGCCGGGTCTTGAGCAAGGAAGCAAACAAAAAGAAAAAGGACTTTCAATCAAAGATCTATCCCGCTTTCGGCGATACCCATCAGGACGGACACTGGGGATTTTGTTCTTCGGCAACCGACGTCTGGGGAAACGACGTACTGGCGTTTCTTGAGACGCAGATGAAGGCGTCCCACTAAGATTTCGGCGAGTGCATGGTACCGGCACGCTAGTTGATTGCATAACAATGTCGGCCCCCCGACCCGAGTAGACTGTCTTTTTATCGACGACCGCAGGCTCGGGAGAAAGGAGCCGACATTGTCTCGCAATCAACTGCCCTTTGGCTTGCTGGCACACCGAGCAGGGGCCATATCTATCTGATTTTGACGGCAGTTGCAGAAAAACGAGGCGGCAAAAGGCGGCATTAGGGGATGTGCACTCGGTTTGTTGTGAGCAGTTCTCGGCGGAACGAGTGTCCACCGGATCCCAAAATGTCTGAATGGACCGTGATCCAAAGCTAAATCGAACTGTCTTTAAGCTAAACCTGGACGCTTCCGACGACCTGCTTTCCGCGACATGATTCCACGTGTTTTCAGTGGGAACCAACAATCAAGGTTTGGTGTCTTAAAGTCCAGGGAATACCAGCCTCACGGTAGGTGTGCTGCGGTTTGGAGGATCGCAAATGAAATTACGGTACGTCCTCAGTTTTTCGGCCATCTTGATTGTTCCCGGCGCCATGTGCAGCGCTCAAAACACTCCCAAGGTGGAGGATGCGACCACTGCAGTGGTGCGCGCTTTTGAGACGCACGATATCGTGATGTTCGGGGAAATTCACGGAAACAAGCAGGAATATGAGTGGCTCCGCTCTCTCGTTGCCACTCCTGAATTCGTCGACCGCGTTGACGATATCGTCGTGGAATCCGGCAACTCGCTTTACCAAAAATCCGTCGACCGTTACGTGAGCGGCGAGGACATCCCGTTGGAGCAGGCTCAGAAAGCTTGGCGCAACTTGATCGGCGCGATTGGGCCACCCTCGCCCGTGTTTGCATTGTTCTATCAGGCTGTTCGCGAGACGAACCTGAAACGAAAAGGCAAGCACCAGATGCGTATCATTTGCGGCGACCCTTATATTGATTGGGAGAAAGTCAAAGATCGCGAGGACATCGCCCCGTATTTGGGCAATCGCGATCAGTGGTATACGCAGGTCGTAAAGGACGAAGTCCTAGCCAATCACCACCACGCGTTGCTGATTATGGGCTGGGGCCATTTTTTGCGTCGCTTTCCTCCTGGTCCAACTGGTCAAAGGACGCCTTCGATTGAGCAACAGTTGCGTTCGGCGGGCGTGAAAACCTATCTAGTAATAGCTGGTACGAACACAACGGGAGGCTACGACGACCTGGACCATCGGTTCGATTCATGGTCCCCACCCGCGGTCGCGCCGTTAGACGACGGCTGGGTAGGCGAGCTTCCTGCGATGCCAGTGCTCTCCGGAGGAAGTATCTTGCTTAGACCAGCTACACCTAATTCCGGCCCTGCCGCTTCCCCAAGTTCGCCTCCGAGCCCGAAATTGAAAGACGTCGCGGACGCACTACTCTATCTGGGGCCACGCGACAGCTTGATTGCAGTCCGAATGCCGCGCGCTGAACTGGATGGCACGCCGTATGGCAAAGAGATCGAACGCCGCCTGATGATTGAGGGAATTCCGATGAATTTTCTTTTTGACAAGGACGAGGTGCCGCAGTTCTCTCGACCCGAACCAAGCGGCGGCAATGCCCCACCACCCCTTCCACCACCGCCCAAGAACATGGGCGCTCCGCTACCACCCAGACCGCCATCACAATAATGGACTCGTAAGCGGTAACCATTCCTCCGGCGCTTCCGCGTGAGCCGCAGGTGTCAATGCCTCTCCGCGTTACGGGTGTGGGCCGAGGCAAACCTAGTTGTACTTTTGTTAACCATGTACTCGCCCTGCATGAAAGCCATCGGCCTCTAACAGGGTTGTACCCTTTAGAATCTCGCGGGTCTGAAGGGCTCTGGGGCAAGAAAATCAGCTCCGTGGAACTTCGGTATTTCGCATGGACGAGAGAACTCTTCCGACTGATGCAGTCATACGCCCCGTACATGAGAATTTTCATAGGAGTGGAACCGTGTTCTAGTTCGATGCGGGGGAATCGCTGCGCGTTTGGATGAGTGCGAGATTGACCGATTTCTTATCAGATTCCTCCAAATGCACGGACTGGCCCTTGGTCTCGTAAGGTTTCAACCACTCAGGATCAAACCAGTCGTCGCCGAACTGCTCCTCCGATTCATCGACAGAATCCCAACTGAAAACCTTGTAATCGCCAGGAGCGAGGCCAGCCATAATAAATTTGCCATTCTGATCGGTGGTCATTGACTTGTACTTCTCGACTAGGCCGCGATGAGGAGGGTCTGGTATGAGCACCACCGGGGCGCCTGCAGCGGGAAGGGAATCGGCGTCGAGAACGACGCCGCTCAGTTGAGCCACGTGAGAACTCATGGTGAGCTCAAGAGATAGATCGGCGCCAGGCTGAACCGTGAAGCCCGCGTCAGTGATAGTTGCGCTGCCATAGCGCGCGGACTTTAAGAAAAACTTCTCTACAGGACCGTACAGATGCACGACGGGCCGGTAGGAGCCCTCGGGAACGTCTTTGAACTTGAAAGTTCCGTCCGGCCTTACGGTTGGTTGAGAGAAATAGGGTTGGTCTTGTCCCAAGGCCTGTAACCTAATGTGGAGGCTGCTGGGATCGTTGGCCGGTGTGCCTCCCCACGTGAGTCGACCGGAGATATCGACACCGGGGGAAATCGTGATCGTTACGCCGTCGACGTCGGTGTTTCCAACCTCCAATTGGCGACGCGCGAGGTGCCAGTCATCCGGTTCACCGCTTCTGATACTCGCGGTGAGGTCATAAGAGCCTGGGGGCACATTGCGAAGTACGAAGCCGCCGTCTTTTACCCGGAAGTTGACATTGAGTCCCTGAAGAGCCTGAGCCAAACCCGGGCCCTGCGGATTTAGCGACACTGTTCCCGATACCGCTGAATTTTCGAGAACCGCGCAGAGCACTCGTCCGCGCACAGTGACGAAGCGAGAGGCGCGCAGAAAGAATTCCACGGAGCGAATTTCATCGCCAGGGCGGACGGAGATGGCCTGCGCTTTTGCAGGATCGACAGTGTTTGGATAATAGCTCGGTAAATAGCCCGTGATGAGCTTTTGATTGGGAGGCGTATAGCGGTGAACGGGGTCTTCGGGCCGGTAGTTGACGGCAATGTAGTAGCGACCGGGCGCCAAATCAAAAATGCGAAACTCACCCAGGTCATTCGTTAAGACAGGGTCATCGCCGACCTCCTGCTCCTTGCCCAGCCGCTTGGACGCGCGATAGGTCATCACCGCCGCCTTGGCGATTGGCTCGCCCTCTCCGTCGAAGACGTGGCCCGAGATGGCAGCGGTGTGGGCGAGCTTGAAGACCAGATTGGTCATGTTCTGGCCGGGAGCGAGAGTGCGGATGGCCTCGGCATCGACGTAGCCATTGCGAGAAACCTCGAGGTCGTAGGAGCCCGGCAGGACGTTTTCAAAAAGAAAATGGCCCTGTTCATCGGTTAGGGAGAAAACCGAGAACTCCTCGTCGGAGCGGCTCTGCAGAAGGACTCTGGCTTTCTTGAGGGGTTCACTCGTGTCCAGACGGAAAACGTTACCGGCGACGGTGGAAGTTTTCTTGTCGGAAGCAGTCGATGTTGTCGCAGGTTGCGCGGACTGGCCGAAAGAGGGAAATGAGGTGAAGAGCAGGAGGGATAAGATGGGGAGCGGTCTCACGTTCGTAATGACCCCGATTTAGCGCGACTCCATCATCACATAAAACCAATCGCGTGCAAGAGTTCACCAGTGCTTGGCGGGTTGGCTCGAAAGCGAGAGGCGAGCAGAGTTTCAAACAAGCAAAGCAAAGCGTAATTGTTGTTCAACACTCCAAGTCCCGAGTCGCTGACGAGCCCTCTTGGTCCGTCCAAGTTGCCAGTTTCCTGACTTCTGACTTCTCATTCCAACTCGAACCCATCCCACTTCCACCCCGCTATGCCCCCCAGCATCTTCTTCACTTTTCGATTGAGACGCGCGAGGCGCACTGCCGCTTTATCCGCTCCGTTGCAGTGGGGGCCGCTGCAGTAGACCACGAAGGCGACGCCGGCGGGAAATGCGGCGAGGTTGCGCTCGACGATTCGGCCGTGGGGCAGGTTGATGGCTCCGGGGACGTGGCCGGCGGCATAAGCTTCCGGGCTGCGGACATCCAGGGTGACGTAATCGGGCTTGCCGGACTTCAGGTCCTCGTGGACATCCCAGCAGTCGGTTTCGAATTCGAGCAGTTTTTCGAAGTGCTCGAGGGCGGTCATGGGATTACTTTCGCGCGCCTGGGCGGCCGGGTCGAGAGGCAGAAATGCCAATATGCGCTAAAATCCTGCCACGGCGCTCCGCGATCCGCGCAAGCTTGCCGCCATGGCGTATGACGGCATGGGCACATTCGAGCTGGGAATCGTTTCCGAGGTGTTCGGGCTGTCCCGGCCGGAGCTGGACGTCCCCTGGTATGAGTTCCGCGTGTTCTCCCTGGACCGCGCGCCGCTGCTAGGTACAGGCGGGATTCGCGTCCAGGCGCCGCATGGGATGGGTGTGCTGCGAAGCGCTGGGACCATCATCGTTCCCGGCTGGCACGTGGACGAAGCTCCGCCTGAGGCGTTGCTCCGCAGACTGCGGGCGGCGCACGCGGCGGGGGCGCGGCTGGTTTCGATCTGCTCCGGCGTCTTCGTGCTCGCGGCCACAGGGCTGCTCGATGGCAAGCGGGCCACCACGCATTGGCGGTACGCGGAACGGCTGGCCGCGCGTTATCCACGCATTCAGCTGGAAGCGAACCGCCTATATGTGGATGAGGGCAGCATTCTCACTTCGGCGGGCAGTGCGGCGGGGATCGACCTGTGTCTGCACATTGTGCGGCGGGACTACGGGGCGGAAGTTGCGAACTCGGTGGCGCGGCGCCTGGTGATGCCACCGCATCGGGATGGTGGGCAGGCTCAATTCGTGGCCGAGGCGCTGCGGGACCGGCGCGAGGAGGGCCTGGCACCGGTGCTGGCATGGGCGCAGGCGAATCTAGCGCGGGCGCTGCGCGTGGAGGATCTGGCGCGGCGGGCCGCGATGTCGCCGCGGACCTTCGCGCGCCGGTTCGTGCGGCAGAACGGCACGACGCCGCACCAGTGGCTGATGCATCAGCGCGTGCTGGCGGCGCAGCGCCGCCTGGAGCAGACGGCGGAGAGTATCGACCAGGTCGCGGCGGCAGTGGGACTGGAATCGGCGGCCACGCTGCGGGTTCACTTCGCGCGCGCCTTGGGGATTTCGCCGGCGGCGTACCGGCGGCGCTTTTCCACGGAAACGACTGGGCGGATTGAGACTGAGAGGAGGTTCATTTGACCGCCGAGCCGCGGAGGACGCTGAGGTCACAGAGCGCGGCGGAGCCGCAACTAAATGAGGTGGGGTTTGAGGAGCCAGCAGGCCATCCGACTTTCGCAGTCTCTCGAAAAACGGAAAGAGTTCTGCTGTCGGAGTCGATCGCACTGGTGGAAGCGCATGCGGAGGAGTCGGGCTACGAACCACCTACCCTGGACCCCGAGTTCGCTGCCGACCTGGAAGAGATCATCAATAGCCGCAAGCCCCGCAACGTCTCTATATGGGAGTAATCCTCGACTCCAGCGTGCTCTTTGCAGGGGAGCGTCGTGGCGAAAGTGTGCGGCAAATCCTCAAGAGGGTGCAAGTTGCGCATGGGGAAGTCGACTCCGCACTTTCGGTCGTAACCAAGTCGAACTGACGCACGGCATCTACCGGGCCAAGAGTGAAGCGGATCGCGAGCGGCGGCGAGCTTTAGCGAAGAACTCCGCCGTGACATGGTGGTGCATCCAGATCTGGCGTTGCAGCGAATCGAGCTTGGTGAGTTTATCCAAAGCCAAATCGAGTGCCAACAAGTTGTCGCTTGAAACTTCAAGCTGTCCGGAAACCATTGACGAATCCCGGCTTAACTCTGGGGCTCATGCGCCACGCTTCGCGGTTCGCCGCTTGCGTTCGTAGTCTACGAGGATCCAGCGCATCAGTTGGCCATCGAAGTCCAGAAAGTGTGTCCGGTTTTCCACAACGATCGATTTTTCGCGTTCCTAGCGCAGTAAACCTCGTGTACAGCGCGGTCACTTGAAGAGTGTGGTGGGGACGCTGCGGCCGCAGCCGATATCGGGCCAGGCGGCGTAACTCTTCATAATATCAACGGCAGGAGCTTGTTAGGTCACACTCCATCCCCGGGCCCCAAACGAAGACAACCTCTCCAAAATGCTTCGAGGGGATCATCTCAGCTGAGCCACCGTTGCATTAAGCGCGGGGAAGTGCCGGAGAGACTGCTGTAGGGGTACCCTAGATCAACCCACTTTTCTGAAAAGTCAGGGGTTGTTAACGCGTTCCCTGGAAGCGGCGACCTGTTTCAGAATTATATCGTTTGCCTTGAGCCAATCTCACCTGTTTTCTCGAATTAGTAGGTAGCTAGAGGCACGTATCACAACTTGTTGAGTCGAAGCCGTAATTCCTGTGTGGTGCGTTGCAGACCGGAAGCTTTTCGCGGGCGAACACTGACGGAGTTCCCTATGAGTGACCACACTTCAGGCACTTTTGTTTTCGGAGCAACTTTCTTGGCGATTCCAGGACATGAACTCGGTCCGCATAGGCTTGCCTGCAGAGAATTGATGCAGCACGCTCTCCGTCCCTTGTTTCGAATTGCCGCAATTCTGATCCTTGCTGGGTTGGCTACATCCCTCTTCTCTTTGCCAGCGAGAGCGCAAGCTTTACCCACTTGCCAGGATTGGGGCGTAATCTCCAAATGGAATGTCACCCTGAATTACTCTGGCTCTGGATCGTCCACAGACCAATTCGGAAATGACTATCTGATATCGGAAAACGGAACCATCAGCGGTCAAATCACTATCGCTGCACCACCGTCCAGTCAATGTCCGCCGATTTTGGATGGCTCCGGCAAAGCGGTGGGTGGCAGCTCCGAACAGTACGGCGGGGCGTCACCCCAAATTCAATACGCGATAAACATGAACAACGTAACTCACACGACTTGTCAGGACACCAAAGACTCCTCGGTTGCGCATCCTTACGAAATTGACTACACCATGAACGCGGTGAACAGCGCATTTGGTAGCTTAAGTGTCTTGTTTGATTTTTCAGACCCGAGTAGTCCGCCGCAACTAAAGCTTGGCTTCTACCAAGAGGCCGACGGTCAAGTGATAACCTTCAAGCCCGATCCTTCCTGTTCTCAGACTCCAGGTACCGCAACGCAATCCGCCCCTTTTGGCCCAACTAGCGTTCCTTCCACGAACACCAACTTCCAGGCGGCTGGCCTGCTTCCCACGACGGTGGGGGGCTTTTC
>Ga0210398_10005613_pt1 | contig 11650 bp, 15 predicted proteins | sample IncBWC4OmetaG_FD_161047 | JGI IMG/M metagenome (GOLD analysis project Ga0210398, IMG submission 161047) | Forest soil microbial communities from Barre Woods Harvard Forest LTER site, Petersham, Massachusetts, United States - Inc-BW-C-4-O | ecosystem: Environmental > Terrestrial > Soil >... | reverse complement strand
CGCGGCAAAGGCGCCTTCACCGGGTAGCGCAGCGGGCATGCCGTCGCCCGGGAGTTCTTTCCAGTTTTCTCCGTTTTGCGCGCGCACCAGGACAAACTTGCCGTCAACAGGGTCGCTCAGCGCATAGCAATCCCTGTTGCAGACCAACGCGTCGAGAAAAAATGTCGGACGCTTGCCGGTAAATTCCAACTTCCAAGTTACGCCGCCGTCCATCGTTTTGTAGATGCGCGATTTGTCGCCTTGCCCGCTCGACATCAGATAAGCCGTCGTCTCGTCGAAGGCGACAATGCCGCGGAAATCGAGGGTCTCGCCTCCCGCAACGTGCAGGCGCTTCCAGGTTTTTCCTTCATCGCTCGAAAAGAGAATCGCGCCGTTCGAGCCGCAAGCCCACACGGCAATGTGACGCGCCTCAGGCGATTTCGAAGAGCCGCGCGCCGCAATCGCGTCGGATATATATACCGCGCTAACGCCTCGCAGGTTGGTGTCGATCCCGCTGGTCTGCACCGACCAGTGAACGTCATCGGTTGCGCCCGAAGCTTGCTGGTTCGCGCGGAGTCTCGAGCTCGATACGCTCAGTGACGGAACGCCTGTGGTCGAGCCGCACAAAATCGCTGGCAAGGCGATCAACAGCAATATGAGATTGCGCATGCCGCGCATTCTAACAATAATTCCGGGATGACCGCCCATCTTTGTGTGGAATTCGTGTAGCGGCAGCTTTTGGTCGGGCGCGTTTGCATTGGATCGGATTATAAACCGCCGGCATGAAGGCCACGGTTATAAAATCGCCTAGGCGTCGTAATCTTGTCAGGACCACTTAAGCAAGCCCGGTGACACTCTCTGTGCTACATTGCGGCACATGAAAGTGCCCTTCACGCGTACGCTGCTCTGCGGTTTTCTGCTTTCGACGTTAATATCAGCAAGCTGCGGGGCGCGGCACGCGTTGCCCGCCGAATCACAGCCGTTAACGCCAGAGCGTGCCGCCGGTGTCGATAGCGGCGTGCGAGCGTTCATGCGCGACGTTGCTCACGGCGTTTCACAAGATGGCCCGGCGGCTTGGCGCAAGTATTTTGCCGACACACCGGCGTTCTTTATGGCCGTCAACGGCAAAATCGCTTTTGCAAATAGCGCAGAGGTTGCGACGGGGCTTCCGCAGGTCGCGCAGGCCATCAAACAAATTGAGCTGAAATGGGTCGATGATTTACGCGTGGATCCGCTCGCGGCGGATCTGGCTGTCGTGGGTGCGTCGTATCACGAGCTACAAGTGTGGGCCGATGGGCGCCGCGTCGACGACAGCGGATACTTCACCGGCGTCGCGCAATATCGCGACGGACGTTGGCAATTCCGCGACGCACATTGGTCCGCGCCAGTTCTTCCGCAACATGCCCCCTAGGTTGCAGCGCTGGCCTACAGGATTCTCGTCGGTCCGCCAGCTAGAGTGCCACATAACGTGGACTGTCATAGTCCTCAATCTCCGGCGGAACAATTCGTTTCCAGAAGATCTGCGCAATAATAGCGAGGAAGGCAAAAATTATCGGCGTTAACAGAAACAAATACAGATTCTTCCAATGGAAAACGAACACTATCGAGAGGGCCATGGCAAGAACAGTACAGACGCGCCGAATGTCATCGCTATATTCTGGTCGAACAACTAATTTCTTCCCGCAGAACGGACATTCGAAGGGCTTGACTACATTGATGCTCACGTATGGCAGGGGCGATCTGCAATCCGGACACACTGGCAAGCTAGATTCAGCGACAGATTGCCGGCTCATCGAGCACTCCACAAAAATAATCTTCTTCAGGTTGCTTCCCGCCGCTCACGCGGACTCGCGTGCCCATTTATTTTGGTGGCTTAATGTCTAGGAGCATGCCGGGGACGTTGCCTCCCGCTTGGACTGAGGGCATCTCGCCATTCCACTTTGCGATCCAGCGGTCGGTGACGGCTAGTTGCTGCCACTTGATGATGTTTTCGCTGATGGACGCGGCGCGGAGGCGGTTTGATTCCGCTTCACCGTTGGCGATGGCGATTTGCGCTTTAGCTTGACCTTCGGCTGCGGCTACCAGCTTAGCGGCGTCGGCTTGCGACTGTACCAGCTCGTTTTGTTTTTGCACCGCGATTTGCTGCGCTTGAACTTTTGCGTTGATGGCGGCAATCACGGACTCCGGCGGACGCGGCGAGCCAATGAAACCGAATTGGTCGATCACTACACCGATGTCATTCACCTGCTGCTGCAAATCCTTGCGCGAATCAAGCTCCAACTCGGACTTCTTTTCTCCCATGATTTCCTGCACGGTGTACTGCGAGCCGGTGCGATTGATGGCGTCGCGCGCGACGTTGCGCAGAAAGCCGTGAGTGAACTGCTCGATATTGTCATTACGGAATTTCACATAGAATGCCGGAACCTTGGCAGCTTCTAAATGGTACGAAACCGAAAGGTCGCCGTACACGGTCAAGCCGTCCTTGGTGTTAAACGACATTTCCTCATTGGTGGGCGACCCTTCGTTCAGGTCCCTGGTCCATTTCGCGGTCTGAATCGAAGTGGGATATTCGACGATGGTGGAAGAAAGAAAATTGTAAAACACCCAGCCGGTACGGATCGGCAAGTCTTCCACGCCGCGCTGCGTTCCAGCGAGATCAACTTTGATTCCCACGCGGCCTGGGCCGATTCGGGTAGCGCATCCTGCAAAGAAAAATGCGACGAGAATAATGGGCACAGCCAGAGGAATGAATTTACGTATTTGCATCGTTCTCCTTTTTTCGTGTGAAGGGCGCCGGCGGTTCCGTATGCGGCGTCATGTGGTGGTGCCAAACCCAGTGTAATGCCGAAGGAACCAGCGCAATCAGCGCCACAATGATCAAAATCCCGTAAAACACGGACGTATCGCTCGGCCGGTTCAGCAGGTCAAACGCTTTGGTCAACAAGTACAGCGCGCCAAAGAAAATCAGAATCACGGCGGAGTAAACAAACCCAGCTCGAAGCTTCATGCTGGGTACGACATCATCCACCGCGAACAATGTCAACGCTTTTCTGTTCTCCAGCGCGACAGGTAGTCCCAACAAAGCGAATCGCGGTGGTATCATGCGCCTTCGTAAGCACACGAAATGCAACCTACAGCGGCGACAAAGAAGATTGAGTTCAGGCAGGTCATCATTGCAGATGAGATGGAGCTGCTGTGCGAACTTGACCGGAAGATTTTCCATGCGCATCCGGCGGACTTGTTTGCTCCCGAAGACTGGGCTCAATTCGAATCGTACTGGATGATTGTCGATGGACAAATCGTAGGATGCTCGGCCTTTGTCCGCGATACTGACTACGACGATAATCCGAGGCCGGGCTGCTTGCACATCATGACCACCGGCATTCTGCCTGAGTTGCGTCGCACAGGCTTGGGCCTGAAGCAAAAACAGTGGCAGATTGAATTCGCAAAGCAGCAGGGATTCCGCACGATCGTCACCAACACGCGAGAGAGCAATCTGCCGATGCTGAAATTAAATCTCAAGCTGGGTTTTACGATTCGCGAGACTGCCCCGCACTTTTATTTCGAGCCGGACGAACCTGCCATCGTGATGGAGCTCCAGCTGTAGTCAATCCTTCGTTTCGGCGCGCGCCGCGCATGCCACGGTTTCGTAGCGCCGGGCTTCAACCCGGCATCTTAGGCTTGTAGTTTGTGAAAGCGAACGGTGATAAGTCAAAAGCAAAATGCCGGACTAAAGCCCGGCGCTACAAAACCAAATTCCCGCCCACAAACGACCACCAATTACGGCTCCGCCTCATGCAGTGGTATCATCCGCACTCGACATGAACTTCGCGCGGCAAGAGAATCACAACACACGGGCGCTCGCGTTTCTACGCATTGGCGTGGGAGTCTTTTTCCTGATTTTCGGCGAGTACAAAGTTTTCGGGACGCAGTTCACGCTGGGCGGTGGATTTCAAATGTGGATTAACAAGTTTCTGGAGGGCGGCGTCTATCCATTCATGGAGCCGGTGCTGCGTGGTTTCGTTCTGCCTCATTCGACGATGATCGCTTTCGCGGTGGCGTACGGAGAGTTTTGCATCGGCCTAGGGCTCGCGCTGGGCATTCTGGTGCGGCCTGCGAGCGTTGGCGGGCTCGCGCTGATGTTGGCGATGCTTTTTTCGGCGGACCATCCCGGCGCGCACGCTGCGTTCTGGCAATACTTCGGCGCTTCGCTCGATCATTCGATTTTTGCATTGTGCTTCGCCACATTCCTTTTTGGACGCGCCGATGTAGTCTGGTCGATACGTGCTTGGCGACCCAAACAGGAGGCGTCTGGAAGAAGCTGGAGACGCATCCGGCATCCGTAGTGGCGTTAGCCGTAATAGAAGGAGGTAGGGAATACCGTGCGAAGAGACAGACACAACATTCGAACGTTGCCATTGCCGCTACTTTTGATTCTGGGGCTGGCGCAAAACACATCCGTCGCCCAGCAACCACCGAAGGAGCCTATACCCATTGTTACCGGTGCCAGCGTGCCAATGTATCCCCAGGTTCCTCTGTTAGCGCAGATCACCGGAGCTGTGCGGTTTCGCCTTTCGACTGACGGAAGCCACGTCACGTCGATGGAAATCGAAAGCGGCCCGGCAATCCTGGCGAACGCGGCTGAAGAAAACATTAAGACGTGGCAATTCGCGCAGCACAAGCCAACCACCTTCGAGGCGACGTTTACCTACACGCTCCAGCCCGCGACGTGCGACACGGCAGGCCACTGCAACCCTAGAGAGAACGACGAAGTATTGCTCCATCTTCCCACTGACGTGCAAATCCGCACGAGAGCGGTAGTACTCAACTGATGTTTAACTTGTCGCGTCGATTGGAGAACAGTCCGCCTATGGCGCGTCGCGCCTTGCCCGCAGCATCGCGCAAGGGACGCGACCGGAATTCGTCCGCCTCACCACGGCGTGATTCACTCGCGAGCGGAGGAGTTATTCTTGCGGGAGATCCAAATCTCAAAGAGCCGCGATCAATCGGCGACGCAGCCAAAGACACTCTCAAGAGTACCGACGTGCGCGGGTTCGCCATTATCTGCGTGACGGCCTGCATCGCGCTTCTGGTGCTTCAGTTTGTCGGCAGCGATGCGACCTACGCGGAGTTGTATCCGCAAAATCGCTTCGCGCCCGATCCTTACTGGATCCTTCGAGTGAAGGCCTGGTGGATCCTGTGGATTCTGATCAGCTCTGTCGCGTTCCCCGCAATTGTGATGGCGGTTGAGCCGGGCAATCGGCTGCGCGACTGCAATCTTTCATTTCGCGGCTTCGCGCAGCATTTTTGGATTTATGTTGTGCTGTTCGTGCTGGTTTGCCCGGTGATTTGGGTGGTCTCGCTCTCGCCCGAGTTTTACAACTTTTACCCGATGTACCCGCAGGCGGGGCGGTCCTGGGCTGACTTGCTGATGTGGGAAGGAATGTACGCAGGACAATTTATCGCGGTGGAATTTTTCTTTCGAGGATTTCTGGTGGGAGGACTTTCGCGGTACATCGGAGTGCTGGCTGTGCCCGTGTCGGTGATGCCTTACATGATGATTCATTTCGCCAAGCCGTGGCCCGAAGCCGCCGCTGCGATATTCGCGGGGCTAATTCTCGGCTGGCTCGCGTGGAAACTAAAATCGATTTGGGGGGGCGTATGCCTTCACTGCGCCGTCGCCGTGTCGATGGATTTGCTGGCGCTCTCGCACAAAGGCCAACTCCCTTGGCTGCGCAACTGACGCCGCGCTGTTCGCAGCAAGCTCGCTCGAACTCCGAGGATTCTGCGCTCTTTAGGGCAAAGCTCGCGCCAATTCCGAGGCTTCGTAGTGGCGCAGCATGCTGCGCCCGCTGAAGCGATGGCAATCGGGAAGCGTCAGACACGATTTAAGCGTGGCGGCGTAGGTGGGGCGACAACTCCGTCAGATATTGCCAAGCATTTGTGCCGGGCGCGGCATGCTGCGCCCCTACGAAACCGGATCTGTGGACTCAGCACCTACACGAGGCAATCTCATTCCGCCCGCGTGGGCTACTTTTCCTTCAAGCCCGCCTCGACGCCGTTGAGGCCGACGCTTAAGAGCGACGGTTGGTCAGCGCAGAACCAACTCGCGGCGTCGTTGACGTCGCCTGCGCCTTTGTATTTCGCTTGCTGAGGAAATTTGCAGAGCGGCATGGTGCGCGCAACGCCCTGTGAAGGATCATCGTTCAGGTATTTGGTGGCGAGGATTTGTTCGGGAGCTGCGCCGGCATCAACCCATTTATCCAGCGCCGGCAGCATGACGAACGAATTCGGCCCGGGACCTCCTCCGCAATGCTGCATTCCGGGAACCATGAAAAGCCGAACACTTTTCTGTAGATTCGGATAACTCCCCGAAGTCGCTGTGGCGAGCTGTTCGTAAAGTTCGATTGTGCGAAAGGGTGAAAGCGCAGGGTCACTAAATCCGTGGTACATCAGCAGCTTCTTGCCCTTTGCGCGAAACGCGTCCAGCTTTGCAGCGTCGCCAACGGCGAGCAGTTCCATTCTTTCGTTGAACAATTTGAGAGCGGCATCGCCGACAACTCCGTCCGTGTTGACATCGAACGTGCGCACGTTGTACTTCGGGTCGAGTTCAACCATGTAACGAATGATGTTCTGTGCGAATAGCCAGCCGAGTGGCGCATTCGTGGTCCACAAATCCGCGCTGTCGAAGTCAGGCTTCTCTCTGCCGAAAGTCCAAAAAGCCGCGCCTGCGCGCCCGCTCAGATCGCTGACAGACCATCCCGGATACAAAAGGTTGCCGTGAGAATCTCGCACTGCACGAAAATAGGGCTGCAGCGAATCCGCCTGCGGCTGCGTCAGGCAAGTCGCAGTACTATCGCCCTTGCAAACGAGGCTCTTGGTATTGAAGGCGCACATTGCCGGATTCTGAATCAGGCCGTCTCTGGCTCCGTCGGATGCATCGCAGCTCGCGTTCACCGCCTGATCGACCGCATCAAGCGCCGAGCCGGGAATGAAGTTGCTCGATGACAAATGTCCATCGCGCATTACGGTAGGAAAAATTGCAGCCGCATTCATGAACGGCGCTCCGGCAACAATTCCATCGTAGTCGTCGGGATAGCGTTCAGCTTCCATCAAGGCCATACGGCCGCCATTGGAACAACCGTCGAAGTAAGCGCGCTTGATCTCCTTCGCGCTGAAGAAAGCCATAACAAGTTGTTTCGCCGCAACAGCTACCTCGTGAGCCGCGCGGTAGTAGTAGTCCAGAAGCTTTGGAGTGTTCGGCACGCCAGGCGAAATCAGCGCCCAGCTCGCATCCGTCGGCGCCGCAGTATGGCCTGTGTCCGTCACGGCGGAAGCGTAGCCGTCGCGAAGCGAACCTTCCACTTCCGTGCGGCTTGCAGAAGGAATCGTGTTTCCGCCGAGGCCTCCCACGCCGAAGAACACGAACTTTCCGTTCCAGTTTGCCGGAAGCCTGATCTCGAACCCGGCGGAATTCCCTTCGGTTTCGACGGACCCTTTGACATCGCAAAAAGCGGGCAACTGCCCCGCGGCCGGCACGTCCGTGGCGGAAGCGACCGTCATTTTATGAACTTCCAAGGCAGTGAGCGCATCCACAGTGCACTTCGTGGCATCTGCTCCGGGCCAGGGAGCCGCGAGCGACGAGACTGTGGAAACTCCCAGACACGCAAGTGTGACGGCCGCGATGCGTACCCAACCTCCGCACCCAACAACAGTTCCCTTCACTCTTAGCTCCTCATCATTCAGCCTTCGGAATTCCGGAACAGACGCCCAGCGTTGAATACTGGGTCGGGCGCGATGATACACCAGTGCAGTTGCGAAAACGTAATTGCTTAAACGCAGTTCTAGACCCGGTTAGAAATGTCCCGGTCGTTTGTTTTGAGAGGGTTACGGACGTTTTTGAATGTGAGTAAGAACCGGTTAGAAATTCGTTTGAGTGTGCAAGCTCTCCACGAATAGCTCCGTGTGCCTTCGCAAAACAGAACCTAGGTAAAGTGGGCGGATGGGCGGCCGTCGAGTGGGCCACCCTCTCCAAAGGCAATCTGTAGAAGGTCAGCGCGAACGCGATTCATGGCTCTACTGCGTCTTTTGTATGGCGGCGGTTTCTTCGATTGGTTCCTGAGTTTTCCTCCAGGTGGAATCGGGGTTGTAGTCCTTCATGGACTTACCTGCGTTTTCGGTCTTCTTACCGAGATCCTTCTCATACACAACTCCATCTTTGTCCACGATGAACGTCATCACGCCGGAGTTGCGATATTCCGCAGGATAGGCGACGAACGCGAATCCCCCGGTCATTTTCCCGCCTACGATGTAGTCGGCGGCCCCACCGGGCGCGGCCTTGCCCTGGCGCGTTACGATGCGGAAGTAGTATCCGTGGAATGGCGCGGGCGGAGTGTGCAAGGTTTTCGGGGCTCCGTTTGGAATGCCGGCTGCGGCGACCAGCGGCCCAATCGGGCTCTCCGACTGCTTATCGGCACTCGCCCAGTACAACCCGTCCTGTTTTCCCTCATCGCTCGCGAATTTCTGGGCGTACTCTTTGTTCTCTTTCGCGAAGTATTCGTTCTGCGCGGCCACAAGTTCCTGGCAAACGCGAATCGCCGACATTTCGTTCTGGCCGACCCGGCGGAACAAAACTTCCTTCACGCCCGCAGAAGAATCGAAATACCAGACAGATCCTTTTTGCAGCAGTGGTATGGGCGAAGGCCAATTCTCCGCGCCGATGTACAACGTGGTGCTTGCGTCCGGCTCTTTCACCAGCCGGTGCATTTCATCGTATTTTTTGACGAAAGTCGCGCGGTGCTCTTTGTCTTCGGCAGGATCGCCGGAAGAAATTATATCTTTCCCATCCGAGCCCAGGATCGCCAGCATGGCGGCTTCGTCACCACTCTTAATGGCTGCCACCAGCGCGTCGCTAGCTTCTTGAGCCGACGCAAACGTCTTCTGGTCCTTTTGCTGCGCCACAGCTCGGCCGGGAAACAGTGTCAGCAAAATGAAAGCGACCGCAGCAAATTTGAGAAAATTCGCGTCGTGAAAATTTCGCACGTTCGACTTTGTCCGCCGCATTTGCCTTTTCTCCGTTCTAAATTTCACAATTGCCGGGAATGGTTGAATAGCATTGAAATCGAATTAGCGATGACGTCCGCCTCCGCCGCCACCGAAGCCGCCGCCACGGAATCCGCCACCGCCGAAACTGGATTGCCCGCGGGACGAAAAGGTTCTGGCGTTTCCGCCGTGATTAAAGTCGCTGAAACCACTGGAGCGTGTACCGCTCTGTCCGCGCTGGTCGCCGAACCCTCGAGCCTCGCGGCTGTCCCCGTTGAACGCCCGCTCCCCGGAACGGTTTTGTTCTGCGCCGCGTTCGCCAATGTTTGCGCCATGATTGGCATTGTTTTCGCCGTGCGTGCCGTCGTTGTGCTCTACTCCGCCGCGCCCGCCTATGTTGCCGTCGCGCCCTCCGCCCCGATTCACGTTATTCGCAACGCCGCGCGCGCCGCCGTTTCTGTAATAGTTATTGCGGTTATAAAACGTGTTGCTGTGGGAGATGTATGTGTTGTGGTTATACACCACTGTGCGACCGCCCCAGTTGGCTCCCCAACTGTGCCATCCCCATCCGTAGCCGCCGAAAAAGCCCACGTTAAATCCAATTCCCCATGAAAGGAACGGGCCGCCGCCAAACCAAATTCCGGGAGTTGGATACCAAAACGGCCACGGAGTCAGGGGATATCCATAAACGAGCCAGGGATTGTAAGCCGGAACGTAAACGACCTCGGGATCAGCAGGCTGAATAATGATATCCGATCCCTGTGTCTGGACAGTCTGCTGCGGCGTGTCTTTGAGATTGCCCGTTTGCTGCGCCTTTTGACGCATTACCTGAATGGCATTCATTACGTCCGACTGCTGATTGTAGTAAGCATCGCCCAACGAGGAAGTCCACGAAAGGTTCTTGTCCATGTTTGCGAGAACGCTCGGGAAGGCAGTAAGAGCTTTAATGCTGGGGTCCCATGTCTGCTGATCCACGGCCTGCGCTAGAGCGTCACCCTTCAAATCGGGATTCGCCTGCAGCCAGCGGTCGGCTTCGACGACCTCCGCGGGAAAAGTGGACCCGGCTAGAACTTGCGCTACGAGAGAATCCGGGTACAGCGCGATAGGCGCTACCAGCTGATCCAACTGGTCGGCAGTCTGCGTTGTGTAACTTGGCGTGGTTGTGCCCTGGGACGATGCTTGCGAGTCCTGCGCCGGAGTTGGCGCATTCGGAAGCGGGGCTTGCGAATCCTGCGCGGCCAAATTCTGCGGCAACATGGCGAACAACAAACCAAGCGCTAACATGCACTCGAGCAGATGCGCCCATCGAGGTTTGGAGAGTCCCGCGCCGCCTATCACAAGGCCTGCCTCACTCCCGCGCATGTATCTCGTTAGCAACGTCATGACTTGAAGCCTCCTGCATATGGATAAGATTCGCCAGACGCGTGCTAGGGTACAGCAATTTTAGAAATTTCGCCACGCGGCCGCGCCCCTCACCGGCGCCAGCCTTTCGAAAACAAAGGTTACTGCTGGCCGACGCTGTTGCGACCGCCTTCCGAGTCCACGAACTGGGCCAACTCGCCGCCGAAATCCTGCTTCGTCGGCGGCATACTAAACTGCACGCCCTTCGCGGTCATTTCCGCGTGGAATTTGTGCAGATCGGGCACCGTGAATCCCAATTCGACGGACCCTGCGGCATTCTTGGCTGAAGCGCGATGCAACGCCAGCGTTGTCTCACCGGTGGAAAATTCGCTCCACTCGGGAGATTCGAACTTCAAAGGCAACGCGAGCACGTCGCGATGGAATTTCACCGCGCGGCCCATGTCATCCACGAATTTAATCACGTAGTTGAACTTCATCGGAGGCCCTCCTAGTGAGGACAATACCCTCACCGCCGCAAAAGCTCAAAATGTTTCGCGGCTGCCGGCTCTTCCGAGTTGGAATCGGGCATTTTGCGTCCCTTGCGCTCGGGTTCGCGGACCTTCGCGCCAGTTGCAAAGTTGCACAACTGTGGCATTCTATGTGGCATGGGAAACAAAGACAAAGGAAGACGCGAAGTCAAAAAGCCGAAGAAGAAAGTGCCCAAGCCGGAACCAAACCGCCCGGCCATAACCTTCGTCAACAAGCCTACCGGCACGTCGTAGCCATCGCAATAGGCGCGCCGACGGGCTTCGGTGGAATATCCACATGGATGATGTCACTTCGCTGCAAGGGCCCGTGGAGAAAATTGACGGGAAGCTTACGCTTCTAATTCCACTGGAGGCAGGCGGCGATCAATTTGTTGAATGTTCTCGCGGGATCGGAGAAGTGTGGGGAAAATATCTCAAGATAGAAATTCAGGAGTGGCTGGCGGACTCGCTTAGAATTCAGGACGGAGATTTGGTTTCAGTCGACAACGCGAACGGCAAATTCAACATCCAGCCAGTGAATCCTCGGCCGTTGCAATAAACGGCTGTGAGACGACTGCACATTATTATTGTCCCGCCGAGCTGGAAAATGCACGGAGCGGTGTGTGCCGTTTCAGCAGTAACTCCTCGCCGAGCGGAACGGTGGTCAACACTTCAACAATTTTCTCGGAAGCGACGCCTTCGCCGTACGGATTCGTCATACCTTCGAGCGTCCGACGAAACTCCGGGCTTTTTGCGGTGGC
>Ga0210398_10005611_pt1 | contig 11651 bp, 9 predicted proteins | sample IncBWC4OmetaG_FD_161047 | JGI IMG/M metagenome (GOLD analysis project Ga0210398, IMG submission 161047) | Forest soil microbial communities from Barre Woods Harvard Forest LTER site, Petersham, Massachusetts, United States - Inc-BW-C-4-O | ecosystem: Environmental > Terrestrial > Soil >... | reverse complement strand
GCTGCGCACGTCACGCTGCAGGCCGGGGATGCTTTTGCGATCCGTGAGGCCGTCGGCGCGACGGTTTGTTACGATTTTCGCAGTGCCGATTGTGCGGCGGGTGGTCACGGCGCACCGCTCGTGGCTCGCGTGGACGCCTTGCTTCTCGGCGATGCGAGCGAAGATCGAGTCGCGCTAAACTTGGGCGGCATTGCGAACGTCACGCTTCTGCGAAAAGCTTTGCCCCCCGAAGAGGCTGTCGCTTTTGACACGGGCCCCGGCATGATGCTGCTCGATGCCTTCGTGGCCGAGCGCACCGATGGGCTGCAGCGTTTTGACGCCGCCGGCGATTTGGCTGCCCGCGGGCGCGTGGACGAAACGCTGCTCGATGAAATGCTCGCCGATGAGTTCTTCGCCGCTCCGACTCCAAAGACGACCGGTCGAGAAAGCTTTGGCAAACACTTCCTCGCGCAGCACGTGCGCCTGAAGGCGCTCGCACTCGAGGACGGCGCGGCTACGCTTTGCGAGCTGACGGCCGTATCGGTCGCTCGCGCGATTCGAGGCGCCGGATTGCAAGACGCGCGCGTTATCGCTGCCGGCGGCGGCGCCCGCAATCGCACGTTGATGGAGCGTTTGGCACAACGGCTCGAATCCGGATCCGTCGAGCTCTCCGATGCGATGGGGCTCCCGGTCGAAGCCAAGGAAGCAATGGCCTTTGTGGTGCTCGGTTACGAAACATTGCGCGAGCGCGCGGGCAACGTTCCGGCGGCAACGGGCGCCGATCGTCCCGTCGTGCTCGGCGCGATAGCGCCGCAAAACCTGCGCGGGCTGTTCGCGCGAGTCGAACGCGAATGCACGCCTTCTTCGTAGGCGTCGACGCCGGGGGAAGCCATACGATTGCGGCACTCGCTCGCGGTGACGAGCTGCTTCGAACGATCGCCGGCCCGGGCGCGAATCCGAATCTGATCGGCATCGATGCTGCCGCCGAGGCAATCGAACGCTGTATCGGGCGCGCGCTCGAGGGCGAAAGCCCGGCGGCAATCGGCATCGGCGTTGCCGGCGCCGGCGACGAAAGGGTTGCGGCGCAGTTGCGGGCATCGTTGAGCCGCTGCTTTCCCACCGCGTGCATCGCGCTCTGTCAGGATGCACGCATCGCGCTGCGAGCGGCGCTTCCGGAAGGTGACGGGCTCGTGCTGATTGCCGGAACCGGCTCGATTGCATATGCGGAGATCGGAGCGCAAACCTTTCGCGCTGGAGGCCAAGGCTATCTGTTGGGAGATAAGGGATCCGGGTATGCTATCGGCGCCGCCGCCCTGCGCCACTTGCTGGCGGTGATGGAAATCGGCTCCGCGAAAAGCGCGATGCTTGCCGAACTTGCGACGCACCTCGGCGCGAACGATCGCTCCGGGGTTCTTGCGCGCATTTACCAAAGCCCTACGCCGGTGGCCGATATCGCCGCTTGCGCGCCGCTGGTGCTGCGTCACGCGCAGCGCGGCGAGGAGGTTTCGACCGGCATCGTTCAGGATGCCGCCCAGGGGCTCTTCGAGCTGATTGCGCGGGTAACGATCCAGAGTTCGAAGTGCGCGCTGCCCGTTGTCTTTTCGGGAGGGCTGCTACGACAGCGCAACGCGCTCACGCAGCGGCTCGCGCAATACATCACCGACGCAGGGCTCGACGTGCGCGTTCTTGCCGGCAGAGTCGAACCATATATCGGCGCGCTCTCCGAGGCGCGGCGTCTGATGGCGGAATCGTGACGCAACGCCTACCGCCGACGGAAGCAGAAAACCCGCAGAGTGCGGGGCTCGATCTGCTTACGACGCCGGCGCTCGTCGAGTTGCTCATCGCCGATCAGCGCTCCGCCGTGGATGCCGCGCTCGCGCAAACGCAGGCGATCGCGCGAGCCGTTGACGAGATCGCGCGCCGGCTTTCGCGCGGGGGACGGCTGCATTACGTCGGAGCCGGCAGCAGTGGCCGAATCGCCACGCTCGATGCATCGGAGATGCCGCCTACTTTTGGAACGGCGCCGGAGATGGTGCAGGCTCATATCGCCGGCGGGGCCGCTGCGCTCACCACTGCGGTGGAGGGTGCAGAAGATGACGCGAGCGCCGGCGATCTCGCGATGCTTGGATACGTACGGCCCGACGATGCGGTGCTCGGTATCTCGGCGAGCGGAGCGGCAGCGTTTGTCGTTGCTGCGATCGCTCGCGCTCGAACGATCGGCGCATACACGATTGCGCTTACCGTCGACGCGCAATCTGCGCTGGCGCGCGCGGCTGAACTGGCGATCGTCCCGCCGACCGGCGCCGAGGTGCTCGCCGGATCGACGCGGTTGAAAGCTGGGACCGCACAAAAGGTCGTGCTGAACGCAATCTCCACGGCGGTCATGATACGGCTGGGCAAGGTCTACGACAACCTGATGGTCGACGTCGTCGCAAATAACCACAAGCTCCGCGCCCGCGCGTTACGCCTGGTTGTCCGCCTCGCGCAGGTGAACGAGGAGCGGGCCGAAGAGCTGCTGGCGCAAGCCGGCGGACGCGTTAAGATCGCGGTGTTGATGGAGCGTCGCGGCGTCGGCGTGGTCCAAGCGCGCGCGCTCCTTGAACGCAACGACGGCGCGCTGAGACGACTTCTCTGACACAATTCTTGGGACTGCTGCTGGCAGCCATTGCATTCGTCCCGATGGACGATCGCCCGGTGACGGCCGAGTTGCCCGTGATGCTCGGACGAATAGCCGGCGTCCGGGTCGAGGCGCCGCCGCGTGCTTTAATCGGACGCTTTCTCGCTGCGGGGCGTTCGGACGATCTCATTGCCTGGCTCAATCGAGAAGCCGGAACGCGGCGGACCCGCGCCTTCGTGGTATCCACCGACATGCTGGCGTACGGCGGTCTCACCGCCTCTCGCGTTCCCGGACCGTCCTACGCGGATGCCGTCTTTCGCTTGCGCGAGCTCGCGCAGTTGCGCCTCAAATCTCCCGGCGCTTGGATCGGTGCCTTCGGCACGATCATGCGCCTCGCTCCGACCGGCATTCCCGCCGGCACACCGTTTTTCGCTGCATATCCCGTCTGGCCGTATCTGCAGCAATATGCCAACCTGCACGATCCTCCGTTGCCCGGCGAAGTGGTGAGCGCGGAACACCTTCGCGAATTGATTGGCGAGCCGGCTCTCGACGCGTATCTTGCAACGCGCGCGCGCAATCTCGCCGTCGATCGGCTTCTCTTGCAAATGACGGAAAAGGGCGTCATCGATCGGCTGGTACTCGGACAGGACGACGCGGGTCCGGTCGGTCTCCACGTGCGTGAAGTCGCGCTCCTGCAATCGGAGCTGGTGGGCGCAAATCTCGCAAACCGCGCGTCGATCGAGCCGGGCGCCGACGAGCTCGGCATGGCTTTGGTTGCGCACGCCATCGCGCGCGCGGCGACGTGGACACCGCGCATCGGCGTGCGTTACTCGACGCCGGAGGGCGCCCTCTATCAGGATCCGATCGAGTACGCGCCGATTTCGGCAGCGATCGACGCGTTGGTCGGGGTTTGCGGCGGCGTCCGCGATGACTCGCAGAGCGAGATCGTGCTCTACGTGCGCGTCCCCGACACGACTTCGCCGGAAGATGACGTGCTCATGGCTGAGATGAAGAACGATGTCGATCGCGGCCGCTCGGTGGCCTTCGCCGATCTTTCTTACCTTACGTCGTATCGCGATCAGGCAGCGTTTGCGCAACGCCTGCTAGCGTCGGGCCTCGCGTCGCGGCTCGACGCCTACGCGTCGTGGAACACGAACGCCAACACGGTCGGAACCGCGCTTGCCGAAGCGATCGCCGCCGGCGCCGGACGCCGGCTGCATACGTACGACGCGTCGGCGCATCGCACGTTCACGTTCGTGCGCTTCGTCGACGATTACGCGTATCACGACGAGGTCCGGCCTCAGCTCAACGCAACGCTCGCCGCGCAGGGAATCACGGACCATACGCTCCTTGCGCCCGGCGTGGCTGCGTCGATCGCTCAACTCGACCGCTCGCTGCTCTGGAACGATGCGGTTGGGATTCTCTCGCAACTCGATCCGGGCTACCATGTCGCCGCGATCTCGATCGGTCTGCCGTGGGGCCGGACGTTCGAGACTTCCATCGACGTGGGCATCGCGCCAAACATCTAGGAGCCTGTCATGGGAGCGTGTCGGGCTACGGGGTGATGCGCATGATGCCTCGGAGCCGCTCGTCGCTCTGCCATCCTGGCTGCGCTCCTGCTGCCTGCCTCCTCAGCATCACGCACATCACCCCGTAGCCCGACACGCTCCGACGACAGGCTCCTACGTTGCGTAAACGCGTTTTATAGCTTGTTGACCTAGGTTATCATTCCGGGCACGAACGCGTGTGGAGAACGCGCGAGCGTAGCGATGGTTACCTCCGTCGGTTGCCGAAGAGTGCGATAATTCTCGGGGTGTGTGGAGGCTACGTTGAAAAAACTGACGCCAACTCTGTGGGCCTGCACAATTGCTGGGGCTCTAGCTGCGTGCAGCGGCGGCGCGACTTCGAGTTCTCGGGGGGCAAGCGGGTTGGTTCCCGCACCGGGTTCCGGAAGCGTGTCTCCGATCCAGCATATCGTGCTCATCATTCAAGAGAATCGTACGTTCAATAATTTTTTCGCGACCTTTCCGGGCGCTACGGGAGCGATCGTCGGGAAAGAGAGCGTCAGCGGCAGCACTCAATCCATCAACCTAAAAGAGACGGGGCTCAATAACAAAAAAAATCTCAGGCACTCGTACCCGGGATTTTTGAAGGCCTATGACGGCGGAAAGATGGACGGCTTCAATCTCGTCGGATCTCCTTCGAATGGCAGGCCCGAAAATTCGGCGCCGTATGAGTACGTCAATCCATCCGACATCGCTCCCTATTGGACGCTGGCGGAAACCTACTCGCTCGCCAATGCGATGTTCACGACTCAGGGGAGCGAGAGTTTTCCGGCTCATCAAGATCTTATCCGGGGCGGCACCGCGATCAGCTCAACCGAGAGCCTCATCGACAATCTGCCTTATACCAATCAGGCCTGGGGATGCGATTCGCCTCCGGGAAGCAAGACGGCTATTATCACGACGGCGCTTCAACTAAAGCCTCATGCTGGGCCCTTTCCCTGCACGAACGACTTCCCGTCGAAAGGAGTCGGCTACGTAACGCTGAGGGACCTGCTCGATGGTGCGTCGCCGGCCATCTCTTGGAAATACTACACGCCGGCGATCGGTGATGCGGGCGGGATTTGGAGCGCGTTTGACGTTATCTATCCGGTTCGCCACGGCCCGGAATGGAAGACAAACGTTATTTCGCCCCAGACGACCATCCTAACGGATATCTCGAGCGGCGCGTTGGCGCAAATGTCCTGGGTCATCCCCGACAGTGCGGATTCCGACCATCCCGGCAATGGCTCCGACACCGGGCCGTCGTGGGTGGCCAGCATCGTCAACGCGATCGGCGAAAGCCAGTATTGGAATTCGACGGCAATCGTCATCGTGTGGGACGATTGGGGCGGCTTCTACGATCCCGTTGCGCCGCTTTGCGCGTCAGGATCGCAATGTCGCGACAACCAGGGCGGCCCGGGTTTCCGCGTGCCGATGCTCGTCGTCTCGCCTTACTCGAGGGTAGGGCAAGGAAGTAACGGCGGCTATATTTCCAACGTGGTCTACTCGTTCGGCAGCATCATCCGCTTCGTCGAGGACACGTTCGACCTCGGGCGGCTCGGAACGACCGACCAGACAACCAACAGCCTCGGGCCGGAATCCGGCAGCCAGGGCGGCGACATGTTCGACTTCAATCAGTCGCCGCGTCAGTTCCAAGCGATCGGTTCGAAGTATTCGCGATCGCACTTTCTCCACCAAAAACCGTCACGACTTCCGGTCGATACGGAATAGCGCGTAAAACACTTCGCTTTCCCTGGGGGCTCTCTGATGAACGGGCGATCCTTCGCAACACTCTTATGCGCGAGTGCTATAAGTCTTTGCGCTTGCAGTAGCGGCAACTCGGGCGCGCCGGAAGCATTATGGCAGATTCCGACGCACGCCAGTCTAGCCTCTTCGTGGATGATGCGGGAAGCCGCGAAGCAGAATCTATTGTATGTATCGGACATCGGAACCAACTCCGTCGACGTTTACCCGTATCCGACCGGCAAACTGGTTGGTAAACTGACGGGTTTTGGATCCGTTGCGGGCCTCTGCGCGGATAAGTCCGGCGACGTTTTCGTCGTCGACGAAGCCGGCCCCGTGGACGTTTACGCGCACGGCGGTACGAGTCCGATTCGGAAGCTAACAACCTCGGGAGCTCCGTACGGCTGCGCCATCGATCCGACCACCGGCGACCTCGCCCTTACGAATCTCTCGTCGTACCTTTACGGTACCATTGCCATCTACCCCAAAGCGATGGGTCGTCCCAAAGCGTACAAAGACGATAGCGTGGATTCGACCTTCTTTTGCGGCTATGATAACGCCGGCAATCTTTTTGTCGACGGCTGGAACAGGTCGGCTAAACCAATACTCTTGGAGCTTGCGAAAAAAGGCAAGTCGCTGGGTATGTCCGATCTGGATCCGAGCGACAAAAACCCCGGAGGCGTGCAGTGGGACGGGAAGTATGTCGCGGTCGGGAATCGAGGTGGCGGAGTAATCTATCGGATCGGCTCGACCGGGAAGACGGCGCAAACGATAACGCTCAAAGGCGGGCTCAACGTCGAGCAGTTCTGGCTCGACGGCTCGACTCTGATCGGGCCCAACTTTCAAGGCAATGGACCCGTAGCGTACTGGAACTACCCCGCCGGCGGATCCCCAACTCGGAAGATCACGGGATTCTCCGAGCCGTTCGGAGCGACGGTCAGCTCGGCAAAAGGTTTCTAGCCGCTCCTCCGGCGGCTTGCGCTAAGCGCTCACGCAACGCTCCAAAACCTGAGGTCTTAGGCGTTAGAGCCGCCGGACAGTTCGACGTACGAGTGGTCCAGCACGTTGACGTCGAGACATCCCAGTAATCGCAGCGTACGAACGATGCCGCTGCGAAGAATCTCGATCGCTTTGCCTACGCCTGGGCCGCCGGCCGCTCCCAATCCGTACGCGTATGCGCGTCCCACAAACACGGCGCGAGCGCCTAAAGCGATCGCTTTAACGACGTCGCTCCCACGTCGAATGCCGCCGTCGAGATAGACTTCGGCGCGGCCCGCGACCGCGTCGATGACTTCGGGCAGCGCGAGCAGCGTCGGCACGACGCAGTCGAGCTGCCGCCCGCCGTGATTGGAGACAACGATCGCGTCGGCGCCCGCATCGAGTGCGCGACGTGCGTCTTCCGCGCCGAGCACGCCTTTGACGACGATCGGTCCCTGCCAGGCTGCGCGAATCCAAGCGATATCCCGCCACGTCACGGTCGAGCGCTCGAGCGCCGCTCCCACATCCTCGTAGGCCATTGGGCCTTCGCCCGGGATCACGACGTTGGGAAACTTCATCATCCCACCATCGCGCAGATATCCGAGAAGCCACGCGGGACGTGCGAGAAGTTGCCCGACATGCGGCAGCATTTTCAACGGTTCGCCACTGAGGAGCTCGCGACCGCCGTTGCGCAAATCGCGTTCGCGCTGGCCCGCGACCGCGGTGTCGATCGTCACGACGAGCGCCGAGAACCCTGCGGCGCGCGCTCGTTGGATTGCCGCCGTCGCGGCCTCGCGGCCGCCGATGAGATAGAGCTGGTACCATACCGGACCGCTCGAAGCGGCCTTCACTTCTTCGAGGCGGCAGCCGGAGAGCGTCGACAGAATGTATCCCGTGCCTGCCGCGCCGGCTTGCGCCGCGGCGACGCACTCACCGCGCGGAAAGAACATGCGGCTGCTGCCGACCGGCGCCAGCAAAAAGGGCAGTTCGACCGGCGTTCCGAGCACGCTCGTGCGGAGATCGCAGGTGCCCATCGCCGCCGCGTTGCGCGGCAGAAAGCGCACTCGATCGAAGACCGCACAGTTCTCGCGTAGGGTGACCTCACCGTCGGCGCCGCCGTCGATATAATCGAAGAGCACCCGCGGAAGACGCGATTGCGCCCGTCGTCGCAGATCCTCGATCGTGAAGATGCCGGTCACCCGGTTCCGCCCATCGAGCACTTGACGTTTGCCTTGCGGAAACGATACCCTGTCTGCGCATTATGGACGTTCGGTTCGTCGCCACCGCATTTGCGACCGCATTCACGATCATCGATCCGATCGGCATGATTCCCATGACGCTCGGAGCGACGGCGCGCGACCTGCCGGCGCGGCGCAATCAGATCATCGATCAAGCCGTGCTCGTCGCGGCCGCCATAATTCTCTTCATGGGACTCGTCGGCCGTCTGATTCTCGGTTATCTCGGGATCACGCTGCCGGCCTTTACGATTGCCGGCGGAGTTCTGCTCTTTTTGATCGCGATCGACATGCTCTTCGCGCGGCCAACCGGCGCGAAACGCACCGAGGCCGAAGAACGCGAGGCCGCGCAGACCGAGAATCCCGCCGTCTTTCCGCTCGCCGTGCCGATGATCGCCGGACCCGGCACGATCGCTACCGTGCTCCTGTTGGTCACGCTGGCGCACGGAGACCGGCTCGAATTTGTCGTTATCGCTCTTGCCTACGCCATCGCGCTCTTCGTTACGTGGCTCTGCATGCGCGGCTCCTCGTTCTTGATTCGCGTGATCGGGACGACTGGGATCCACGTGGTCAGCCGGCTTCTCGGCATTATCCTCGCCGCGCTCGCCGTGCAGTTCGTCCTCAACGGCCTCGCGCTAACGCCGTTGCTACGGCGATGATAGGCTCGGATCGGCGAGCCACCGCTCGTAAACCGATTTCTCCTGTGGCGGCAGTAGCGTGTCGGGAGGCAGCTTGAATCCGGCGAGCGGGTACGGGAACGGCAACCGCGGCCAATGCTGCGCGAACGGATCCGCCCCGGGAACGTAGCAGAACGGCCAGACGATCTCGCCGTCCTCTATCGAGCCGTCGGGATACGTGAACTCATAGCGGGCGTAGTAGCAGTCGAGACCGTTGTCGCGCCAGTGCCGCGTCGGCGTGATGTATCCGTCGCCGCGCGCGCTGCCACCCAACGCCGACGGAACGGTAAACGTGTAGTTCTTGCTCGCCGATTCCTGCGAGCCAGGATCGATGGTTGGAATCGCATGCGGGTCGTTCTGTTTGTTGAGCTGCGCGACTTCTTTGGCGAATCCGGCTTGGTCGCGTTCGATCTTCGACGGAATCATGGAGGTGTGCCGAGGAAGGGTGGGGGCTCGAATGGCGACGACCTTGGCCAACTCGCGGCGCGGCGCCGCCGCCGGCGCGGCTTCGTGCTGCACGACAACGCGCGCACGGTGCCGTGGCGGGGTCGGCGCGGGCGTGGAGGGCGGCGGCCGTTGGATCGAAATCGTCGTGGTCGAAGTCACGATTTCTTTTGCGCCGCGCGATATGAAGACGTGCGCTACGGTCCAAAACAGCAGTGTCAAGAGAACGGCATGCACGGCGAGCGAGGCGAGCGTCGACCATAACAGCGCCCGCCGGCGCCGTTCGAACCTTCCTGAGATCAAGCGGTCGTTCGAGTCCCTACTTTAGCGAATGGGTTGGCAGAGTTCGATAAGTACGCCGTCGGTCGCCTTCGGGTGCAAAAAGGCGATTAGATTTCCGTGAGCCCCTTTGCGCGCGTGCTCGTCGATCAGTCGGACGCCCTTGGCTTTGAGGATGGCCAGCGCCGATTCGATGTCGGTAACACGGTAGGCGGTGTGATGAAGCTTCGTGGGGGCGTCTCCCCGAAAGCGAGCGATCGGCGAGGCTTCGTCGAGCGGAAGCAGCAGCTCGACGAACGAGCCTCCCGCCTCCAAACCCAACGCCTCGACACCCTGATCGCTTACGATCTCGCGATAGACTTGCCTGAAGCCGAGCGTCTGCGTATACAGGCGCAACGTTGCGTCGAGGTCCTTGACGACGATCGCGATGTGGTCAATCTCCACTGTTGTCATCCTGAGCGAAGGTGCGCAGCGCCGTCGTCGAAGGCTCCATCATGCGACGACCTCTTTGGCTCGATACGTGCCGAAAACATCGCGCAGGACGTTGCAAATCTCGCCGAGCGTCGCGCCGGCATCGGCCGCATCGACGAACGGCGGCATCAAGTTTTGCGTTCCCACGGCCGCATCACGGACGGCTGCAAGCGTTCGCGTCACGGAATCCGAATCGCGCGACGCGCGTAACGCGCGCAGCCGCTCGACCTGCTCGCGCTCGGCGCGCTCGTCGATCTGCTGCAGGGCAATTGGCGCGCCGGTCTGCGCTTCGGCGAAGCGATTGACGCCGACCACAACCTGTTCGCCCCGTTCGATAGCCTGCTGCGCGGCGTAGGCCGAGTCGGCGATGCGCGCCTGCATCCATCCGCTTTCGATCGCGGCGATGCTTCCGCCCATGGCGTCGACCTCGCCTATCAATCCCGCCGCGCGTTCGATCAGCTCGTTGGTGAGGGATTCGAGGTAATAGGAGCCGGCCATTGGATCCACGACGTCGGCGACGCCGGACTCGTAGGCGATGATCTGCTGGGTGCGCAACGCGACTCGGGCGCTGTCGGCAGTCGGAAGCGCCAGCGCCTCGTCTTTACCGTTCGTGTGCAGCGATTGCGTGCCGCCGAGAACCGCGGCCAGCGCCTGCAGCGCTACGCGTACGACATTATTCTCGGGCTCCTGCGCCGTGAGCGTAGAGCCCCCCGTCTGCGCGTGAAAACGTAGCGCGTGCGAGCGTGGGTCGCGGCACTCGAACTCGTCGCGCGTGATGCGTGCCCAGAGATAGCGCGCAGCCCGAAACTTCGCAATCTCCTCGAAGAAATCGTTGTGGGCGTTCCAAAAGAACGAGATGCGTGGGGCGACGTCGTCGAGCGCGATCCCGGCTTCGCGCGCGGCCGCAAGGTAGGCCTTACCGTTGGCGAGCGTAAACGCAACCTCTTCAACCGCTGTAGAGCCGGCTTCGCGAATGTGATAGCCGGAGACCGAGATGGCGTTCCAAAGCGGTACCTCGCGCGCACAGTACGACATCACGTCGGTGACCAATCGCATCGAAGGCTTGGGCGGGTAGATATAGGTCCCGCGCGCGACGTATTCTTTGAGCACGTCGTTCTGCACGGTTCCGCCAAGTCTGGAGAATGAAATCCCGCGGCGGCGCGCGACGGCGAGATAGAACGCCAGCAAGATTGCGGCGGGTGCGTTGATCGTCATCGACACCGTTACGCGGTCGAGTGGAACTCCGTCGAGCAGCGTCTCCATATCTCCAATCGAATCGATCGCGACCCCCACCTTGCCGACCTCGCCGCGCGCCGCAGGCGCGTCGGAATCGTATCCAAGCTGCGTTGGGAGGTCGAAGGCGACGGAGAGTCCCGTCTGGCCGCGTTCGAGCAGATAGCGATAGCGCGCGTTCGATTCGGCCGCCGTAGCAAACCCGGCATACTGGCGCATCGTCCAAAGCCGCCCGCGGTACATACCGGCGTGGATGCCGCGGCCGTACGGAAAAGTGCCCGGCTCTCCGAGATCGTGCGGCGTCCCCTCGACCGCATCGTAGACCGCTTCGATCGGAATCCCCGACGCGTTGAGATCTCTAGCCATCGCGACCAATCCCACCGTCATCGCCACCAGTCCCACCGTCATCGCGACCAGTCCCACCGTCATCGCGACCAGTCCCACCGTCATC
>Ga0210398_10005609_pt1 | contig 11653 bp, 13 predicted proteins | sample IncBWC4OmetaG_FD_161047 | JGI IMG/M metagenome (GOLD analysis project Ga0210398, IMG submission 161047) | Forest soil microbial communities from Barre Woods Harvard Forest LTER site, Petersham, Massachusetts, United States - Inc-BW-C-4-O | ecosystem: Environmental > Terrestrial > Soil >... | reverse complement strand
GGAGGCAGTGGTGGCGGCGATCGCGGCGGTTACGGCGGCGGCGATCGTGGCGGTTATGGTGGTGGCGGTGACCGTGGGGATCGCGGCAGCGGTGGTGGATATCGCGGTGGTGGTGACCGCGGAGACCGCGGCGGCAGTGACCGTGGAGACCGCGGCGGCGGTGACCGTGGAGACCGCTCATAATACTCTATACACCGGATACCTTAGGTGCGCCGGCTCATAATAAGGAGAATGCTGATATACAAACTCCAATTGCGCCCGCGCATTTTTCGCAAAAGCTGAATCTGCTTTCCGCTTTTGATCAAGTTGCTGCCGCACATCCGGATGCTCCTTCAGCCATTCTCCCGCGACATCTTCCCAGCGGTACGCGCTGTAACCCTCCTTCTGCTGTAAGATCGCATCGAAGAAATTCCACGCGAAATAAGAGTCTTCTCCGGTAGGCTCCAGCATCTCCACCAGGAAACGCCGCGCAGGCTGATCGGTCGTCACAACATAATCTCCCTTTAGAAAATGAATGGATTCTTGATCGGCCCTCACCTGCGTCGCAGTATTCTTATGATGTTTCTCATAGGCCCGCGGATAGGATTTATAATCCGCTATATGATAGACTTCGACCGTTATCGTGGTATCTTCCGTCAGCCGCCGCATCCGGACCCCATTGAGCTGCAGCAGGTCCACCACTGCATGCCAGCCTTGCGGGATGACATACGCCTTCGGCACTTTCGCCCATGCATCGGCGACAAAATAATCATAGAACCTCACCCCCCGCTCAAATGGCTTTGTATGATCATAGAACATCCGCGGCATTCCCGTTACGTCGCTGGGCTTCATCCCCGTCTCATACCCCTTGAACCTTATCGAATCCCATCTGGACTTGTCTACTTTCCAGTCCAGCGCCATCCGGACACTGTCCTTGTCCGCCTCAATGTCCGCCGCACGTTTTTTCAGCAGCTCAGCAGCATACTTCGACGATTGCGCGATCATCGCTTGCATCAGCTCGTAGGTTGAGAGCACCCTGTCTTTGAACGGTTTTAGCATATGCGTCTCCGGCATGAAGGCAATCGTGTGAAAGAGGGTTGCATAACCGCTCGAATAGCGCGGCTCATCGTAGAACCCGTCCCAGCCGTCGTTAGGATTCCCCGATTCGAACTCGACATAAGGCGTCATCGGCCACCCCCGCTTTTCCATGTCCGCAAAAAATGCCGGCGCCAGGACGTCATGCAGAAAGAGACCCAGCTGGCCACCCAGCTTATTCCACTGTGAGCACAGCAGTGTCATCGTATACTGGTAGTCCGCTCCGTCACTGACATGGTTGTCGATCTGGAGGTCCGGGTTGAGCCAGTGAAAGATCTGCACAAAGGACCGCGCATTGCGGCTATCGTTCTTCGTAAAATCCCGGTTGAGATCGAGGTTCTGTGCATTCCCCCGGAACCCATAGGCCTCGGGACCGTTCTGGTTCACACGGGAAAAAGATGTCCGGTTCAAAGCGCCCCCGATATTATAGATCGGGATCACTGCCAGTGCAATATTATCCGGAATATGGATTTTCCCTGCCACCAGGTCGCGCATCAGCAGCATGCTCGCATCGATCCCATCGGGTTCCCCCGGATGAATGCCATTGTTGATCAGGATGACCAGCTTCCCTTTACGGTGCCAGACCACCGGATCATAAGTGCCGTCGTTGGAATAGAGGACCACGTGATAGGGGTAACCCGCATCGCTCATCCCCATCTCCCGGATCGATACCCGCGGTGACAATTTATCGAGTTGCTGATAGAAGGCAATACACTCCGCGTAGGTAGCGGTACGTTTCCCCCCGGAGGTCTCGAAAGGGGTCTGAAGCGGCTGTCCATGTCCCGCCAGGGGACTAAGCAGGGCCAATAACCAGATTTTTTTTCTCATAATGACCCCTAAAATAGAAAAAGAGAGTCAGATTACTTCGTAGCGGGGGCGAGCGAATTCACCTTCCGGGCCAATTTGCTCTTCAGGTTCGCCGCCTTGTTCTTGTGAATGACCCCTTTCCGGGCCAGTTTGTCGATCATGGAAGCAACCTCCGGCAACTGCTTGCCCGCCTCCTTTTGCTCCTTGACAGCCCGCAGGTCACGGATCGCATTCCGTGTAGTCTTGCCATAGAACTTATTACGATCCCTGCGCTTTTCCGCTTGCCTTACATCTTTCTTGGTTGCCTTGTGATTAGCCATGAACTCGACAATTTTAGGACGGCAAAAGTACGCCTGATTGCCGGGAATTCCAAATTTTTCAGAATCCGGTGGTGTCTCAGTCTGAATTTTTAATACCAAAAATATTGATAAAATGGACAAAAAAATGGTCTCCCCGGCACAGCATGACCCTTTTGGAGTGTATTCTTTTCAATCTCTGATTCTTAATCGGTTAGGAGTGCTTAACCGCTTATGTAAAGGTGTTCTTTTATTATTGATGTTTTCCGCATGTTCTTACCACAATTCGCAGGAATCACAAAAAAACAAAAGTAACTCTCAGCAAGATACTGCCTGTTATACCGATACTATAGCCAATCCATGCAGGCAACGCTTAATGGTGAGTTGGAGTGATGGGTCGGATTCGGGGCGCTGGATAAAACTATCCAAATAAAACCAGGCTCAGCTATTTAAATAAATCCGGGTGATCCAACGCCATTAGCTTTTGCCATCGCTCCTTATTCTGGGGAGATGTAAAGGTAATTTTGACTTTACCGGCTTTATAGTCCAATAAAAAGTCTTTATCTGTCTTCCAAAATGACTTAGGCGCATTCTTCAACCATATTGTTCGATCTGGCGTAATCTGAATTGTCCTAATCGGCCCACCAATATATTTATTTTTTTTATCTTTTGCGTATTGGAGGATGGCTGTTTCCGCCATCTGCCCTAATTGTTTACATGGAAGCCTCCACGAGTTTCGTTGGTCAAATACAGTATTGTCTGCTTCAAAACACCCAAATTGAACAACAGAATCAAAACGATTTTCAATAGGTTTTAATGCATAAATAGCTGGCATACCATCTTCATATCCTGCGGCGATTAATATATTGCTTGCGAATATTTGGTAACTACGTTGATCTGTATTATCCTTGATGAATTTGGTGACTACAAATAGGAGCAGGTTTAACTGGGGGAGTGGTTTGACTTTAAGAAAAAAATCACTCAGAACCGAAGGCACCAATTTTGACCCAACCAATCCCTGACCATTGGATGCGAAGACATATTTGCCGATTGGGACTGTCTTTTGCATATCGTCAAAGTATCCGAGAATTTCTCGCTTTGGGTCTCGCCAATCAAAAAAGGAAACCCTAGAATCAGTAGCCACCATGATGCCATCCGAACCAATTGCCGCAATAAAAAAGGAACCGTGCATCCCAATATGAGTTTGGCAGACCGCTGCCTGCCATGTCCATAACAGAATCTGAGCTATCAAAAATTTCACTGAAAATTATTTCATTCACAATGTACAAAAAGTGGCAACTGTACAAAGACCGTTAAATCACCCTTTTTTCATTAGAAGTTCGTGAGGTTCCATCTCCAAGGCTTCCGCCAGCTTTGCAATGGTGGTAAGAGAAGGATTGGTAACGCCCCTTTCGTATCGGTCAATCATTGCATGGTCAACGTCCGCAATGGCGGCAAATTCTCTCAGGCTGAGGCCCTTCGCTAACCTGCGTTTTTTCAGATTATGACCGAAAAGGACAAGTATTTTATGGTCATTCTTACGTGCGATCAGGCAAGGTGCCTGAAATCGCCGAAAATATTGTAGTGTAAAATCACTACAATAATGGATTTTGTATTATATTGAGCCCCTAATAGTATAGGGTAATGGTTGAAGGCTCTACAAGCTGGGAGCGGACAGCGATCCTGACGTTTCCGGGATTTCGGCGGCATATTGGTTAGCCCGTCGATTTTATGTGGTAGCGGTTCTGTTAGGAACGCACATAGGATAAGGTTTAATGGTTATGGATTCTTCGATTAGTGGTATGATGCTCCCCTATATCAGGACAGGTAAGTGCGTTTGTTAAGATAGAATAGAGCTCTCTTAAGTTGCTGCATAAATGGTCCCAGGTGTTTCATAGGCAAGCCCTTGATGGGGTCTGGTTTCGTTGTAAAAGTCAAAATACCCGGACAGGCCCTCATACAGTTGGACGGCATCGTCATAGATGTGCAGGTAGACGTGCTCATATTTCACACTGCGCCATAGCCGTTCAACAAAGATATTGTCGATCGCTCTTCCTTTACCATCCATGCTGATCTGTATGTTATGCGACTCCAGCAAGCTGGTGAACTCGGCGCTGGTAAACTGACCGCCCTGGTCCGTATTGAAGATCTCGGGAGCGCCATAGCGCTCAATAGCATCTTCGGCCACCTGCCGGCACCATTCAGCCGTCATCGTATTGCTGACGCTCCAACCCACCACAAAACGGCTCTGCAGGTCGATGATTGCACACAGGTACATATATCCCCTCCGCATCGGAACGTAGGTGATATCCATCTCCCAGACCTGGTTTACCCGGTTAACGACGAGGTCCTTCAACAAATACGGGTACTTATAGACGCCTGGCTGTGGGATCGTGGTTCTGGGCCGACGGTAGATTGTCTGCCAGCCCCAGACCTCCATCAGTCGCCTGATCCGCTTTCGATTGACCTTGTAACCTGCCCTCCTCAGCCATGCACGCAAGCGGCGGACCCCAAAAAAAGGGGTCCGCAGGTACTGTTCGTCCAGGACCCGCAGAATAGCCAGGTTCTCTTCACTTTCCGCCACCGGCTTGTAATACAAACCGCTGCGGTGAAGCCCGAGCAGCTTACACTGCCTGACCACACTAAAATGGGGATGCTCTTTGTCGATCATGGATCTTCGTTCCACCGCGGTCTTGGTTGGAGATTCCGATCCATGTTGACCACTTGTTCCGATCATGCTGATCATCGATTCTGATGATGTTGACCATCCCTGCCGGTTCGGCAGCGGTGTCATTCCGGCAATGTTGACCACCCTCTCCCGGATGGTTTTTCTGTCATTCCGGCAATATTGACCACCCCCGGTCGCCTACTCTGTAATCGTTTTCTTGCTTTGCAGGGAATAAAACCTGCATGACATGGCTGGCAAAACGATTATGATGAGCAAACTCAAACAAATTCTGCTGCAACGCAGTAATGGCATTCCTTTACAGACGATCAGTAAAACCCTGGACCTTTCCCGCAATACCGTGAAGAAGTATTTACGGCTGATCGATGTGCGGGGTTACGACCCCGGGGAACTGATGGAGATGAGCGAAGATGCACTGGAAGCATTGCTAGATGAGCCCGACGAGCCAACGGCGGAGCGACAGCGATCCCTGGAGGAATTATTTCCCTACTTCGAACAGGAGCTGCAACGCACCGGTGTGAACCGTGGGGTGCTGTGGAGCGAATACCGGCGGCAATACCCCGCGGGCTATGGATACTCCCAGTTCTGCGAACGGTTCAAGCAATGGTCGGCCACGCAGGCCGCCACGCTGCATCTGGAACACCATCCGGGTGACAAGCTCTTCCTGGACTTTACCGGTAAAAAGCTGTCGATCGTCGACCGGGAGACCGGCGAGCAGGTCCCCGTGGAAATCTTCATCGCTATCCTGGGGTATAGTCAGCTGACCTATGTGCAGGCCGTATTTACCCAGCAACTGCTGGATTGCCTCCGTGCCGTGGAGAATGCCTTCCTTTACTTCGGCGGCCTGACGCGGGTAATCGTTCCGGATAACATGAAAACCGCTGTTCACAAAGCTGATAAATTTGAAGCACAGCTTAACAAGCTGTTTCTGGAGCTGGCCAACCACTATCAGACCAGTGTCCTGCCTGCCCGCAGTTACAAGCCCAGGGACAAGTCGCTGGTGGAAGGAGCCGTCAACATTGCCTATACCCGGATCTTTGCGCCGTTGCGCAACCAGGTCTTCTACAGCCTGAAGGACCTTAATGAGGCGATTGCCCCTTTGCTGGAGGCCCACAACAACCTGCCGTTCCAGCGCAGGCCGCATAGCCGCCGGCAGCTCTTCGAGACCGAAGAACGCAGCTGCCTGCTGCCGCTGGCCGCTGAACGTTTTGAGATCAAGCAGTACCGCGAAGTGACCGTCATGAAGAACTGCCATGTGCATCTGCATGATGACCATCACTACTACAGCGTTCCGTATCGCTATATCGGCAAAAAAGTAAAGCTGGTCTACTCTGCCGCTCAGGTGGCCGTTTTCTATAACCGGGAGCGGATCGCCTGTCACAGCCGGGAAAGAAAGGCCTACGGCTATACCACCCATAAACAGCACCTGCCTTCGACACACCAGTTCGTCAGCGACTGGAACCCGGACAAGTTCATTGGGTGGGCAGCCTCCATTGACCCGGCAGTCAAAGATTACATCACCCGTATCCTCGACAGCAAGGCCTACCCCGAACAGACCTATCGCAGTTGTGTGGGCATCCTCTCTCAGGAAAGAAAAGTGGGACGGGACCGGCTCATCAGGGCCGTCGCCCGGGCCGCAGAGTTCGGCGCCTACAACTATACCACCGTTCACAAAATACTGACCCTCGGACTAGACCGGCTGGACGAGCCGGCAGAGCCGGCCCAAGCCGCGCTGCCCTTCCATGAAAACATCCGGGGTGCAGGGCACTATCAATAATCTTCATTACTTACCAAATACACATCGATTATGAGCACAACGATCCTCAACAAACTCGCCCAGATGAAGCTGCACGGCATGTGGCATGCCTTCAAGACCCTGCAGGAGAGCCATCACAGCGAAGGTCTAACCCATGACGAGTTAGTGGACCAACTGGTACAAGCTGAGTGGGAACAACGGGAAAACAAAAAGTTCAACCGCTATCTGCGACTGGCGCGCTTCCGGTATACGGCCAGCGTCGAAGAGGTGGATTTTACGGCCCTGCGGGGACTGGATAAGAACCAGTTCGTGCGGTTGGCAGAAGGCAGCTTCGTGCAAAAACGGGAGAACCTGCTCATCACCGGAGCAACCGGCGCGGGAAAAAGCTACCTGGCCTCCGCGCTGGGGCACCAAGCCTGCCTGCTGGGCTACCGCACCCTCTATTTTAATACCCAGAAGCTCTTCTCCCGGCTGAAGATGCTGAAGGCCGATGGATCCTATGGCCGGGAGATCAACAAAATTGAACGCGCCGATCTGATTATCCTGGACGACTTCGGCATGCAGCCCCTGGACAATGGCAGCCGAATGATCTTCCTGGAGATCATTGAGGACCGCCACGGCCGCCGGTCAACCCTGATCGCCTCACAATTACCCGTATCCAAATGGTATGAAATCATCGGTGACAGTACGATTGCAGATGCCATCCTGGACCGCATGGTCCATACCGCTCACCGGATCGAGTTAAAAGGTGAATCCATGCGGAAGACAAAAAAATAATTACCTTGTACCTTAGACCTGCAAGAATGTCATTACAGAGCAGGGGCCCCAACACTCAGGGGGTGGTCAACATCGCCGGAACGCATGGTCAACATGCCCGGAATCTTCACTTGGTTACTGTAATTTTTTTTTCAACCAGTCATTTTCCATCTTCAACTGACCGATCTGGGCATACAGCTTCTCAGTATCGGCCTCTTTTTGGGTGTCCTTCTCCGGATTCTCCGCCTCGAAGACCGCTGCGGCCTTGTTCAGAAATTCCTTTTTCCAGCTGTTGATTTGCGTGGGATGCAGTTCGTGTTTCCGGGCCAGTTCTTCGACGGTGTGACGTTCCCGGATGGCTTCTAAGGCCACCTTCGCTTTGAATTCTGCCGTGAATTTGCGTCTGCTTTTCTTCTCCATGTCAGGTAATTTAAGATTATTAATTTAATTCTTAGTTACCTGCCCCTTTTTAGGGGAGCATCATAGTGGATCGCCCCGGTCATGCAGCCGGGGTTTTTTATTTTCTTGAACGGTCAAGCATTTCTTATTATCTTTACAGCATGGCAAAGAAACCTACACGCCCTCGGGATACAAACCAACTGGCTAAATCAATAGTTGATATTGCTACCAACAAAGAAGAATCTGAGGCTACCCACACCACATGTAAAAACCTCGCTGCTGTTGAATTGGGACGGCTTGGAGGCCTTAAGGGAGGCAAGGCTAGGGCTGCTAAACTATCTCAAAAGCGCCGATCCGAAATAGCAAAAAAAGCGGCCGCTATACGATGGGGAAAAAAGACTTGACTAAACCTGCGAAATCGTGACGCCAATCTTGGACATTGCGATTAAGTTCAATTAGCAGGGATTCAGTTGTTTTCGCATTATTACTGCTGGGTTGCCGTAACTTTTTCCACCAACAGCCTCAAGGGTGGTATGTTCAATATCTTCCCAATCTCCAATTTTGCTTGTCCATATTCCGTTTGACAACTGCCTAGCCACATGTGTAAACTCTTTTTTTGCATCAGTATATATAGCAATCTTAATTACCCCCTCTTCTAACTGAATGGTATCAGTTTGGCTAAACCCCAGATTTTCATAGTATGAAATATAAGTTTCGAGGCGAAGATCCAAATTCCCATGCTCGTCTTTGAATTCAATCCAACCCTCTTTTAATTCAATTGCCCAAGCAGCACAATTGTAATCGTCCCCTTTTTTGCTTTTATGAGATGAGTTTTCGCCTATCTTAAGATTTGGAAAATGGCGCTCTATTCTCCCCTTATGGAGATCAAAAACATATCCAGGAGGGAATTCATCCATATTTCTGGAAAAATCTATCAAATCAATTTTTTTGCTTTGCCCCATTCAATCCACGCCTTCCTGATTTTATCGTTTTTTTTCATATCCTCTTCTGAAACTGGATTTTCTTTTGTTAACGCTTTTAATGCGGTGTGCCAATGAGATGGCCCATTATTTTTGAGATCATTTAGAATAAATGGAACTATTTCCTTCCCCATTGCAACAATCTCAAAATAGTAGTCGTTTACGATCTTATGAAATGTCGTCGAGAAAAGACCGGTTTCATCTTTCCACTTTGTGGCCAATTCATTAAACTGATTCTCTAGTAAAGAATTGTCAGCTATCCTTTCCGATTTAATTAAAGCCCATTTCTTTAGAAGGCGAATAGTTTCGATTTCATTTTCCGTTTCACAATTTATCAGTTCTTCCTTTTTGGTTGCACTCTCTCCTTCCTTATATGCTATATATAAATGAGAAGAAATATTATTGACCTTATCATTATGGGTATAATAATCTTCATAATCGGAGCGATCCTTGGTATGTTTGTTATAGCCCCCCATTTTATTCGTTAAGATTTATGATTTTGGCTTTGCTGTATATTTCTAGCAGAGTTTTCTCTTTATTCTCCGCCCTAATCAAAAGCTCCTTTAACGCTTTTATGTCTTTGGAATCAAGTGCAATGAAAATATCTTTGTGATCTCCTTCGATGTCTGAGATATAATGTAAGTGCAAATTATGGAGGGTCATTGCAGCTTTGGGGAACTCCGTTATGTCAACGCCAAAAACAGGTCTTACATCCGTTACAATTTTAGCTTGCAGGTATACATTTGAATATTCTGTTGCAATGTCAGATGCCTTTGCCGCATAATAAATCTGTTGTGCGCTTAATAAGGAATGAACTTTCTTTGTAAAATCATCTACGTGTTCTTTGTCTATTATATCCTCATCTATGGCGATTTTGGATAAATCTTTTACAATCTTCTCGATTGTAGTTTCTGTATCCAAAAAAGGTACTAGGCTTCCAATGCTTACAAACATTTTATGGAGGTCGGCGGCATCTAAGTTTTTATTTACCTTCGCGACATTATCAGCCAATTTTGAAATTGATGAAACTAGAGACGTATATGAAATACCTTCCACAACGGCTGCAAATGCTTTCGGGTCGCATGAAGCAATTCTTTTAAACCCTTCAATATATCGTTTCGGGATAGTGGATATTTCAGGCATATGAAAAGGCTTGATTTACAATGCATTGCCAACTAAGATGATGCAGTTATATGCCAAATTTACGTACAGCAAAACTTTTTCTGATATTTTTTTATTTATGCTTGACCAGTCAAGCATAAATACTTATATTTGATCTATGAACCAGCTACCATTATCTAAGAGAGTGCAAATCATCAACTTACTTGTTGAGGGTTCTAGCCTTCGCGCAACGTCAAGGATCGCTGATGTGAGCATTAATTCCGTTACAAAACTACTGGTGGCTGTCGGTGCAGCCTGCGAAAAATTTCATCAGGAGACAGTGCAAAACGTTGATTGTAAGCGTGTTCAGGCAGATGAAATTTGGAGCTTCGTGTATGCCAAAGAACGCAATAAGCCGCAAGACATGGAGGATGCAGGTGATGTTTGGACATGGACGGCCATCGACGCGGATAGCAAGTTGATTGTCTCTTGGATGGTAGGGGAGCGGGATGCCGAAACTGCTGTGGACTTTATGCAGGATGTAGCCAGTCGGTTGCGGCGGAGGGTTCAGCTTACCACGGATGGTTTCCACAACTATTTGGAAGCTGTTACGGAGAACTTTGGCAGTCTGATTGACTTTGCCCAGTTGCAAAAAATATACGGCAAATCAGGCAGCACAGCGAACGCAGAAAAGAAATACAGCCCGGCAGAATGTATCGGAATCAAAAAGACCGTTATCTCCGGCAACCCTGATCCCGAGTATATTTCAACCTCCTACGTAGAGCGGCAAAACCTGACCATGAGGATGCACATGCGCCGCTTTACCCGCCTGACGAATGCCTTCTCAAAAAAGCTGGAAAATCACTGCCATGCCATTGCCTTACACTTTGTTTACTATAACTTTGTAAGGCAGCATAAGACCCTGAGAGTTACCCCCGCAATGGCTGCGGGATTAACCAAACGGTTTATGACAATCGAAGACATTGTAAACTTAGTTCCCGAACCCATCGCCAAGAAAAGAGGCAAATACAAAACCTCCAATAATCTTTGGTGGCGGGCAAAATTAAAATTCAAAGTGCGACACGACCCAGAATCCGCCAACTTTGACCGATATTTGTAGCCCTAAATTAGCCGGCCAGAGGCCGTCAGCTCTTCTATGAAGGACTTTTCATTTATAACTAATTCACATCCAGCTTATATTGAGGGTCTTTATCAGGATTTTGTGAAGAATCCCGATGCTGTTGACCCCGATTTCAGACGTTTTTTTGAGGGATTTGACTTTGCCGTAACCCAAGGCAAATTGGGAAGCGCAAACGGTTCGGCCAATGGTACCGCGACGAATGGAGCGTACACCCCTGCCGCTCCGGCTGGCGGCGCTAAGACGCTCACCACCACCGACGGCGTCGACTGGAAAAAGGAGCTAGGCGCCTACCGTCTTATCCTCGGCTATCGGAATAAAGGTCACCTGATCGCAAAGACCAACCCGATCCGTCCCCGCAAAGACCGCGGCGCTAACCTGGACCTGGGATTCTTTGGATTTACCGAAGAGGACCTCGACAAGAGTTTCTTTGCCGGCAACCTGATCGGCCTCGGCACGACCACCCTGCGCAAGATCCTCGACCATCTCCAGCAGTGCTATGCCGGTCATGTCGGCATCGAGTTCAAATACATCAGCGAACAGGAGAGGATCGACTGGCTCACTACGGAGATGGAACAGAAGTTCCTCAACCCGCTATCCCTGGAAAAACAGCGGCGCATCCTCGAGAAGCTCAACCAGGGCGTCATGTTTGAGAAATTC
>Ga0210398_10005608_pt1 | contig 11653 bp, 9 predicted proteins | sample IncBWC4OmetaG_FD_161047 | JGI IMG/M metagenome (GOLD analysis project Ga0210398, IMG submission 161047) | Forest soil microbial communities from Barre Woods Harvard Forest LTER site, Petersham, Massachusetts, United States - Inc-BW-C-4-O | ecosystem: Environmental > Terrestrial > Soil >... | reverse complement strand
TGTTCGAAAATATTTGAACTATGGACCATTCCGGGAGTTTTGTGTTTTTAACGTCGATGCCGAGAAGACCGCCAGGCTGTGCTACGACCGGATGGTCGCGCTGGCCGGAGAGGCGCCGGAGCTGGGAGCGGAACTCCAGCAAGATTTTGTCCGGGTGCGCAATGATGAAGACCGGCATGCGCGAATTTTCGAAATTCTTGCCAACGCGCTGGATGAAAAAGATCAGCTCGTCGCCGGGGAGACGGAAGAGTCGCTCACTCGAAAGATTGAAGACGTTGGAGAATATTTTCTGCCGCGGGCGCTGAGGAAGCACACCGTTGTGAACAGCAAGGTCGGAAGCGGCGGGCGGGTGTTTGTCTTCGAGGGAAAATCCGCGGAAGAAAAATCCGGCGTGTTTCGCCGCCTGTTGAAAGAGAGCGGCCTTGACGAAAAACTGCGGCAGCGGGCGGCGGCTTTAGGAAAACAGGTTGCCGGTCTATCGATCGTCATCAAGCCGTCGTTCATGTTGGGGTATGCCCAGAAGGATTGCTCGATCATCACGGATGCGGAGTTGCTGCGGGAGCTAGCTAACTTTTTGGGTGAACAGGAGTGCGGGAATGCAGTCATTGTCGAGTCGGCAAATATATACGACCAGTTTTTCGGGCACCGTAGCGTTCAGGAGGTGGCTGCTTACTTTGGGATCGAGAAGTGCGGGTTGCCGATTGTAGATGGGTCGAGCGATCAGGTCCCGCACAGCTATTTTCGTGGCATGGCGCAGAACACCATCTCTCGGAGCTGGAAGGAGGCGGACTTCCGGATTTCATTTGGGAAGATGCGGAGCCATCCGATTGAGATGGCCTATCTCACCATTGGCAATTTGGAGTGGATGGGCGGACGATGCGATGAATTTCTTTTTGTGGAGCGGCAGGCGCACCGCGAAACCGCGTTGATGATGTTGCTAGACGGCTTTCCACCGGATTTTGCGCTGCTGGACGCGTACGACCAAGCTTCCGACGGACTTGTGGGCGTGATGGGTTGCCCGCGCCCGCCTTCTCCCGGGAGGCTGTATGCGGGCGAGGACGCGCTCGCCGTGGACTTGGTGGCGGCGCGGCACATGGGAGTCAAGGAGCCGGACGAGACAAACATCTTGCGCGCCGCATGCCACTGGTTTGGCGATCCGGGGGAGCGCATCGAGGTCGTCGGGACGAACGACAATTTGCGAGGGTGGCGCGGGCCCTACGAAACAGAGTTTTCTACGATGCTCAGTTTCGTGGCCTATCCGGTGTACGTCTTCGGGAGCGGACGCGGTTCGTTGTTTGTTCCGGAGATGGATGAGCAAGCATTTCCTCCCTTGCAACACGTTTCGTTTTTCGAGCGCGTTTTGCGTGCGGCGCTACGCAGGCTTCTTGGCTTGCATTTCCCACGAACGAAAGCGCAGCCGCATGCTGAGGCTCGATCCCAGTGAAAAAGAACGTCGTCGTCATCGGCGCGGGGATGGGGGGGTTGACGGCGGCGCTGCGGCTGGCACGGCAGGGATTCCGAGTGCAGGTGCTCGAGGCGCGCACCGAAGCTGGTGGCCTGGCTTCCGGAAATGTGTACGAGGGATTCTCGTTTGATGCCGGGCCGTACATCTTGCTGGACCGGCCAGGCTTGGAATGGGCGTTTCGGTCTGTGGGGCTCGAACTCGGCGATCACATCGAATTGCGGGGCATCGATCATGTTTATGGCGTCGATTCGCCCGGCCGCCCTGCGGTCAACATTTATTCGAATGATGCCAAGACTGCGGCGGAGATGGAAGGAAAGTGGCCAGGATGCGAGGAACTCTATCTGCGTTTCGTCCGGCAGACGGGAGCGATCGAAGCGTCGCTGCGGCCCCTCCTCTACGGCTCGGCGCCCGGACCAATGTCGCTCCTTGGCGGCGGACGGTGGCGCCACGCTCGATTTCTCATGCGGTCGCTGGGTTCCGTGATGCGCGCGTCGCGGCTCCCGCAGCCCGTCGTGGATGCGCTCTCCATATGGACTCATGTCGCTGGGCAGCACCCGGAAGAAGCGCCAAGTCCTTTGGCGTTTGTTCCTGCGTTGGTGCATTCGGTCGGTTGTTTTTATCCGAAGGACGGGATTCGAGTCATCCCCGCGGTTTTGGCGGAGGCCGCGGCGGCGGCTGGCGTGGAATTTAGGTACGGCACAAAAGCGAAAAGGATTTCGGACCATGGCGGCCGCGTGAAGGAAGTGGAATCAACCGAGGGCGAAAGCTTTCCGGTGGAAGCGGTCGTTTCCGACTGCGGTATCGCCACATATCTTGAGCTGCTCGATCAAAAAGAAGGCCTGAGCCAAAAGCGTTGCGAGAAACTGCTGCTGCAATCGCCGGGAGTGTGCGCCTACCTTGTCGTAAAGGGAAAGATGGACCCGCCGTACTTGCGATTCTTGCTACCCGATGGAGAAGAGCGTGCGAGGCTATTCATTCGGCCGGGCGTCGTGAACCCGGAGGAGAAAAACGGTGAGTGGTATCCGACGAGGCTGCTTGGGCCCATGGATCACGCGAAAGCGCAGCGCATGGGGCCCGAGGGGCAAGCCAACTATTTGGAGAAACTGTTGGAAGAAAAATGGTGGCGAGAAGGAATTAGCGACTATCGCGTGCTTCGACGGCGGACGCCGGCGCAATGGGCTTCGGAATATTCGCTTGCACGCGGCAGCATGAATCCCGTGATGACGGCGAAATTCATGCGCGAGGGCAGGCTCGCGCACCGCAGCCCTGACTTACGCGGGTTGTATCTGGCGGGGAGCGCGACGCATCCGGGGCAGTGGGTGAGCTTTTGCGCGATTTCTGGAGTGCTCGCGGCGGATTGTGTGCGAGAGGATTTCGCTTGATGCTGGCGACGACGACCGAAACGCACGGGGGATGCCAGCTGCGCGTCGCGCGTATGGGCAGCGGACCGCAGGTAATTCTCCTCCACGGATATCCGGACAATTTGCAAGTTTGGTCGGAGCTTCTGCCGCGGCTGGCTGCGCGATTCGAAGTGCTTGCGTTTGATTGGCCTGGAATGGGGTACAGCGAGGCGTGGACTGGCGGTGCAACGCCGTTCGATTTCGCCCGCCGGCTACGGACACTCATGGACGCCTGGAACATCCGGAAGGCCGCGATTATCGGCCACGACATGGGCGGCCAGCCGGCGCTGGCCTTTGCCGCCGAACACACCGATCGAATCAGTCACCTCGTGGTAATGAATTCACTCGTGATTTGGGACGAGAAAACCTCCTGGGAGATTGCTCTACTGAGAAAATTCGGCTGGAACCGTGTCTTGCTGGAGCGTCTGCCGCGAGTGGTCTATTTTCGCGCGATGCGAACGTTTCTGCCGCGCGGATCGAGACTTAGTCCGGAGTTGCGCGGCGATCTATGGGAAAGCTTCAAGCGTCCGGAAGTGAGGAGATTTGTGGTGCGGATGTGCGCTGGCTATCAAGGGACACTGCCGCGTCTGAAGCAGCTCTATCCGGCCATTCGGACGCCGTCCCTGATTCTATGGGCGGAGCACGACAAACATTTCCCTGTTGTGCATGCCAGGAAGCTCGCCGAGATGGTTCCGGGGGCCAAGTTCGAACAGATTCCTGGGGCTGGTCATTGGATGGCACTGCATCTCGCGGAAGAAGTCAGTTTCCGCATTCTGCGATTTTTTGAATCGCAATCGCGTGAGAGTGCCACGATAAGCTCGATCTGAGTTCGAGAAATCGCAATCGAAACATCACGCAGCTCGCCTTGACGCACCTGTTTGCGACCGTTAGTCTGAACAGCTCATGCGTTCATCGTCGAGGAAACTGGTTTACATCCTGTTCGCGGCAGCGCTCATCGGCTTCGCCATCTATCGGTCGAGCAGTCTCCTTCATTCGGGCGATTTTCTTGCGAATTTATGGAAGGCCGTTCGCCGTGCCGACCCCGCAATGTTTGGGTTGTCGACCGTGGCGATCTATGCCTGCTATGCGATTCGCGCGCTGCGGTGGCAGGTGCTCCAGCGCAATTTAGGGCCATCGCGTTTCTGGCAGATATATGCCATGACGCTCGCTGGTTTTGCGGCGGTGCTTGCGCTGGGCCGGCCGGGAGAGCCGATCCGCGTGTTGCTGCTGGCGCGGAAGGAAAAATTGCCGGCCGCGGATCTTTTCGGGATCTACCTGGTTGAAAGAATTCTCGATACAGCCAGCACCTTAGTGGTAGCGGCTCTGGCCTTGTTGCTGATCAAGTCGGGCATGGAGTCCAAAGAAACAGCCGGGAAATTTGTGCCCGCGATTCAAGCCGCTGGAGCCCTTCTCGGCGTGGGCGTTTTGGGCGCAATTGCTTTCCTCGTATTTCTACGGGTCCGTGGCACGGCGCTCTTGGAGCGCCGCTTAGCTCCGTGGCTTGGTGCGCATAACTGGAAGGCTCGCGTCGCGCGAATCTTAATGGGATTCGCGCGGGGCGTGCAGACCATTCGGACCTGGGGTGACTTGGCGCTAGCCGGGCTATACTCCGCGCTCCACTGGATTCTCGTTTTGTTTGTGTATCAGTGGGTGATCCGCGCATTTGGCGGAAGCCTGGCGGATTTCAGACTGGGGGATGCCATGCTGGTGATGGCCTTCTCGCTGGTGGGCTCCATCGTCCAGCTGCCGGGCATTGGCGGCGGCTCGCAACTAGCGTCCATTCTTGTATTCACGAAGGTATTTGGGATAGAAACGGAGCTTGCCACAGCGGTTGCTATCGTGATTTGGCTCGCGACATTTGCGGCGGTCGCGGTGATTGGATTGCCGCTATTGCTGCATCAAGGAGTTTCGTTGGCGAAACTAAGAGAGATGGCGGCCGACGAGCAGGAATCGCTGGAAAGCTCGCCCTCGGGAGAGACCCAGTGAAGTGTCCATTCTGCGCGCATTTGGACGACAAGGTGATCGATTCGCGCGAGGGGCGCGTTGGAGACACGATTCGGCGGCGTCGGGAGTGTCTCAAGTGCAGCCGCCGGTTTACGACCTATGAGCGCATCGACGAAATCCCTTACATGGTGATTAAGAAGGACGGACGGCGCGAGCGTTTCGAACGCCAGAAGATTTTTCAGGGATTATTGAAGGCTTGCGAAAAGAGGCCTGTGGCGACGCCGAAACTGGAAGCCATCGTGGATGAAATCGAGAGTGTGGTCCACGAAGCTACGGAAAGGGAACTCACCACCACCGAAATCGGCGAAATGATCATGCACCGCTTGAAAAAACTCGATAAGGTCGCTTATGTGCGCTTTGCGTCGGTCTACATGGATTTCAAGGATGTTCAGGAATTTATGTCCGAGCTGAAAAACCTATTGAAGGACCGTGCTAAAAAGTGAGCCTGTTGTTATCGCGGCCAGACGCCCGCCGTAAAGGTTCGAATTTTCGTGAATCCCAGTTTTTCATAAAGCTGGACCGCACCGTAATTCTCTGACGTGACCGTCAGCGTTAATTCCTTAAATTTCATGCTGCGCAGCGTTTCGCCGGAGGTCTGCATCAGCATGCGGCCGATGCCGTGGCCCTGGTAGCCGGGGAGCACGCAGATTTGCGTGGTGTGGCCGACTCCGGGAGAGACTTCGCTGGTGAGGATGGCGGCGACCAGATCGTCGCTGCCCGGCTGGCGCAGAACGAACGAGGCTCCTGGCACGAAGTGGCCGCAGCCCGGCAGCAGGATGATGTTCTTCAAAAACTTCAGTGCGCCGGAGCGGCTGCGGTACTGATCGTTGATTTCGCCGTCGATGTGGTTGGCATAGGCAAGATAGATCAGCTTGGCGCAGGGCTCGAAGTAGCGGTCATTCCAGCGGTCCAGGCGCATCCCGGCGGAGACGCCGGGTTTGGCTTCTGGAAGCTTTTGTAGATCCTGGAGCATGAATTGGCGGGAGTAGAGGCGAAACCCTTGCTCGCTTAGCGGGACTTCCACCGGTCCGCTGAAGGGCATGAGCTGGGCTTCGATGCGCGATAGCTGGGGAATCGCGCGCATGGAGAAGAGCATCTCGTCGAGCAGGCGCTGTCCGATGGTGGCTTGCGAGAATTTTGCGGACACATAGAGGCCTCCGATAAGGCCTTTCTGTTCTTCGAGGACATAAAAGGAGTAGCCGGCGGCGCTGCCATTCTCGAAAGCCACACATCCTGCCAGGGCATGGGCGTCCAGGAACCGTTTGATCAGTTCGAGGGCGCTGCGGTAGTCCCAATGGAGTTCGTCGCGCCAGTGGCGCGCTTCCTCTTCAAGGAGAGGCTCGAGTTGGCGGACCGTCGTCTGGCGCAAGTCGACAATATTCATGTGGAAGAAGACTGCCACGCGGCCCCTGCCGCGCAGGTTCTATGATAGCCGAATCTGCGTCCGCACAACCAAGGCGGGCGTGGCAAGGATACAATTCCGACACAATGCCAGCAGGGTTCCCGAAATGGTCCAGAAAAGGTGTGCTAACATCGCGCCTAACGTGCTTGCTTCTTGAGGAGTGGAAACCGGCGGCGCTGGGCGCGCCATGGCGCAGACTACGAATGTCGATCCTCTACGAGCTCCGCTATCCAACTAAGTGGTATACGAAGCTGTTGATGGCCTTGCTGGCGCTGGTCTTCTTTGCCGTGCTGGCGACCGCTGCCATTGCCGGGTTTCTCGTTTACCGCATCGTGAAACCGCAGCGCACTAGCAGCGAAATTGACATGGAGAGCTTTCCGGGCAAGCCAGACCTGGTGGATTTTACGGTTTCCGGATTGGGGACGCGTCACGGCTGGTTTTTCCCGGGATTGCGCGGCGCGCCGACGATTGTCCTGTGTCATGGATATGGATCTAGCCGCGGCGAATTGCTGACGCTGGTTTCGGCGCTGCAGGATCACCAGTACAACGTGTTTGTTTTTGACTTTGCTGCGCATGGCGGAAATGACGGGATCACCACGTTTGGGTATCGCGAAGCGGACGAAGTGCGTGCGGCTGCCGACACCGTGGCGGCGCGAAATGACGTAGATCCCGCTCGCCTCGGACTATGGGGCTACAATTTGGGGGCTTACGCAGCTTTGCGCGAGGCGGAAAACGATCATCGCATTCGTGCCATCGTGCTGGATTCGGTGTACGACTTGCCGGAACAAATGGTAAAAATCGGCGTGGAGCGCAGCGGCCTAGGTGGATTTCCCCTTATGGTTCGCTCGGCGCAGTTTAGTTTTACTTGGCTGAACTACAAGTACCGCGAGGATGCGCCGCTGTCGAAAAAACTGAATACGCTGGCGGGCATTCCGAAACTATTCATCGAAGCTTCCGACGACCCCGAGCTTGCCGAACTTACCCGTCAAATGTTTCTGAAAGCGCCCGAACCGCGCGATCAGACGATCATTCCGCACGGTAATTTTGTGTCTATGGATGACGCTGATAAGCGCGATTATGAGAATCGTGTGGTTAGCTTCTTCCTACTGAGGCTTCCCGCTACTGGGATGGCCAGCCCCTGATCGTGGTTGGATTTTGTAGAGGAAATATCCTGTTTTCCTCGAATCGAACGATTCTATCTCCTCGAACGTGAAGTCCGCTGCGGCCGGGGACTGGGAATACCTGTTTCCTACCAGCAGGTAGCCTTGATGCGGATGCTCGCTATCCCATTCAGGCGCCTCTTGATGAAGATAAAAATTTAAACTGTAGCGCTGTCCACGGTTCATATATTTGGAGACGTTGAGCTCTGCCGTAGGAATGGCGCGGCGCTGGAGTTCTTCCGAAAGGGTCCGGCCTGATGGATCCCAAAGGAAAAACGAAGGAAGAAGTTTGTCACTGTTTGCGACCGCGAGGAGGATTGGCAGGACGCAGCAAGCTGCCAACCCTCGGCCAAATGCGCCTTTGAACCAAAGCGACGCACCTGCCCCTAACATCAGGTTCGCGACACTCAGCGCTCCGAGGATGACGCCCGCGGCAATCCCGAAATTCAAGTTGCCTCGCGAGACATGCGCGGCAACATATTCGACAATGGCAAAGCAGCATGCCAAGACGAGTGATGAGGCGAACAGCGATATGGCGAGAGATCTTGTTTTTCCGCTGGCAAGTGCGAATCGCGAGTGCGTCATGAGAGCCACAATCGCCGGAAGCGCCGGCAAAATATAGCCCGGTAACTTGGACCTTGAAATGGAGAAAAAGACGAGGCAGAAAAGTGCCCACGTTAGAAAGAAGAGCGAGTTTGCCGATAGTTGCTTTAAGCGGATCAATTTCTCGGACCCCACAATCAAGGACCACATCGCCAGGGTCGTCCAGGGAAGAAGAGCGATAAGCAGAACTTCGCCATAAAACCAAAACGGCTGGATGTGCTGGAACTCAGGCGTGAGGAAGCGTTTGAAGTTGTGCTCGATGATGAAGATGCGGAAGAAATCCGGATTGCGGCGGGCGCACAGGACGTACCAAGGGAGCGCCGTCAGGCAGAAAGCGACGATGGCAGCTGGATGAAATAGCCGAAACGCGTCGCGCCATCTTTTCGTGAAAATTGCCCAGAAAAAGACCGCCCCGCCAGAAAGAAGAATGGCCGCGGGTCCTTTGGCGAGAACCGCTAGGCCGAGAAAGAAGCCGAAGGAGAGCAATGCGAGCCACGGCGTTCGGGGGATCACCGGACTGTTTTCATTGCGTGTGAGGCCGAGGACGACGGCGGCAGAGACCATGGCAACGGTGAGCATTCCACTGAAGGGCATGTCCGTGGCGGCGGCATGGGAAAAGCCGATCATGCCCAAGGATGTAGGGAGGAGCAGCAACAGCCAAAGGGCAGTTTCCAGGCCATAGAGACGCAACGCCAACCACGCCAGCGCAAGCGTCAGAAGCAGCGCGGAAATTGCGCTCGGCAGCCGCGCCGCGGCTTCACTGACACCAAAAAGTTTGCAACTCTCCGCCGCGCCCCAATAATAGAGTGGTGGCTTCTCGAACCAAGGCTTCCCGTAAAGCCGAGGCGTGACCCAATCGCCTGTCTCGGCCATGTCGCGCGCAATCCACGCGTAGCGGGGCTCGTCCGGGCCGACAAATCCAACAGCTCCGAGGTGACGGAAATAGGAAACGTACAGCGTTAGGAGGATGAGCGCGGCCCAGCCGATGCGGGCTGCCGATTTGGCCCACGGTTTTCGAGGGCTGGTGGTGAGTGATTCAGTCACGGAATGGAAAGTCTAGCATTGAACCTCTATCCTCAAAGCCGACACCTCTTGCATACTGTCGCGCGTCGGCCGCTGTGCGGCCGTCTCGGAACGAAATGAAGGAATGGCTTGCATACGCCGCCGTTTGGCTGATCTTGAAGACGCTGGGCGCGCTCCCGCGGGCCGTCGCGCGCGTCTTTGCCGCATCCGTGACAAGCCTGCTTTTTCGCTGGCAGCCAAAGTTGCAGAAGACGGCCGAGTTTAATCTGGGGCTGGCCTTTCCGGATTGGACCGACGCGCAGCGCAAAGATGTGACCCGCAAGATGGTGCGAAACCTTGGCTGGATGGCGGCGGAATTTGCGCGCTTCCCGCGGCTGACGAAGGAAAATATCGAAAAAGTCGTAATTCTCGAGGGTCATGAAAATTTTCTGGAAGGGCAGCGGCGCGGCAACGGCGTTCTTTATTTGACGGGCCACATCGGCGCCTGGGAACTCTCCTCCTTCGCGCACGCGCTCTACGGCTATCCACTGCACTACATAGCGCGGCCACTCGATAACAAGCGCCTCGACGCGCTCGTCAACCAATATCGCTGCTCCTCAGGCAACCATCCCATCTTCAAAAATGAATCCGCGCGCGTCATGCTGAAGATTCTGAAAGACTCGGGAACCATCGGCATTCTCGCTGATCAAAACACCATGCCGGAAGAAGGCGTGTTCGTCGATTTCTTCGGAAAATCCGCGTGCGCCACAACAGGGATAGCACGTGTGGCGCTGCATACGGGCGCAGCGGTGGTCCCGGGATACGCTTACTGGGACGAGACCATTCAAAAATACCGCCTGCGGTTCGAGCCTCCTGTGGACCTCGTTCGCACCGGCGACACCGAGCGCGACGTCGTTCGAAATACTGAGCGATTCGCGAAAGCTATCGAAGAGATTATTCGCAAACACCCGGACCAATGGGTTTGGGTTCACAAGCGATGGAAGACCAGGCCCAAAGGCGAGCCTGCGCTGTATGATTTTTGAGAGAGGTCTTTGATGATGCAAACGGCAAAGTCGTTGGCGGAAGCAGTTGGCGCACAGCTGGAAGGGGATGGCTCTGTCGAGCTGCGCGGCGTGGCGGCGCCCGAGCGTGCCGGCCCGCACGATCTCATCTACTTGGAGAAAGCCAAAGATGCGGACCGCGGCCGAGCGTCAGCAGCGATCTGCGTGATGGCCACGGAAAATGTTCTGTTGCCCGGAAAGGTTGTGCTGCGAAGTCCGCATCCCAAAGTTGCTTTTGCAAGAGCGGCTGCTCTCATACTGGGAAAAGTCCCGATCGCCACCGGGATTCATCCGACCGCCATGGTGGCGCCTCTGGCGCGCATCAGCCAAAACGCGGGCATCGGGCCATTTGCCGTGATTGGCGAAGACACCCACGTTGGCCAAGGCACCGAAATCGGCGCGCACAGCGTGATTGGCGCGGGCTGCTGGATTGGCGACCACTGCCGCATTCACCCGCGCGTAACACTGTACGCGGCGGTTCGCATCGGACATCGCGTGGAAATCCATTCCGGCGCAGTCATCGGAGCGGACGGCTTCGGCTATGCCGAGGCTGAGGGGCGCTACTGGAAATTTCCCCAGGCAGGCATCGTGGAAATCGCCGACGATGTGGAAATCGGCGCGAACACGACTGTTGACCGTGGCTCGCTGGACGACACGCGCATCGCGGAAGGCGTTAAACTGGACAATCTGGTACACATAGGGCACAACTGTCAGATTGGCGCACACACCGTAATGGCTGCGCAGGTCGGCCTTTCCGGCTCCTGCGAATTTGGCAAGCACGTGGTGGTCGGCGGCCAAGCCGGTTTTGGTGAACAATGTTGTCTCGAAGACGGAGCGGTCATCGGCGGCCAATCCGGCGTTCTCGGCGGCAAAACGATCCGCAGCGGGCAAACCGTTTGGGGAACGCCCGCCCGTCCTCTTCTAAAATTCAAGGAACAATTCGCCTGGCAGGCGCGTCTACCGGAACTGGCCGCGCGCATCAAAGCGTTGGAAGCCAAGCTGGAAGGGAAGTGACGTGAGTCGAGCACTACACTGGCGCGTAATCGTAGTTGGCGGACACACCCGCAGCATCGGTAAGACGCAACTGGTGTGTGACATCATTAGCGCGTTCCCCAGAGCCAACTGGATCGCTGGAAAAATCACCCAGTATGGTCACGGTGTGTGCTCCGAGAACGGCAACAATTGCGACTGCGCGCCCGAAGAGCATATTTGCGCCATCGAATGGGAGGCCCAGCCGCAATCCGGCACAGATAGCGCGCGATTTCTGGCAGCGGGCGCAAAGCGCTCGTTCTGGCTGAGAACGAAGCAGGGTTTCCTCGCCGAAGGCTTGCCGTTGATGCGAGACGCCCTCGAGCGAGTGCTCTCTGAAACTGGCGAAGATTCTCTTGCGCTGATTCTCGAGAGCAATTCGCTTCTGCAATTCCTGAAACCAAGTCTCTATTTCGCGGTGATCGATCCCGCACGCGAGGATTTCAAAGACTCTGCGCGCGTGGCGCTCGACCGCGCCGATGCGCTGGTCCTCCGCAGCGCGATGGAAGCTCCGGCCGCAGCGCCTT
>Ga0210398_10005607_pt1 | contig 11654 bp, 10 predicted proteins | sample IncBWC4OmetaG_FD_161047 | JGI IMG/M metagenome (GOLD analysis project Ga0210398, IMG submission 161047) | Forest soil microbial communities from Barre Woods Harvard Forest LTER site, Petersham, Massachusetts, United States - Inc-BW-C-4-O | ecosystem: Environmental > Terrestrial > Soil >... | reverse complement strand
GGTCGTCAAGTCGGGAGCAATCGCAAGAGTCGGTCGCCGGTTGACTGTTCGCGACCTTCTGCTCGTGGTCCAGATTGCCATCTGCGCGGTACTGGTCACCTCTTCGTTCGTCGCCGTGCGTGGACTGGCACGCTCGCTGCACAGCAACTTCGGTTTTGACCCGCGGAACGCGATGCTCGTCAATACCGATTTGAGCCTCGCCGGTTACAGCCTTGACCGTGTGCCCGCGATGCAAAAGCGAATGATTGAAGCGATGGAGACGATTCCCGGCGTAACGCGAGTGGGATTGGTGGATATTCCACCTCTGCATATGGGCTGGGCAGTCTCGCCTGTCTTCACCGACAAAATGATCGACCTGAGGCCGTGGAATGCCGCTGCTCAAGCCATTACCTACAAGATATCTCCAGAATATTTCCAGGCGGCCGACACTTCCCTATTAGCAGGCAGGACTTTCTCCCCGCATGACGACAAAGGCGCGCCGCCCGTAGCCGTCATCAACCAGGAATTTGCTCGCAAAATGTTTGGCTCCGTGGCCGGCGCCCTGGGCCGCTACTACAAGATGCCGGATGGGACGCGTGTGCAAGTGGTGGGGATCGCTGAAAACGGAAAATATACGGCCAACCTCGCCGAGGATCCGCAGGTGGCAATGTTCCTGCCTATTCTGCAGTCAGCTGCGAACGATACGTGGCTGGTGCTGCGTTCGAGCCAGGATCCGCAACAACTTGTCGCAGCTATCAAGAGCAAATTGCGGGATCTGGATCCGGCACTGCCTTCTTTCATTCAGACCTGGAACGAAGAAATGAACGGGGCACTGTTCGCTCCGCGCATGGCTACGGCATCGCTGGGTGTGCTGGGCGCGATGGGCGCAATGTTGTCGATTGTCGGCATCTTTGGAATGGCGGCGTACTCGGTCAGCAAGCGGCTGAAGGAGTTGGGAATTCGCATCGCGCTCGGCGCGCAGCATAAAGAGGTGCTGAGGGCAGCGTTGAGCCGCGCGTTCAAACTGCTGGCTTTCGGATCGGTTGCAGGATTATTGCTCGGAATTTTGGCCAGCCGGGTGCTGGCACACATCGTGTACCATGCGACTCCCCGCGAACCGGTGGTATTGGCTGGTGTCGTTGTTGCCATGGCACTGTTTGGACTACTGGCGACATGGATTCCGGCGCGGCGCGCGCTGTCGGTCGATCCTATGATCCTGCTGCGTGAGGAGTGAACGGCCGCGGCACCCACTGCAACAGGTTCCTGATCGTTGAAATGAGACCGTACCTCTCTCCTACTTTCCAGTGGGTATCTTCTGACGTCAGTTGTTCGCGCTAGCTGCGGCGGCGGGCGACCTCGTCGTAGAGGGCGGCGTATTCGGCGGCGGCTTTTTTCCAGGAGAAGTCCTTCGCCATGCCGTTCTTCAAGAGGGCGACCCAAGTTTCCCTGTCGGTGCGGAAGATGTGCAGCGCGCGGTGGACGGCGGCGAGGAAGTCATCGGGGTTGAATCCCTGGAATTTGAAGCCGGTGCCGGTGCGCGTATCGGGGTTCCACTCTTCGACGGTGTCGTCGAGGCCGCCGGTGGCGCGGACGACGGGCACGGTTCCGTACTTGAGGCTGTACATCTGAGTGAGTCCGCTGGGCTCATAGTGCGATGGCATGAGGGAGATGTCGGAGCCGGCGATGACTTTGTGGGCGAGCACATCGTCGAAGGCGATGCGAACGGAGATCTTACCCGGGTAGCGGTCCTGCAGAGAGCGGATGAGGCCTTCGTAGTAAGGCTCGCCGGTACCGAGGGCGATGACGAAGACGTCTTCGCTGAGCAGACGGTCGGCGATCTGGGCGATGAGGTCGAAGCCCTTCATGGTGGCGAAGCGGGAGACGATACCGAGGACCGGGATGGTGTCGGAGACTGGCTCGCAGCCGAAGGCGTGCAACAGATCACGGCGGCACTCGGCTTTTCCGGCGAGGTTCTCGGGAGTGTAGTGGGCGGCGATGTTGTGATCGGTGGCCGGGTTCCACTGGGTGTAGTCGACACCATCGAGGATCCCGTGGAGGTCGGCGGCGCGCTTGCGGAGGACATCGTCGAGGCCGTTGCCGCCCTCGGGAGTCTGGATCTCCTCGGCGTACTTGCGGCTCACGGCGGTGAGGGCGTCGGAGTAGACGATGCCTCCCTTGAGGAAGTCGAAGGTGTTGTAGTGCTCGAGCTTGTCCATGGTGAAGATGTCCCATGGGAGGAGCAGGCGCTCGGTGGTTTGCGGCGGGAACCAGCCCTGGTAGCCAGCGTTGTGGATGGTGAGGACGGTTCCGGCGTTGCGGAGGACGGGATCGTAGTAGTAGACGGTGCGCAGGTAGACGGAGACCATGGCCGTCTGCCAGTCGTGGACGTGGAAGATGTCGGGCACGCCGAGCTGCTTGGCGGCTTCGAGGGAGGCGCGACAGAAGAGTCCGAAGCGCTCCCAGTTGTCGAGATAGTCGCCGGTTTCGGTGCGGTAAGGAAATTCGCGGTCGAAGAGCTCAGGGCTGTCGACGAAGCAGACCTGGACTCCATCGTGGATTCCACCGTCGAGAATGGCGACGAAGCGGTTGTAGTACTGGAAGGGAATGGTGAGGCTGCGGATAAGAGGCTTCTTCTCGGGCACGCGCTCGCGGACCTGCGCGTAATAGGGCAGGTAGAGGGTGACTTTGTGGCCGAGGCGGGCGATCTCACGGGGCAGTGCGCCGATGACGTCGGCGAGTCCTCCGGTCTTGACGAAAGGAACGGCTTCGGAGGCTGCGAAGACTACATGCATTGCGATGGGACTCCAGTCTTGTCGTTATGATGCAGGAGCAACGTTTAAGTCGCGCAAGTCGCGTGGGCCAAAGGTGAGTCTATCTTTCCCGGCGGCGTGGGGCAATTCCGGGCGGCGGGCTCCTATTCCGCGCCGCAGGCGGAAGTTAGAGGAGACGATCTGAAACGCAAGCCAAAGTTGGGACAGAACTTTCTGGTAGATCCTGGTGCGTGTGTGGCGATTGCCGATGCGCTGGGGGATGTGAGCCAAGCCACAGTCGTCGAGATCGGGCCGGGCGGGGGCGCGATTACGGAGATCCTGAGCAGACGGGCGCGGCGGCTGGTAGCGATCGAGCTTGATCGCGAGCTTGCGCCGAGTCTGAGGGCGCAGTTTGCGGGGCACGCGTCGGTTGAGGTGATCGAGACCGATGTGCTGACGGTGGACCTGGCAGCGCTGCGGCAGGATGAAGAGAAGATTTCGGTGGTGGGGAATCTTCCCTACTACATCACCTCGGATATTCTGCTGCGGTTGTTTCATTTTCATGAGGCGATTTCGCGGGCGGTGATAATGGTGCAGCGGGAGGTGGCGGATCGGGTGGCGGCGGTGCCCGGCACGCGGGACTATGGGCTGCTGTCGGCGACGGCGCAGTTGTATGCGCGGGTGGAGAAGGTGCTGACCCTGCCTCCTGAGGCATTTCTGCCGCCGCCGGAGGTGCACTCGACAGTGCTGCGGCTGACGATGCGTCCGCGATTTGCGGAGCTGGGGGTTGAGGCGGGCGCGGGGTCGGAGTTCATCGGATTTTTGAAGGCGGGATTTGCGCAGAAGCGGAAGACGCTGGCGAAGAATCTGCGCGCGGCGGGCTTCGATACGGGACGGGTGGCGGTGGCTATAGAGGCGGCGGGGATTCCGGCGATGGCGCGGGCTGAGGAGATCGAGCTGGAGCGGATGGTGGGACTGTGGAGAGGGCTGCGGGGACGGTGAGGTTACTTCCCTGCCGCGGCGGTCATTTTGGCTCCGCTACGCCTTCCTGTTTTGACTCCGCTACGCCTTTCAGGTCCGGCGTGACCTGATAATTCTCGTAGTCGATTTTCAGAACAGTCGTGCCGAAGAGAAAGTTCTTCGATTCGGAGCGGGCTTCCGTGGCCATAGAAAATCCCTCAAGCTGCCGGTAGTCGCGGCGGATCATGGGGAGCCCGACCCACATGGACGGCGCCGCGCTGGGGCGTCCTTCGATGTGCGCGATGTCGTAGGTATGGGCGTCGATCCAGACCTGTCCGTTGACGAGATAGGGGCTTTTTCTTTTCGGGGTCAGCTTGACGATGAAACAATTGCGACCGGCCAATTGTTCTGCTCGTACGAACTCCATGATGTAGTTGGCGGAGGTGACGAGGACGCTTTTGCGCAGCTCACCGTTACTAATGTTTCTTTCCTCTGCCAGTACGCGGTCAATCAGATTCCGTTGCAGGAAGGATGAGCCGGAACGGCTGATGACGTTGAATTCCTTGCCCTCGCCGCGCTTGTATACGGTCTGAACAACGGCGTCGGCGACAGGCTGTGTGTTGCCGTTGCGGAGGACGTAATAGTGCTCGGTGACGCGATACCCGGCGAGGTCGGTCTCGCGGGCAGATTGAGCGCTATCGATGCGCTGGACCAGATCCTTCGGCGGACCCTGCGCTGAGGCGGCGTGGTTCCACAGTGGCAGGAGAGCGGCGGCCAGAGTGAGCCGGAACAAAATGCCCGTGGGTTTTCCGATTTTGATCATTCGCTCATTCTGAGATGCGCGACGGGATGAGTGCGATTCCGTTGGATTCGGGGACGGGTTAGACGAGTTTTGGTGAAACGGATGCAAAGCGCGTTTCGCTGGCCTTGTTGTCCACGGAAAAGTAATATCGTCACACCCTTTTTATCAGGAGCGGAGCATGCCGAAGTTCGTGATTGAGCGTGACATTCCGGATGTGGGCAAAATGTCGGCTGAGCAACTGCAGGCGATATCGCAGGCATCGTGCGGTGTTCTGCGGGAACTGGGTTCGCAGATCCAGTGGGTACACAGCTACGTCACGGATGACAAGATTTACTGCATCTACATCGCTCCGGACGAAGAGACGATACACAGGCATGCGCAGATGGGCGGGTTTCCGGCGAACCGAGTGTCGCAGGTTCGATCAACGATCGATCCAACGACTGCGGAATAGGCCGAATCGCCCCCCGGCCCTGCCATTTTCGAGGCGAATCATCAGCGCATTCATCTTGTGTTCGCAATTGTCGCGTAGAGTGCGAGCCTTGCGGAAGGGGACGGCAAATGGAAGTGGAAGATTCGGTACTCGATCAGAAACAGGCGGCTTACAAGACGGTGGTTGAAGAGTGGATTGCGGCGATCCGGGAAGAGGAGGCTCTGGCGTCGGGGGACCACTCGGTCGCGGAGATTGATCGGTGGGAAGAGGCGCATTTTCGGGAAGAGAAGCTTCGCAATCGGGCGAAGGCCGCGAAGAAGGAATATGAGAACGCGCTGCGGGAGAAGTTCTTCGGGTTTTGAGGGCGGTCGGAGTACAGGGCCCAGAGAACAGGCTCAGCTAGTGAACGAGGACACAACTGAACTTAACAGGTGAACAGTAGGCGGGCAGTCGGAGCGACCGCGCGAAACGCTGACGCCCTCTGTTGCTCCCCCCTTGCAATGCTCTTCAGCGTCTACGTCTCCCTCTTAGTTCTGAGAAAATGGCGAGCATATGGCAGATGATATTCGCGTGGGTGTGATTGGGTTCGGTATGGCGGGGAAGATTTTTCATACCGCCGTGGTGGCCGCAACTCCGGGGCTGGAGCTGGCGGCGATTGTGCAGCGCAAAGGGGACGAGGCGGCGAAGGCGTATCCCGAGGTGAAGATTGCGCGATCGATCGAGGAGATGCTGGAGGATGAGTCGATCAGGCTGGTGACGGTGGCGACTCCCAGCGATGTGCATTTTGAGAATGCCAAGGAGTGCCTGGAGGCGGGGCGCAATGTCGTGGTGGACAAGCCGTTCACGCTGACGTCGGACGACGCGCGGAAACTGATCGATTTGGCACGAGAGAAGAAGGTTCTGGTGACGGCGTATCAGAATCGGCGGTGGGATGGGGATTTTGTCACTCTGAAGCAGGTGATCGCCTCGGGGGAGTTGGGGCGGATTGTGAGCTATGAGTCGCACCTCGATCGCTACCGGGCGGACCCAAGGCTGGGAGCGTGGCGCGAGAGCGGTGGGCCGGGCGGCGGGATCCTGTTCGACCTTGGGCCGCATTTGATCGATCAGGCGACGGTGCTGTTTGCCGATCCGGCGAACCTGTTTGCGGATGTGCGCGTAGAGCGCGAGGGCGCGGTGGTGGACGATGCGTGGGATGTACAGCTGAAGTTCGCGTCGGGAGTGACGGCGCTGCTGCGCGCGACGCTGACGGCCTATACGCCGGGGCCGCGGTTTGTAATTCACGGAACGCAGGGCAGCTTTGTGAAGTGGGGCGTCGATCCGCAGGAGGATGCGCTGAAGGCCGGAGGGTCGTACAGCGATCCTGGGTTTGGCGAGGAGCCGGCGAGTCAGTGGGGCGAGCTGAGTGTGGCGGGCAAGCCTACGCGGCGGGTGAAGACGGCCGCGGGAGATTATCGCGGACTATATGCGAATATGCGCGACGCGGTGCTGGGGGTGGGCGAGCTTGAGGTCAAGCCAGAACAGGCGTTGAGAACGACGAGGCTGATCGAGCTTTGCCGGGATTCGAGTGGTGAGGGGCGACGGCTGGGGTACAGGGAGTAGGTAGGTCGTTGCCTCCTACGCAGAGCTGTGAAAGTCCTGAAGAAAAGCAGGTCCTTCGACTACGCACGCTTCCCCCCAACTGCAGGCACGTTGGGGACCCCGGTCGCGCCTGCTTCGCTCAGGATGACATCGTAATGGGGGTTTCACCGGACGATCAGGGGTTGGTTGGCGGAGCCTTTTCGGGTGGGGCCTGAGGGATGACCGGGGCCTGGACGGCGGCGATGGTTCCGTGCGCCGGGAAGGTGGGCCAGGTGAGGTGCAGGACGTATGGAGTGGTGTCGAAAGCGACGTCGATGTTAAAGGCTGAGGCGTGGCTCCACTGATCTTCAGTGAGGGCGAAGTTGAAGACGACCAGGCCCTGGGATTCGCCTCCGGGCGGGATTTGGGAGTGGCGGAGGAGAATGGGCTTACGGTAGGCCTCGAGGTCGGGATAGTACTGGAAAACCTTGTCGAAATCAGTCTCGGGGGCGGCGTAGCTCTTGTAGTCGGTGTCTCCGACGTGGACGACGGCGGAGAGATCCATAATGGAGAGCGGCTTCGAGGAGACGTTGCGGACCTGGACGGGCACGAGCATGATGAGGCCGTTGCTGGGCGGGGTTGAGCCGTCGGCCATTTTCCCGGGCAGCGGCTGGTAAAGCCAGATGGCGGAGATGTCTCCCTCGGCGGTGGGTGAGACGCGATTGAGCATGACATACGCCGCGATGACCACGAGCACAATCACGATCGCGATACCTACGACGGAGAAGGTGCGCGCGGGTTTGGTGGTGGGCATGTCTTCGACGGTATTAAACATGTAAGCCTGCCAGCGACGGGACGAGCGGAGGGATCGCTACGTAAAAAGGGTAGCGCAGATTGGAGTGGATGGGGAAGGATTGTGGTGGGGCGTTTAGAGGGTTGAGCAGGTCTAGATTTCGACTGGCTCTGCGCTGTCTCCGACAAATCGCGCTGTGGGTGTAGCTTGCCGAACGAACGTGTAGCGCAGGCGCCAACAAGCGAGACTGATCAGAAAGAGCGCACCGGCGATCCAGACGGCGTGACGCGCGACGGCTCCGACCACAAGGTCTACTGACCTGTGCATGCCCAGGAGCCGGTCTGCGATCCAGCCGACGGATGCCAGACCGGCAAACAACGCGCCACCGATTCTCAGAACTGGATATGCCCGAGTGCGACTCATGAGAAGGAGAGAGGGCATGGTGACAGCGACCACGATCATCTGCATGGTTTCAATGCCCAGGTTGAAGGCCAGAATGTCAGCCACACGGTCCCAGCGGCCGAGGCCAAGTTCGCTAAGCGTGGCAGCAAACGCCAAGCCGTGAATGAGCCCGAAGAAGGCGGCTATGCCAGCCTCCTTACCGGGGAAGATCGGGCGGAGAGCGTGGATAGCTGACACAAGAATAGAAACAGCAATCAGGACTTCGATGGGGCGACCGGGCACGCGGACGACTCCAAATGCAGCCAGTGCCAGCGTGATCGAGTGCCCGACAGTAAAGGCGGTGACAATTTTGAGAATGCGGAGCACGCTGCTTCTCATGTCCGCGAGTCCGGCCCAGCGGGAACCAACCACGATGAGAGGCGCAGGCAGAAGAAGTACCAGCAGGAAGAGAAGATGATCTGTGCCTTCGGCGATGTGCCGCATGCCGAGACGGAAGAGGCTGACGAAACCGAGGGCACTGATCGAGCCCCGGATGTTTGTCCACCATTGGCGAAGGGGCGAGCTGGTAGGACCGCCAGCCTGCACATAATCCAATTGATAGAACGATTGCCGTTCATTCCGAGTTTGACCGACGATGCGGATGTCCGGGTAGCGTGGAACCAGACAATTTACGAGATAGGCGGCGTTCTGCTTCTGATGATTGTTCTGAAGAATCAGCCGCCGGTTGGGGCCGCCGTGCGGTAAATCCGCCGTGAACTCAATGTGTATTTCTCCGAGGCCTTCTCTCATCAGCTCGACTTGCGGGAAATCTACTGAGACGAGCTTCGGCTGCATGCGCTTGCCGTCCACGGTGAGCGACAAATCACCGAGCACCCGCTCGGCATAGGCGCGCTGCTCTGCGTCGGAGATGATGCCGTCTCCATTGCTGTCGATGCTCGCAATGACGGAGGAAGACACGGCGATACCGGGGATCATTCGCATGGATGCCTGAATATGATCCTTGTCGACGGAGATGATGGTGGCTTGAAGGTATTCATCGAGCCGGTGCGCGGAGGCGATTCGCACGAGGCAGAGAAGAACCGCCGCGGCTGTTACGATCCTGAGCCTCATTGCTTCAGAAGCCCTTTCCCATAATCGTTGGTGGGATCGCGGTACATGGTGTGGACATGCAGGCCGGGATCTCCTCCCAACGTCTGAGGCGCATACTCGATGACAAGATGCGGGCCCTGGATGCGGTAGTAGGCGGTAATGTTTTTGCCCAGAGCCACGGTTGTTGGCCCGCTCCAGGCGAACCAGGTCTCGTTGATATCGGCCTTGAGCTGGGCCATGCGGGCGGTCGCGGCACTCTCGTGAATGATGCCCGCCCATTCTGAAATCACATCGAGCAGCATGGCGCGCTGGTGCTCAGTCATTTCGGAAGCCTTAAGGCCTTCCGGGACGATTGTCTTGCCGTCCTGCCCCGGGCCGAGGACAAGATCGGCGAGCTGATAACTGAGGATCGCCTGCTTTCGCTGCTTGTCGTCGAGAGCCTGCAATAGGGCAAATCCCTTATCGCTCTCCGGACCGAGTGGCCTCACGGTTTTGCCATCGAACGTATAGAGGGCAGGCTGAGCGCCGGTCAGAGTCGGCGTGAGGATGCCGCGCTCCCCGGCGATGGTTATGTTGAGCGCGAGATGATGACCTCCGAATTGCAGCATCCAGGGCGTCTTTTCAGAGGGCGTTCCCAGGATCGAGATGTAGTAGAGATCTTTGCCGAACATCTGACCGTCGCCCATCGGCGGGCGATTGCCGGCCCCGGGTGGTGGACCCTTGCCGCCTGGTGGTGGACGATTGCCTCTGTTTCCGCCGGGAGGGCCGCCGGGACCGGTGTCGGTCTTCCTGAGGACCTCGTCGCCTTCCATGATCTGCTGAACTTTCTCGAAGCCCTTCGGGCTCAGCGCGGCCGCTACAAGCGCCATTGCGGCGGACCGCTGGGTGGGATTCATTTCCTTGAGGCTGATACCGCCCCGAGGAATAAAGCCGGTCGGTAAGTTAGACCAGCGTGCGCGCTGTTGTTCATCGTCGAAGGCAAACAGTACGCTTTGCCGCTGCTTCTCAGTGAGCGTCGAAAGGAAGGTGTTTGCGGCGCGGACGATGCGAGCTGTGGTTGTCTGCGCGGAGACGGTTATCAACGACAACCAGATCGCCGCCACGGCGGCGTTGGTGCGGAGCATTCTTATGGGAAAAAGGTTCACGCTGCTCTCCCTGTCGGTCATCGTTGCTCTTGATGAGGCTATTTCACGAGACAGGAAGATCTTTCAGGAAGACCGGTCCCGGTGTCGAGATTTCCGTTTGAGCTTGTCTACGTTAATCGACGTTGTTTTCCTTCTCCCGCCTACGCCGGGAAAAGAAATTTTCTTTCGCTGCTCGGCTACTCGAAACGAAACGCCATGCATATGTCGTGTTATTTTCGCTGCTTCCCTGCCCCGCGCTTCTCTTCTCTGATTTTGCGGATTTCGTCCATTCGCTGGGCGAGGAGTTTCTCGCGGCCTTCGGCGGTGGGGTGGTACCAGGTGCGTCCGGAGAGGCTCTCAGGGAGGCAGTCCATGTCGGCGACGCGGCCTTCTTCGTCGTGGGCGTACTGGTATCCCTTGCCGTATCCGATGGATTTCATCAGGCCGGTGGGGGCATTGCGCAGATGGAGCGGAACGGGCTCGGCGCGGGTGGTTTCGATGTCGGAGAGGACTTCTCCGTAGGCGGTGTAGAGGGCGTTGGACTTGGGCGTGAGGGCGAGATAGACGGCGGCCTGGGCGAGGGCGAGATCGCCCTCGGGTGAGCCGAGGAAGTGGATGGCGTCGCGCGCGGAGAGGGTGAGGTTGAGGGCTTCGGGGGAGGCGAGGCCGATGTCTTCGACGGCCATGCGGACGAGGCGACGGGCAACGTACATGGGGTCTTCTCCGGCCTGGAGCATGCGGCCCAGCCAATAGAGGGAGGCGTCGGCATCGGAGTTGCGGATGGATTTGTGCAGGGCGGAGATGAGGTTGTAGTGCTCCTCTCCCTGCTTGTCGTAAAGGAGGACGCGCTGCTGGAGGGCTTCGATGGCGAGGTCTTTGGTTATGGCTTTCTCGTCGCGGGCTTCGGCGAGCTTGGCCGCGACTTCGAGGGCGTTGAGGGCGCTGCGGGCGTCTCCGCTGGAGTAGGAGGCGATGGTGCGAAGGGCTTCCTCGTGGGCGGCGATGTGCATGCTGCCCAGGCCCCGCTCGGTGTCGGTTAGGGCGCGCTCGAGGAGGGTGAGGATTTCGTCTTCGGTGAGGGCGTGGAGGGTGTAGACGCGGCAGCGGGAGAGCAGCGCCGAAATAATCTCAAAAGACGGGTTCTCGGTGGTGGCGCCGATGAGGCGGATGGTTCCGTGCTCAACGTAGGGCAGGAAGGCGTCCTGCTGGGCCTTGTTGAAGCGGTGGATCTCGTCGATGAAGAGGATGGTGCGGGAGCCGAATTTCGCCGCTTTTTCGGCGTCGACCATGACCTGCTTGATCTCCTTGATGCCGGAGAGGACGGCGGAGAACTGGATGAAGCTGGCGCGGGTGACGTTGGCGATGATGCGGGCGAGGGTGGTCTTGCCGACTCCGGGGGGTCCCCAGAAGATCATCGAGGCGGGGTCGTCGCGCTCGATCTGAATGCGGAGAGGCTTGCCGGGCGCGAGGATATGCTGCTGTCCCACGTATTCGTCGAGGTTGCGGGGGCGCATGCGGTCGGCGAGCGGGGCGGAGACGGGTGCCCGGGTGGTGAGGTCGGGGGCGGGGTCGAAGAGGCTCATGGCTTCCCTGCCCGCTGGCGGGACGCTTCGTAGAGCAGGATGCTGCCGGCGATGGCGGCGTTGAGGGATTCGACGGGGCCGGGAGTGGGGATGGTGACGCGGGCGGTGGCGCGGCGGACGATTTCGGGCGGGATGCCGGCGCCTTCGTTGCCGAGGATGAGGGCGGCGGGGCGGGTGAGGTCGTG
>Ga0210398_10005606_pt1 | contig 11654 bp, 7 predicted proteins | sample IncBWC4OmetaG_FD_161047 | JGI IMG/M metagenome (GOLD analysis project Ga0210398, IMG submission 161047) | Forest soil microbial communities from Barre Woods Harvard Forest LTER site, Petersham, Massachusetts, United States - Inc-BW-C-4-O | ecosystem: Environmental > Terrestrial > Soil >... | reverse complement strand
CCGAAATCTGCCCCTGCTCCGGCGGTGCCAAAAATAACGAGGCTGGTAACGTCGTCGTAGGTGATTGCGTTCCAGACGTCACCCCCGCCGCCTTTCCACCAACCATCTCCTGACCACGTTTTTGCGGCCATTTCGAGCGCTTTCGACTCGAAGGGCTGCGCCGGGTCGCCGGGCACGGTCCAAAAACGCCACACTTCCTTGCCGGTTTCTGTGTCATAGGCAACAAGAGCGCCGCGTACGGCGTCATCGGAGCCGTTGAATCCCATAATGATTTTCCCTTTGGCGACGTGTGGCGCGCCGGTGATTCCCGTTTGCAATGGGTCGCAAACGGTTGCTTCCCAGACTTGCTTAGCGGTCACGGCGTCGATTGCGATAAGCCGGCAGTCGCCGGTGCCGACATACACTTTTCCGTTCCAAACCGCGACGCCAGCGTTTGTCCTCGCAGAATATGAACCATTCAACGCCAGGTTGAGGCGCACCTTGGGATCAAATTTCCAGAGCAGCTTCCCGGATTCCGCATCCACCGCATACACTTTCGAGAATGGGGCACTGATATAGATAACACCATCGACCACAATCGCCTCGGACACCACGCCCATACCTCCTTCGATGTCCAGAAACCAAGCGAGTCCCAGATCGCTAACATTTTTGTCGTTAATCTGTCGGAGCGGGCTGAAGTGTTTCGAGTCGTGCGTGCGCCCGTTGATCATCCAATTGTTTCCTGAGTCGGCATCGGCGCTAACACGAGCGTCGTTTACGTCGGCGGACTTTCTGATGTCAACGGAGGAGTGAAAGGCGCTTGGGAGGCCAACCACAAACCCAACGAGACCTAAAGCCAGGAGTGATTTGCTTAGCGGCATACAAGACATCCTTTCCGCGTGCGATGACAGGAGTCCAGTTATTACCTGTTCGACCCAATCTGATTTGTTCCGGGATATTCGCGAATGATAGTAGTTGCGGAAATGAAGGGAAGTCAACGTTAACCCTGTCCTCCTGCACGCCACATGGTAGAGCTCCCTGCTTATTAAAACGCTCTTTTCGGGATGGAGAACAGTCCCGAGGATTTCCTGGTCACGGTCCGCAGCGTCGTTACGCGGTGCTCTCCGTGGTCTAGGGAAAGTCAGTCTTATTCCTTGATTTTCGCTACGATAAAGGTCAGATCATCGAACTGTGGAGCGTCGCGCATCCAGGCGCGCAGTTCCTGAGATGTACGGGAAATGATTTGCGCGACCGATAGGTGTGCGATCTGACGGACGAGGGCCTTCAGGCGTTCCTCGCCGAAGGCTTCTTGGTTAGGGTTCATCGCGTCGGTCACGCCATCAGTGAAGGCGAGCAGCAAGTCGCCCGGACGAATATCGATGCACTGCTCCTGATATTCGGAATCGGGGAACATGCCAACGATGGTGCCGCCGTCCTTGAGCTCCTCGGTGACGTCCGATGAGGAGGCCGAGGCCTGCACGAAAAACGGCGGGTTGTGGCCGGCATTCACGTAATGCAACTGCCGCGCTTTGGCATCGAACTGGGCGTAAAAGAACGTGGCGTAGCTCTCGGAACGAGTGGAGCGATGCAGAAAGCTATTCAGTTTCGCGACGATCTGAGCGGGCGTGATGAGGCCTTCGGCGACAATGATCCGCAAAGAAGCTTGAACGGCGGCCATAATCAGCGCGGCTGCGATCCCTTTGCCGGCCACATCCGCGAGCGCGATTCCGACGCCGTTATCGGCGAGGTCGAGAAAGTCATAGCAGTCGCCGCCGATGCCGCGGGCAGGCAGAGTGAACGCCGCGACGGTGATGGCTTCGGTTTCGATGGATTTCTGAGGCAGGAGCCGGTCTTGCACTTCCGCTGCCATAGCCACGTCCTGGCGAATCTTTTCATGCTCGAGCGCGCGTTCCGTCAGACGAGCGTTCTCGATCATCAGCGCAAGTTGCTGGCCGTAGACTTGCATCACGTCTTTGGCCGCCGAGCTGTATTGATTCCGCCCAAGCGGAGGGCCGAGGAGCAGGATTCCGCTGATTTCGTCTTTCGCACGAAGAGGCACGGCGAGGCGGAGGCCGATTTCTTTCAGGTACTCGATCTCGGCCGTGTGCTGCGGCTTGCGCTCAAGAGCCCAGCGGAGCACGGCATCCATTTCGTCGGAGGCAAAGCCGAGAGGAGAGCTGTGGAAGTTGAGGCGTGCCGGAAGGATGCCATCGGCAGGAATCGTGGCTCCCGAAGAACCGGCTGGGCTTGCTGCGCGGCAGCGATAGACGAAGTCGTTCGCCTTTACGCGCTCAAACAGCATTGCCGATTCTGTGCGTAAATTTTCGCGCAGACCAGACATGGCGATGGCAAGAGCTTCGGAAAAAGAATCGGCACGGCGGCTGGCGTCAACGAGTCCGGCGGTTAGCGTCGAAGCAGACGGAGACACCTCGTTTTGGACGTGCTCCGGCTCGGCGATTTGTTTAACACTACGCCGCCCAACAGCCCAGAGAGACTCCGATTCATTGCGAATGGCCACCATGGGTGAAACCAAGGTCGCACGCCACGCGGGAAAGACAGATGCGAAGGTGGCGACGCTGCCGACCAAGCCGGCAGAGGACGCGTAAGGCAACACGCTGATCTCATGAAGATGGAGGAAGCGGAGAAGGAGCCAGGTTACGCCGAACGCCGCGGGAATGCCGATCAACATACCTTGAGCAGCCATCTTGAAGCCATCTCCCAGGACGAGGCTCAGGAGATCGCCGCGGACCGCGCCCAGAGCCATACGCGTGCCCATTTCGACGGTTCGTTCACGCACCGAGTAAGACATGACTCCGTAGATGCCTAGCGAGGCCATCAAAAACGCCGCCAGCGCAAAAAACGCAGTGACGATGGAGTCGAGCCGTTGCGGTGTGAGCGAATCGCCTGCCACGCAGTCCATGGTGCGGACGGCGTAGATGGCACGCTCAGGATCCACCGTTTGGACGGCGTGACGAACTGCTGGAACGAGGCTAGCTGGCGGCAAATCTGAGCGCACGATGAACTGCATCTGGGCCAAGGGTGCCTGGGCATTGAGGACATATACTTCAGGGATTGTGGCGTCTCCTATACCCTGGTTCCGCACGTCGCCTACAACTCCGACGACTTGCGCGCGCGTTCCGTCAAAGCCGCCCTGGCGAGCAAACGCGCCGACGGCGTCTTGCTTCGGCCAATAACGCTTTGCAGCAGCTTCATCAATGACGATGGGGACGGGATTGTCGTTGGTGTCTTCCCGGGTGAGCAGGCGGCCCTTCAAGAGCCCAATGCCCATCGTTTTGAAATAACCGGGGCTGACAATGACGATGCTTACCGATCCTGCGAACTCCTCTTTTTGTAACTGGCCTTCAGGATAGAGCGACGTTGAAAAACAGCAACCATCGAGAGGCAACTGGTTGGCGAGCGCCGCGCTGCGCACTCCGGGAAGGACTTCCAGGGCCGTCAACAGCTGGTCCTGGTGGGCCAGCAATTCTTTCCTGGAGGAATATTTTTCGCCGGTGGCATTGAGCTGAAAGGTGAGCAGATGGCTGGCGTCGAAACCCGGCGAGGTGTGGCGCAATTTCTCGAGTTCAGAAACAAGCAGGCCGCTCACGCAAAGCATGAGGAACGCAAAGGCCACTTCCCCGACCACGAGGGATCGCGAGAGCCTGCGCCCGCGGGCCCCAGCCGAAGCACGGACGCCGTTGCCGAGGACTTCGTGGGGCTGCGTACGAAGAGCCTGCCAGAGCGGCGGAATCGCCGGCAGCACCGTCGTGAGACAGGCCACGCCGGCGACGAAGAGGACCACCATACCGTCGGTTGAGACTTCATCGGCTCGCGGGATGTATTGACTTGCGAGAGACACGATCAGACGCGTCAAGCCGATGCTGGCGACCAGACCGAGTGCGCCCGCGGCAATCGAAATGACGCAGCCTTCGAGGATGAACTGCAGTGCCAGATCGGTCTTCCTTGCTCCGAGGGCGATTCGAACGGCGATTTCATGAGCGCGCCCGACTGAACGCGCAACCAAAAGGCCGGCGACGTTCGCGCAAGTCGCCAGGAGGAGCAAGGCCGCCGCGCCGAGAAACAGCAGCAGGTACGGGCGAATCTCTTTGGCCACGAACTCCTGAAGACCAAACAGTATCGCCGTGTAGGTGACGCTACGGCGGGGATTTTCTTTGACAATTTCGACGGCCACGCGTCGCGCATCGTCGCGGGCCTGTACGATGGTCACGCCGGGTTTGAGGCGCGCGTAGCCCGCGTAGTAGGCGGAGTCGCGCCGCTGTGCGGGATCGGTTGGGGGATTCACCGGGATCCACACGTCGGTGTGGATGTTCGCGGTTGAGACGCTAACGATGGGAAGTTGAAACCAGGCCGGCATCACTCCGGCAACGGTATACGACTGGCCGTTTAGCGTGATCGAGGTTCCGATCACAGCGCTGCCGGACCCGAGGCGTTTCCAAAGCCGCTCCGAGAGCATAGCCACATGCGGGCCGTCGGACTCCTGAAACAGATGGCCCAGAACTGGGTTCGCGCCGACGTTATTGAGGAGGGAAGGCGTGATCTCAGCGCCGTTGACGTGCTCGACGATGCCGAGCCAAGAGAGATTGAAGTCGGAGGCGATGTTGTAGTAGCCGAAGATATCGAAGCCGTGATTGCGCTGCTGATAATCGATCAGATCCGCGATGGACAGAGCTGAATACCGGTCGGCTTCGCTGGCGAGAGTACTGCCGCCAAAAAGAGCAACCCAGCGATCGGAATAGCTGTAGGGCAAGGGTTTGAGCAATACACCGTTAACGACGGTGAAAATTGCGGTGGCAGAGCCAATGCCAATCGCAAGGGCGAGGATGGCTAGTACGGCGACGCCCTTTGCGTTTTTCCAGGAGCGCCAGCTATGAGAGATCAGTCGCAGCACCGTTGCATCATACCCCGGATTCGGCGAGGATCGCGGTTCGAGCTGTCTGGTTTAGTGGTCTCATCGTGAGGCTTGGTTGGAGGATTGAGATGTTGGGTCATCCGGCGTTTCGAAACCATGGACGGACAACTACCACATCGTCGGTTACAATATCCTCCAGACCGTTAACGTCCCTTGCTTTTGCGCCCGTAATCCAAGCTTCCCGCACGGCAACAATCCCATGAATCTCGGACTCGATATCTGATTTTGAGGGACTGTTCACGCAGATCTTCCATCTGCGTGAAATAGTTGAAATCGCATCTTGTGCCGACTCAACTCCCGAATGGCCGGCTCGGAAACCAAACCTTCGGCCACTCGGCCTGTAGTCGGATTTCAATGCAAGTGATCGGAAAATCGCCGTTTGCATTACTATCGACTTACCGGTCATCCGCCGACGATCTACATGCGACATGTTTGGCGGTTCACATCCGCGTTGGTCTCTTGAGGCGTTTCTGGGAGCTAACCGTTTTCGACGCGCGCCTTTATATCCGAGTACGCCGTGTCGATCAGCCTGCTTAGCGCTGCGCCGTTTGCGGCCGTTCCCGGTCTCAGCTTCACATGGCGCATGAACTTGCCGGTGCCTTGCAACAAGTGAGCCGGATCCGGCAGCGCTGCGCCGTGAAAGAACCCCACGTTTACGTGCGAATGGAATACATTGACGTAGCCGAAGGGCGCATCTCCCAAGCATGCAACCGGGCAGCCGTCATGCAAAAGCTCCCGGACTTCGTCCCCGCATTTTCTCATCACCTCAAACCACTGACGCGCGATGGCTCCCAATGCACCTGAGTGCTCTTTCATCCACGCATCGATGGCGGGATCCCGCTCGACAACGCCGTTGAATCGCAGCAATTCCGTTCTCATCGTCGCTCCACTTTTTTCGAGATCTACGGTTAGATAACACCTTACACGAGAAGGCCACTGGCTAGTCGTGCCCGGAGGAACGAAAGGGATATCTCCTCAGTAATGCCGTAGCGTTTACGGATAGCGAGTGGCCCGTCGGCAAATATGAAGTAATCCAATTCCTTCGGGTTGCTCGTAATCCGTCCGAGATCGATGCCACGCGCGGGGATCACCTCCCACGAGCCGAGTTCTCGGTACTAAAGTTGTGAGTCAGGATCTTGCGTCGAAGTTTAAATGGATATCCGAATTCGTCATGGTGCGGTTGGTCACTTCATCCGTTCGTCCCATCGCTAAAACTACAAAGCAGAGCGCAAGGAACGTTCAGTCCTGGGAGCAACGGGTACAGCGAAGCGCCAAGACCCGTTTTGTCATTGCGATCCCGGAACACCTATTCCGAAATCATTTCCATAGAGAAACGCCGCTCAGCAAGAGACTCCGATACAGTTTCGTTGAGCGCGTGAGCGCCGAATACGGGAAGCGTTGGATCCACGGACTGCACTTGTTGTTCGCGCACCTCTCCTGGAATCGCAGCGGTGTCCAAATGTCCGCGCAGAAGTATCGCATAATCGCCAACACAGGACGGAATCGCTGGCGGAACTTGGCGTTCCCCAAATCTATCGCAACTTGTATGCCGACAACCGTAATCCACGGAGAACCCTCTCTATTTGACTTGAAGCGCTTGCCCAATAGATCTTGGCTCGGCCAGTAAGCACTCCTCCGTCCTGCGGCAATCGCAGCAGGCGTGATGAAGCCCGTCGCCATGCATCCAGCGCTGGCTGAGTTTTTGAACGAGTGGCGGACCTTTGGTCTTTCCGTCCGTCTCCCTGCCTTTGCTCCGGACTCGCTGTACGAGTATTTGATTGCTGGCTGGATCGACGCCCCACCAGTTCAAGGCGAAACACTCTGCAGCACATTTGAAATATCTCGGCTGTAAAAGGGATTGAGAGACGCTGTCTACGACAAGATCGGAATTGAACGCGGCCCGTGAAAATAGTGAACAGACGGCAATAATCCCGCTATTCTTTTTCCGATGACACCCTGTTTGCTGGTTTGCTGCGAGGTCCCAGCAACTAGGAGGGAAAAGATGCAAATCGACCTTCACGGCTACCATCCCGCTGAAATCGTGTTCAACGGAGTTCTTGGCAAGATTTTGCAACAAGCTTGGGAAATGGGGGAGACTGAACTGACGCTGATTCACGGCCATGGTCGTAATCGCGGCATCACACCCGGATTTGTGAACACCAACACCGGTTACTTTGGGCTCTGTATTCGACGGGCGTTACGGAATGACCAGTCTCTTCGCCAGTGGATCAAGCGTACGACGCTTGATTGCCGACAGATGGGCTGCACCTCAATCGGACTGAAACGAAACTCACGTCCGACGAGAAAACACTTGGACTGCTTTTAAGGTATGGGATGCCTATTAAATTGGGAATTTGGTCGCAATCCCGGTTACTCCCTCGCTAGCGTGAAGCTTCCTACGCCCGAATCCGCTAAACATACTTGACTAGCAAACGATGGTCGACCGGTTGCGCGCGCCGTTTCTTGCTGCTGACCGCGAACGTGCCTGCTGCAAAATGCCGTTTATCTGGTACGGCCTGACGGCTATGTGGCCCTCGCGGATCCTGCGGGCAGCGCCATCGCGATTACCTCCTATCTCGACGCACACAAGCTCACACAGATGAGGTAGGAGCTCAGTCGCCTGCGCCGTCACCACTATAGTTGCTTGCCTAGACCGCCACCCATACCCAGCCACGCTCGTTCAGGCGTCAAAGGTGAACTTTGAGCGCTTGCTGACAGATTCTGAGATGTTTGAAACGTGGCCCCACCTGGCCGTACCATTCGAGCGACTGCCATTTTCCGGCGCGCGCGTGATAGGCGACGTGATGGGCGTGAACGCCAGCGTTTTGATTGGGTTTTTGTTTCCATCTCGCCGATCGCACTTCTTTTGTTCGTTTTGATGAAAGGAATCTTCCGCGCGAGGCTCGCCGCGTCAAAACAGCCTTGAGCCTTCACTTCTTTTCGGCAGCGGCATGCTGGCACGCTGTAAACAACTTGACTACGCAGAGTCCACTCAGGGCACAGGGGGAGCCTCCGATGGGTATTGACGGATGGACGAAACGGTGTCGTCAGGGGATCACCACTCCCCGATTCATGGCTGCCATCTGTGACCCTTCGGAATCGCGGACCACGATGCGCACCAAAAAAGTCCCAGGCTGCAGATCGAAGCTGGACTTGACGCTGAAGCCCGCCCTATTGACGCGCTGCAGCGTCGCCTCCTTCAACCTCAGTTCGATGATCTTCTGCTGGCCGGTAAGCAAGTGTCCGTTCTCGTCGAAGATGGCCGTTGAGATCGTCAAATCGTCACTACTCCGGTCTTCGGCCTTGCGGAATTTCAGCCCCTGAGTCTCAACATGCGTGACCACCGAGAGGTGCACGCCGTTCGCGCCCCTGAAGAATTGGGTCTGGCATTCGATGGGGAGTTCGCGCATTTCCTCTTGAGAGAAGACTGCCTGCCGGATTTCCTCTTTCGCAGTCGCCTCGGGATCGGGTTCGCCATGCGGGGCGAAATAGCCATGGCGGGCCTGTAGCGCCCATTTTTGCTTATTCACCAGCGTCACTTTCAGATGGTGATACTTCCCATCGAGCTTCAAGTTTTGGGGCGCAAAACCCAACACATAGGAAACTTCGGGCTCAGCCGCAGCCTGCAGCAGACCTTGATCAATGTCATTGCGGTTGTGAAAGAAAGTCCCACCGGTGCCGTCGGCAAATTCCGCAAGAATGTCACTCTGCACCATTTCCTCCGTGAGCATGAACTGGGTTTTCAAAGAACTAAGAGGACCGGCGTTGGCTGCGTTATAAACGGCGGGAGTATACAAGCCGCGTGCATCAATCGTATTGATCACAACATTTGCCTTGGTGGCCCGATCGATGATCTCTCCGGACCAGTGCATCACGGGGGTCACAAAGAATCCCGGCGACATCATAACGATGACCCGCTGTCCCGGAAGCGCGCTCATTCGGCGAATCAAAGCCTCCAGATTTTGATTGGTGAACTGCACTTCGGATTCCCCGAGGCCCAACTCTCGCTGGGCTGCTGCCTGCACCACGCTCAAGGCCGTCCGCGGATCGGAGATAGGGCTACAATTCTGGAGGTCCTGGATTGCTACGGCAATCGCCGTGGGGTCATTTACATCCATGATCTGATAGCCCTCGTAATACGTCATCGGCGGGCAGTCCGTGGCAGAGTTCTGCGAGAGCGGGTTCGGCAGTATTCGCTGGAGCGCGTCGTTTAATTTTTCGCGATCCGCCGTAAAGTCCTGATTCACCCGGCCAGAAGTGGTGAAAATGGAGAGGCGGTCGCTAGCCCCCATGGCGGCGAACAGCTTCGTGGCGGCTTGCCTCGAGAGCATGGCATCCTGCGTCGAAAGGTGGAGATCGTCGAAGAACAGCGTCACAAATCTCTGGGGCAGCTCCGAGGCTTTCACCGGTGTTCCTTCGGAGGTTGTGTCCGCCGAATCCATTTTCACCGTAGTCACGCGAGATGCGGGAGTCTCCGTCGAAAAACTGGAAATGACTTGTAATTTTCGTTCATCTGCGAGCTGAAAATCTTCTTTCTTCAAATTCGTGACCACTTTGCCGTTGCTGTCGCGCACCACAACCCGTACGAGGACTACGTTGACGCGCACCTTAAACGTCGCAGGAAAATCGCGGGAAACGATTTCGTCGTTGGGTGCCTTCGCATCCGGTTTGGGGGCGTTTTGGGATGTGTCAGCCGGTGGGGCTTGAGGAGCTTGCGCAGTTGGGGACAAAGCCTGAGCGCGGGCAGCGGGCAAACCGGCAAAGGAAAAAATGCAACCAAGAAAAGTGAACCAGACGGTTCTTGAGCGGCTGCTGGAAGGCCAACCGAGTGGAATTCTCACCATGAACCCTCCACTCCGTCAGATTGCTTCGATTTAAGGTTGGTGGAACTAACTGCAAGCGTCATGAGAGTTGCCAAGACCACAGAAACGGACGTGCACATGTTCGTTTAGTTCTGAGATTATGACGAGTAATTTGCCTTTAGGGTTACAGCCCGGGATGGAATCCGTAACCTAGCGAGAAATGAGATGGCTTCCCAACTGACTCCTTCTAACTCTGAAAACATAGTAAGGCAACGAGACTGAATTGTCGTGGATAACTCGATAAGCCCCAACTGCGTCTTGGACGCGTAACCGTAAAATCAAGTGGTTTTGGCCCGATTCCACTTGTCTCCGGTTTCGGCGTCAATCAGGCGGAGCGCCCGGGCGAGAGTCCCATCTTCTCTGTCACTGCTGGTGTATTCTTTTGTGCTGGATCCGCAGGGCTCGGCATTTAAAGGGGCGCTCGTGAATATCCAAGGCGGGTTGAACAGATAGCTAGACTATGCGTGATCTCGCCGAACTGAATATAAATGAACGGGGAAAATCTATTGGGCGGCCAGGGCCGAGTAAGGACTTGGTACGAAAGTTCGAGGCTAACTTTGCGATCAAACTTCCCGAGGACGACTTGGTGCTCCTGAGACACTCCAATGGTGGGGGCTGGAGCTCGATACCATCCAGCCTGTCGATAGTCGGGATGTCGGTCTTTGGTCGGTCAACCGGTTGTACTACAATCGCATTCTAATGCACGGAGGTGACAGATACATGACGAATCCTGGGCATCATTTCGTGGCGGTAATTGGCGGTGCGATTTCAGGCTCGGTGGCCGCAGAGATTCTGGCGGATCACGGAATTCGAGTCGCCGTGTTCGAGCAAAACACGCGGCCGTACGGCAAGATTGAAGACGGTCTGCCGCGTTGGCACGTCGAGCAGCGCAGACAGGAATACGCCCGAATCGACGCGCGCATGAAGAAGCCGAATGTGTATTTCATCCCCTCTACCAAGCTAGCCCGAGACTTTAATCTCCCTCAGCTTTTCGAGTGGGGCTTTTCGGCGGTGATCCTCGCCAATGGCGCGTGGCGCGACCGAGAATTGGGCGTACCGGAAGCCGAGCAGTACGTCGGCAAAGGGCTCGTTTACCAAAATCCTTTTATCTACTGGTACAACCACAAGAACGAAAAGGACTATGTCGGACCGCGCTATGAAACGCCCGACGAAGCCGTGGTGGTGGGCGGCGGGCTAGCGTCACTTGACGTGGTCAAGGTCCTACAGCTCGAAAACTACGAACGTGCTTTAAGGGCTCGCGGCATCCAGACCAGCATGCATGAGTTGGAAAAAAGTATTCCGGAGGTATGCAAAGCACACGGCATCAGGCCCGAAGCGTTGGGCGTGAAGGGCTGCCTCTTGATTTATCGCCGCCGCGAACAGGACATGCCGCTGGCGCAACCACCCGACAATGCGACGCCCGAGCAGATCGCCAAAACGGAAATGGTTCGGCAGAAAATGCTACGCCTCGCGCGCGACAAATTCTTGTTTCGTTTCCAGGATCGCCGGTTGACGACCGGAATCATCGTGGAAAATGGACGGCTCGCGGGGCTGAAGGTGGTTGAAACGAAAATCGAGGGCCGCAAGGCTGATCCGATCCCCGGTTCGGAACAGGAGCTCCGCGCGCCGCTGGTCGTTTCTTCGATCGGCTCGGTGCCAGAGAAGCTTTCTGGGATCAACATGAATGGTGAGTACTACACATTCTCTGGTAAGGATTTGCCGCAGTACACCGCCATGGACCGCGTGTTCGGGGTCGGGAACGTCGTCACGGGACAGGGGAACATCCGTGTGTCGCTGGTGCACAGCCAGAAAGTGACCAAGCGCGTGGTGGATTGCATGCAGGGCGACGATGCAAACGCTGGCGCTGGAGCCGGCAGTGCTGA
>Ga0210398_10005605_pt1 | contig 11656 bp, 9 predicted proteins | sample IncBWC4OmetaG_FD_161047 | JGI IMG/M metagenome (GOLD analysis project Ga0210398, IMG submission 161047) | Forest soil microbial communities from Barre Woods Harvard Forest LTER site, Petersham, Massachusetts, United States - Inc-BW-C-4-O | ecosystem: Environmental > Terrestrial > Soil >... | reverse complement strand
AACACCGCGAGAACATTGGCATTCCGCGCTGTCGCCCGCTCCAGCGTTTCGAGAACGAGCACTGCGGCCCCTTCGCCCAGATTCAATCCTTTGCGATTCTGATCAAAGGGCCGGCAAGGGTCTGGGTCCAACGCCTGCAGGGAGTTGAACCCGCTTAGCGTGAAAGGGCACAGTGCGTCACTGCCTCCCGCCAACATCATGGTCGCGGCTCCGTCGAGCAGCAGGTTGGCGGCGAGCGCGATGGCCATGGCGCTCGAAGCGCACGCCGCGGAGATCGCACAGCGTGGTCCGCAGAGACCCAAGTCGTCACCTACGGCGTCGGCAACGTGCGCCGCTGGATAAGATGCGGCTCGCAAGAGACCGCCGGCGTTCCGGTACCAAGCGGCCGGATCTTCGGCGATTGCGGGATCGATCTCGCTCAAGCCCGCGACCGTGCTGGCCATCATGACGCCGATGCCGACGCCGCTCTCGCGGAAGGCCGCGCTCTTTGGATCGATATCCAGATCGAAATCCTTGACCGCGTCTCGAGCCGCCACCATGGCGAGGCGATCGCTACGGGAATATCGGGAGCTGTTGTCTTTCGCGGATAGCGGCAAACTGCCGACATGCGCCGTACTCCCTTCGAAGCCGGGATAAAGATCCTTCGTAGGAGCTAGACAGCACTTGCTGGATAACATGCCTGCCTGCAGGCAATCCAGTCCAATGCCGTAGGGGCTGACCGCGCCGACACCTGTAACGGCGATGGTTTTGCGAGGGTCGTTAATTAGATGATCGTTGATTCGATGATCAGTCATGCGAAGGTCAGCATTCGAGAATCAGTCACGGGAGGTAGCCGGCCAAAAGTCAAAAAAATTCATCCACTGATCGTAATGGGTGGTCAACGTTTTTTCCAGGAACCCGACGGCTTGGCTCATAGCCTGCTGCAAGCCGGCATCGCGGTCGTCGGGGTGGTCGTCAGATTTGGGTTGAGGTGTGACCCGGTAAGCAACCGGCGGGATCGGATCGCCCATCATCGCGTGATAGCGCAGCCAACCTTGACGAACCACGAACCCGGGCATCACCGGCGCGCCCGACACCTGCGACAGCAGGAAGGGGCCAAGCGGAAACGAGGTGGGTTGGGAAAAAAAGAGAACCTCGGCACTATGACGCTGGTAGACGCGGTCTCCCTGCATAGCGACAATCTCGTTGCGACGCAATGCTTGTAGGAGTTCCAGAGTCGCTGACGCGCCCGCTTTGAGATCCACAATCTTAAGCCGCTTGCTGGCCATCAAATTCCGCAGCATGATCTCCGCTGGCTTGTCCTCGACCACTCGCGCCACGTTGACGGGGCGGCCGTGCATTTCGAGCAGGCGCGAGGCAAATTCCCAGTTCCCCACATGTGCCGTCCAGACGATGAGCCCGTTGCCTGCCGCTAGACATTCCTCGACCTTGGCCGCGCCGCGCTCCGGGTCCACCAGCATGGAAAGCAGTTCGGCATGCGTGGCCTGGGGAACGTAGCAGTACGAAACCATCAGGTCGCAAAACGAATAGAAGACCCAATAAACCTTCCATTGTAATGCCAACCCGCGCTTGCCCGAGACCCGGCGCAGATTTCCGGCTACGGCCCGCCGCTCGCGCTTCAGCATGAGGAAAAAGATCAGCGCCGTTACGAGTGCAATGAGAGGATGAACGAAGCGCGGCAGCCTCGGAATGATGGCAAAGATAATCCGCTGCGCCGGGATGTTGTGAAAACCGTGCTCGTACCAGCGCGTCAATTTTCTTCCGCCGTCATGAGGTCACCTGCATTCGTGATCAGTGCCCTCTCGCACTTCGAGTGACCGATCTCCTGATCACGTAAATATTAGGGGACATAATTAGGGGAAAAACGGGGGATTGCCTGCTGAGGGATGCCAGTGTCAGGTCCGTGCGGCCGCCACTTTGGATTCAATAATGGCTGCCAAGGCATCGATACTTTCCATGTGTTTCGGGTCAAACTTGGCCTGCACCAGTTTGATACCGAAGTGCCTCTCGATCTCGAGCACGAGCTGAAGGATATCGATGGAATCAATTTCGAGGTCGCCACCAAGCAGTGGCTGATCGTCGCGGAGATCCTCGGCAGTCATGTCGGTGATCCGCAAACTCTTCAATATGATCGGCTTGAGTTGCTCTTTAACGCTGGCCATGATGTTTCGATGCAGTCTAAGAAAAAAGAGCATACCACAAAGGTTAGCGCAGGAAGCAGCATACGGAGGGCCGACTACAGCAGTCCGCCATCGACGGCGATCACCTGACCGGTGATGTAGCTGGCCTCGCGAGAGCCGAGAAACACTACCAGCGGAGCCACTTCTTCGGGCTTGCCCAAGCGCCCCAGAGAAATTCCGGAGAGCAGGCGTTTCTCTTCTTTCTCAATGTACTTTGCGGACATGGGGCTGGGAATCACACCCGGGCAGACGGCGTTGACGCGAATATGAAATTGCCCCACCTCACGCGACAGCGCCTTGGTGAATGCGATCACGCCGCCTTTCGAAGCTGCGTAATTGCACTGGCCGGCCTGGCCGCGAACTCCGCTCGGTGAAACGATGTTGCAGATCGCTCCGCTCCCCCGGCGCATCATGCCCGGCAAGGCCAAACGCGAGCACAAATATGTGCCGCGAAGATTGGTGTCGATCACTTCATCCCACTGCTCGTCGGACATAAATGCCAGCAGGACATCGCGGTTGATGCCCGCATTGTTGACCAGGTAATCGACCGGACCATATTGCTGTTCGATGCGATCGAACATTTGCGTCACACTCTCTTGACGGGCGAGATCGGCTTCGACGGCCAGCGCCTGTCCGCCGGCAGTTACGATGTGCTCGACCACTGCGGCCGCGGACTCTTTCCCGTGACGATAATGCACGGCCACGCGAAATCCCGCGCGGCCCAGCGCTTGCGCGATGGCGGCGCCGATCGTCCCCGACGCGCCAGTCACGAGAGCGGTCTTCTGGTCGCCAGGGTGCGTTTCAGCAAGGTGCAATTCAGCCATAGGCTCGAGTTTAGTGTAGCGGCTTGAAGATCAGAACATAAGCCGCCCAACGGGAGTTGTAGCGCGCGATATTCCCGTCCAGCGCATAGGAAACTGTGCCTTGCACCAGCGTGCCCAAGGGACCCGGCGTATTGAAGTTGAGTTCCAGGCCGTCGAACTTGCGGAACTGGAAGGACTCCTCCAGATTGCGCGCGCGCGCATAGGCGTACATGCCATCAATCTTGATGAGGTCCAGCACGTTGAAACCGTAGTGCACGTTGGCCATGGCGATGGCGTCAAAAGAATCCGTGCCGGGTGGAATGCCGTGGAGGCGTGGCGACGAAAGAAACGAAGGGAAGTAACGCGAGAAGCGATCCAGTTGGTCGCCGCCCCAGTAGGAAGCATCCCATCCACCCTTGGTGAACTTTCCGATGTAGTAATCCTTGTTCAAATCGGCGTTGTAGAGCGTGAAGGCATTTTGCTGGCGCTGCACCAGTAAAGTGTTTTGCGGCGGCGGATTCGTCGATGTGGGGCCACATCCTCCCGGCGGCAGGACCAGGGAAGTGCATCCAAACGGTCTCCAGTCGATGCGCTGGCCGCGTGTGCCTTGCGCATCGAACACATAACCTTTGCGGCTGTATTTTATTTCGACGCCGGGAAGAATATTCAGGCCGTTGCGTGGCAGGTCATATTCCTCGTCCGCTTGACTGGTCCTGAGGAAATTGTCATACGCGAAGTAGGTCGAAGCAGTCACGCTGAGATGCGTGGCGGCTTGCCAGGAGGCTCGCAGGCCGACGGTTTGCTCCCACGTCCATACGTCCCCTTGGGTCAATTCCGTGTTGTTACTGTAGATCCGGTTCTCGCCGGGCAGCCCGTTCAGCGACAAATCCAGTGCCAGACGGAACTTGGGCCGGTACTGCTTCGAGAGGTCAGAAATCAGGATTGGTCCGGCAAAGAAAGTTGAAAGCTGGGCGCCGGTGTGGTGAAAATCAAAATCCGCAATGCTGATGCCGAGGAACGGAATCGGAAAATTGAATGTGCCTCCGTACATCGCGCCGGCAATCAGCGCCCGGACGCGCTTCACGTCGGTTTCCACCAGAACGCGTTCGCCGCCTTTAATTGCCAGTTGCCGTAGTCCCTGGTCGGTGTCACGGAACATCGGGTCGTCGGAAGTGTGCTCAGCCGTGAGGGCGCCGTTAAATTCCGGAGTGTTGATGACATAGTCGGAGAAACGTACCGTTCTCTGCAGCACGAAATCGCGCCCGGCCGCGTTCAATAGTTGTTGTGCTGAGATTGACCGCAGTAAGTTGAACTGATGGCCCTTGCCGTCGGGGACTAACTCGAAATTCTGCGTCTCGGTGTTGACCAGCACGTTGCTCTTCGCGCCGCGTTGACTCAGGGACTGTTTGACCTCGCGAAACGTAGTGCCGTCGATCCAGACTTTCCCGCTGTAAAGAGCCTCGTCGCGCACTTTGTCCCTAGGCTCGACTCCGATCACATAACACATGGCCCCGTTGACTTGTTCCGTGCCTAACAGTTTGTAGTCATAGCGTTCGTTGACCTTCAATTCGAGGGGCTGGGTCAGCACTTTTTCCGGTTCGATTTGCGGCAGAGGAAACTCATGGTTCTTGGCGAGCTTCACACCGTTGACGTAAAACTCTTTTTGCGCGAGTTCCATCTGGCCGTCGCGGCTGTAAAACTGCTTGAGCTGCACCGACACGTCGAACCCCGGCCCCAGATTCGTGCTTTCAAAGTGCAGACTCATGAAACTGGAGGCCGTATAGTTTTCCAGCTTCTGTTTTTGCGCTTCACGGTTCTGCTGCCAGCGGGCAATGACTTCCTCGAGCTTCAGTTCGACTCCGCCCTTGACTTCCACCGTATTGAATTGCGTCTGATCGGCATCACTTTCTCTGTGGATGGAAATCAGGGCATACTCGCTGGTGCAAGCGCAGGTCTGCGTGAAACCCTTGTCAGTCTTGGTCACTTCGCCTGCCGGGAGCGGCGAGCCCGTGGCGGGGTCGTACCACTTGATCTCGAATGGTCCCGGGCGAACGCTCTCGAGCCTGACCGTCTTCGGTGAGCCGGGGCTTCCATTCACGCGCGCCACAATTACTGCTTCGGTCTGCCCGCCGCTGCTGAACCATCGGTGCTCACTGTTGCCCACGCCATCTACCGCGATACTGAACGGCGAGGTCGCAGAATCCGCCGGGAACATGTTGCCGGGGATGGAATGCGCCATGAAACGGTTCACGGAGCACACGGCAGCCGCGGACGCGGCGTCGGCCGGCTCTGACCACACGATTTCGATAGAGGTGCCGCTGGCCGCGAGCGTCGCCTTCAAGAATGACGACGTTGCCGCGGACGTTGTCGAATCTAACTTGAGAATAAGCGGCTTATTCAGCGCCTGTTCGGCGATCCAGGCGGCATCCTGCCGCCAGGCGTCGGAATCGGAATAGGTTGTCCCCAGCAGATCGGCGTATGTGGCCAGCCGCTTCACAATCGCACTGTGCCGGCTAACAAATCCGGGCTGGAACACAAACGCCAGGCGCAAGCTGGCGTTGCTGGCCTTGGCGTTTAATGCCAGACGCACCAGCGCGAACGCGAATAGATCGGAAGCGGTCTGTGGTTCCTTCAATTCTATTTCAACGATCAGTCCGCGCACCGCCAATGCCGAGAGAGGCATCTGTTTCAGGAAGGCGTCAACCCGCTCCGTAATCTGTCTCTCCGACTCGTTGCCGGCAATCGAACCGGCTCTCGCGACGACATGCAGCCAGACCTCGGATCCTTCGGGCATGCCTTGGACGGCTTGGGCCTGGGCTTGTATTTCGGAAACGCTCGCTTGGCTTTGGTTAGCGACGAAATCGAAAGACAGTGACGGGAGCACGATTATCTTGCCGGGGAACTCACACTGTTCGGCGGACTTTAAGCCTGCGGCCAGGTTCTGGTCCGCCGGAATCGAGATGGCAGAGCGAGGCAGACCGGCTTCCGCTGTCAAAGGTAAGAACAGAAAGAGTGAAAGCAGCAGAAGAGCGGGAATCCGCCCCACCCCTGCCACTCGGAAGAAGAACGGCGTTGCCGAGTCAAGCGACGATTTCATGAAAACTAAATCCGAAACCTGGAACCAGGAACTTGATCGACAATCACGGAAAGGAATCTGTGGTGCGCCCGAGTGTGGTGCGCCCGGGGTATCGTGACAAGATCGTGTCGATAACGGTTTCGCGAACGTGCTGCTTCGTTGATTTGATTTAAAGATAATTTCTCATCAATGAAGGCTTAACCGTTCGAAGTAGTATATACGAACATTGCAGGTGGACTCGTTCGCCGCTGGGTACGGTCGAGATACTTCGCTTTAGTAGCGCCGGCATCTTGCCGGCCGCCGGGACGGCGGCGCTACTTATTCAAAGTCGCCCTTAACCCAGATCAACCTCGCGTCGTTCTCCCAAGAGAATCACCGCGGGAACCAAGCAGAGGCCGCCAACCAGAGCCAGAGCGACCCCCAATGACGTCACCAGACCCATCTCAGCCAGCGGAGCGAAACTGGAGGCCATCAGAGCGCCGAATCCGACGATCGTAGTCAGATTCGACTGAATCAGCGCCGCGCCCGATGCCTTCGCGATCGCGAGAATCCCGTCGCCCTCGTCCCCCAGGTGACGGCTGCGCAGGTAACGCTGCACCAAATGGATGCCGTTGTCGATGCCTATACCGATGATGAGCGGAATCGCCGTAATCGACATGAAGCTGAAACGGTGTCTGAACAGCAGCAACAGCCCGAAAGTGACAACAATGCCGAATACGATCGGGATCAGCACGATGAGCGATACGCGGACGTTGCGAAAACTGAGATAGACAATCAACACGATGCCAGCCGCAGTCCACACCAACGCGCGGCGGCTGTCATGCAGCACCTGGCTCTGCATGTCGCGATTCATCTTGTCGTAGGAAAATTCCACGAAGGGACCAAATTGATTGCGCCAGGATGCGATCACACTGTCCGGAACCACGTCGATCGCGTTGGGATCTGTGGCATAAAAGGCGATGGCCGCGACGTAGCTGCCGTCTGCGGTCTTGCGAATGCTGTTGTCGAGCAAGCCGGGCGGCAGGAACTCGGCGGCTTTTTCCAAAGTTACGGGATCGTTGCCTTGTCCTGGCTTGTTTTGATCTAGCTTTTGCAATCGGTCGATAAACGGCTGGAACGGCTCAATCTTGAAGCCATTCTCATGCAGCGCATCTTCCAGGGCGTGCGCGGAGGCCGCCAGGTTAACCCCTGTCAGCAGACTCGCGCGCTCGCTTTGCGTTTGGGCCGACGGAAGCAGGGCTGTCGGGGACAAGATGGACTTGATAACGCCACGCTGCCGGTAGGCTTCGAGACCAGCAGTCAATTCCTCGGCCCGGCGCAGCACTTCCTGCTCGCCGCCCGAGATCAAGAGCACGTTCGGACTGCCCTCGATGCCGAACTTCGCGGAGAGCCGGTTTTGCGCGGCCACGGCAGGGTTATCGGCACCGGTGATTTCGAAACGCCCTCCGAGTTTGATGGCAGGCAGAAACAATAACGACAACAGGAACATTCCCAAGCCCAAGCCGACGACGAGGCGAGCGTGACGGCCCACGAAGTCGACGGTCTTCCGCGCGATCCAGGGAAGGATACGGAAGGTAATCGTCTCCGGCGCGCGCGGCTTGGAGAACCGCCACCATAGCCCCATCAGCGCGGGAACAGTCAGCAGCGTGTGGAACATCATCATGAACATTCCAACCGTGAGGATGAACCCGAACTCCGCTAATGCTTTGAACCCGGAGAAAGCTAGCGAGGCAGTCGCGGTCGCCGCCGTGACGATGCAGAAGACGACGCTAACGCCGGTGGTTTCGAAGGTGCGCAGCATGGCGTCATTCAGCGTCCCGCCCTTGGCCCATTCCTGCGGCACCCGGTTGAAGAAATGTACGACCTGGTCGTCACCCAGTCCCGCGAGGATTGCAATAAAAGAAAGGCTGATGAGATTGACTTCTCCGGGATAGAAACTTGCGATACCCGTCGTCCAGAGAATGCCCAGGCCTGCCGGCAACAGCGATAACAGCAGCAGCGGAATCCTCGGATAGATCAGCAGGCACAACAACAGATTGCCAACGATGGAAATCAGGGAAATGCGGCGAATATTTTTTTCGATGAACTGGTGCTCCTGCTCGGCGTAAACGTAAGCTCCGGCGGCGGTGGCCCGCACTCCGGAGTCGCGAAACTCCTGCTCTCCGCCGATGGATTGGATATGCTCCCGGGTCCAGCGCACGACTTGCTCGGCGAACTTGTAGTCCATGGCGGACTGGCGAGGTTCGGCAATGATGAGCAGCGCCTTGTGGTCTTTACTGAAGAATCGATTCCCCGATCCCCAGTTGAGATCGAAATTGGCAAATTGCGAAAGTCCCTGGCTGCTGCGCGATTCCACTTCCATGAGTCCCAGCGGATCGGCAACGAAATAATTCGTTCCTAACGACGAGAACGGCGTGATTAGTTCGGTTGCGGCGCGGCGAACCGTTTGATGAATCTGTTGCGGGTCGAGCCGCCGCTTCAGATCTTTTATTTGCTCAGGCGCCTGCTCTGGCTGGATGAATGACGGAAAGTTCCAGGTAAAGTACCGCACCATATTGAGCAGCTCGTCTTCCTGCAGGCCGCAGCGCGCGTGCAGGAACAGTCCGCTGCTCAGCATGTCGGCTGTGAGACGGTCGGCCGTTTCCTCCATTTCGCTGGTGGCGTCCGCACCTTCCTTCTCTTTTTCCTTTTCCGGGGCCTCGATCAGCACGAAGAGTTGGTTGCCATATCCCAGTTCTTTGCCGATCTGGCTGGCGACTCGCCATTGTGGGTCGCGATTCCCAAACAGGTCGGTTAGGTCGGTGCCAGTGCGCAAGTTGTGGATGTTCGCGTACAACAACAACGTCCCGACCAGGCTCAGGGCGGTCACCAACCCCGGATGACCTACAACTAAGCGGCCCACCAGGCGCATGAAGCGGACCATCATATTCGGCTCTCCGCTGCACCCTTCGTCACATCCCCCGTTACTCCCTCCACGAACGTCTTTTTCGCGATAAATAGGATATGAGCCAGGGGCAGACGATTTCGGAAACGGCGCTCTTCCACCTGCATGCCGGCGTTCTTGAGCACACTGTGATAGTCGGCGGCAGCAAGCATCAGGGGCCGCGTGTCGGCGCGCCCATAGGCGAATATGAGCCGGTCGAATGACATGGTGATTGCGGACCACAGGCCGCGTTCGCGATCGTGGACTCGGATGATCAACCTCCCCTCAGGCACGAGCGCCGCACAGCACCGTTTCAGCAGGCCAAGTTGCTCATCGGCCGTCAGATACTGCAAAACATCCAGAATAAGAATCAACCCGGCGGGCGGAAGATCGAAAGTGCGAACGTCAGCCACGCTCAGGTCGGCGTTCAGCGAGCCGAGAGCCTGCCGAGCGACCGCAATGCGATGCGCATCGAGGTCGCAACCGATCAGCCGCCGGCTGCTGTCATCGCAGGCGGTAAAACTTAGAGCCATACCGTAGCCGCAGCCTAGATCCACGACTGTCCCCGATGCCAGGTCTCCCGTTCTCCGTTCTTCCGATCTCGGGTCTTCGGCAGCGAGCAATCCGGCCAGCAATTCAAAGATCCGATCCAGCCGCAGCTTCCATCGAACAAACCCGCGATCGGCGCGGTCGCATTGCGCGAACATCCGGTTCACAAAGTTAATTCGGTCGCGTAATCCTTGCTCGGACAACGCTGAATAGGACAATCCGGGATTCGCAGGTGCCCAAAGCCGGACCACCAGGGCCGTAATCGCCGCGCCAGCGCCGCCGACGAGTACGCCCAGCACCACGCTGCCCATCGCCCAGGCCAGAAGCTCTTCCTTCATGTGCGCGCCAGTCAATGCGGAAAGATGAAATGGGCGAAATGAACCGCTGCGCAGAAAATAGCACAGTTACAAAGAGGACACTACGATCACGGGTTGAAGCAGCGGATTGTTGATGAATGTTCCGGCCACCGTCAGCGGCTTGTTCAGCTTAAAGAACAAAGCCACACTCACCGCCGCCAGGGTTTGAAATCCATAGATCGGAACGATGCCAATGAAGATCCCAAGGAACACGGCAGCCGCGGCGGAGCCGGGCGTAAGCCCCTCGTGGAGCAAGGTAGTTAGCAAAGCCCGCGCGCGAGTCTTAAGTGCTCGAATCACAATCTTCAGATTACCTAGTTGCCCGACGCTACCGTCAACTCGCCGCTCGCTACCATTTCCCCGTCCACCCACACCGTGCCGCTGATGCAGGCCATGCGCCCGACGTCGGTCAGCTTCTTCGTTTCGATGCGGAGTTGCTGCCCCGGAGTCACAGGCTTGAGAAACTTGAAGCGGTTTACGGCCGCGAGCAGCGCCACTCCTCCGCCAGAACTACCCGCGCCCGAACTCGCAGAGCCAGGATTGGCAGTGTCCGAAGCGGCCGGTCCTAGCATTACTCCGGCGGTTTGGGCGACGGCCTCGATTAGAAGAACGCCCGGCAAAATCGCCTTGGCGGGAAAATGTCCGGCAAAAATTGGGTCCGCCGGATCGATGAACTTCACGGCCACACAGCGAACTCCCGGCTCCAGTTCCTCTACCCGATCGATCCACAAGAACGGAGGGCGGTGAGGAATCATCGTCTCGATTTCGCTGCGCTCGATCACTTTTCGTTCGGCCACTTTTCACTCGATCACTCTCGATTACTTTCGTCGCATCATCTTCATTCGGTCAGTTCGGTTTGTATATCTCAAATGTTTCAGCCGGAATCTTGAGGTTCAACGAATTGACGTCGATGACGAATATGCTGTTTACTCCACTCTTGCCGTCGACTTCCAGCGAACGCAGCAGGAAGTTCCGTTTATCCAGTTTCACCACGAGATAATTCAGCCTGTGGCGAAAAGCGTCCGTCCGCGGAACGAGCTTCATTGCGAAATCCCCGCTGTCCTCTTGCACAGTGATGGTGAAGTTTTTTTTCAGGTTCCCAAGGGAACTCTCGCGGCTGAAATAGGACTGTGCACGGCGAACGCTGCCGCCGACTTCGAGGACTTCGGTCTTGTCGCCGGTCGTAACGTTGAGGTAGTCCTGGTTGTAGCGAATGCGCATTCGGGCCGGTTCGGAATATTCGAGCTCGAAACGGGTCGTGCCCTCGGCGCAAAACTTGCCGCGCAGCACCAGAGGCCTCGACATCAGGCTGGAGGTGCGGGTTTCGACGATCGTCCCGCAGGTGCTGGTGAACTTGTTCTGCGCCTGCTGAACGCCGTTCCAGACTTTTGTCAGCAGGTCGTCGGTCGGAACATCATGGGACTGCAGATCATGGAACTGCAGATCATGGGACTGCAGATCGTCGGACTTGGCCTGGGCAGCCAGCACTCCCGGAGAAATCAGGAACAAGAGGAGAGCGCATAGCAGCTCGATCCGCGGGATCATCTCGCGCCCTTCATCTCACGCTCTTTATTCACGATTCACGCCCCCAGGAAACGAAAGGCGAGCGACCACAGGCAGACCCGCACCGTGTCCCGCACCGGCTTCATCTTGGAGCGCGCCTCGCCGTCGTGGTAGACCGTACTGACTGGCGCATGCGCGATGCTGCAACCCGACCGCGCCATCTTGATCAGCATTTCCATTTCTAATTCATAGTAGCGGCTGCGTAG
>Ga0210398_10005604_pt1 | contig 11656 bp, 8 predicted proteins | sample IncBWC4OmetaG_FD_161047 | JGI IMG/M metagenome (GOLD analysis project Ga0210398, IMG submission 161047) | Forest soil microbial communities from Barre Woods Harvard Forest LTER site, Petersham, Massachusetts, United States - Inc-BW-C-4-O | ecosystem: Environmental > Terrestrial > Soil >... | reverse complement strand
GATGGGCGTGTAAGATCTCCCGACCTACCGCGCCGGTCCACATTTAGTGCGAAGTTCACGCCGCAGCGCCGAATCGGGTTGAACTGCCGGCGGCCCATCTCGTTATAATGTGAGTTGCGGCCCTGGTAGATGTTGGCGATGCCTTCGTATCAAACTCGAACTGATTCTCAGATCGTCTCGCCCGAGCGGCGGCTCAACCACATCATAATCGAAGACGTAACGCCTTCGGTCGAAGGCGGCCGCTATCCGGCGAAGCGGATTGCGGGCGAGTCATGCGTCGTCGAGGCGGATATCTTTCGTGACGGGCATCAGGTGTTGCGCGCCGCGGTCAAATGGCGCCGCAAACAGGACGAGGTTTTCGACGAGGCTTCGATGGCTGCGTTCGACAACGATCGCTGGCGCGGCGAGTTCTGCCCCACCGAAAATGCACGCTACGTTTTCACCATCGAAGCATGGACGGATCTGTTTGCTACGTGGCTCGCGGATTTCACCAAGAAAGTGAAGGCTGCGCGGCCAGTGGCGTCCGATGTACTCGAGGGTATCGCACTCGTCGAAAAAATGAGCTCGCGTGCGGATCGAGCTGATCGCGAATTGTTCGAGCGCACACTCACGCGATTGCGGAAAACGAACGATGGCGCGACGGCGCTCGCGATCGTCAGCGAGGCAGACATTTCTGTTGCGGCGGAGCGCGTCGGCGAGCGATCCGGTCTGACGCGATTCGAACCGCTACTGGAGCTCGTCGTCGATCGCGAGAAGGCTCGCTTTGGTACGTGGTACGAGATGTTCGTGCGATCGCAGGGCGGTGCGCCCGGGAAGCCCGGCACCTTCCGCGACGCCGAGCGCCGGCTGCCCGAGCTTCGCGACCTGGGCTTCGACGTTGTGTACCTGGCGCCGATTCATCCGATCGGCCACACCAATCGCAAGGGTCCGGGCAATGCGTTGAACGGCGGATCGAATTCTCCCGGCAGTCCGTGGGCGATTGGTAGTGAGGCCGGCGGGCATACTGCGATTGAGCCGGCGATCGGCACGATCGGCGATTTCGATCGCTTCAACGCGGCCGCCAACCGTCTTGGAATCGAGGTGGCACTCGATTTTGCAGTCCAATGCTCGCCTGACCATCCATGGGTCCGCGAGCATCCGAATTGGTTTCAACATCGCCCCGACGGCAGCGTCAAGTATGCCGAGAACCCGCCCAAGGAATACCAGGATATCTATCCTATCGATTTCGACACCTCCGATCAGCGCGGATTGCTCGAGGAGCTGATGCGGGTGGTGAGATTCTGGCGCGAGCATGGCGTGAAGATCTTCCGCGTCGACAATCCGCATACCAAGCCGGTGCAATTCTGGAACTGGCTAATCAATGAAGTGCAGGCCACCAATCCGGAAGTGATTTTCCTCGCTGAAGCGTTTACCCGTCCAAAGATGATGAAGGCGCTGGCCAAAGCCGGCTTTACTCAGTCGTATACCTACTTCACCTGGCGCAATACCAAGTTCGAATTGACTGAGTATCTGACAGAGCTGACGCAGACACCCATGAAGGAGTATTTCCGGCCCAACTTCTTTACCAACACTCCCGACATTCTCGCGCCGGTATTGCAAACCGGCGGACGCGCGGCTTTCAAGATGCGTCTGGTACTCGCAGCAACCCTATCCCCATCCTACGGCATCTACAGCGGCTATGAGCTGTGCGAGAACGAAGCGGTGCCCGGCACCGAAGAATACCTCAACTCCGAGAAGTACGAGTACAAGGTCCGCGATTGGAACCGACCAGGAAATATCAAGGAGTTCATCGGGCGGGTTAACACGATTCGTCGCGACAATCCTGCGCTTCAACAGTTCCTCAACCTGCGGTTTCTAAGCACTGACAACGATCAAATTCTGTTCTTCTCGAAAGCTACCCCGGACAGGAACAATGTCATCCTGGTGGCCGTTAATCTGGATCCATCGAACGCGCATTACTGCACCGCGCATGTGCCCCCGGAGGTGGTTGGCATAGCACCTGGCGGAAGTTATCGAGTCACGGACCTGTTGACCGGTGCGAAATATGTGTGGTCCGAACATAACTACGTGCGACTCGATCCTGGTGTCGAGCCTGCCCATATCCTGCGCGTCGAAGGGCGCCTCTGAGTTCCATACGTGCCCACCAAGCAACAGCCTAAAAGCGGTTCGGCGTCTGATCCCCTATGGTACAAGGACGCTATTTTCTATGAACTGCGCGTCCGTTCTTTTTACGACAGCAATGGCGACGGTATCGGCGACTTCCCCGGCCTGACGGCAAAACTCGATTACCTGCATTCGCTGGGAGTCACCACTCTCTGGCTGCTGCCTTTTTATCCGTCGCCGATGCGTGACGACGGATACGACATCGCCGACTACACCAATATCCATCCTTCATGCGGGACTTTGCGCGACTTCAAAATATTTATTCGCGAGGCGCATCGGCGCGATCTGAAGATAGTCACTGAACTGGTACTGAATCATACTTCGGATCGTCACGAATGGTTTCAACGTGCGCGCCGTTCACCGGCTGGAAGTGTATTTCGCGACTACTATGTCTGGAGTGACACGCCCGAGCGCTACAAGGACGCGCGAATAATTTTTCAGGACTTCGAGCCGTCCAACTGGTCATTCGATCCGCTCGCCAAGGCGTACTACTTCCATCGGTTTTACTCGCATCAGCCGGATTTGAACTATGACAACCCGGCAGTCATCCGCGAAATTCGAAAAGTGATCTCCTTCTGGCTGGGTATGGGCGTCGACGGTCTCCGGCTCGACGCGGTTCCCTATCTCTTCAAGCGCGAAGGAACTAATTGCGAGAATTTGCCCGAAACCCACGCATTCCTGCGCGAATTGAGATCATACATAGACGAGAGATTCCCCGGCCGAATGCTGCTGGCCGAGGCTAATCAGTGGCCGGAAGACGCCGTCGCGTACCTGGCGGAAGGCAAGGAATGCAACATGGCATTCCATTTTCCCCTGATGCCTCGAATGTTCATGTCGGTGCGGATGGAGGATCGATTTCCGCTGACCGACATCTGGGCGCAGACCCCGGAGATCGATCCGAGCTGCCAGTGGGCATTATTTCTGCGTAATCACGACGAACTGACGCTCGAGATGGTCACCGACGAAGAGCGCGATTATATGTATCGCGCTTATGCACAGGACGCGCGAATGAGAGTCAATCTGGGTATTCGCCGGCGGCTCGCGCCTCTGCTGGGTAATCATCGACGTACTATTGAACTGAATAATGCTTTGCTGTGTTCATTGCCGGGAACACCGGTCATTTACTATGGCGATGAAATTGGAATGGGAGACAACGTGTACCTGGGCGATCGGGATGGAGTGCGTACCCCGATGCAATGGAGCGCGGATCGTAACGCCGGATTTTCCGCGGCCAATCCGCAGCGCCTCATCCTGCCCGTGATCATCGATCCCGAGTACCACTACCAAAGTACCAACGTCGAAGCGCATGAGAGCAATCGACATTCGCTGCTTTGGTGGATGCGTCGTTTGCTCGCCCTGCGCAAACAGCATAAGGCATTCGGCCGCGGCACGATGCAGTTTCTCAGTCCTGAGAATTCACACGTGCTGGCCTTCATCCGCGCTTATGAAAACGAAAACATTCTGGTAGTCGCCAATCTTTCGCGATTCGTTCAATACGTTGAGCTCGATCTCGCAAAGTTCAAGGCCATGACGCCGATCGAGTTGTTTGGCCGCACGCCTTTTCCGGCTATCGGCGATCTACCCTATCTTCTCACGCTCGGACCGCATGCCTTCTTTTGGTTTTCGCTCGAACCTCCAAAGACGACTGCCACAGCAGACCGATCGGAGTACGAAATTCCGCGCATCGAGTTGAATGCGAGCTTCGACGGTATCCTCCGTGGCGACTCACGTCAGCAGGTCGAACGACTCTTACCAGTTTACCTGCAGCATTGCCGATGGTTCCGCGCAAAGTCCCGAACCGTGACCGCGGTCCACTTCGCGGAGTCGATGCCAATGTCTGAGGGACCAGCCGTTCCGCAACTTACGCTGCTGAATGTCGAATACTCCAATGCCGAACCTGAAACCTACTTGTTGCCACTGGCTATAGCTATTGGAGATCGGGCGCGCGATGTGCGTTCGCGGTGGCCGGAACACGTCATTGCCGAAGTGACTAGTTCGGGACGCAACGGCGACGGCGATGGAGTCCTTTTCGATGCGGCAGTCGATCCGGATTTTCTGAGTACGCTACTCGAGATCATCGCCAAGCGCCGGCGTCACCGAGGATCGGTAGGCGAGCTTCTGCCGGGCGCCACCCAGGCGTTTCATCAGTTGCGCGGCGATCCCGAATCTCGGCTGGAACCGCGCGTACTCAAGGCAGAGCAGAGCAACAGCTCGGTGGTGTACGGCGACCGTTTTATCATCAAGCTGTTTAGACGTATCGAAGCCGGCTTGAATCCTGACCTCGAGATTGGTCGCTTCCTGACTACCCATGCGCTGTTTTCCCACGTCCCCCCGTTGGCTGGATGGATCGACTACAGTTCCGCGAGCGGCGAACGAAGAAACATCGCGGTGCTGCAGGGCTTCGTCCCCAACGAGGGCGACGCGTGGCAGTTCACGCTGGGAGAATTGCACCGTTTTCTCGAAAACGCTGCGACCAGGTCGGAACCGGCGCCCGTGATCGATAAGACGCTGGTCGAATTGCTGGCGCTGACGGAACCGAATCCGGTGGCTGCCGAGTTGATTGGTCACTATCTCGACGCGGCACGATTGATGGGCAAGCGGCTCGCCGAACTTCATCTCGCGTTGGCTTCCACAGCCGATGATCCCGATTTCGCACCTGAACCCTACTCGACCCTCTACCAGCGTTCGACGTTTCAATCGATGCAGAATTTGCTCGCCCGAGTGATGCGCATGCTCAACAATCGCGCGTCGATCGTTCCAAAAGACTTGCGCGATCAGGCGCAGCTGGTCGCCTCACATCAGCGGGAGATCGCCGCACGATTCGACGCTTTCCTCCGCTGCCGCTTGAGCGTGGACCGAATGCGCATTCACGGCGACTTGCATCTCGGGCAGATTCTTTACACCGGCAGGGACTTCGCGATCATTGATTTCGAGGGCGAGCCTGCGCGTCCGTTGAGCGAGCGCCGTCTCAAGCGCGCCGCATTGAGAGACGTGGCCGGGATGCTGCGCTCGTTTCACTACGCGGCGCTTACGTCGACCATCGAGCAGCTGCGAACCGGCGCCCTGGGCGACTTCAATTTTGCCGGCATGGAACCGTGGGCGAACTTCTGGCGGACCTGGTCGTCATGGGCGTTGCTTAAAGGCTATCTGGAAGCGGCCGGACACGCGTCATTCATACCGAAAAACGACGATGAGCTCAGCATCCTGCTCGACGCATTCGTAATGGACAAGGCTATTTACGAACTAGGTTACGAACTGAACAATCGTCCCGACTGGCTATTGATTCCATTACTCAGTATTGGTCAGTTGCTCGGGCTCGAGAGTAACAATACTCAAAACCTGATTGTGCCCAAACCGGGAATCCATGAAAGTCCGCGAGGATAACCAGCGGCACCCGAAATCGAGCGACCCGGCGGTTTCAAATATTCCAGTCGAGGAACTGAAACGCCTGCTGGCGCTCAGGCATCGCGACCCGCATTCGATTCTTGGCGCGCATCCGACAGATCGCGGAGTGATTGTGCGCGCGTATCGTCCCGACGCTCAGAAAGTATTTCTAATCGTCGTCGGCGAACCGCCGCGCGAGATGCTCATGCGGCCCGAACCGGGCCTGTTCGAGATTCTTGTATCCGGAATGAAGCACGTCTTTCCGTACCAGCTCAGGGTTCACTATCCCGGCGACTTTGTCGTGACGATTCGCGACCCGTACCCGTTCCCGCCGACGCTCGGCGAGCTCGACCTGCATTTGTGGGCCGAGCAGAAGCACGAACGGATCTGGGACAAGCTCGGTGCTCACGTTCGCGAACTGCAAGGTGTGCAAGGAACTTCCTTCGCAGTGTGGGCGCCTAATGCCGATGGCATCAGCCTGGTCGGCGATTTCAATAGCTGGGACGGCCGGCTCGACATGATGCGAATGCTCGGCAACTCCGGTGTCTGGGAACTTTTCGTCCCCGATTTGCCGGCCGGGACGCGATACAAATTCGAGATTCGTACGAAAGCGGGCGAACTGACTATTAAGAGTGACCCATTTGCATTAGCTACTGAAAACCCGCCTGCTACCGCATCCAGAGTATATCAGTCCGACTACTCATTTGATGACGCCAAATGGATGTCCGAGCGAAATAGCGGCGACCCACTGCGCAAACCGGTTGCCATATATGAGATGCATCTAGGGTCCTGGCGGCGGGTTCCTGAAGAGGGCAACCGGCCGCTCAGCTATCGCGAACTTGCCTCACAACTCGTACGGTATCTTGCCGACGTCGGCTTCACGCACGTCGAATTCCTTCCGGTGATGGAGCATCCGTTCACAGGCTCCTGGGGATATCAGACGACTGGTTACTATGCCCCTACTGCCCGCTATGGATCGCCCGACGACTTTCGTTACCTGATCGACTGCCTGCATCAGAATGGCATCGGAGTGATACTCGACTGGACTCCCGCACATTTCCCGACCGATGCGTTTGGGCTCGGGCGCTTCGACGGCAGCGCGCTGTACGAGCATATCGATCCTCGCCAGGGCTTCCATCCCGAATGGAACACCTTCATTTTCAATTTCGGCCGCAACGAAGTGCGGAGTTTTCTGCTGGGCAGCGCGAAGTACTGGCTTGAAGAATTTCATGCCGACGGGATTCGCGTCGACGCGGTCTCGTCGATGCTCTACCTCGACTACGGGCGCAAGAACAGCGAGTGGATTCCGAATATCCATGGCGGCAACGAGAACCTCGAGGCGATTTCATTTCTCAAGGAACTCAATCAGCAGATCTATGCGCGCCATCCGGACGTGATGATGATTGCCGAAGAGTCCACTTCATGGCCCGGAGTCAGCCGCCCGTTGTATGTCGGCGGTCTTGGCTTCGGCTTCAAATGGGACATGGGATGGATGCACGACACGCTCGACTACTTCAGCAAGGAGCCGATTTACCGGCGCTTTCATCATCGCGATCTGACTTTCGGCTTCGTTTACGCGTGGTTCTAAAACTTCATGCTGCCGCTCTCTCACGACGAGGTCGTTTACAGCAAGCGCTCGCTGCTCGACAAGATGCCCGGCGATCGCTGGCAGAAGTTCGCCAACCTGCGTGCGCTGTTTGGATACATGTGGGCACGGCCGGGGAAGAAAATTCTTTTCATGGGCGGCGAGTTTGGCCAGTGGCGCGAATGGAATCATGACGCCAGCCTGGATTGGAATCTGCTCGACGAATCTGATCATCGCGGCGTGCAGAACCTGATTCGCGATCTCAATCGCATCTATCGCGCCGAGCCGGCGCTGTGGGAAGCGGATCATCTGCCCGCGGGTTTCCAATGGATCGATGCGAACAACTCGGATGAGAATGTAATCGCCTTCATGCGGATCGCACCGTCCAGCGGCCGCAAACTGATCTGCATATGTAATTTCGCGCCCATCGTCCGCACCGGCTATCGCGTCGGTGTTCCAGCGCCCGGCGCCTATCACGAAATTCTCAACAGCGACTCGACCCTCTATGGTGGGAGCAATCAGGGCAATGCGGGCGCGGTTACCGCGCAGCAAATCCCGTGGCATGGCCTTCAGCATTCGCTGTCGCTAAGGCTGCCGCCGCTGGGGACCATTTGGTTCGAGGTTCCCGCGCCGGCTGAGTGACGTAACCGATCCTCAGCCACCGCGTCTACTAGAGTGGGCCATTGCCTAGTGGAAGCATTTGTCTTGCAAGCACTACAGGAAATTCAGGACCGAGCAGTTGATCATCGTCATTGGCGTATTTCGTGTGCTTTCCTGATCGCACTTATAACGATTTCGACTGTCGCATTGCCGAATGCGTCGACCTTCGCTGACACTTCGCCTGTGTTCAACGGCAATGCGACGGCGGCACGAGTCGACGCCACCCCTGTCCAGTTGGCCCAGGCGAATCTCCCTTCCGGTGTCGGCAGTATCGATGACTACATGCGTCAGGACAACGATGGACCTTCGGGTGCAGCCGTTCCCCAACCCGGATATTCGCCGCAAGCCATCCCTCCGCAGCGCTATTACCCTCAAGGCGTGCCATCACAGGAGTGGAATTACGGCAATGCTGATCCGAACTCGCAGCGCACGGCTCTGATCGGCGCCGCGGTAGTCGGTGCGCTTGCCGTTGGACTATGGGCATGGCAGCAGCACCAGCAACAACAAAATCTGCGTTACGCCCGCGCTCGCAGACGTCACGGCGGCCAGCATGCTTTCGATAACTAGCTTGAATCGCCGTCGCGCGAATCAGGCGGGCTCGATACGCTTACCCGTTGACGGATCAAAGAGATGCACTCTTGCCGTGTCAAAAAACAGCTTCAAACGCGCGCCGACTTCGACGCGTCGCGGCAATTCAGCGCAAATCGGAGATTTTCCAAGCTTCGCGTACACGATGTAGGTTGCGCCCGAGAACTGAACACTCTCGACCACGACCTCGATCGATCCGCGGCCCTGCCCTTCTTCCGTGCTTAGATCGTTGGGGCGAATTCCGACCCTGATTTCCGCAGGACTCCCTTCAGCCGGTTTGATTTTGAAATCGACGCCGTCGACGGTGAGGCTTCCGCTGGTCGATGCCTTCTCCGCGAGGAAAACATTCATCGGCGGGTTGCCGACGAAGGCGGCGACAAATTCGCTCTGCGGGCAATCGAAAATCTCCTGAGGTCCTCCGACCTGCTCGACTCTTCCCTTGCGCATCACAACCAGCCGGTCCGCCAGCGCGAGCGCTTCGACCTGGTCGTGAGTCACGTACACGAAGGTGCGCCCGGTGCGGCGCTGAAACTCTTTCAACTCGAGCCGCAGCGACGAGCGCAATTGTGCGTCGAGGCTCGCGAGCGCCTCGTCCATCAGGATAATTTCCGGCTCACGCACCAGCGCCCGGGCGAGCGCGACGCGTTGCCGTTCGCCGCCCGACAGCTCGCGCGGAAATCGTTTGAGATCCACAGTGAGTCCCGCCTTCGCGGCGCTCTCCTTCACCCGCCGTTCGGTCTCTTCCCGCGCGACGTGCCGGAGTCTCAACGGAAACGCGATGTTCTGAAACAGCGTCATGTGCGGATAGAGCGCGAAATTCTGAAACACCATCGCAATCGACTCGCGGTGCGTTTTATTCGCGGCCTCTTTGACTCCGCCAATTTGAATTTCGCCGCTGTCGGGAAATTCAAGGCCGGCGATCAGCCGAAGCAAGGTAGTTTTTCCGCATCCCGACGGACCGAGCAGGACCAGAAATTCTCCGCTTTGCACGGTGATAGAAATGTCGAAAACGCCTCCGCCAGATGGGAAACTGCGCGACAGGTTGCGAAGGACGAGGTCAGCCATGCATCCGCCTAGCGCGAACTCCCCGCAGTCAAAGCTCCCCGCAAAGACGGACCCAGCGCGACGACGACGCAGACCGCCGGAATCATCATAAGCAGCGCGAGCGCACTGGCGGGGCCGACGTTTCCGAACACGGTATAGTAGTAAAGCAGCGGGGGAAGCGTGCGATTAGTCTGCTGCACGAGCAATGCAAAGCCAAATTCATCCCAACTCAGGATGAAGCAAAGGATCAACGCCGTCGCGATCGAAGCGCGCGCCAGTGGCAGGTCGATCGTCAGAAAAATTCGCAGCGGCGACGCACCGTCGATCCACGCCGCTTCTTCGATCTCGAGAGGAATCGCAACGAAGGACGCGTACAACGTCAGCGCGGCAGTGGGTATCGCGAGCGCGGCGTGCACAATCGCCAGCCCGATTCCACTTGGCGTGTCGTAGATTCCAACACTCGCCAGGATTATCCCGAGCGGAATCGCCACGGCGATCATCGGTAGGAGCCGAATACCGGATACCGAGGAAAACCCGACGCGCTGCGCGAACGAGCTGCGCGCCATCGCATGCGCAAGCATCGCGCCAAGCATTGTTGCGATCACGGCAGAGATAGTGGCGACGCCCAAACTCCTCAGCACGGCACTGCGAAGTTCGTTGACCGCAAACACGCTGATGAAGTGCGCGAGCGTCAGATGATGCGGCATCCAATGTGGCGGCCACGCAAAGGTTTCGAGTTCCGGGGTTACCGACTGTTTCGCAAGCAGGTAGAGCGGCAACGTGGCAGCTATGAGCACGAACGCGTTCAGTGCGACGCGCGCCGCTTGCAAAACACACTCGATACGATCGCCGCGCGCGGGAGTGTTCACGCCAATGCTCCTTCCTCGCGCGAGAATCGGCGCGCAAGCAACAGACCGCCGAAGCCGATCATCGTCACCATCAGCGCAAGGATCATCGAGGCCGCCATCGCTTCGTGCGGTTTCTGAGCGTCATCCCACAAGCTGTACGAATAGGTCGAAAGCACGGGAACTCCCTCTGGCCCAGTGAGTACGAGCACAGTTGAAAAAATCCTCAGCGCATCGATGCCGCGCAGGATCAGTGCGCCAACGATTGCCGGCATCAGCATCGGCAGCGTCACGAACCTGAAAGTGGCGAAAGTTCCAGCGCCGTCGAGGCGCGCCGCTTCGTAGAGCTCGTCCGGAATTGTTTGCAACCCCGCCATCAACATCAGCATCACGACCGGAGTTACATGCCACGCGTCAACCACGATGACCGTAAGCATCGCGAGCGGGCTGCGCGGGCTGAGCCACGGAAGCGCGGGCATCCCCGCCGTTGCGATAGCGCCGTTCAGATATCCGCGCGGCATAAAGATGTAGCGCGCGAGGGTCAGGATCACGATTTCCGGGATCGCAAATGGCAGTATCGCGGCAGTTTCGATCAATGCGGAGCGGTTGCGGCGCGCCGTCAACGTCAATGCCAACGCGAGTCCGAGTATAAATTCGACGACAACGCTCCCGAACGGCACCAGCAGGTTGTTCGCGAGTGCGCGCAAGAACATCGAATCGTGGAAAAGAATCCGGTAGTTGGCGAGCGAAGGACCGTCATGATCGAAGGAAAGGACCAGGCCATTCAACGCCGGCAGCACCAGCATTGCGATCATGAAGATGCACGGTACGACGACGAAGACCGTCCGAAGCCTCCTCGCGGCGGCATTCACAGCTGTGGACCTGGAGCGGATTCGGTGCAGGCGCATCGGTCGGCGGGGTCGAGGACGTTCGACGCGATCGCCGAAACTGGCACAGTGTCGTCGAATAGCACGGCGCGAATTGCGCGCCGCCACTGATCGCTCAGATCGGCGTAGCAATCGACCGTCGGGCGCGCGCGCACGAACGCACCCATCGCGGTGTAGCCGGCATAAAGTTGCGCGTCCTCGCTTCCAGGCACCGGCGGAACACTGCCATACCATCCGAGTTCGCGGCTCAACTTCGCTTGGGTATCTGCCGTCAGCAGGTACCGAATGAATTCCGCGGCGAGTTCGGGATGAGGCGCGGAATTCGGAATGGCAAGGTAGCCGCCGCCGAGCGGAGTGGCGCTGCCGCCGGGTCCCGCCGGAATTGGCGCACTAAGATTCACGTTGGGCGCCAAACCTTTCGCGTGTAGATAGCCCATCGCAAACGGCCAGTTGAAATGAATCCAGACCGATCCGCGAGCTTGTGCCTCGAGCACCGACAT
>Ga0210398_10005601_pt1 | contig 11658 bp, 5 predicted proteins | sample IncBWC4OmetaG_FD_161047 | JGI IMG/M metagenome (GOLD analysis project Ga0210398, IMG submission 161047) | Forest soil microbial communities from Barre Woods Harvard Forest LTER site, Petersham, Massachusetts, United States - Inc-BW-C-4-O | ecosystem: Environmental > Terrestrial > Soil >... | reverse complement strand
TGTTGTGTACTCAGGCCTGTTTTACAACGTTGCAAGACGGGCGATTGACGCCATTGGGCGGTGCGGAGATTTTTTCCGGCAAAACCATCACGGCGATCTTCCGTGACCGTAAAGGCACGATGTGGGTGGGAGCCGCCGGAGCCGGGGTTTTCTCTTATCAAGGCCATGAGTTCGTTCAAATCCGGGACCCGGCGCTGGACGGCCTGCTTCAAGACCCGCACTGCCTGTTGGTGGATCAAGCGGGGCGGATTTGGATTGGGGCGGGAGATGCCTTTGTTCTGTGCCGGGAAGGCAGCCAGTGGCGGCGCTTCGGCATGCCTCGTCACCTGGCCACGCACCACATTAGCGCCCTGGCGGAGGAACCGGACGGGACCGTTTGGGCGGGATCAGTCGGCGAGGGGTTGTTTCAATTCAAGGCCGGCAAGTTGCTGGCGATCAATGCCAGCAGCGGATTGTCCGACAATCTGGTCGAGGCGTTGTTGATGGATCGCGAAGGAAAACTTTGGGTTGGCACCCACGGGGGGCTCAATCGCATCTGCCCCAGGAACTTGTCTGTATTGAGCCATAACGAGGGACTGGGTTATGGTGCGGTACAAGGATTAACGGAAGTGCGGCCGGGGGTGCTTTGGGCTGCGGAACCAAACGAAGGTGTGTATGGTTCGGACGGCCAGAGATTCAGACGGCTGATGCTCGGCGGCTTGTCGTCGGAGGAACCGCGCGCCAGCGCGTTGTTGCTGACGCGGGACGGCAGTTGCTGGGTGGCCGGGGCGGGCGGTTTGGTGCAGTTCAAAAACCCGCAAACCGCTGAAGCGGACGGTGGCGTGCCAGCCTTGACGAATTTTAGCATCAGCGCGCTGGGGCAGGATCCAAAGGGCGGGTTGTGGGCCGGCACACGCGAGGGAGAGCTTTGGCATTTTTCTGATGGCAAGTGGTCGGCCAAGACCGATTGCCCGCGCGGACACACGATTTCAGCAATCGTGCCCGGTGCGGACGGTTCCTTGTGGGCGGGTACGGAAGGAGACGGGCTGTACCAGTTTGACGAAAAGGGGCACGCTCAGTGTGAGAAGTTGAGCGGGTTGCCCAGCGGTTGGATCCGCGCGTTATACCTGGATGCCCAGGGCACACTGTGGATTGGAACGGCCGGCGGCGGTTTAAGCCGGCTGCAGGAAGGGCGCGTTGCCACATTTACCATGCGCGAAGGATTGCCTGATAATACGATTTCCCAAATTCTTGAAGATGATGACGGTGATTTGTGGCTGGGCGGCAACCGGGGAATTGTGCGCGTAAAGAAACGCGATCTGGACAACCTGGCGGCGCAGAAGATTCCGGCCGTTTATCCCCAAGTCTATGGCCGCGCCGATGGGATGTTGTCCGAGGAATGCACGGGGGGGTTTTCGCCTGCCGGATTGAAAACGAAGGCCGGTTTGCTCTATTTTTCGACGCTCAAGGGCATCGTGGTGATAGACCCGCATCATGACATTGGCTCCCCCACTCCCGCCGTGGTGCTGGAGCAGATGTTGGTGGATGGAGTGGCTGAACTCCCGGTTCTTGGCAAGGCCGGCAGCGGCGATAATGCCGGGACCGAAACGGGAAGGCCGCCCGTGGAATCTCTTACCCTGGCGCCGGGGAAACATATCCTTGAGTTCCATTACACCGGCCTGAGTTTCGACGCCCCGGAACGGGTACGATTTCGCTATCGGCTGGAGGGGCTGGATCCGGGCTGGATCGAGGCGGGAACCAGGAGAGTGGCGCATTACAGCTTCGTGCCACCGGGTCCTTATCGTTTTCAAGTCATTGCCTGCAATGGCGAAGGAATCTGGAACGAGGAAGGCGCCAGCCTCTCGCTGACGGTGCTCCGGCATTTCTGGCAAACATGGTGGTTTATCGGGATGCTGGCATTGGGGACGGTTACCATGGTTGCAGGAGGCGTCCGGGTTGTGGAAAAGCGCAGGATGCAGATGCGCCTCAAACACCTCGAACAGGAACGGGTATTGGAGCGGGAGCGCACGCGTATCGCGCAGGACCTGCACGACATGATGGGTGCAAAGCTGTGCCGGATTTCATTTTTAAGCGAGCACGCCCGGCGTTGCGAAGGAGTGCCGGCCGAACTTCAGGAGGAGATGAGCGCCATATCCGGCGATTCCCGCGAGGTGCTTCAATCTCTCGATGAAATGGTCTGGGCGGTCAACCCGCAAAAGGACACGCTTGATCACCTGGTTTCATACATTGGGCAGTACGCGCAGGAATACTTCCGAAAGACGGGAATCGAGTGTGAATTGGTGGTTCCTGAACGGGTGCCGGTGCAGCCTCTCTCGTCGCAGTCCCGCCACCACCTGTTCCTGGCGGTTCACGAATCGCTCACCAATATTCTGAAGCATTCAGGGGCCACCCGGGCAAAAATCGTCATGACCTGCCGCGACGCCGAATTCGAGCTGGTGGTTTCGGACAATGGCAAAGGTTTTGATTCGACATTCGACGCGTCCGACGCTCCAAATTCCGCCGCCGGATTTCGCAACGGCCTTGGAAACATGCGCCGCCGCCTGGCCGAGCTGGGCGGAACTTGCGTGGTGGCCTCCAGCGTCGGAAAAGGAACGACCGTCCAGTTTGTTCTTTCCTTGGATCGTTCAGTGCAGTAGGGGTACGAAATGATCTCGGTATCCATCGTTGATGATGAGAAGAAGCTTTGCAAATCCATCGCCACCTTTTTGAACGCCTCGCCGGGATTTCGCTGCGTCAGCATGTATGGGAGCGCCGAGGCCGCGCTGCAACATTTGCCGGCTGATCAACCTGACGTCGTGTTGATGGACATCAACATGACCGGCATGGACGGCATTGAGTGTGTGCGACATCTTAAAGCGTCCGCGCCGCAGTTGCAGATATTGATGCTTACGGTTTACGAGGACACGGAGCAGATTTTCAAGGCCCTCGCGGCCGGCGCCACCGGATATCTCTTGAAGCGGCTGGATCCGGAAGATTTGCTGCAAGCCATCCGAGATGTCCATGCGGGAGGTTCCCCGATGTCCAATTCCATTGCGCGCAAAGTGGTGGCTTCCTTCCAGGTGGCAAAGCGGTCGGGGCAGAAGCAAAACCTGCTCTCGCAACGCGAACAAGCGGTGCTGGATTGCCTGGCCCAGGGGCTGGCCTACAAGCAAATCGCCGACCAGCTCGGCATCAGCATCAACACCATTCGCACCCATCTTCGCCACATTTACGAGAAGCTGCATGTCCAGTCGCGGACAGAAGCAGTGGCGAAATATCTCAGCCTTTGATCGGCGCATAATCTGACGGAATCGCAACGGATTTTGCCCTGGCAGCCTTGGTTGGTTGTTAGTTTACCTGCGTAACCTCTTGCGGTATCAGGACAAATCCACCCTGCTACTGGTCTTGCCGCCCGTCGCCGCTGACGCACAATTCATGCGATATCGCGGCCATTCGCCATGTGGTAGCGTTGCTTCCGATGACCCCGCTTAATGATCATTTGGCCAAGCTTGTCGTGGAAACACGGGAGGGCTTCCTTTGCCAGGGCGGGTCACCACGAAAAACCAGACCAAACCGCGTTAATCAAAACCTGCTTATATGAGACCAAAACCGATAAAGTACGCACTATTGTCCGGCCTGTTGCTTTGCGCGGCCGGAGTCATGACCGCTTCCGCTCAAAACACTTTTATCACTTTCAGCGTGGATGAATCCACGAACATCGCCAACGGAACCTTCAACCCTCCGCCCGGCGGGACCGACGGGGTCTATGTTCGCGGGACTTTTGATGGCTGGGCTTATCCGGGGCTCCAACTGGTTCAAGTCGGCAGCAGTTCGGTTTATACAAACACTGTAGATGACACCACCACCCAGGATCAAAGTGACGGGAACGTGAACTTCATTTACGACGATACTGAAAATGGCGGTGAAGCGCCGGGAGATTATCAAAACCGGATGGCCTATCTGCCCCCGGGCAATAATGCCAGCCTGGTGCTCCCGACCGCATATTTTAACGACGTCGGCCCCGCGGCATCAGCCAATGTAAAGTTTCAAGTGGACATGTCCGAGGAGATTGAGCTTGGCCATTTTCATCCGCTCAGCGGCGACACGGTGGTGGTCGCGGGCAGCTTCAACGGTTGGAGCCCGACGGCGGGAGCCCAGTGGGTGCTGACCAACGACCCGACCATTTTGGTGACGAATCACAATTTCACGCCACCGGTGGTGGAGTCCAACGTCTATACCGTGACCGCGGCCGTCACCCTGAATGCACGGTTGCCGCTGGCGGCGCCCAATTGCGCCGAGGAATATAAATTTGTGGAGATGCCGGAATATGGTTGGGACAGTCCGGCTTATCCCAATCAGGATCCGGACAGTGGCAACCGGTTCTTTACCGAGTTCAGCCAAACCCTTCCGCTGGTGAACTTCAACGACACTCCTTATGCCCCGGTTGCCAACGTGACCCTCAACGTGGACATGTCGGGCGTGGCCTTCTCCGATCCCAATTACCTCCCCAACAGCGTCATTCTGTGGGGAACATTCAACAACTGGGCCAACGGCGTAAACATGACGAACAATCCGCTGGCCCCAAACACGAATATTTACAGCACGACCGTGAGCATGGGTGAAGGTGTCAGTGTCATCTGTCAGGTTCGATATACGAATTCCGTCGCCGGCGTGGTGTATGACTTTGCTGATGATGAAGTGTATAACAACAATTCCCGGCGCATCTTCCATTTGCCCATTACATCGGGCGTCGTCAGCACCAATTTGCCGGCGTTTAGCTTTAATGATCTTTCTGTCAGCGACTATCTGCCGACCGCCACGCCCGTGCTGTTCAGCGTGGATATGAACGGCGCGGTGGGATCGGACGGGCATGCATTCGACCCCAATGCGGACGGCCTCTATATTAATGGCTCGTTTGTCAACCTCGGATACCCGCAAAACTGGTATGCCTGGTCCGGCGGCCCCAATCCGGTGCCTGCGCCTGCGGGTTACCAGATGATCCGGGTTGGTTCGACCACGGTTTTCACCAACACCCTCATGCTGCCTGCGGGAACGCCCGTGCCCTTGTCCTACCAGTATGGCATGGACCCCGGTAACGAGAACGGAGGGCCTTTGCAGGACGAGTCGTCAGGAATCAACCACTTTCGCGTGGTGCGTTCAACCGCCTCCGGCACTTATGTGATGCCCACGGATACATTTCAAACGAATGCGCCCTACCAGGAGCCATATTTTGACAATGCCAATATATGGGGTGTCGGCAGCCTTGCGGGCGGCAACCTGAGCATTGGCGGGCCTGTGGCAGGCAAAGTGCCGGTAAGCTGGCTGGGCCGTCCCGGGGCGCATCTCCAGGGCGCAAGCAACTTGAACGGGCCGTGGACGGATTATCCAAACACGGACGGGACAAATTGGAGCGGCGTGGTGAGCACAACAAACGGTTTGTTGAGCGTCACCAACTGGCCGTCCGCGGGAAACAAGTTTTTCCGGCTGGTCAAGCCGTGATGCGGGTTGGTTCACGAGATTCCCGCCCCGCGTGGTGTGGCACGTCGGGGCGGGAGTTGTTTGGATGAAAGTATTTGTTGAACACTTATGAGCGTTGTGAAATTGCGTCGCGCCGGGTTTACGTTGATTGAGTTGCTGGTGGTGATTGCCATCATCGGGATTTTAGCATCAATTCTGCTGCCCGCCTTGAGCAGGGCAAAATTGCGGGCCGTGGCCGCTTCCTGCATGAACAACAACAAACAGCTCTGCCTGGCCTGGCTCATGTATGCGGGAGACAACAACGATAATCTGGCGATCAATTCCGATCCACATATCAGCAACTTTTATCTGGGCACACCAACCTGGGTTACTGGAACCATAGACTGGACCACCGGCCAGGAAAATACCAACACAACCTACCTTATAGACAGCGCCCATTCACTTTTGGGAACTTATCTGGGCGGATCGGTCCAGGTCTTTGCCTGTCCGGCGGCCAAGTATCTGACTCCGGCCCAAAGGGCGCTCGGTTGGACTCAACGCATTCGGAGCGTGGCCATGAACGGCGCGGTGGGAGATGGGCATAAGTATCTGGAACCGAGCAACCCCTTCAGGTGGACCAGCTGGTATTTTGCGAAAAAAACAACGGATTTTCACACTCCCGGCCCCAGTGCTGTCTGGGTGTTTTCTGATGAACATCCTGACAGCATTGATGACGCGCTGATGTATTCAGCCAGCTATCCGGTCACATCTTTCACAGAACTGCCCGGCAGTCAACATGGCGGCGCCTGCGGGATGGCATTCGCCGACGGTCACGCGCTGATTCACAGATGGCAGGGGGCGGTGGCCACCGTACCCGTGAATTATTGGAACGGCGCCTCAAGCTGCCCGCTGGGTGCCTTGCCTGCCGGGAGACAGCAAGTTACTTGTGCAATCAACGATCCCGACATGCTTTATCTCGCCGCGCACACGCCTCAAAATTAATTGGTCGCGCTGTTTCATCTTGATGCACCCTTTTTTGCACGCCGGTGTGATTGCAAGAATTTCTCCAAGCCTCAATTTTCAACCATGAAAACTCTCCGATTGAGAAAAACCATGACGGCCTTCGCCGCCGCGTTCACGGCGGCCGTGTTGTGCGCCCGGGCCGAGCCGGATGTTTCCGGCACGACCGCCCGGCCATCGCCCGACTGGCTCCGCAGCGGCACCATTTACGAAATTTTTCCGAGGGATTTTTCCGCGGCCGGAAACCTCGATGGCGTCACGGCCAGACTCGACGAGTTGCACAGCCTGGGGGTGACGATCCTCTGGCTGATGCCGATCCACCCCATCGGCGAGAAATTTCGCAAGGGCGAACTGGGCAGTCCGTATTCCATCCGGGATTACTACGCGATTGATCCGAACTATGGCACGCTTGACGATTTCAAGAAGCTGGTCGCCGGGGCGCATCAGCGCGGCATGAAGGTCATCATGGATGTGGTCGCCGACCACACGGCCTGGGACAGTGTGATAATGATCCACCCCGACTTTTACAAACATGACGCCCAGGGAAGGATCATTCCACCGATGCCGGAATGGACGGACGTGGCGGCGATCAATTATGGCAATCCGGCCCTGCGGCAATACATGATCGCGATGCTCCAATATTGGATTCAAACGTGCGATGTGGACGGATACCGCTGCGATGCCGCCGCCATGGTGCCCACGGAGTTCTGGGACCAGGCCCGCACCGAACTCATCAAGGTCAAACCGGACATCATCCTGCTCGCCGAGGCCAGCAAGCCGGAATTGCTCACCAACGCGTTTGACATTGATTATTCCTGGCCATTGCTTTCAACCGTGAAGGATGTTTTCATCCAAGGCGCGCCGGCCTCAAACATCCGGCGTTGCTGGCAGGAAAGCCGCGCCCAATTTCCGAAGGACGCGTTGCATATGCGGATTTCAGACGATCATGACGAAGCGCGGGCCGTGACCCGTTACGGCCTGGATGGGGCGCTGGCCGCCTCGGCGCTCATGTTCACGCTTGACGGTGTGCCGCTGATTTACAACGGCATGGAAACGGGCGATACCGGCAAAACGGACGGCGGCGCGCTCTTCGTGAAACAGAATATTTCATGGGACGCGAAGGAACACCCGGAGTTGCGCGGCATCTACCACGACTTGATTCAACTTCGAAATCAATACGCCGCCTTCCACAATTCGCGCGTGGACTGGCTGCATAACTCGGATGAAGCCAGGCTGCTGACTTATCTGCGCGCGGACGACAAAGATGAGCTGCTCATCACCATCAATTGTTCCCGGCGCCCGCTTGCCGGCAGGGTGAATTTGAAGAACGTGGACGGCTTTGTGCCCGTGAAGATTTCGGGCCTGCCGGATTCCAATGAAGGGCCGCTGCCCGCGTTTCAACTGAACGGCTTCGAGTGGCGCATCTATCATCGGACGGTCAATTCATTACATCCCGCGTCGTCCGTCGCGGCCAAGGGGGATTAGAAGTTGCGAGAATGAAACGATATAAAAAGATTTGCGTTTCATTTTTGCTGGCGACCATTGGTGGCATGGCCGCACCCGCTTATGCCCAGGTAACAGTTGACGGATCGTTGAGTGTTTCGGAAGGGTACGGCGCGCCATTGGCCGCCCAAACGATCAACACCGGTTTTGGCGACAATACCTCGTCCGGCGGCACATCCAGCGGCGGCTCCGAGCTCGACGCCATTTATACTGTGGCGACGAATGGATATCTCTATCTGTTTATCGCCGGCAATCTTCAGGCCAACGGCAACAACATCAATGTATTCATCGCCGACGGGCAGGCGGGCGGCCAGGGTGTCCTGGAAATTGGCGGTTCGCCGGGCGAGGCGGCGATGAACGGCTCAACTTTCAGCCCGGGTTTTAATCCGAATCTCCTGCTTACTTTCACAAACAGCGCCACCGTTCTTTCGGTTGACCGGGCGGTTTTGGCGGGCGGTTCCGGAACTGAATCGCACCTTGGCAGCGTTGCGTTGAGCGGAGGCATTGGCAACAGTCAGAACGTTGGCGGCACGGGCATTGCGGTTGGTTTTAATAATGTAAACACGGCGGGCGTGAATGGGAGCAGCGGAACCGCCGCCAGCCAGGCCGCCGCGGACGCGGTGACGTCCGGACTTGAGCTGGGCATTCCGCTGTCTGCGCTGGGCGATCCCGCCGGTCCGGTTGAAGTGTTGGTTGACATCAACGGGAGCAGCTTTGTTTACCTGTCCAATCAATTCCTCCCCGGTCTGGCCGTTGGAACCGGCAACCTGGGCGCGGGCGGTGGAAATTACGGTCCGGGCGGCGGGGTGTTCAATTTCGGATCGACCTCCGGTGAATATCTGACCGTTCCGATTTCGGGATCCGGAGGAGGGCTGCCGCCGGTCCTGACGGTCAATGGCAACAACGCGGACTACGGCACAACTCATGTCTTCATCAACGAGGTCTCGAACGATGCGGCGGCTATGACAGTTATTTTTTCGCCGAACGCACCAACCAATGTGGTGGAGGCCGACGTGTTCTCCAATCTGAACCGGCGCGACCATGCGGCCATGGATGCCAACGGCGACGGCATCGAAGACGGCATCCTGCCGCCGGACGGCAACACCATCGCCACCGGAGACACCAACAATTATTATGAGGCTTACGCGATGTCGCCGACCGGCACGCCCGGGCAGTATTCGCTGACGCTGTATGCCCAAAAGACCGGCGTCTATCGCCTGACGGCGCGTTGGAAGATTTCGGGTTCCACAAACTGGAACTGGTACAGCACCAACGCGCCCTACACCACCGGCAACCGGCGCGATTTTTCAATAGTTGTTTCGCCGAAAAAGGCGATGAACGCCGTGGTTTACGAAGCCAATGTCGGTATTGTCGGGGCTCAGGGCACGTCCTCAAGCCAGCGCAGCACTTTCACAGATCTTTATAACGGACCGGGCTCGCGAGCCTATGACCCGGTCAGCAACCGTTTCAATCTCAACTATCTGACAAATCTGGGCGTGAACTGGCTCTGGCTGGAACCGATCCATCCCCGCGGCATCGTTGACAGCATCAACAGCATGTACTGCGTAAAAAACTATTTTCAGGTGAATGCGCTGATGAGCAAGGCGAACACGCGACCTGCGGGCATGACGGAGTTTCAAGGCTTTGTGGCGGCGGCCGACGCCGCCGGTGTGAATGTGATGATGGATGTGCCTTTCAATCACACCGCCCATGACGTGGAACTGGATAATGAAGGGGTCGTTGATTTTGGCGGCGCGGGGAATCCCGGCAACTGGCAGCCCACCGATCTGATTCCCAATCGCGTGCCCCAGTTTTTTTCGGCCACCAATGCCTGGTGCAGCCGTGCGTCCAGCTCCAATGACATTGCGGTGGCGCCGGACATAGATATCGCGAAATGGACCGATGTGAGCGACGTCTTTTATGGCGATTATGCCGCGCTGGTCTGTGCCAATCCCCAAAACGACAACAATGACTTGAGCGCCGACGACTGGTTTGATTACAGCACCAACACGGGGAACTTTGACCGGATCACACAAAACGTCTGGCGATACCGCGCCAATTCCATCCTCTATTGGCTCAACCAGACCGGCTGCACGAACGGCACGCCGGCCAATCTGACCTCCGTGGGCATAGACGGGCTGCGCGCGGATTTTGCGGACGGCCTGCCGCCGCAATGCTGGGAATACATCATCAACAAGGTGCGGTCGCAAAAATGGGATTTTGTCTTCCTGGCCGAGTCCCTGAGCTGGCCGCCGCCGAGCGCAACGACGTATCGCTCCGGCCGTGATTTTGATATTCTATGTGACAGCGTCTACAACGGGTTTCAGACCGCCTCGTCGGCCGCCAGTTACCAGTCCATCTTCAATTCGGAACGCAGCAGTTATGGGCAATGCCTGATGTTATGGAATGCGGCATCCCACGACGCCGGTTTTTACTACACCGATCCCTATCAGGCCTTGATACGGTTCATGGTGGGAGGGACCATTGACGGGATGCCCCATATTTTCTATGGACAGGAGCTGGGCACAACGGAGTCGTTTGGCTTTTCTGCCTATAGTGGTGATGTGCCCTATGTTTACGGTTTCAATTCCTTGCAGCCCGCAATTACCGCGTCCATTGGTAATTTGAGGGTCGATCAACTTTATCTGCTTTACGCGGCGGTGGGCCGGGCCCGGCTATCCAGCCCGGCGCTGCAAGGCACCAACCGGGTGTTCCTCAGTCCAACCACATCGCAACCCAATATTTATGCGGTTGCCAAGTTCACCTCCACCAATGGTTCCCCGAATTTGAATGACGTGGTGTTCGCTTTTGTGAATCTTGACCTTGCCAACGGCCACCAAGGAACTTTCAACGTCAACCTCACGCAGAGTGGCACAAACCTTTTTGGCATTGACCCGGCTCGCATGTACAATGCGAAAAATATTGCAGCCTATCTGGGGGCTGATCCGAACCGTCAGAATTATTGGCTCTGGGGCACAAATGGCGTTACTGGCAGCAATCTGCTGGCCGCCGGGGTGACGGTTTCGCTCAACCCCGTGCCAACGAACATCGCCGGTTGGACGAATGCCCCGTATGAGGCGCAATATTTTAAGCTTTATGACGTGACTCCGCCGGCGGTTCTCGCCGCGCCAACAACGCCAGGATCCTATGTGCTGGGCAACAGTGTGACGTTCACCTGGCTCCCGGCGTCCGATCCGGAAGGTGGTGTGTCCGGTTACGAGGTCATGGTTGGCACCTCGCCGGGCGCATCCGATGTCTTCAACGGCATCGTCGAAGGCACGAGCTTGACGGTGACGAATGTTTATGGGGCAACGCTCTATGCGGAAGTGAGCGCGATCAATAACGCCGGAATTCAAGGCCCCTCCAGTGCCAGCAGTGCCGGCGTGATTTTGGTCGATCCGAACTGGATTCCGGTTTTGACCATGCAAGGGAATAACGTGCTGAATTGGACCAGTGTTTCCGGCAAGAAATACCAGGTCTGGTCCACAACCAATCTCGGAACTCCTTTCACGACCATCGGCGGGGTCATCACCGCCACCGGCCCGACAACTCAAACCACCAACACGCTGCCTGATTCAACAAGATTCTACCGCGTCCAACTTTTTCCATAGTTGAACTGATTGCGGGTGCGGATGCGTTTGTCCGATTTTGTAAATCCTTGGTTGAATGGTGCATCGGGAGGGACTCGAACCCCCAACC
>Ga0210398_10005600_pt1 | contig 11659 bp, 8 predicted proteins | sample IncBWC4OmetaG_FD_161047 | JGI IMG/M metagenome (GOLD analysis project Ga0210398, IMG submission 161047) | Forest soil microbial communities from Barre Woods Harvard Forest LTER site, Petersham, Massachusetts, United States - Inc-BW-C-4-O | ecosystem: Environmental > Terrestrial > Soil >... | reverse complement strand
CGCTCGGCGACACCGGCAGCCAGCGCTCGGAAAAGTGCCCCTCGGCCGTCCATGCGGGATCCGGCGCGGCATTGAGCGCGCGGGCGATCCATTCGCGGGCGCGGCCTTCGTTATTATGCTCGATGCGTTCGAGCTCAGCCATCAGCAAAGCCACGCGCCTGGTCGGCGCGGCGAGAAACGAGGCGAGCGCGGCGCGCGCCTTGGCGAATTCCCGCGCATCGAGGGCCGCGCGCGCCAGCGCCAAAGCACCCTCGACATGGCCGGGCACCTTCTTCGCCAGCGCCTCGATGCGCTTCAATCGATCGCGCGCCGCATCGCCGAAGCGCAGTTCGGACAGGACTTGGGCGAGATCGGGATGCGGATGCGCAAGCCAGGCCTTGTTGACGATGCGCGAGGCTTTGCGCAGTTCGCCGCCCTCCGCCAGCATGCGGCCGGCGAGTGTTGCCGCTGGCACCAGCGTCGGCGCGAGCTTGTTGGCTTCGAGCGCGAACGCCTTGGCGTTGTCGCGATCGGTCTCCTCGGTCGCTAGCGCGCGCGCCGTGAGCATCACCGCGCGTTGTCGCCGATAGGTCTCCTTGTCAAGCGAGCGTTTGCTGCCTTCCAGCAGCGCGAGTGCGCCGGCCCAATCGCCGGTAAGGCAGCGAAATTCCAGAACCGCCTTGCCGGCCCAGCCGAGCGAAGGATTTTCGCGCGCCGCCTCCTCGGCGAAGGCATGCGCCGTCGCATGATCGCCGCGGCGGCGGGCTTCGATATGGAGCCCGTGCAGACCGAGCGCCTTGGTATCGGCGCGGCTGGCCATGGTGCGAAAGGCGCCGTCGGCCGCGCCGCGATCGCCGCCAAGCTGCGCCGCTTGCGCGCTCAGCAACAGCGACAGCGGCTCAGCCGGCGCGATGCGCCTGGCTTCCGCCACATGCTGGCGCGCGGCGACAAGATCGCCGGCGCCGACCGCGATGAGTCCGCGCGATATTGCCTCGTAGGCGCGTTCGCCGCGGCCACGACGCAGATGCCGACGCAACATGAAGGGCGAGCCTAGAAGGAGGGCGATGAGCGCTAAGATCAGAATCAGAGCTACGAACAACGCCAGGATCGCTACCGTCACGACCATAAGCGAAGTCTCGAACTGCCGGCCCTGCCAGGTCAGGACGACATCGCCCGGTCGGTCGGCAAGCCAAGCAAAGCCAAGCGCCAGCAAACCGACGGCGATCAGAAAAAAGACGACGCGGATCATTGCGAGCCCGGCTTGCCAAGCGCGGCGAGCGCGGCGGCGGCGATATGCTGGCTGGCCGCAATCGCCGCCTCGCGGGCTTGCGCTTTTTTGACCCAAGCATCGACGAGCGCGCGCGGCGCGTCCGGCAATTTGGCGATCTCAGCGAGCGCCGCTGCGACATCGCCGCGCGCTGCGGCGGCATTGATCCGCGCGATCACCGACGAAGCATCGTCGCCGGCCGGCGCCGCCGACGTGCCGGCTGGCGTTATGCGCACGAGCCTTTCTGCATGGCTTTCCAGCCGCGCCAGGAACGAGTTGCCGCTCGGCTGCGGCTCACTCGCCCGGTAGAGCGCCGGCGCGAGTGCTGCGAGTTCGCGGCTAAGCTGCGCGGCGCTCGGCACGCCTTGCGCCGCAAATGGCTCAAGCGCCGCAACGGCACTTTGTTCGGCGCCGAGCGCCGTGACCGCGCCAAGCTCGGCTTGATACGGCGCGCCGCGCTCGACGGTCGCACGCAGCGCCTCGGCGGCAACGGTCAGGCGCGTCACCCGGTCGTCCGCATTCGAACTGGACGTGCGCTGCGACACCTCGGCGGACAGCGCTTTGACGGCGCTTTCGAGTGCAGCAATCCGGTTCGCCAGCGGATCGAGATCGGCGCGCTGGACACCGGCCTGGGCCGCGTTCTTCGCTGCCTCGGCGGCTGCCGTCGCGGTCTTCCCTTGCGCCAATGCAGTCTGCGCGGCGGCGGCGATATCATCGACGCGACGGGTCAGTGCGGCGAGCGAGTCCCCGAGCGCTTTGGTTTGCGCCTCGGCAGCCGCGAGGCGTCCCTCCAGCGCCGCATCCGGGCGCCGAGCTTGCAGCGCCTGCTGAATCTTATCGAGCCGGGCCGAGATTTCGTCGTTGTCGGCGGTTTTGGCGCCCGGTGCCGTGGGCGCTTGTGGCCCTGATGTCGTGGCCGCGTTCTGTGGCGCGACAGTTTGGTTAACCGGCACGAAACCCATGATCCAAAGACCGGCGATGATAACCGCCGCCGCTAGTGCGCCGATCACACCGCCGACGGCATAGGGCGTCGCGCGGCGGGAAACGCCGGGATGATCGCCCGGAACATCGCGACTTTCGGCCCCATGCGCCGCATCCGCTTGCGGCCCGCCCATTGGATCCGGCATTCCGGTTTCCACTTCCTTCGCCGTCAGATCGATCGTTGGCGGCCGGCGCCGTGGCGCGCTGTCAGCCTCGCTCATGCGCTCTCCAAATTAGGCATTTACAGCCAAGCGCTCCAAGGAAGTCTCCAACGGAAGTTTCCAGAGCATACGGCCGATTCGAGGCCTCGTTCGCATGTTCCGGCATAGTACGGAGGCGCGATGGCAGCAACACGACCGCGAATGGGCCGATTGAGAGAACTTGGCTCAAACCGGGGGAATAAGCGCCATCAAGGCGGCCTCGGTCGGCGCTTCGGCAACCCGTATGTGGGCGGCGCCGGTTTCCGCGAGAGGCTCCGCCACGCGTGCCGACATGCAGAAATGGACCGGCTTTGTGAGTGCGGCTTCGTCGAGGCCGCCGGCGCGCGCGGCGTTCACATAGGCCTCGGCGCTGCGCCGCGAGAAGTGCAGCACGCCATCGAGCCCGCCCGCGATGGCCTCGACCGCCGCCGGCGGCAACGAAGCCCAGGCGATCGCGCGATAGACGACGATCGTGCGCACCGCCAGGCCGCGGCCGGAGAGCATGCCGGCAAGATCGCCGGCGCGGTCGGCGCCAGCCAGATACAAGAGCGAGGCCCCACGTTTGAATCGTTCGCCGACCAGGCGCGTGAGATCGGCGACGGCGCCATCGGCCGACGCTACGTCGGCAAAGCCGACGCCGCGCATCGCCTGCGCGCTGCGGTCACCGACGGCGAGCACCGGCAACGCACGCAATTGCGCAAAGCGTTTGTGTCGTGCAATCGCCGACGCGGCGTTGGCGCTGGTGACGAGGACCGCCGCGAATGGTCCCGGGCCAATCTCGGCATTGTCCACCGGCTCGATGCGCAGCAATGGGGCGGTGACGACCGTGTGGCCGCGTTCGCGCAGTTCCGCAGCAGTCCGTTGCGCGTCAGGCTCGGGCCGCGTCACCAGGAGCCGCACGACTAGGCCCGCACGAAAAAGTCGGCGCTGGCGCGATCCCGCAATTCGCGGCCGGCATCGGCGCCAAGCTCGACGGCTGTTTCGCGGCTGCCTTCGCGCCAAACCTCGAACGCCTCGCTGCCATCCGGCTTCACGATGATGCCGCGAAAGCGCAGCGTGCCGCCGTCCAATGTCGCATGGCCGCCGATCGGCGTGCGGCAGGAGCCGTCGAGCACTGCGAGGAACGCCCGCTCGGCGGCGAGCGCGGCGCTGGTATCGGCATCGTTGATCGCCTCGACGAAGGCGCGGGTTTTGGCATCGTCGGCGCGTGTCTCGATGCCGATCGCGCCCTGCCCAACCGCCGGCAGGAAATAGTCGGGATCGAGGATCGCCGTTGCCGCCGAAAGCAGGCCAAGCCGCTTCAAGCCGGCGACCGCAAGCAGCGTCGCGTCGACTTCGCCCGCCTCGAGCTTGCGCAGTCGCGTTTCCACATTGCCGCGCAGGGTGACGACAGTCGCGTCCGGCCGTAGCTTTTTGACCAATGCGTGGCGGCGCGGCGACGACGTGCCGACCACGGCGCCGGGCGGCAGCTCGCGCAACGTCGCGGCCTTGTGGCTGATAAAGGCATCGCGTGGATCCTCACGCGGCGGAAAGCCAGCCAACACAAGCCCGGCCGGCAACACAGTCGGCAGGTCCTTCGAGGAGTGCACGGCGAGGTCGATGCTGCCGGCCAGTAGCGCCTCTTCGATCTCCTTGGTGAAAAGCCCCTTACCGCCGGCGTCGGCCAGCGGCCGGTCGACGACGATGTCGCCAGTCGTGCGGATGACCTTGATCTCGATCTGCGCCGCATCGATGCCGGCCGCGGCGGCAATGCGGTTCTGCACCTCGCGCGCCTGCACCAGCGCCAGCGGGGAACCGCGCGAACCGATGCGCAGGATGGGCTTGTCAGTCGAAGATTGTGTCACCGCACCTTCCAGTGATAGGCCATCGCCGCCACGCCAAGCGGCGTGCTTCGCAACAGCGGCGAACCATATAATACACCGATGATCATTCTCGGCATCGAAACGACTTGCGACGAAACCGCCGCCGCCGTGGTGGAACGAAATGCGGAAGGTCACGGCCGCATTTTGTCCAACGTCGTCCTCTCTCAGATCAGCGAGCATGCCGCGTTCGGCGGGGTGGTTCCGGAAATCGCCGCCCGTGCCCACGTCGAGACACTCGATTCCATCATCGCCAAGGCCATGAACGAGGCACAGGTTTCGTTCGCTGCGCTTGACGGCATCGCCGCCGCCGCCGGGCCGGGCCTGATCGGCGGCGTGATCGTCGGCCTGACCATGGCCAAGGCGATTGCTTTCGTGCACGACAAGCCGTTGATCGCAGTCAATCATCTGGAAGCGCACGCATTGACGGCGCGGCTCACCGACGGGACGGCTTTCCCCTATTGCCTGTTCCTCGCCTCCGGCGGCCACACCCAAATCCTCGGTGTGCGCGGTGTCGGCGATTATCTGCGCATCGGCGGCACGCTCGACGACGCAATCGGCGAGGCCTTCGACAAGACGGCGAAGCTTCTCGGCCTCGGCTATCCGGGCGGACCTTTGGTCGAAAAGGAAGCGGCGCAGGGCGATCCGGAGCGTTTTGCGCTGCCGCGTCCCATGGCCGGGCGGCACGACGCGAATTTCTCGTTCTCGGGATTGAAAACCGCGCTGCGCCTGGAAGCGGAAAAAATCGCGCCGCTGAGCGACGCCGACGTGGCCGATCTGTGCGCTTCGTTCCAGCAGGCGGTGGCCGAAGTGGTCATGGACCGGCTGCGCACCGGCTTGCGCATGTTCCGCGAGCAGATCGGCACGCCGACGGCGCTGGTCTGCGCCGGCGGCGTCGCCGCCAACCAGGCGATCCGCAAGGCACTGCATCGCGTCGCCTTCGAGGTCGGCATCTCGCTGGTGGCGCCACCGCCGGCCTTGTGCACCGACAATGGGGCCATGATCGCGTGGGCCGGCGCCGAACGTCTGGCGCTTGGGCTCACCGATTCACTTGCCACCGCACCGCGCGCGCGCTGGCCGCTCGCGGAGGTAAAGAACGCGGAGGCGGCGAACTAGCATTCTCGTCATTGCGAGGAGCGAAAGCGACGAAGCAATCCAGCGCTGTGCAAAGGCCTGGATTGCTTCGCTTCGCTCGCAATGACGAACAAGGGTGAACTCACCCACGCCCCGCGTCGATCTGCGCCAGAATGGTCTCCAGCCGCTCAAGCCGATCCGCTTCGCGCGGCGGCTTGTCCCAGCGCAATCGGTTGATGCGGGGAAAGCGCATGGCCAAGCCGGATTTGTGCCGGGTCGAGCGTTGCAGACCTTCGAAGGCGACCTCCAGCACCAGGCCCTCATTCGGCTGATGCACCACCTCGCGCACCGGACCGAACCGGTCGACGGTATTGCGGCGCACGAAACGGTCGATCTGTAGAAGCTCCTCGTCGGTGAAACCGAAATACGCCTTGCCGACCGGCACCAGCTCATCGCCTTCGTCGCCGCGCGTCCAGACGCCGAACGTATAGTCGGAATAGTACGATGACCGTTTGCCGTGGCCGCGCTGGGCGTACATCAGCACGGCATCAACGATGAACGGATCACGCTTCCACTTCCACCACGGGCCTTTCGGACGGCCGGGGACATAAAGCGCATCGCGCCGTTTGAGCATGATGCCTTCGACCGCGTCGGCGTCGGCCCCCGCGCCCGCCGCGGCGGGATCCTTTCGAGCGCTGCCAAGATCATCCCAGGTCTTGAACGAGACCAGCGGCGAAACATCGATGCGAGGCTCATCGAGCCGCGCGATGAATTGCTCGAGCCGCGCGCGGCGCTCGACGAATTTAAGTTCACGCAAATCTTCGTCGCCGTCGGCGAGCAGATCGTAGGCGCGCAGATGCGCCGGGAACTCGGCCGTGAGTTTCCCGGTGACGGTTTTGCGGTTGAGCCGCTGTTGCAACACGTTGAACGATTGGACGCGGCGATCGCGCATGATCAGGAGCTCGCCGTCGATGGCGCCCGGGAGCCGCAGCGCGTCGACCAGATCGGGAAAGCTCTTGGAAATATTTTCACCGGTGCGCGAGTAGAGTCGCCCCAGTGTGTGGCCCTCGCCGGACGCCGCGACCGCCTGCACACGGATACCGTCCCATTTCCATTCGGCCATGAAGTCGGCCGGATCGAGCGCGGCGAGATCAGGTTCGTCGAGCGCGTGCGCCAGCATTGGCGGCCGAAACGGCACCGGATCCCTGCTCGCAGGTTTCGGCGCGCGGCCTTCGAGCCAAGCAAACAGCGCGGGATAAGGCGGCGCCAAGCCGGGCCACAGCAATTCGATATCTTGCGCATCGGTGGCGCCGAGCGCCGCTACTGCTGCTTTGGCTAACCGTGCCGACACGCCGATGCGCAAACCGCCGGTGACGAGCTTGATCAGCGCCCAGCGCCCGGTCTCATCAAGCGCGTCGAGCCAGCGCGCTAGCCGCGCCGGCAGCTCGGCCTTGCCGAGAGTCGAGAGCGTTTCGATAACGGCGGTGAGGGACAATTCCCCTTTTTCTCCGCCCCCGCGAAGCGGGGGAGGGGGACCATGCGAAGCATGGTGGAGGGGGCTGGCTTGTTCGGAACTCGCGGCACCTGCCCCTACCGGCTCGCTTCGCTCGCCACCTCCCCCGCTTGCGGGGGAGGAAAGATGAGGCCTCGGCCACATCAGCGCGACAGTCTCGGAAAGATCGCCGACGTAGTCGTAGGAGAGTTCAAACAGCACCGGATCGGTGCGTTCGGCGATGAGGCTGCGGATCAGCCCGGGCTTGGCGTGCGGAAAATTCAGCGCGCCGGTCAGCGCCGCCAGCGCCCAGCCGCGTTCCGGATCGGGTATCGAGCGGAAATAATCCGTCATCAAGCGGAGCTTGGCATTGCGCGCCGGCTCGTAGGTGAGGCGGTCCATCAATTCGGCGAACCGGTTCATTCTGGTTCGCCGTTGCGTTCCCCTCCCCCTTGTGGGGAGGGATTTTCCTCGTCCTCGTCGCCGTAGCCGACCATGTCGAGCGGCCGCGCCTTCAATCCATGCGCAGCGCACCAATGCACGAGCGCATCTTCCTGGCCGTGGGTGACCCAGATTTCGCCGGCGCCGGTTGCGGCGATGGTCGCGGTCAGGCCGTCCCAATCGGCGTGATCGGAAATAACCAAAGGCAGCGCCACGCCATGCTGACGCGCCCGCGCGCGGATGCGCATCCAGCCGGAGGCAAATGCCGTCACCGGATCGGGAAAACGCCGGGTCCACACATCGCTCAGCGCCGACGGCGGGCAGATGGTGATAGTGCCGGAGAGGTCAGTCTTGTTGGCGCCGCGCACTGCGCGCAACACGCCCAGTGCAATGCCGCGGCTGGTGTAATAGCCGGTGATACTTTCCATCGCGCCGTGCAGATAAATCGGCGCGTCGTGGCCGGATTTTCGCAACAGCGCCATGATGCGCTGCGCTTTGCCGAGCGAATAGGCGCCGACCAGATGCGCGCGTTCCGGGAAGAGCGCCACCGAACGCAGCAGCTTGGCGATCTGCTCATCCGGATCGCCATGGCGGAACACCGGCAAGGCGAACGTCGCTTCGGTGATGAAGACGTCGCATGGCACAAGCTCGAACGGCGCACAGGTCGGATCGGGCACGTTCTTGTAATCGCCGGAGGCGACCACGCGGATGTCGCTGGCTTCGACCGCGATCTGCGCCGAGCCGAGCACATGACCAGCGGGGTGGAAGGTCACTTTTGCGCCGCCGAGATTGACACTTTCGCCATAGCGGATCGCCTGCGTCGAGCCGGCGAAATTCTCGCCATAGCGCAGCCGCATGAGATCAAGCGTCTCTTGCGTCGCCAACACGGCGCCATGGCCGGCACGGGCATGATCGGAATGGGCGTGGGTGACCAACGCGCGCTCGACCGGCCGTGTCGGATCGATATGAAATGGGCCAAGCTTGCAACACACGCCGGACGGCGTCGGCACCAGGATGTCTTCAGGACGCATGGTAGGTCATACATAGTCATTCGGTTGATTGCGCGAGCAGACGATGTCCGAGACCGGTCCGCTGTTTGTCTCGTCCGGCGACCTCATCGCCGACCGGCGCTACAAATGGGCGCTCGATCAGGCCGCGCGCGGCGACTTTGCCGGCGCCGCCGATATCCTCGCCCAGACGGTCGAGATGGCGCCGGCCTTCGCGACCGCATGGTTCGCGCTCGGCGCCATTCGCGACCGCCTCGGCGATCGCGCCGGCGCGGTCGCTGCTTTCGAAAAAGCCCGCGACGCCGATCCGGACGATTATCACGGTGCGCGGCTGCAATTGGCCCGGCTCGGTTCCGGCGAAGCGACGCCGGAGATGAGTGAGGCTTACGTGCGCCGGCTGTTCGACCAATATGCCAGCCGCTACGACACGGCGCTCACCGAGCGCCTCGCCTATCGCGGGCCGGCGTTGCTGCGCGCCGCGATCGAACAAACGATCAGCGCGATGGATCGGCCGATGCTTTTTTCCTCAATACTCGATCTTGGCTGCGGCACCGGGCTTGCCGGCGCCGCGTTTCGCGCTATCGCTGAGCGGCTGGTCGGCGTCGATCTTTCGCCGGCCATGATCGCGCAGGCGGAAGGAAAGGGCATCTACGATCGTCTGGCCACTGCCGATCTGTACGATTTCCTCGTCGCCGAGGCTGGCAGCGGTACGACATATGATTTGGTCATTGCCACGGATGTTTTCGTCTACGTGAGCGACCTGACGCCGGTGGTGGCGGCGACGGCGCGCGTGATCGCGCCCGGCGGCGTTTTCGCCTTCACCGTGGAGACGCATTCTGGCGACGGCGTGCAGCTTTTGCCGACGCTCCGTTATGCCCATGGCGAGCCCTACGTTCGCGGCACTCTGACGGCCGCCAGCCTTACCCCGGCTTCCATTTCCAAAGCGTCGGTACGCAGCGAAAAAGGCGTGCCGGTCGATAGCCTCGTCGTGGTCGCCATGGCCTCGACCCCGCCGCACGGGCTCGGTACTTCTGAAAGATGACCGTCCTCGATCGCCCCGCCCTGCTTCCCGACATATTTGCCCGCTGGTTCGCCAGCCGCGGCTGGGCGCCGCGGACCCATCAGCTCGAATTGCTGGCCAAGGCGCATGCCGGCCGCTCGGTGCTTTTGATCGCACCGACCGGCGGCGGCAAAACGCTAGCCGGATTTTTGCCGAGCCTAGTGGAGCTGAGCGGTCATCATCTTTCGCCGCACACCGGGACCGAACAGCCGCGCCGCAAGCTCTTCTCCACCGGCCGCGAGCTGCATCGCGAGGGCGGATTGCACACGCTCTACATTTCACCGCTCAAGGCACTCGCGGTCGACATCGCGCGCAATCTCGAAGCACCGGTCGCCGAGATGCAGCTGCCGATCCGCATCGAGACGCGCACCGGCGATACGCCGGTCTCCCGGAGATTCTGCTGACTACGCCCGAGCAGGTGGCGCTGCTGCTTGCCTCCGCCGATGCGCCTTATTTGTTCGGCTCGCTCAAGCGGGTGATCCTCGACGAACTGCATGCGCTGGTCACTTCCAAGCGCGGCGATCTCCTCTCGCTCGGTCTGGCGCGGCTGTTTCGGCTTGCGCCTGACCTGACCAGCATCGGGTTGTCGGCGACCGTGGCGGAGCCCGAAGAGCTGGCACGTTTCATGGTGCCGCAGCACGGCGGCGCATCCAGCGCGGCGCGCGCCGATCTAATCATCGCCGCAGGCGGCGCGGCGCCGCATGTCATCATGCTCGACACCCGCGAACGGCTGCCCTGGGCCGGACATTCGGCGCGGCACGCGCTTGACGAAATCTATCAGCTGATCGCCGCGCACCGCACCACGCTGGTCTTCGTCAATACCCGCAGCCAGGCCGAGGCTATTTTTCAGCAGCTCTGGCACATCAACGACGACAATCTTGCCATTGCGCTGCACCACGGCTCGCTCGACGTGGCGCAGCGGCGCAAGGTTGAAACCGCGATGGCCGCGGGTCGGCTGCGCGCCGTGGTCTGTACCTCTTCGCTCGATCTCGGCGTCGACTGGGGCGACGTCGACCTGGTCATCAATGTCGGGGCACCGAAGGGCGCGTCGCGACTCCTGCAGCGTATCGGCCGCGCCAATCACCGCATGGATGAGCCGTCGAAGGGCGTGCTGGTGCCCGCCAATCGCTTCGAGGTGCTCGAATGCCGCGCCGCGCTCGACGCCATCGCCGAGAATGCGCAGGACACGCCGCCGCTGCGGATCGGCGCGCTCGACGTGCTAGCGCAGCACGTGCTCGGCTGCGCCTGCGGCGAACCGTTCCGCAGCGATGACCTCTTCGAGGAAGTCACGACCGCGACGCCTTATGCGGCGCTGACGCGGGCCGATTTCGACGCCGTGGTCGATTTCGTCGCCACCGGGGGCTATGCGCTCAAGGCCTACGACCGCTTCGCCCGCATCCGCGAGGGCAAGGATGGCCGCTGGCGCATCGCCAACCCCAATGTGGCGCAGCGCTACCGGCTCAATGTCGGCACCATCGTCGAGGCCGATATGCTCAAGGTGCGGCTGGTGCGCTCGCGCGCCTCGAAAGTGATCCCGCGCGGCGGCCGGCTCTTGGGCGAGGTCGAGGAATATTTCGTCGAGACCATGGTGCCGGGCGACACATTCGTGTTCTCAGGCGAAATTCTCAAATACGAGGCGCTGGTCGAGGACGAGGTCTATGTTTCGCGTGCAACCTCTGAAGATCCCAAGGTGCCGGCTTATGGGGGCGGGAAATTTCCGCTCTCCACGTATCTGGCCGCGCGGGTACGCAACATCATCGCCCATCCGCAAGAATGGCGGGAACTGCCGGCACAGGTGCGCGAATGGCTTGAGATCCAGGAATGGCGGTCGCAGATGCCGGGCGCGCGCCAGTTGCTGGTTGAAACGTTTCCGCGCGCCAACAAGCATTATCTCATCTGCTATCCGTTCGAAGGCCGGCTCGCCCATTACACGCTCGGCATGCTGCTCACACGGCGGCTCGAGCGCGCACGGCTGCGTCCACTCGGCTTTGTTGCCAACGAATACGCACTTGCGGTGTGGGGCCTGGGCGATGTCGCGGGGCACGTCGCCCGCGGCGAAGTCAGGCTCGATGCCCTGTTCGACGAGGACATGCTGGGCGACGACCTCGAAGCGTGGCTCGCCGAATCGGCATTGATGAAACGCATGTTCCGCAACTGCGCGATCATCGCCGGTTTGATCGAGCGGCGTTTCCCCGGAGAGGAGAAATCCCGGCGCCAGGTCACGATCTCGACCGACCTGGTCTACGACGTGCTGCGCAGCCACCAGCCCGACCACGTGCTGCTGCGGGCGGCCCGCGCC
>Ga0210398_10005598_pt1 | contig 11661 bp, 8 predicted proteins | sample IncBWC4OmetaG_FD_161047 | JGI IMG/M metagenome (GOLD analysis project Ga0210398, IMG submission 161047) | Forest soil microbial communities from Barre Woods Harvard Forest LTER site, Petersham, Massachusetts, United States - Inc-BW-C-4-O | ecosystem: Environmental > Terrestrial > Soil >... | reverse complement strand
GGATCATGAATCCAGGAATTACGCGGTGGAAGATGGTGCCGTCGTAGAGCGGGACGCCATGCTTGGTCGCGCCGCTGACCGGATTCTTCCAGTCTTTCGTGCCGTTCGCCAGCCCAATGAAATTCGCGACGCCAAGCGGAGCCTTGTCGGGAAAAAGAGTGCAATTCAAATTGCCCACGGAGGTTTCGATCACGGCCGTAGTCACAGCAGCGGCGTGGTGAACCGGCGGCTGGGCCGCGGTGCTGGGCTTGGCGGCCGGCGCGGCTTGCGTGGTCGACGCCGACTGCGCCCATCCGAGCGCGGCCATAAACCCAAACATTATCAATGCCAGCGTTTTCTGCATGGATACTCCTAATAATCTCGGAATCTTAAATACTCATGCGGGGACAGCCGCCCCCGGCTGTCCGGTCGAGCGAAGCTCGACTGCTTTTCTGCACCACGTCCGCAAACCCAGACAGCCACCCCGAAACCAACGTTGCATTGTACGACAGCGCAGTCCGGCATTGCCGCGTATCTAAGGCGTGGCCGTTGCTTGTGCCGCCTGCATCTCGTGGCTCACGCGTTCCACTTCACGAAACACGCGCAGAATATTTCCCCCCAGAATCTTCTTGATGTCGCCGGCGTTGTAGCCGCGATCAAGCAAGGCCTGTGTGATCTTCGGCAGATCGGCGGCAGAATCAATCCCCTGCGGAGTCGCTCCGCTGACGCCGTCAAAGTCCGACCCCAGGCCCACGTGATCCACGCCCGCAACTTTCGCGACGTGGTCGATGTGATCGATCAGCGCCTTCAGCGGGGGCCGCGGAATCTTGGCCATCCACTCGCGCTCGATGCGGTCGACTTCGATGTAGTTGACTTCCTTGCCCTCAGCTTTGCGCTGCGCCATGTAGGCATCCACAGCGGCGGCCTTGTCGTTGGCCTGGGCTTTCTCGGCTTCGAGAAAGTTCTGGTCAATGAAGCCATTGAAAAAGTTGACCTGCACCACTCCGCCGTTCTTGGCCACGGCTTGCAGCATTTCGTCGGTCATGTTGCGCCCTGCATTGGTAAGCGCTCGCGCGGATGAATGCGACGCAATCACCGGCGCCTTCGTGGCAGCGATCGCGTCCCAGAAAGTTTTATCGGCGACGTGAGAAATGTCGACCATCATGCCGAGACGGTTCATCTCCAGCACCACTTGTTTGCCGAAGTCGGTCAGCCCGTTGTGGTGCTGTACCTTGGAATCATTGATGTCGCCCGAAGAGTCTGCCCACTCATTGGTGTTCGACCAGCTCAGCGTCATGTAGCGCACGCCCAGGCGATAGTAATCGTGCAGCAGGTGCATGTCGTTCTCGATCGAGTGTCCACCTTCGATGCCCATCAGCGCGGCCAGCTTGTGTTCCTTATGCGCGCGCTCAATGTCAGCCACGGAGAACGCCATCATCATGCGGTCGGGATGCCGCGCCGCCTGCTCGTAGACGGAATCAATCAGATCGAAAGTGTGGCGCGCGAAATGGCCCTGATTGGTTTCAGGATCGACCCAGATGGAAAAGAATTCCGCGCCCAGGTTGCCGCGCCGCGCCTTGTCGAGGCTGATGTGCCCGATGTCGTTCGGGTCCGTCGAGCCCAGATCAAAGTTCTCGTCGAGAAAGCGTTGCGGCGTGTCGGCATGCGTGTCCACGACCAGGGCGGAGTCGTGCAGTGCCCGCGCCCGCGCGGTAACCACTATGTCGCCGGAGGTTGCCGGCGCGGATGGGGTCTGGGCATAGAGGAAGAGGGGCGCGGGCAAAATCAGGATCGAATACACAACAGCTCGGAGTCGAATCATAAGAAGCTTGCCGCAATCGGCAAGTCACCGATTGTATAAGCAGCGGCGACCGAAAGGATAGAGTTCAACGCGGGCGATAGTGTTCTAAGACCAGTTTTAGGACCCTGACGGAACCGGCGCTACGCCGCATTGGCGGCTGCGGCCTGCGTGGTCTTGCCCGCCTGGCGATGCGTTCCGTGACGAGTTACGTCCGCAGGTTTGGCTGCGGGTCTGTGCGGAGTCTGCCCGGCTCGCAGGAGGGAGAGCGCCGTAACCGCGCTGCGGAACTTCGCTCCGGTTACATTGTGGAGCGCGGCTACCAGCGAAGACTCGTGCACATCACCGAGGCGCTTGGCCGCTGTGTGCGTCAAGGTGAACCAATCGTGCCAGTCGCCTGCGGCATCCTGCATATGCTTGAGTTGGGTTATGAATTGCGTGGCCTCGGCGGACGGCGGAGCCAACTCGGCGATGTGGCGCGCCCGCTTGCCGATAATACGGTAATGGTGCAGCAAATCTTCGGTCAGCGTGCCTCGGGAATCGGGATGCGGTGGTTGGCCCAGCATTTTCCTGGCGACCGCGAGCGGATTTCCAACCGTTGCTGATTTCACTTCTTTCGCGGCGCGTTTCAGGCGTCTTCGAATTTCGCGGACAGCCTCTTTATTCAATGCTTTACGCAGCTTTTTCTCGTGCTCCGCGCGAAGCTCGATCAGGGAGTTCATCAGCTGGCTCTTGCGGCGCGGTTCTTGCGGAATCTTCAGGCTGCGCAGCGCAGTCAGCTGAACATCAAGGTCGCGCAGTTTGCCGGCTCGTTTGCGAATTCGTCCCAGTGCCCTCAGCAACTTGTGGTGGGCACGCTTTTGTTTCGGGAGTAGTTCTTCCAGCAAAGTTTCGAGCCGCCGGGCAGCGCTGCGGAAGCGATGCACGTTTTCGGCATTCTGCTTGGACGAAACCTTCCCCAGGTCCCGCTCAAGCTTCTGAAAAACAGACTGGATAGGGTCTTTCGACATTCGAAATTGACTCAGCCCGGTGTTGGGACAGGAACTATACAACTTTGCGGAAAAAACGCAATCCTCACGAAGTGCCACAATGCTTCCAGTTCAGCCAAATACCTACGCCAACGCCCTTACCGATGCCTCGCACCTTGCGGCACAGAATCGAAGAAAGCACTGTGATTTTAACACCTTTGTAACAACTATCTGCTACGTTGGGGGTGCGAATGGCCAATCCCGCATTCCATCGGCCTGATATGCCCGGACTGCAACCTGTTGCAGAGACAAAGGTTAACAATACCCCTCCCCTCCGGCCAGAACCCCTGCTGCGGGTTTCCGATGGAGAGATGCCGGATCGCATTTTCAAGTATGCCATGGTGGCCTGCGGAATGGCGGTTCTGGGCCTGCTGGCGCTCATCATTTACGAACTGGTATTGCGTTCCAGCCTTTCCTGGCACTCCTTCGGATTCAAGTTCTTCGGGACCAGCAACTGGGACCCGGTAAACGAGCAGTTTGGCGCGTTTCCGTTCATCTACGGGACGTTGGTATCGTCGTTGCTGGCGCTGATCATCGCGGTTCCGCTGGCGGTTGGCGTCGCGGTCTTTACCACCGAAATGTGCCCGCGCGGCCTGCGCGGACCGCTCTCGTTCTTTGTGGAGTTACTGGCGGCAATTCCCAGCGTGATTTATGGCCTGTGGGCGATCTTCGTGTTGCTTCCGCTTTTGAGCGACCACGTGGAGCCGTTTCTGGCAAGAACCCTTGGCCTGCCAAGAATCCTGGGCTGGACAGGATTGTTTACTGGACCCTCCCTGGGCGCGGGCATGCTGGCGGCCGGGATTATCCTAGCGGTCATGATCATCCCCATCATTTCGTCAATTTCCCGCGAGGTGCTGATGGTAGTGCCGCAGCACCAGCGCGAAGCGGTGCTGGCATTGGGGGCAACGCGCTGGGAGATGATCCGCATCGGGGTGCTGCGCAACGCACGCGCGGGAATCGTGGGAGGCATCATTCTGGGGCTGGGACGAGCGCTCGGTGAAACCATGGCCGTCACCATGGTGATAGGAAACAGCCCGGACATTTCGCGCTCGCTTTTCGCACCGGGATATACCATGGCCAGCGTGCTGGCCAACGAGTTTGCCGAGGCTACAACCAACATGCACCTGTCTGCACTGGTGGAAATCGGTCTGGCACTGTTTCTGGTGACGATTGTGGTGAATACCCTGGCGCGTCTGCTGGTCTGGACAGTGACGCGTGGCCAACCTGCGAGCACGCATGTCTAGCGCCGCCAGCATTGCCGCCGTGCAACACAAGGTGCCGCAGATCAGCCTGCGGCGCCGGGTGACCGACCATGCCATGACGGGGATCGCGATTCTTACTGTGATCGCGGTCCTGGTGCCGCTGGTTGCCATTTTCGGATACCTGCTGGTTCGCGGCCTGGCTTCCGTGAATTGGGCTTTTCTGACGCAGACTCCGAAACCGCCGGGTGAAGTCGGCGGCGGTGTCGCTAATGGGATCGTTGGTTCGGCAATGATTCTAGGGGTCGCCAGCCTGCTGGGTGTTCCGCTTGGAATCGGCGCAGGCATTTATCTCGCGGAGTACGGACGCAACCGGCTGGGCGATGTGGTTCGCTTTACCGCGGACGTGCTGAATGGAGTGCCCTCGATTGTGATTGGCATTGTGGCTTACGCCATAGTGGTTTTGCGCTGGCATTTCTCGGCGCTCGCGGGGGGCGTGGCGCTGGCGATCATGATGGTTCCCACCATAAGCCGCACCACCGAAGAAATGCTGCTGCTGGTACCGCAGGCGTTGCGGGAAGCGGCTTATGGCTTGGGTATCCCGCGCTGGCGGACTACGCTTTCCATCACCTTGCGCAGCGCGACTTCGGGGGTGATTACCGGAGTGATGCTGGCTTTTGCGCGGGTCGCGGGTGAGACTGCTCCGCTGTTGTTCACCACGCTGGGCAACGAATTCTGGAATCTGCGTCTGGACCAGCCCACCGCGGCCTTGCCGCTGCAGGTATTCAACTATGCGAAGTCGCCCTATGATGACTGGCATCGTCAGGCCTGGGCCGGAGCCCTGGTGCTGATTCTTCTGATCGTGAGTGCAATCGCGGCGGTACGATACGCAGTGCGCCGCGGCAGTTTCGGAACCGCATAATTTATGGGAGTTGGGATCCAAGTCGAGACCTTGAATGCCTGGTACGGCAAGGGCCAGGCGCTGTATGACATCAACCTGGTGGTTGCGGCCAACCACGCCACTGCGTTGATCGGTCCTTCGGGATGCGGCAAGTCGACTTTCATCCGCTGCCTGAACCGCATGCACGAAACCATTCCCGATGCTCGCGTGACGGGGCGGGTGCGAATCGGCGAGATCGATGCGTATAACGGCACTTCCGCGACGCAACTGCGCCGACGGGTGGGCATGGTGTTCCAGAAAGCGAACCCATTTCCGACCATGTCGATCTATGACAATGTGGCATCGGGATTGAAGTTGAACGGGTTCAGCGACCGGCGCAAGCTGGACGAAATTGTGGAACGCTCCCTCGATGCGGCAGCTCTGTGGGGCGAAGTGAAGGACCAGATTCACAAGAAGTCGGGAGCCAGCCTTTCCGGCGGCCAGCAGCAGCGGCTGTGCATTGCGCGGGCTCTGGCCGTAGAACCCGAAGTACTGCTCATGGACGAGCCCTGCTCGGCGCTCGACCCCATCTCCACCGGAAAAATTGAAGAGTTGATCTTTCAACTCAAAGAGCGGTATACCATCGTCATTGTGACGCATAACATGCAGCAGGCGGCGCGGGTGGCCGAGTTTACGGGATTCTTCCTGCTGGGCAAGTTGATCGAATTCGACAAAACCGAAAAGATTTTCACCAAGCCGTCAGAGAAGAAGACGGAAGATTACATCACAGGCCGATTCGGCTAAGGCTGATTCGAATAGGAAGGTTCGGATAATGCGCACGCGTTTTCAACACGGTCTCGACGAGCTGCGGGAAAAGCTTCTGCGGATGGGCGGACTAGCGGAGCAGGCGGTGGACCGCGCCCGCCAGGCATACGTGGAACGCGACCTCACCCGCTGCCAGATGGTGCTCGAGGGCGAAGGCCTGATCAACACCGTGGAGCGCGAGATCGACGAAGCCGCGTTCGACTTGCTGGCCATGCAGCAGCCCATGGCCGTGGATCTGCGCTTCATTCTTGCGGTGACGAAAATTAATTCCGATCTGGAGCGCGTAGGCGACCAGGCGGTCAACATTGCCGAGCGCGTGATGGACATGACCGAGTTGCCGGCGGTCGAATTGCCGGTCGACATCGCGCGCATGGGCTCGGCGGTGAGCGCGATGGTTCGCCGGTCGCTGGAATCGTTTATCGAAGCCAAGGTCGAACTGGCGCAGGCCGTGCTGGAGATGGACAGCGTGATTGACCGCATGCGCGACGACGCCTTCATTCAATTGGTGAAAACCATGAACGAGCGGCCCGAGGTGGTGCGCCAGGCCCTGGACGCGCTGCTGGTAGCTCGCAACCTGGAACGCGTGGCCGACCATGCCACCAACATTGCTGAAGACGTAATCTTCTGGGTGCAGGGCGCCGACGTGCGTCACAACGTGGGCGTGGAAAGTTCGGAATCGTCCGACCCCACCCGCCGGACCCCGCGAGTGTCGGGGCTCTAGTCTGTGGCATATGTTCATGTGGGGGCAGCCGCCCGGCTGTCCAGTCGAGCTAAACTCGACTGGGTTTGTCGTTGCCACAGCCCGCGAATTTTACGAGCCGTCACACTTCGGGCTTTGACCACCCGGTCTGACTTGCATTAGGCTCATCTCGATTTCATTCTGACGTAGTTCCTGCCCGGAGGCCCCGTGATTTGCTTCGCCCGCCGTGAGTTTCTTTGTTTTGCTTTAGCTCTTCTCGGAACACTTGGAATGGCCTCCGCACAATCCGCGCCGCCCGCAGATCGTCCTCCCGTCAATCTGCCGACCAGCAAATTGCTGACGGTTCCGTCTCCGGGAAAGATCGGCAGCACGAACAGTTTCCCTGCCACGATTGCGCTCAGCCCTGACGGTCGCTATGCTGCGCTGCTCAACGATGGCTACGGAACGCAGGAGAGCCTGGCGCACCAGTCGATCGCAATTCTTGATCTCACAAATAATCATCTCGTCGATTATCCGGACGCGCGGCTGAGCGATGAGTCTTATCAAAGTTATTTTCTGGGGTTGGTCTTTAGCTCGGATGGGAAGCATCTTTACGCCTCGGTGGGATCCGTGACTGACCCCACGGGCGCGAAGGCCGGCAACACGGGTAACGGAATTGCGGACTACACATTTTCACAAGGCAAAGTTGCACCGGAACGTTTCATCCCGATTGCGCCGCAGGCGCTGGCGGCGGGGAAGAGAGTTGCGATTGGCTTGCAGAAAACGCCCACAGGCACAGCGATTCCGTATCCCGCGGGGCTAGCGCTGGTCTCGTCGGGAGGACACGACAAGCTGCTGGTCGCAAACAATCTCTCCGATAACGTAGTGCAACTTGATCCAGCAACGGGAAAGACTCTGCAGAGTTTCGATCTGAGCACTAGCGATCTGGTGCCGTCCTCGTTCCCGTATACGTGCGTCGCTGCTCGCGATGGGCGGCGGGCATGGTGCAGTTTGTGGAATGCATCGCAAGTGGCGGAGATTGATCTTGCCACCGGCAAAGTCGTCCGCTGGATCAAACTGAAGAATCCGGAAGATCCCCTTGCTCCGGGCCCGCATCCGACAGCAATGCTCCTCAGTTCCGACGAAAGCGTGCTGTACGTGGCGTTGTCGAATGAAGACGAGGTTGCCGTGGTCGCGACAGCGCGCAGAAACGACGATCGCTATCTTTCAACGATTGCGCCCGGACAGCACTTTGCAGGCAGCTATCCAACGGCGTTGGCCCAGTCTTCGGATGAGAGGTATTTATTTGTGGCCAATTCCTCGCTGGATGGCGTCGCGGTGTTCGACATGCTGCAGTCGAACGCTGCAGGTTCGAACGGGCTTCAATCGGCACTCGGCTTCATCCCCACCGACTGGTATCCCAGCGCGCTGGCCGTTCGCGGCGACGATCTGCTGATCGCAACTGCCAAAGGCGAAGGCTCTGGCCCCAATAAAGTCATGGGGAAAACGTCCTACGAGAAACGGCACCGCGACCATCCTTACATTCCTACTCTGCTCAAGGGATCGATTGCGCGCCTCAGTATTCCAGCGACGATCGCCAAGCTTCCAGAACTCACCCGGGTGGTTGAGCACGACAATTTACTGCACGCCGATCCCGGAACCATTTCGTTTGCGCAGGGCGCGAACCCGATTAAGCACGTGATCTATGTCATCAAAGAAAATCGAACTTACGATCAGATTCTCGGCGACTTGAAAGTGGGCGACGGCGATCCTTCGCTGACCATGTACGGAGAGGAGATCACTCCCAACGAGCACAAATTGGCTCTGCAGTTTGGCGTCCTGGATAATTTTTACGACAGCGGCGAAGTTTCCGGCGATGGACACTTGTGGTCGACGGCGGCCATCACCAGCGACTACAACGAGAAGACGTGGCAGATCGCTTATCGCGGCAAGGAGCGCACTTACGATTTTCAGGGGCAGGTGGCCGACGAGTATCCCCTCGAACATAATCAGTCGGACATTGACGACCCTTCCAGTGGATTTCTCTGGGATAACGTGGCCAAGCATGGGCTGACATATCGCGACTACGGCGAGTTTGTGAATGCGGAGTGGTGCAACGAGAAGAAAAAAGCGGCGACGCCGAAGCAGGGAACTCCTTCCGGACAGGAATCGCATTGTCCCCGGACGGCGATTCACAAGGGCGAGCTGCTGGCTCCGAACGTGGGAGATCCGCATGCCGGGCCGAGTCCGTGGCCGTGGGCTGTGCCGTTGTTCAGTGGCGTGAAGCCAACCAAGGCGGCGCTGCGCGATCATTTCGATCCGCTGTTTCCAGACTTCAATACGGAGTATCCCGATCAGCTGCGGGCGGATGAATTCCTGAACGAGTTCTCGGCGTTTGTGCGGGCACGGAAAGAAAACGAAGCGCCGGAATTTCAGCTGCCGGCGTTCGTTCTTTTATATCTTCCCGACGATCACACCGGAGGCACGCGGCCTGATCTGCCGCGCCCAGCGGCCTCAGCAGCGGACAACGACCTGGCTCTCGGCCGCGTAGTGGATGCGGTTTCGCACAGTCCGTACTGGGATGACACTGCCATCTTTGTGTTGGAAGACGACGCTCAGGATGGCGCCGACCATGTGGATGCGCATCGGTCGATTGCTTTTGTGGTGAGCAAGTATTCTCCGGGATCGGCTGCGCAGCCTTATCTCGAACATCGTTTCTACACCACGGTGAACATGATTCACACGCTGGAGACGCTGCTCGGCTTGCCTCCGATGAATCAAAACGACGCCTATGCGCCGCTGATGGGTTCACTATTTTCCGGAGCCGGCGATCAGCCCGCTTTCACGGCGGACGACAGAAATTTGAAGAATGGCTTGATCTACGAAGTCAACAAGCGCACGGCGCCGGGGGCAAAGATTTCTTCCAAGATGGATTTCTCGCGGCCTGATGCGGCCGGAGCAACGCGCTTGAATCGCGTGCTGTGGCGCGACCAGAAGGGCGACGCACCCATGCCTGTAGCACGGCACACGGTCCTCCCAGCGGGCGAAGACTGAGGCTGCTCCGCGCGGATTTGCGTTCTGAGTCACGCTCGATGAATGCCACCGTCTCTTCGCCAACTTCCGGACTAACTTCCGACAATCGTGCAAGACTGCTCTCGTTCCGCGCCCTAGCGTTCGCGGCCCATCGATGGCTGCCGATCATGGCAATCTCCGTCGTTCTACTTTTGCCTTGCTTCTGGCACAAACGAATTGAAGCTGGCGACCTTGCCAGCCACACCTACAACGCCTGGCTGGCGCAATTGATTGCGCGGGGAGACGCGCCTGGGCTCTATCTGGTGCGGCAGTGGAACAACATTCTGGTGGACCTAGCTCTCGCCACGCTGGGTAGCGCTGTCGGATTCGTTGGAGCAGAAAAGATTGTCGTGTCGGCGTGTGTGTTGATCTTCTTTTGGGGCGCGTTTTCATTCATCGCCGCCAGTACGCGGCGCCCGCCGTGGGTTCTGGTTCCTGCCATCGCAATGATCGCCTATGGCTGGACGTTCCAGATGGGATTCATGAATTACTACCTTTCCTTGGGTTTTGGCTTCTTCGCAGCTGCGCTTTTCTGGAGAGGGCAGGCGGTTGACTGGATCGCCGCGTTTTTCTTGAGCGGGCTCACGCTGATGGCACACCCAATAGGGTTCTTGAGTCTCGTGGGAATGGTGGCGTACATCCGGTTAGCGGAAAAGAGCAGCGTCCGGTATCGATGGGTGGTGTTTGCGTCAGCATTTCTGGCAGTGCTGGCATTGCATTGGGATATCGTCCGCCATTTTCGCGTCGCCTACTGGGACACTGCGTTCTTTTATCTGCTGAATGGAGCCGACCAGTTGGTGCTGTACGGAAACCGCTATTTGATTCCGGCATGGATTGCTCTCATTTTCGGCAGCGCCTGCTTCATTCATGGCCGAGTGCAGCAACGGAAGCGCGGCGAACCAGTGTGGTCGTTCCGCACTGTGCTGGGATTGTGGGCGATCCTGCTGTTTGTGGCAGCGATGATTCCCGAATTGATATACCTGCCGCAGTATGCAGCACCGGTCGCATTTGCGGTCGCGCGCCTGACATCAGTAACGGCAATTCTCGGGCTGTGCATTCTGGGATCGGTCGAACCACGCACGTGGCACCTGGCCGGCCTTTCAGTGTGCGCGGCTATCTTTTTCGCGTTCCTGTATGGCGACACTGGCACCTTGAACAAAATGGAAGGTCAGGTCGAACAGATGACGAAGACTTTGCCTCACGGCCGTCGCGTGATCGAAACCATCATTGCTCCGGCGGATTCGCGCATCCCCTTCATTAACCACATCGTGGATCGCGCCTGTATTGGACGATGTTTTGCCTATGCCAACTATGAACCCGCTTCGGGACAGTTTCGTATTCGCGCGCGACCGGACAGCCCTTTAGCCACGGATTCAGTGGACTTTTCCCAGGCGATGGAAGACGGTAAGTATGTGGTGCGTCCGCAGGATCTCCCCATGGTTCAGATCGATCAGTGCGGTGGAAACGATTTTACGCGGCTCTGCATGCACGATCTGAGCGCCGGGGAAAAGAACGGCGGCGTTGGCAACCGTGGTTCCCGCCCGCAGTGAAACGCTCGCTTCGGCCTGCAGTTCCGTTTTTAGCTGCTACCTCAGAGTACTACTTCAAGCTGATCGAATCCTTCAACGGCAAACTCTGCGAAGAGCCTCCGACCAGAATCGTGTAGTCGCCCGGGAGCAACTGCCACGCGTTTTTGTCAACGTTGAAGATTGAAAGATACTTCGGGTCGATGGCAACCGAAGCTTCTTTGCTCTCTCCCGCGTTGAGTTTGATCTTGCTCCAGCCCACCAGTCGTTTTGGCGGCTCGCCGGCAGCTGCCGGCAATCCAGCATAGACCTCCGCGATTTCTGCTCCCGGCCGCGCGCCGGTGTTGGTCACAGTGAAGCTCACATGCACATCGTCTTTGGCTCGCGTGATTGCAAGTTTCGAGTAGGAGTACGCGGTGTAAGAAAGCCCGTAGCCGAAGGGGAACAGAACCGGCTTGTTTTCGGCGTCGTACCACTTGTATCCGACTTTCACGCCTTCATCGTAACTGACCTGGAATGCGGGCAACCCGGCGGCAATCCTCTTCCAGTCTCCGCCCCTCGACTGGCGTGGAGGTTTCACGATCTCAGGATGCGGCAAATCAGCTACGCTCCTGGGAAACGTCATCGGTAGTTTCGCGCTCGGGTTGACGTTGCCGAACAGGAGATTGGCCACAG
>Ga0210398_10005597_pt1 | contig 11661 bp, 8 predicted proteins | sample IncBWC4OmetaG_FD_161047 | JGI IMG/M metagenome (GOLD analysis project Ga0210398, IMG submission 161047) | Forest soil microbial communities from Barre Woods Harvard Forest LTER site, Petersham, Massachusetts, United States - Inc-BW-C-4-O | ecosystem: Environmental > Terrestrial > Soil >... | reverse complement strand
CGCGACCACCCCGCCGCCGCCCGCCGCCCAACACTTCGTCAAAACCAAAAAGATCGCCGAGTATGTCCTGAAATTCCTCGAAGATCGTCGAGTTGAAGCCCGTATCAAATCCGCGATTGCCCAGCCCCGCCATTCCGTAACGGTCATACATCGAACGCTTCTGCTCATCCGATAGCACCGCGTAAGCTTCGGAAGCCGCGCGAAATTGATGTTCGGCCTCTTCCTTCTTCTCAGGGTTGCGGTCCGGATGCCACTTCAGCGCCGCCTTGCGGTACGCCGATTTAATCTGTTCTGGCGTCGCACCGCGTTCGACGCCCAAGACTTCGTAAAGGTCAGTGCCGTTGCTAGCTGCCATCGTTGCTATGTCTCCGGGAAATTAAAATTGAAGTCCTGCGAGCACCGCTCACTCGATAACAAAAGCCTCACCGTGCCGCGCGCCTCAGTTCGCGGGCGCGGCAGCCACCCGCACCATCGCCGGACGCAGCACGCGGCCATGAAACATATAACCGGTCTGCATCTCTCCCACCACAGTCCCTTCCGGCTGCGCAGCCGTCGGCACATTCTCAATCGCATGATGCAAATTCGGATCGAACGGCTTGCCCACCGCTTCAATCGGCTGCAGCCCCTGCTTCGCCAGCGCATTCCACAACTGCGCGCGAATAATTTCGAATCCCTTGCGGTATTCAGGGCTGGCCGCGCCTGATTGGCCGGAAAGCGCCAGATCAAAAGCGTCCAGCACCGGAAGCACCTGCTCGATCAGCAACTCCGCGCCGCGATGCCGCTCCTGCGCGCGTTCTCTCTCGACGCGCTTGCGGTAATTCTCAAAGTCCGCCTGCCGTCGCAGCAAAGTGTTCTGCAAATCCTGTTTTTCCTCGACAAGCTTCTGAATCTGCTCGAGGACCGAAGCCTCGCCCGCGGGCAGCGCTTCCGGCGTAGCTTGATCCGCCGCGGCATCCTCCGCCGCACCAGCAGCAGCCGCAAATCCGCCTTCGTCAATATCCTTGTCTTTGTGTTGTTTGTGTGACGCCAAAGAAATCAGCCCCCCTCTTGCTCTTCAGAAAAAAATTGCGCCATGAACGCCACCGCCGTAATCACCCGCTCATAATGCATGCGCATCGGCGCCAGGATTCCCAGCGTCCCCTGCACCTGATCTTTAGATGAATACGTAGCGGAAACGATGGCAAGATGTTTCCCCGCGTTCGAAATCTTGTCCAACCCCAGCTCCACGTGCACTGGCTCCGGCGCCTCGATGCATCCGCTCAGCAGCGCGATCAACCGATCCTTCTCTTCAATCGCCTCCAGCAATTCCCGCAATTGCTCTGGGTTCGTAAAATCCGGCGAAGAAGCAATCTGCGCCGCGCCATCCACATAGATCTTGCGGTCCGCCACGTCGCCCAAAATGCTCGGGTCGCACAAAATCAACGCCGTGCCCGCCAGCTGCCCGTACTGCTCGCGGTCCTGCTCCAATTGCTTCCGCAAATCCGCGCGCATCGCCTCCAGCGTCCAGCCAATGTAGTGCCGGTTCAAATATTCCGACGTGCGATCTAGCTCTTCCTGCTTGAACGGCCGCTCCGGGCGTATCAATTTGTCGCGCGTTACTCCTCCGCCCGAAATCAAAATCACCAGCACGCGGCCATCCGGCAGCAGCAGAAAACGCAAATGCTCTACGACGCTCCGCGCCAAGGGCGGCGCGATAAAAATTCCCAGCCCGCGCGACACCGCAGCCAGCACGTGGCTCGCGCGCTCCATCACCGCCTCCGGAGTCTGCGCCGCCGCCAGCTCGCGCCGGATCCACAACAAATCCGCGGGACTAGCCGTAGCCTGCGCTGCCACCTGCTCCACAAAAAACCGGTAAGCAGCCGCAGTCGGCACGCGCCCCGCCGAAGTGTGCGGCTGAAAAAGCAATCCCGCATCCTCCAAGTCCGCCATCACGTTCCGCACCGTTGCCGAACTGAGAGGCTCGATATGCCGGTGCACAATGCTCCGCGATGAAACGGGCTCGCCCGTCTCGATGTACGCGCGCACCACGTCCGTCAAAATCTGCTGGTGGCGTTTCTGTTGCAAGACCGTTGGACTCATGACCTTCCGCCGACAACAAGCCAGCACCGCACTCGCCGGCCCGCGCCGCTACACTTCCACTCTGATTTTAGTGTAGTCGCTGCGCCGCAACCCGTCAACTTCACCCCAAAACGCCGTCGCGCAACACGCACGTCCTTATATGCACCGTGCCACGCCGTGTCGCCGTTGCCGCGGCGGTCTGAAGCTGTGCGCCGTTGCAGTTCCTGGGAACGCCAATCTCCTGCTTGGCGGGCCTCGCCCCGCGTCCTCGCCACCGATGCCGCGCGCAGCATGATTTCTCTCCGAAACGAAACTTGCGCCCCCCTCCCCTCGTATCATATCGTGTACGCGCTGTTGCCCCTGGCGTTCGCCCCTGAAAGCGCTTCATGTGTGGGAGGATGGATGCAATTGACGAAATTGTTTGCACTCGCCGCAGCCTCGGCAATCTTCTGCGGCCCAATTTTTTCGCAAGCAGCTCCCCCACCGGCCGAAATAGCGACGAAAACCCTCTCCACCCGGATAGTCGCCTACCAAATCGAAGCCAAGCTCGACCCCACGAAGCACACTATCGCCGCCAGCGAAACTCTCACCTATAAAAACCTTACCGGCCAGCCGCAGCAAACCTTTCCCTTTCATCTCTACCTCAACGCTTTCCAGCCCCAGTCCACTTTCATGACCGAAGTCCGCCGCAGCGGCACGCGCGGCAGTGGCCCAGACACTGACTGGGACCCGAAACACTTCGGCTCGATCACCATAGACAAACTCGAAGTCGCAGGCGCGGGCGACCTAACCAACAAAATAGAATTCATCCAGCCCGACGATAAAAACACCGACGACCACACCGTCGTGCAAATTACTCTGCCGAAACCCGTCGCACCCGGCGCCTCCGTGGAATTCCACATCGTCTTCCACGACGTGCTTCCCAAAGTCGTCGAACGCACCGGCTACGCTCACGATTTCGACATGGTCGGCCAGTGGTTCCCCAAAGTCGGCGTGTGGTGGAAAAATGCCTGGAACTGCCATCAATTTCACGCCAACACCGAATTCTTTGCCGATTTCGGCACCTTCGACGTAAAAATCACCGTACCGCAAAATGAAATCGTCGGTGCCGGCGGCGATCTTGTCTCCAGCGCAACAAATCCCGACGGCACCAAAACCCTCAGTTACCATTCCGAAGACGTCCACGATTTTTCCTGGACCGCCAGCCCCAGCTTCACAGTGGTAGAAGACTCCTGGACCGGCAGCCAGGGACCCGTAAAAATTCACCTATTGATTTCGCCCGGCCACGAATCTTCGGCGCAACGCTACATCAAGGTGGCGAAAGGCTCTCTGCAACTCTTCGACGAATGGTACGGCCCGTATCCTTATGATCGCCTCACCATGGTTGATCCTCCGCACGGCGGCGCCGATGCCGGCGGCATGGAATATCCCACGCTGATTACTCTCGGCACATCCGTGCACATGCCGCAGGGCGTGCTCGCTCCAGAAGTTGTCACCGAACACGAATTCGGCCACCAGTATTGGTACGGCATGGTTGCCACCAACGAATTCGAAGAAGCCTGGCTCGACGAAGGCATCAACAGCTACACCGAAGTGAAAGTGATGGACAAGCTTTACGGCAAAAATACTTCCGTGCTGAATTTCCCGTTCGCGCAAATGGGCGAATCCGGATTGCAGCAGATCAGTTACCTCGGCGATCCGGCCAAAGATCCCCTCTCTCGCTTTGCTTGGCAGTTTTACGACAACAATTCCTACGGCGACATCACCTACGGCAAGACGGCCACCATGCTGCTCACCCTAGAAAAAGTAATTGGCGAAGACACGCTGCGCCAGGCCCTGCACACCTATTTCATGCGTTATCGTTTCACCCATCCCACCGGCGAAGATTTTCTGAAGACCATCGAGGAAGTTTCCGGCAAAGACCTGCACTGGTATTTCAATCAAGCGGTTTACGGCACTCAGGTCCTGGATTATTCCCTCGCCGACGCCCATTCCGATCCGCTGAAGTGGTGGGACACCCCTGCTCACAACTCTAAGAAAAACGACAAGGACGAAATCTATCGCACTTACGTAACGGTGGTTCGCAAGGGCGATTTCCAATTCCCCGTGGACCTCGAAGTTAAATTTGACGATCACACCACCGCCACCGAACACTGGGACGGCCAAGATCGCTGGGTGCGCTACCAGTACGATCGCAAAGCTAAAATCGAATCTGCGCAAATTGACGCACACTACCAAATCACCATGGACCGCGATTATTTCAATAACAGCTTTATCGAAGACGCGAATCCGCGCGCGGCCCACAAGCTAAGAACCATCTGGGTGTTCGCCAGCGAATGGCTCTCACAATTGCTGGCCTGGCTCACCTAACGGACTCGAGGGAGAAAAGCGAATGGCCGAATCGAATCGCGGCACATTTTTTTCAGGCGCCGGACTGGTATGGAAATGGCAACGCCTGGTCTGGTGGCTTTTCTTCGTCTGCCTGATTTTCGGCTTCTATTCGACACAGGAAATGACCGAGCGCGCTTCGTTCCTTCTGAATAACAGCGTCGCCGCCGAACGCCTGGTAAAAGGATTCGACGTCTCCTCACTCATCACCCTGCAGCAATTGCCAGACTCGCCGCTCGAAATTCAAGGCCACACCATCGTTCATTTTTCGATTCTCTTCGTGATATTCATGCTGTTCGCGACGGGCGGCATCCTCGCCGCCTACGTTCTCGGTGAAAAACCCACTACCACAGCTTTCTTCGAAGCCGCCGGCCACCATTTCTGGCGCTTCTTCCGCCTCCTTATTTATCTCGCCATCGTTTTGCTGCCCATCGCGGGCCTGGCCGCCGCCACCAACGCGATCTATACCCACATCGAGGACACGTCCATTTCTCCCTACCCCGGCGACCATGTCGTCGAAGCCGCCGCCATTGTGATCCTGCTGCTCCTTATCATCGTGCGCGTCTGGTTTGACATGGCCCAGGTCATCGCCGTCGCCGACGACGAAAAGAAAATGCATCGCGCCCTGCGCCGCGCGTTCACTTTGTTCCGCCGCAATTTTTTCTCGTTGCTTTGGATCTACCTCCGCGTCAGCATCATCTCCTGGCTGCTCTTCGCCCTCGCCCTCTACGTCTGGATGTTCCAACTGAGCCCGCAATCCAACGTCGCGGCATTCCTGGTAAGCCAGCTGATGATCCTCATCTGGATCGGCACGCGCCTCTGGCAAAGAGCCAGCGAAGCAATCTGGTATCGCGATTACCAGGCCAACCACGCCCCAGCACCAGCGTGGTCGCCCACACCCGAACCTATGTACATGCCGGCCGCTGCCCCCGCGCCGCAGCAGTAAGCACGCGTCCATCTGAAACCAGTTGCAGAACGTCGAGCGGGCTGTCATCCCAAACGCAGTCTCGCGCTTTTTCTGACGATGCGACGAGCATCGTCATCCTGAGGCCGGCGCCTTCGCTTCAAGCCGGCCGAAGGATCTCTCCCGCTGCGTTCTGGCGGGCGCGGGACGCAGTGCGGCCTGCCTGCCGCAGGCAGGGATCTGCGTTTCACTAACACGCCGCGGACTCATCACATCAACTTGTACCCAATCGGGTAGTAAACTGACTACGTCACAGGAGGCAGTCGTTGTCCCGCCCACACGCCGAATATTCAAATCGCTTCGCAGCCCGCCAAAGAACCGTGGCCGCCAAAGACGCTCTCCACAAACGCTTCGGAAACGCCAAACTCGCTACGGTCATCCTCGCAATCGTCCTCCTATGGCTCGCGCTGAAAGACGAAATGATCTCCACGTACTGGCTCGCCCTTCCCATCGCGATCTACGTCGCCCTTTCCCTCGCGCACGAATTCGCTTTGCGCGCTCTCGCCCACGCACGCAGCGCAGTCGCCTTCTACCAAGGCGGCATCGCGCGCCTGGAAGACCGCTGGTCCGGCACCGGTGCGTCCGGTGAACGCTTCCGCAATCCCAAACACGTCTACGCCGATGATCTCGACGTTTTCGGCACCGGCTGCCTGTTCGAGCTGCTCTCGACCGCCCTCCTTCCGATGGGCGAAGAACGCTTGGCGCAATGGCTCACAAGTGCGTCTCCAGTTCCGGCAATCCACGAAAGACACAAAGTCATCGTCGAACTCCGCGACAAACTCGATTTGCGCGAGGAGCTGGCGCTGCTCGGCGAAGACCTGAAAGTGCGCCTCGATCCACGCTCGCTCGAAAACTGGGCCGGGACTCCGCCGCAACTTCCCGCAGGTCCGTGGCGAATCCTCGCCGCACTACTGGCAATTTCCGCCGCGGCCACCACCATTTATTTGTTCGCAGCTTTCAGACTCTGGCCGCTGGCGATTGTGCTGACGCTCGAAGTTCTCGTCCTGCTTTGGCTGCGAGATCGCGCTGAAAAAGTCGTCGCGACTCTCGCGTGCAATGCCGAAGGTTTGGGACTCTTCGCAGACATTCTGCGCCGCCTTGAATGCGAGCCGTTCGCGTCGCCGCGCTTGCAGGCCTTCGCGACCGAATTGAAAAGCGGCAGCCAAACCGCTTCCCAGTCCGTGCGCCAACTGGCAAACATCGTTTATTGGATTGACGCGCGTGAAGATCTGCTCGGCCGCTTGCTCGAACTGCCCATGCTCTACACCGTGCAATGCGCCTTCGCCGCGGAAGCGTGGCGCAAACATCACGGGGGCAAATTGAGCGCCTGGTCCGATGTTGCCGCGGAGACGGAAGCGCTGCTTTCGCTCGCCAGCTATTCCTACGAACATCCCGACGATCCTTTTCCAGAATTTGCGCCAGCGCTTCCGATCGAACCCGCGATTTTTCTTGGCGAAGAGCTCGGCCACCCGCTAATTCCGTCAGTCGAGTGCGTACGCAATAATGTACAGCTCGACGCGCAGACTCGCGTCCTGCTCGTCAGCGGCTCGAACATGTCCGGCAAAAGCACATATCTGCGCACCGCTGGAATCAACGCGGTGCTGGCACTCGCCGGCGCGCCGATTCGCGGCAAATCTCTCCGCATGACGCCCATCCTGCTAGGCACCAGCATTCGCCGCGTGGATTCGCTGCAGGAACATCGCTCGAGTTTCTACACCGAAATTCTGCGCATCCGCGATGTATTCAATCTGACGGAAAATTCCCAGCACGTCCTGTTCCTCTTCGATGAGTTGCTGGAAGGAACGAACTCGCATGACCGCCGGATTGGCTCAGAAGGACTGCTGCGCGCGCTGCTCGAACGCGGCGCGCTAGGAATTGTGACAACTCACGATCTCGCTCTAACCGATACCGCGCAAGTATTGCCCGGCGCCATCCGCAATGTCCATTTTCAAGATTATGTCGAGGAAGGAAAAATGCGCTTCGACCACAAACTACGTGACGGCGTGGTAGCCAAAAGCAACGCCCTGGAGCTGATGCGCCTGATCGGCCTAAAAGTCTAACGGATGTGCGGCCGTAGGGGCGAGTCTCAGACTCGCCCCTGAAACGCCTCCTACCGAGGAAACGCCGTCATCCCGGCAGCTGATCTGCTTTTCGTCCAACGCTACGCCTTACGCATTATCAATCTGCGCCCGCTGTAACCGGTCCGAATAATCAATGTAAACCGTCTTCCACTCCGAATAAAAATCCAGCGCGGCCTCACCCGATTCGCGATGACCGTTGCCGGTATTCTTGATCCCGCCAAACGGCAGATGCGTTTCCGCGCCAATCGTCGGTGCATTCACATAAACAATTCCCGTCTGCAAATCGCGTTGCGCGCGAAACGCGTTATTCACGTTGCGCGTGTAAATCGCAGCCGACAATCCGTACTGCACCCCGTTGGCAATATCCAACGCTTCATCGAAATCCTCGAACGGAATCACCGCCACCACCGGCCCAAAAATTTCTTCCTGCGCAATGCGCATTTTCGGAGCGCAATCTGTAAACACCGTCGGCTCGTGGAACCAGCCGCGCCCCCACGTTCCACTTTCCAGCCGATGCCCGCCCGTCGCGAGCTTCGCTGTTTCATCCTTCCCAATCTGTACGTATTTCATCACCGTGTTCAGTTGTTGCTCGTTGATGCACGGCCCCATGTCAGTAGTAGGATCCAGGCCATCGCCAACTTTCAGCGCTTTCACCCGCGCCACAAATTTCTCCACAAATTCGCCGTACACTTTTTTGTGCACCGCCACCCGGCTCGCCGCCGTGCAACGCTGCCCGCTGGTTCCAAACCCTCCCCACACCGCGCCGTCCACTGCCAGATCCAGGTTCGCATCGTCCATCACAATAATGATGTTCTTGCCGCCCATCTCCAGGTGACATTTCTTGAACGAGGGCGCGCAAGCCGTGCTGACAATGCGCCCAACATCGGTCGAGCCGGTAAAACTCACCAGGCCCACATCTTTATGATTGAGCAAAGGCGCTCCCGCGCCAGGACCATCTCCAAAAACCACGTTCATCACGCCGCGCGGCAACCCAGCTTCGCTCAACACCTGCATCAAATTGTAAGTAGATAGCGGCGTGTCTTCCGCCGGCTTGATCACCACTGTGTTCCCGGTCACCAGCGCCGGCATCGCTTTCCACGACGGAATCGCCATCGGAAAATTCCAAGGACAGATCAGACCAGCAACTCCCACAGGCGTGCGCACGGACATCGCGAATTTATTCGGCAACTCCGACGGCGTCGTTTGCCCAAACTGCCGCCTTCCCTCCCCCGCCATCAGGTAGGTCATGTCAATTGCTTCTTGCACGTCGCCGCGGGTCTCGGCCAGCACCTTTCCCATCTCGCGCGTCATGTCGCGCGAATAATCTTCCTTGCGCTCGATCAAAATCTCCGCTGCGCGGTACAGAATTTCCGCGCGTTTCGGCGCAGGAGTCAGCCGCCATTTGTCGTAAGCGCCTTTGGCCGCGTCAATCGCCAGATTCACATCCTCTTGCGTGGACGCTGGGAACATGCCGACCAATTCCCCGGTGTTCGCCGGGTTGCGATTTTCGATGGCCTTGCCGCTGCGCGCTTCTACCCACTCTCCATTGATAAAGTTCTTGAAAACCTTGGGCCTGGCTGGTGTCGCCATGCGTATTCCTCCGTAAGCTCAGTAAGTCTCGCCGCAATTATTTCGGTATCAACATTTGATGCAACGCCAATTCCGGGGACTCAGAGTAACAAGCCGCGAAGCGCCCAGTCAACGCGAAGGCATTCGTGGGACAGCCACTCTTGGCTGTCCTCTTCGCAGTCCTTAGCGTAAATCGATCCCGAGCGGCTGCGCCCTGCAGACCCCAGTCTCTCAATTGCCGCGCTTGGCTATGCGCAGCTACCTAACCCTCGCGCCTCCCATGCTTTGCCTCCTCTTCGCCCCCGCCGCAACTTTCCCCTGCTACCTGTGTTTCACTATCAGACGCCACCGAAGGTATCCGGTAGGCGGCGGAAACAAAGGATTTATAGACAGAACGGCTTTACGGGCTCAGAAGGGGCCCAAATATGAAACACCTCGTGAAATATCTGATGATCTTTGCAGTGCTTGGAACCGCTTTGGCTCTAGCACCTAACGCTAACGCTCAGCGCGTCGCAATCGGTGTTGGCATCGGTCCGGGATATGTCGGCCCGGCTCCTGTCTGCGCCTACGGATACTACGGGTATTACCCGTATGCCTGCGCACCGTACGGATACTACGGTCCTAGCTGGTTCTCCGGTGGTCTCTTCATCGGTGCCGGCCCTTGGTTCCGCGGTGGGTTCGGCGGACGTGGTTTTGGGCGCGGGTTCGACGGTCGCGGATTCGCTGGTCGCGGCTTTGACGGCCGTGGGTTCGCTGGTCGCGGTCCCGGCTTCGCAGGACGCGGCGCAGTTGGCGGCTTCCGCGGTGGCGCTTCGCATGTAGCAGTCCGCGGCGGCGCAGTTCGCGGCGGTGGCGGCTTCCACGGTGGTGGTGGCGGACACAGCGGCGGTGGTCACGGCGGCGGACATCGGTAATCCGCGGTCGTAAGTGAAAGACTCAATTAGTACGCAGCACAAGCCCATCCTTCCCGCAGATCCTCCCGGGAAGGATGGGCTTTTTTGTTTTTGCTCGTCAACACTCCGCGCCCGGATCATCATTTTATTTGGCCGTAGACTCATCTCCTTCCAGGGCGGCGTGGGGCCAGCCGCTAGACCAATCGATCGTCGAGATCTGGAGAAAGGGGTGGCCAGTTTTGCTGTCGTAGGCGTGGAAGACGATAATGTCGCCCGTTGGCTGCTGCAGGATTGATTCGCCGCCTGGGCCGAACCAGCGGAAGTTGCCTGTCAGTAGTGCGGTGCCGGCTCCGTGGAGCATGGGTTTGCCGTCGGCGTCAACGTACGGGCCAGTTACTTCGCGCGAGCGGCCGACTACCGTGCGGTAGTTGCTCTTTACTCCGCGGCAGCACAAATCGAAGGAGGCAAAGAGATAATAATAATCACCGTGATGGACTATGAACGGAGCTTCGATCGCCTGCCAATCCGCGGGCAGCCCCGGCGGCGCGGGTGGAGGATTTTCGGGGCGTTCGCGGCTGGCTAGCGCGTAGAGTTTGTTGTCTTGCGGTGAGAGTTTTCCCGTGGCGGCGTCGAGGCGGCGCATTTTTATGCCGCTCCAGAAACTTCCGAAGCTTAGCCACGGCGTGCCGGCGGAATCGAAAACGACGTTGGGATCAATGGCGTTGAAGTCGTCGCTGGCCAGGGACTTCAGCACGACGCCTTCGTCCACCCAATGGAAATCGGGGCTGGATTGATCGAGCGTCTTGTTGGTCACTAGCGCGATACCGGAAGTATTTTTTCCGAAGGCCGAAAAGGCGTAGTACACGTGATATTTTCCGTTGAAGTAGGAAATATCCGGCGCCCAGAGGTCTTTGGTTTCGGGGCTCTCTTTCTGGATCCAGTCGGGGATAGCGGCGAAGACAGCGCCGCAACGTTTCCAGTGTTCTAGATCGTCTGAGCAGCGCATGGGCAGTTGCGCGTGCGGGCCTTTTTCGGTGGCGGTGCCGAACAGATACCATCTGCCGTTTTGCTTGATGATCGAAGGATCGTGCACGCCTTCGACGTCTCCTTCGACGTGATAGCTGTGCGGTGACGATGCGCTTTGTCCTTTCGCCGTCGCGGCTGAAAAAATGATCGCGCCGACCGCTAGAACTTTCGCGCCTCGGGTCCAGGCCTTCATAATTTTTGCGTTCCTTTGTGCGTTGCGCATCTTGAGCGGGTCAATTTATATCACGCCGGGCTTTTGAATTTCCGGTTCGGCTGTTCATTTTTCGCTAAAAATAGCTGATTAGAAATGATGGCTGTTGTTTGTTTTCTATTATTTACGGTGATTTCTAATCGGCGTGACGTTGATTAGAAACAGGCTACGGTCGTTACGAATTGTGCGTAGGTTTACGTACAGTGGAGATGGGCGAAGTGTGGCAGATGTTGTAGCAGGGGTATTCGTGGGCGGCGTTGGTGCGACGCAGCTTGCTTCGCGCGAATTGTGAAGATTATTCATTTTTTTGATTGCTGCACCACGCTAACACGGGACGGGTGGAGGCGCAGCTGTACGTTCGGACAGGACTGGTACAAAACTAGTACCTACTGGCCTAAATGTTTTGATGGTTGCTTGTTAGGGACGACGCGCAGCAAAAAGACGGGGTGCTCGGCTGAATGGACGTATGCT
>Ga0210398_10005595_pt1 | contig 11663 bp, 10 predicted proteins | sample IncBWC4OmetaG_FD_161047 | JGI IMG/M metagenome (GOLD analysis project Ga0210398, IMG submission 161047) | Forest soil microbial communities from Barre Woods Harvard Forest LTER site, Petersham, Massachusetts, United States - Inc-BW-C-4-O | ecosystem: Environmental > Terrestrial > Soil >... | reverse complement strand
CGATGCCAACTCGTACGCCGGCGACATTCTTGATGATGTATGGACGGATGTAAGGGAAGCCGCTCGTGTATGTTTGCTTGATGTTTGCGGCAAGCCAGGGGAAATGTGATTCCCCTTTAGCCTTCCACATTTCGTCGAGTCCGAAATTGAATTCGTGATTTCCCACCGCCATCGCATCGTAATTCATGGCATTGAACGCGACGACTTCGGGATTCGGCTTGGCAGTATCTTTCCGAGCAAAATAATAGGCAAACGGCGTGCCTTCGGTAGTGTCGCCGCAGTCGAGCAATAATGCGTCCGGCGCATGCACTCTCGCAGCCTTTATCAGTGTCGCGATCTTTGCCAGGCCCAGATTGGCAGGCTGTCCGGTGGAGTAATCCCAGGGGTCGATGTGCCCGTGGGAATCGGTCGTATCGAGCAAGGTGATCGTCGTCGATTGCTGAGCTTGATCCTTCTGCGCGGCCTGCTGGTCGTCAATAGTCCGTCTTGGCGCAGCGGCCAGCGAAAGGACGCAGAGAACCGCCGCAAACGTGATTCGGGGAATTTTCATCGCCTCACCTTAAGGACAGCGGGATGATTGCTTTGCCATCATAGAGAAGAATTCAAATTTTTCAATGCAGGTACTCACATAAAAAAGGGACTCGGCGAACCGAGTCCCTGTAGATTGCGGATTTCTGAAGCTACGTGCTCTAAGGATTTAGCGCCAGCCCCAGCGTCGACCCCAGCCCCAGCCGCCGTAATATCCGACATACAGTCCAGGATAGACTGCCGGGTAAGGATAAGGGTAACCGTAGGGATACGCGTAGGCGTATGGCGGGGGAGGCGGAGGATAACCACCCATGTACCGTCTTTGCCCTCGCGGTCTGTTATTCGTTCCATAGTCGTCCGTAGTTACGGGCAGGAACGCGACCTGACCGTGGATCGTTGAAATGGTTATCGGGGCTTCCACTCTGAACGTGAGCAATGATTCAGGAGGGATGATGGTCGGTCTGCCCCGCGTTAATAGCACGCCAGCGATTCCAGCGACGAATCCTGCTCCTGCGCCGATTGCCGCACCCGGACCGCCGGCAGCTGCCGCACCAACCGCAGCGCCGAATCCCGTAGTGCCGGTAACTGCCAGCGCGTCCCGGCCATTCGAAGTGCCACCGCCGGCTTTTATGAGCGCCGTCTGCACGTCAACAAGTTGGCCATCGACCAACGTCAACTGACTTAGCGTCACGGCCAGCTTCGAAACACCCTTAACTCGGCCTGCTTTTTCGGCAGCAACTACACGTCCAGTCACAGTCTGCCCGCGCCTGGCCACAACCAAGCCATCCACCACTAGAGGCTGATCGAGCGTCAGTATGACATTGTCGCCCACCTTGTTCCCGTCGCTTGAGAGCCAGCCAGTTGTCCGCACTTGCACGAGTGCCCCGGTGGGCAACGTCATCGAATCCGGAACCGTGTAGTTATCCTGCGGCGCATTCTGCTGCCCGTCGGGCGGCGGCGCGCTCTGCTGAGGCGGCTGCCCCTGTTGGGCCTGCTGATCCTGCTGTTGTTGCTGATCCTGCTGTTGTTGATCTTGTTGCTGCGGGTCCTGTTGAGCGGAAGCGGGCATCGCCCCGAGACAAAATCCAAGCGTCAACGCCCCAATTCCGAACCTGCGCATTAGATTGCGACTCGTACGATTCGCAAGGTTAATCAGCATTTTATTCTCCCAGTTCATCTGCCATAGTCGCGGGCAGTACGCCAAAACATTCGCTTCAAGCCTCGGTTGCGCCTACTAGAGTGATGGCAATGCCGCGCTCCGAGTTGCATTCGAGACATATAACCCAGTCACTGGCAGAAAGTTTCGCTCTCGGAAACCCAGGTGCGGTTGCTCAGGAGCCGTGAAGCTGAGATTCCTTGGCGCAGAGGGGGATGCAGGGCGCGATCGTATCGGCGATGGTTTTGAGCTCTCGAAGATGTTGTGGAACAAAGTCGGGTCCAGCCTCTGATGGCGAGGCTCCTTTTCGCGACACCTGAATCACGCCAATCACTTTTTTCTCCAACAGGATCGGCGCGCTCATGATCTTTTGTATTGGAACCCCGCGCTGATCTTGGGAGATGGGAACCGCTTCGAATACCGTGGTGTGTGGGATGGCCGAGAAGTGATTGATCATCTCGGGCCTCCTTTCCCGGGCTGTACGCACGGCCAGCGAATTGGCGCTGGTCAGCGGGATCTGGCCCATACCCTGAAGATTTTCGGGCATTACGAATCGCAGGAATCGCTCGTCCGGCATGGCCACTAGAATCGCAACTTCATGCGGCTGCACCGCGAAATGCTTGCTTATCAGGTCCACCGCTCGGTGCATCCCCACAAAGTCACCCAAACCATTGCTGTGAACGAGTTCATTCGCCCATTTCTTCAGCTCGATAATGGATTCGTTGGCCATTGTGCGGTCTTTATCTTGTGAGTTTACCATGAACGTTTCATCCGGAATCTCAGTGTCCCGTCCCGGTGTTTCCTTCAAAGCACTCCCGTTCTTGCAAACTTCTTCACGCCTGCCTATACTCTACCCGGACGAAATAATTTCGGAGCGTGCATGCCGGCGGCAGTGGCTGAATCCAAAGCCAGTTACATCCTGGACAAACTGCAATCCCTCAGCGGTGTAATTCCCATTGGCGCTTACCTCGTCGATCATCTTTGGTCCAATAGCTACGCCTTAGTCAGCGTCGACAAATACAATCAGGTTTCCGGCGACCTTCAAACTGTCCCGTGGCGTATCGGTGTCGAAGCGGCCGTTCTTTGGATTCCGCTACTGTTCCACAGCCTGTATGGCTTTTATATCTGGTCGAGGGGGAAGTCCAACGCCCTTAGCCATCCGTGGATGTCCAACTGGATGTACGTTCTGCAACGCTGGACGGGCATGATCGCTTTCGTCTTTATCGCCTGGCATCTTTACACGGAGCGATTTGGCGGACACGGTGTCACTCGTTATGCCGGGGTAGCCCAGGACATGATGAATCCGTGGTACGTCGCTGCGTACATCATCGGCGTCACAGCCTGCTCGTTCCATCTGGGCAACGGGCTCTGGAATTTCGCATGCAAGTGGGGAATTGCCATTACTCCTAAGGCGCAACATGCGGCTGCGTGGTTCGGCGCAGTCGTGGGCGTCGGCTGCACGCTCGCAGGTATCCTAGTCGTGCTCGGGTTTCACTACGCTTGGTTTCCTCTCGGCGGTTACGTGCAATGAGGCACCCAAAAGTCATCGTAGTGGGAGGCGGTCTGGCCGGACTGATGGCCACGATTCGCGTGGCTGAATCCGGCGTTCCTGTTGAACTCTTCTCGATTGTCCCGGTCAAGCGTTCGCATTCGGTATGCGCGCAGGGCGGTATCAACGCCGCCAAGAATTTGAAGGGCGAAGGCGATTCCACCTGGAAGCATTTTGACGACACGATTTACGGCGGCGACTTCCTGGCAAATCAACCGTTAGTGAAGGGAATGTGCGACGCCGCTCCCGCGATTATCGACCTGCTCGACCGCATGGGAGTGATGTTCAACCGGACCCCCGAGGGCTTGCTCGATTTCCGACGCTTCGGCGGCACGCTTTTCCACCGCACAGCGTTCGCCGGCGCTACGACCGGCCAGCAATTGCTTTACGCACTCGATGAACAGGTCCGCCGCTACGAGTCCGAACACAAAGTTAAAAAATTCGAGGGCTGGACTTTTCTTTCCGTGGTTCTCGACGATGGCGGGGTTTGCCGTGGCATATGCGGTATGGATTTAAAAACGATGGAAATCCGTACCTTCCCATGCGATGCGGCAATCTTCTGCACCGGCGGCATTGGGGCGGTCTTTGGCCGCTCTACAAATTCCGTGGTTTGCACCGGCTCCGCTCAGTCGGCGCTATTTCAGCAAGGCGTTTATTATGCGAACGGGGAATTCATCCAGGTTCATCCGACGGCGATTCCCGGCGAAGACAAATGCCGCCTGATGAGCGAATCGGCTCGCGGCGAGGGCGGCCGCGTTTGGGTACCCAAGCAGGCAGGAGACAAGCGCTCCGGAAAAGACATTCCGGAAGGCGAGCGTTTTTACTTCCTTGAGGAATGGTATCCAAAGTACGGCAATCTGGTGCCGCGCGACGTTGCCACCCGCGCCATCCATAAGATTGTTTTCGAGATGAAAATGGGCTTGGTCGGCGAGCCAGCCGTTTATCTCGACGTGACTCACATTCCGCGCGAGACACTCGACCGCAAGCTCGAAGGCATTCTCGAAATTTACGAAAAATTCGTGGGAGTGGATCCGCGCAAAGAGCCCATGAAAGTCTTTCCCGCGATGCATTACACCATGGGCGGATTGTGGGTGGACAACGAAAATCAAGCCACCAACGTCCCGGGAATTTACGCCGCCGGCGAATGCGAATATCAGTACCACGGCGCAAACCGGCTGGGCGCGAACTCGCTGGTTTCCTGCATTTACGGTGGAATGCTCGCAGGACCCGCGGCGGTCCGTTATTCGCGTGGCCTAGAAACCGGATGCGAAAACGTTCCGGAGGCGATCTTCGAGCGGGAACGCGTTCGCCAGCAAGACATCACCGATGCCTTGCTGAATCAGCATAAGGGGACGGAAAATCCGCTGACGATATGGCGCGAGATGGGCGACATCATGACCGAGAATGTCACGGTGATCCGCTACAACGCCAATTTAGAAAAGACCCTGGCAAAGCTCGATGAGCTCAGCGGGCGCTTCACGCGCATCAATATGCAGGACCGCACACAGTGGGCTAATCAGACGCTGAATTTCGTACGCGAGCTTGGCAATATGTTGATTCTCGCGCGCGTGATCACCATGGGCGCGCTCGCGCGAAACGAAACTCGTGGCGCACATTACAAGCCCGATTTCCCGGAGCGCGACGACGCCAACTGGCTGAAAACCACCAAGGCCAGCTACAACGGCGGCAACATCAAGCTCGAGTATGAGGCGGTTGACACTTCGCTGCTTCCGCTGCGCGAGCGTAAGTACACCGCGAAGTCGTGAGTGATGGATTTTGTAGCGGCGGCCTTTAGTCCTGTGTCCTTGAATTTGCAGTTTCGGTCCTTTGCGACGCAGCCTTAAGAGGCACTATGGCAGATAAAACTTTCATCGTTCGCATCAAGCGCCAGCAGCGTCCGGACGAATCCGTGCGCTGGGAGGAATTCGAACTGCGCTACCGGCCGCACATGAACGTGATCATCTGTTTGCGCGACATTGCTGAAAAGCCGTTCACTCGCAGCGGCGTGGAATCTACTCCCGTCAGCTATGACGCGAATTGTCTGGAGGAAGTCTGCGGCGCCTGCGCCATGCTCATCAATGGGACTGCGCGGCAAGCCTGCACTGCTCTAGTGGACGAACTCGAAAAGCCGATTCGTCTGGAACCGCTCACGAAATTTCCATTGGTGCGCGATCTCGTGGTTGACCGTTCGAAAATGTTTGAAGACTTGAAGCGCACCCACTGTTGGATTCCGATCGACGGCACGTACGATATCGGCGAAGGCCCGCGCATGGCGCCTTCGGTGCAGGAAAAGGGCTACCCGCTTTCGCGCTGCATCACTTGTGGAAATTGTTTGGAGGTTTGCCCCAAGGTCAACCAGCGCGATCCTTTCGTTGGTGCCGCTATCGTCAGCCAGGTGCGCCTCTTCAACATGCATCCGACCGGGGCGATGCATTCGGCAGCGCGTCTGGACGCGCTCATGCTGCCAGGCGGCATCGCTGATTGCGACAATGCGCAGAATTGCGTCAAGGCTTGCCCGAAAGGCATTCCGCTCACTGAATCGTTGGCCGCCGTAAACGGCCAGGTGCTGGTGCATGCTGTAAAGTCGTGGCTGCGGGGAGAATAGCGCCGCTTATCCTGAGCGAAGCGGGGCGCCTGGGGGCCATTATTGTCCGGGCGTAACGTGCTGTGAATCGAACACGCCGAGTCGAATCTCCGTTCCGTTTCTCAACCGCGTGTCGTAGAATCCGAACCTGAACTGAGGAGGCAAATGGCTCGTTTCGGCTTGTTCTTATTCTGCTTCTCTCTTGGAGGCATTCTGCCATTGCTCGCTGTTATGCCACAGTCGCAACCGATTTCGCAAAAGGCGCGCGACCTGCACTTTCACTCGATCGTGGTGGACACACATGACGACACCACTCAACGTTTGCTCGACCCCAAATTTGATCTCGGCTTGCGCCACACGGACGGCAGCATCGATATTCCGCGCATGCGCGAAGGCGGGCTCGACGCGATCTTTTTCTCCATCTATATTCCCGGAACGGTCACCGGCCCAACAGCAGTTCAACGCGCGCTGGAACAGATTGAAGCGGTCCGCCGCCAGATCAGTCTGCATCCGAATGACCTGGTGTTAGCGACCACAGCCAGCGACGTTCGCAGCGCTTTCGCCGCGCACAAGATTGCCGTGCTTATGGGCGTCGAGGGCGGACACATGATCAACGACGACCTGAAAAATGTGGACAAGTTTGCCACGCTTGGCGTTCGTTATATGACGCTCACACACATGATCAACACCAACTGGGCGGATTCTTCCACTGATAAGCCCGCGCACAACGGGCTAACCGATTTCGGCAAGCAAGTTGTCCTGGAAATGAATCGCGTCGGAATGATCGTGGACGTTTCGCATATCGCGGACAAAACCTTTTATGATGTGTTGGCCGCGAGCCAGGCTCCGGTACTTGCATCGCACTCTTCCTGCCGCGCGCTCGATGACATGCCGCGCAACATGACCGACGAGATGATCAAGGCTCTGGCGGCGAGAGGCGGTGTGATCCAGATTAATTACCACGTCGGATTCCTCAGTCAGGATTATGCGACCGCAGCCAAGGCCAACCCCGAGATATTCAAGGCTATCGAATTGGAGACGAAAAAACGGTGTGGCGACGAAGAAGCCTGCCAGCTAATCGAAGCAGACAGGCTGGTCCGCGAATATGTCGCGCAGGGAAAACTTCCGCGCGTGGATTGGACGAAAATAATCGAACATATCGACCATGCTGTTAAGCTCGTGGGCGCGGATCATGTGGGTCTCGGTTCTGATTTCGACGGCGCGGACATGCCCTATGGCATGGAAGACGCTTCGCACCTGCCGCAAATCACCAACGCTTTATTGGAAAAAGGTTACTCCGAAAGCGATATTACGAAAATCTTGGGTGGCAACACGCTCCGCGTGATGCAGGAAGTGGAAGCCACCTCGAAAAAAATGGGAGAAAAGCGGTGAAACATTTTGCTTCGTGGTTTAGCTTTTGCCTTCTCGGTTGCGTGATTGCGTGTTTTGTTTCGAGCCCGCTGGCTGCTCAAGATCAATCCTCGGCGCCGCCGGCTCAAAAGCCTGCAGTGGCTGCCCATCCCAAAGCATCAGTGCGCACCGCTACTGATCCCGCTCTAATGCATCCGGCAACGCTCAAGGACAAAGCGCCGGACGTTTACGAAGCCACATTCACGACTACCAAGGGTGATTTCGTGGTGCAGGTCACGCGCTCGTGGGCTCCGAATGAAGCAGACCGTTTTTACAATCTTGTGAAGCACGGCTACTTCAGCGGAGTTGAGTTTTTTCGCGTCGTTCCGGGATTCGTGGTCCAATTCGGCCTGACAGGAAGTCCTGCTATCAATAAGGCATGGGAGAACGCCAACATAAAGGACGATCCGACAACGCAGACCAATGCTGAGGGCACGATTACATTTGCTCAAACAGGAAGTCCGAACTCACGCTCCACTCAGGTGTTTATCAACCTGGGCAACAATGCCGGGCTCGATCACAACGGCCAGGGTTTCGCTCCCTTCGGACAGATAACTTCTGGTATGGACGTCGTCAAGAATCTTTATGGCGGTTATGCTGACGCTCCCACGAATCATCAAGATGAAATTACGAATCAGGGCAATCCTTATCTGGAAAAGAACTTCCCGAAGCTTGACAGTATCCAGTCGGCGAAGATCACCTCGCCGGTTTCAGCTCCGACCGTAACTCACAAGGCGGCAACACCAGCGCCGAAGCAATAAGAGCATGCCGTGCGATCGATGCACGGCAGATCCGATTTTTAACACCTAGGACAAATACCAATGACGAGTAATCCCGGATTATTGAAGCCCGAAACACTGAAGGAAAAAGCTCCGGAAGTGTACGACGTGACGTTCTCCACGACCAAAGGCGATTTCGTGGTTCGCGTGAATCGCGCGTGGGCGCCGATTGGTGCAGACCGTTTCTATAACCTGGTAAAAGCCGGCTATTATGACGACGCGAGTTTTTTCCGCGTGATTCCCGGCTTCGTTGTCCAATTCGGGCTGGGTGCTGATCCGACTGTGAACAAGGCCTGGAGAGATGCGAAGATCAATGACGATCCTGTCTCGCAAAGCAATCGCCCAGGCTATATCACGTTTGCTACCGCCGGAAAAAACACGCGCACAACCCAGCTCTTTATTAACCTCGGAAATAACGGGCAGCTCGATTCCATGGGTTTCTCTCCATTTGGTCAAGTGACTTCCGGGATGGACGTTGTGCAGAAAATTCACAGTGGGTATGGCGAATCCCCGGACCAAGGGCAAATAACCACTCAGGGGAAAGCTTATTTGGATAAGAATTTTCCCAAGCTCGACAGCATTAAGTCCGCAACAATTTCGACCCCCACTTAGGTTTATTGTTGGGGCCGGGTCTGCGCCAAGCGGATGACGTCACTGGAGACTTCTGGTCGCGCAATAGCTCACACTATCGCGGGCGAATCTGCGCGCGATTCCATCGCTTTGCTGTTCCCCCTCGCGCTTGCCAAGCTTCTGGTTCAACTCGTGGGCATCAACCACTATGGTTTTTTTCGTGACGAACTTTACTACATGGCTTGCGGCGAGCACCTGGCGTGGGGTTATGTTGACCAGCCGCCGTTGATAGCATTGGTCGCTTGGTTTGCTCGGCACGTTTTTGGCAATTCGTTGTTTGCCGTCCGTCTTCTTCCTGCGCTGGCTGGAGCTGCAGTGGTTTTCCTTACCGGCTGGATTGCGCGCGAATTCGGAGGCGGCCCCTTCGCGCAATTCCTCGCCGCCATGGCAATGTTGTTTGCACCTGCATATCTCGCATTCGACAGTTTTTTATCGATGAACGCGTTCGAGCCTCTGCTTTGGGTGTTGTGCGCGTGGATAGCGGTTCGCATTGTGAAGGGCGCATCGCCGAAGCTGTGGCTCGCCTTCGGCGTCATCGCCGGGCTGGGCTTGGAAAACAAGCACACCATGCTCGTTTTCGGGTTCGCGATCGTGGCCGGACTTTTAATTTCCGGCGAAGGACGCTTGTTCTATTCAAAATGGTTCTGGATTGGCGGAGTCATCGCTTTCGCCATATTTCTTCCAAATCTAATCTGGGAAGCGCGCAACGGCTGGCCCCAAATTCTCGTGGTACGCAACGGGCAAGAGTTTAAGAATATCGAAAAAGGTCCTCTGCGATTCGTGGCGGACCAGATACTTTTCCTACAACCGATTGAACTGCCGGTCTGGCTCGCCGGCCTTGTGTGGTTTTTCACCGCCCCGGAAGGGAAGCGCTTTCGCTTTCTCGGCTCGGCGTATTTCATTGTGATGACTGTTTTTATTGTCCTGCACGGCAAATCTTATTATCCGCTGCCGATTTATCCGATCTTGATCGCGTCAGGTGGTGTGGCACTCGAGAAAGTGTTTTTTGGAGCACGTCGGCGGCGATGGATGGCGTGGGTGTATTGCGCGCTGATCGTAGTTGCGGAATTGATTACAGTACCGTTCGGGGTTCCGGTATTGCCTGTGGATACGTTTATTCGCTACTCCCAAGTATTGCCTTACGCTCGCGGAATGAGGACGGAGCGCGACCCTGTTGTCGCGTTGCCGCAGCTTTATGCGGATATGTTTGGCTGGGACCACATGGCCTCTAGCGTGGCGCGCGTTTACGATGACTTGTCGGAGATGGAGCGACCCGGCTGCGCTATCCTGGCGGGGAATTACGGGGAGGCGGGGGCGATTGATTATTACGGACCCAGGCTCGGGCTGCCCAAAGCGATCAGCGGGCACAACAATTATTTTCTTTGGGGTCCTCGGAATTATTCGGGCGAGTGCGTAATTGTCTTCGGGGAAAACGCGGATCGTTATGCACAGCTATTCGGCGAAGCTCAGTTGGTCGCCACTATCACCGACGAATACGCGATGCCTTCAGAGCGAGATGTGCACGTATACATCTGCCGCAAACCGAGTGCGCCGCTCTCGATTCTTTGGCCTAACTTCAAATTGATGATCTGAGGTTCTAAGTCCGGCGTGACCTCGAACTTTTCGAGCCGGTTATGCGGTGGTTTGTTTGTCCACGCGGGCGATGCAACGGCTAGTGTTTCGGCGCGTGCTTTGGGTTTCGCGCGGATTGCTCCAAGGCCGCGACATTAAGGCCAGTGGCTACCAGGCGATGACCGATTTCGGAATCTGATTTCCTTGCGATGGCGAGCAGGACGCATTCGCAAGTCAGGATCGGAATCGCTCGTCCTTCGACAATATCGCGTGCAGGCGCAAGTTCTTCCGCGTTTTTCAAAATGATCTGGAGTTCTCCTGACTTGGCGAGCGCCGCATCGCTGGACGGAGCGCTTTTTGTTTTCGAACCTTTCAGCAGTTTCCAAATCTTTCGCGGTTCTTCTTCGCGGCGTTGCTGATCGTAATCCTGAATCCAGTGGTGCCAGCGCTGGGGGCTGATGCTGCAAATCTGCTGAAGGAAGCCCTCAATCTCGTCCTGTTGATCCCAGAACTTGGAGAGGCGCTCCCAGTCATAGATATACATTCCGGCGAGGAGGTCGGCCACTTCCACGGCGCGGGCAGCGCGGCTATGGGCCAGCATGGCTGCGAGGGTTTCTGCGCGTTCGAGATCTTTGGTGATGAGATGAGTCAGTCGCGCGAGATTGCCGTCCCCGGTAGTTGCAGAACCCCCGGCGGCGGACACTCGGCTGCTGTTCTTGTCTTTGCGCTCGAATAGGCTCATGGCTTCGTGTGATTCTAGAGGCCGAGCACACCTATCAGTTCACGGACCAAGGCTGAAGACTTATCCAGCGCAGCTTTTTCGTCCGCCTCCAGCTTGATCTCGATAATTTGCTCGATACCTTTTGCGCCAAGCTTTACTGGAACGCCCACAAAATGGCCGGTCAAGCCGTATTCGCCTTCGAGGTATGCGGCGCACGGAAGGATTTTCTTCTTGTCTTTCAAAATTGCTTCCACCATTTCGAATACGGCGGCAGAGGGAGCGTAATAAGCCGAGCCGGTCTTGAGCAGGTTGACGATTTCCGCGCCGCCTTTTCGCGTTCTGGTCACAATTGCTTCGATTTTTTCCTTAGACAAGAGAGCAGGGAGGGGGATACCAGCGACGGTGGAATAGCGCGGGAGCGGAACCATTTCATCTCCGTGGCCGCCTAGGACGAAGGAATGCACGTTTTCCACGGAGACGCCAAGTTCCGCGGCGACGAAGGTGCTCATGCGCGCGGAGTCCAAGACTCCGGCCATGCCTACGACGCGGCCTTTGGGAAATTTACTGAGCTTGAGAGCGACGTGGGCCATGACGTCGAGAGGATTTGTGACGATTATTAAAATCGCATTCGGCGAATGCTTGACGACTGCTTCGACTACTCCCTTGATGATGTCGTAATTCGCTTTCAGGAGGTCGTCGCGGCTCATTCCGGGCTTGCGCGGAAATCCAGCGGT
>Ga0210398_10005594_pt1 | contig 11664 bp, 9 predicted proteins | sample IncBWC4OmetaG_FD_161047 | JGI IMG/M metagenome (GOLD analysis project Ga0210398, IMG submission 161047) | Forest soil microbial communities from Barre Woods Harvard Forest LTER site, Petersham, Massachusetts, United States - Inc-BW-C-4-O | ecosystem: Environmental > Terrestrial > Soil >... | reverse complement strand
CGTGGCGCTCGACCCGTTCACCGCGCACGGCCATGACGGCGTCATCCGTGCCGACTATGTCGAAAACGACGAGACCGTGGCGATCCTGCGCCGTCAGGCGGTGGTGCAGGCGCGAGCCGGCTGCGACATCATCGCTCCCTCCGACATGATGGACGGACGGGTCGGTGCGGTGCGCGACGCGCTCGACGAGGCCGGCTTCGCCCATGTCCGGATCATGTCCTATGCGGCGAAATACGCCTCCGCGTTCTATGGCCCGTTCCGCGACGCGATCGGCTCGAAGGCGGCACTCGGCAGCGCCGACAAGCGCACCTACCAGATGGACCCGGCCAACAGCGACGAGGCCCTGCGCGAGGTGGCGCTCGATTTGCAAGAGGGCGCCGACATGGTCATGGTCAAGCCCGGCCTGCCCTATCTCGACATCGTCCGCCGGGTCAAAGAGGCGTTCCGGGTGCCGACCTACGCCTATCAGGTGTCGGGCGAATACGCGATGCTGCACGCCGCCGCCCAAAACGGCTGGCTCGACGGCGACCGCGCGATGATGGAAACGCTCCTCGCCTTCAAGCGCGCCGGCGCGGACGGCATCCTAACCTACGCCGCAATCGACGCCGCCAGGATGCTGAAGGCGGGGTGAGGCAAGCTACGACAGCAATGCCGATCAGTGGTCACGAACTTTTGAAGATCTGCGCCTAAAGATCCACTCCTTGCAGCCTGGGGTCAGAGTGCGCTGCGTCGGCTTGAGCCGCCGCCGTCGATCGTGACGATCGAGCCGGTGGTATAGGCGGAGCGGTCGGAGGCGAGGAACGCTGCCATCCAGGCGATCTCCTCGGGCTTGGCGGCGCGGCCAAAGGCGTGGCCCTGCATCAGCTCGGTCCAGCGCTCGGCATCGCCAAAGCGGTCCTGGGCGCGGGTGCGCATCAACGTCACGAGCCGCTCGGTCATGACCGGGCCGGGGTTGATGCCGATAACGCGCAGACCATCACGGGGCGCGGTCCCGCCCATCGCCCGGGTGAACGCCATCAGCGAAGCGTTCCCGGATGAGCCGGCGATGTAATCGAAATCGGGGTTTTCGCCGGCGGCACCGAGGATATTGACGATGACGCCCCGCTTGCGTCCGCGCATCAGCGCGTAAAAGCGCCGGGTCATGTTGATGTAGCCGAACACCTTGAGATCCCAGGCGGCGCGCCAGCGCGCCTCGTCGACCGCGTCGAGATTGCCGCCGGGGATGGCGCCGGCGTTGTTGACCAGGATCTCGGCGTCGGCGCATTCGGCGGCGAGCTTGTCGACATTGCGGCTGTCCGACAGATCGAGCGCAAACACCCGTACCGCGACATTGTGCTTGGCGAGGATGGCCGCCCGCGCCGCTTCGAGATCGGCCGCGGTGCGTGACACCAGCGCCACGTCGCAGCCCTCCTCGGCCAAGATCTCGGCGCAAGCCCGCCCAATCCCCTTCGACGCCCCGGTAACCAGCGCCTTCTTTCCACGCACACCCAGCTCCATCCCGTCCTCCCAATGTGTCACCGAAGCATCCTAATCGATTTTGCTCCAGGTCAATTCGTGCTTGTTGTGGAACAGGTGGCGCAGTTCGGAGCCTGGAATGGCGGCGAAGCGGCGGGCGATTTCGTGATCGGTTTCGCCCTTAAACTTGATCGTGCAGAGAAAGTTGCGGCAGGTGCCGGCGGCGAGCCAGCGCTCGATCATCGCCAATAGCCGCGCCGGATAGCAGACGACATCGGAAAACAGCCAGTCGATCGGGCCAACGGCGTGCGGGTCCACGGCAAAGGCGCTGTCGAGCCGGTGCTCAATGCCGGGCAGGCGCGCAATCTCGGGCGCCAGCAGGGCCTTGTCGACGCTGATCACCTGCGCCCCCATCTGCTGCAACGCCCAGCTCCACCCGCCGGGGCTCGAACCGAGATCGAGACACCGCTCGCCGGGGCCCGGCCGGCAATCGATCAAGGTCAGAGCCTCCCACAATTTCAGATAGGCGCGGCTCGGCGGCCCGTAATGGTTCTCGACAAAGCGGATTTCGCCGTTCGGAAACGGGCTCGTGCAGTGCGGCGAGGCCAGCACCGTTCCGGCGTCGAGCAGGGTCCACGAGCCCAGCGGCGCTGGGGGCGCGCGCGCTCCGAACACCAGCGGCTTGGCTGAAACCGTGGGCAATTGTTGCTGGATCAATGTCGCGCGGCGATGCAATACCGGCGCATAGACCGCCCAGTTGCGCTGGATCGCGCGCAGTTTCGCCGCCGCATCCGAAATCGAGGCGACCCGGATCTCCCGCGGCTCGTGCCAGATATTGGCCGCCCACGCCGCCCGGCGCGGCGGCCCCGATGCGAACAGCAGGCGTCCATGCGCCTGGGCCATCCCGCCCAGTTCTTCGGCGAGATCGTTGACATACCCCTCGGCGGCGAGATAGGCGGTGCGCGCGGTCATTTTCCGACACAATATCGCACGTCGCACTTGGCGCGCGGGCGCTGTTTTGCGACGATTGCGCCATGCCGAACGATCCCGATATCGCCGAGTTCGCCGAATTGATTGCCAACGCGCGCCGGGCCGTGGTCTTCACCGGCGCCGGCATCAGCACCGAGTCGGGCATCCCCGATTTCCGCAGCCCCGGCGGCATCTGGACCAGAATGGCGCCGATCGATTTCGCCGATTTTCTGGGTTCGGAGGAGGCGCGGCGCGAAACCTGGCGCCGGCGCTTTGCGATGGAGGAAACCTTTCGCGCCGCCGCACCCAATCGCGGCCATCGCGCCGTTGCCGAGCTCGTCCGACGCGGCAAGGTGGGCGCGGTCATCACTCAGAACATTGACGGGCTGCACCAGGCCTCCGGCATCCCGGAGGACCGGGTCGTCGAACTGCACGGCAACACGACCTACGCCCACTGCCTCGATTGCGCGCGCCGCTACGAGATCGAGGCGTTGCGCATTGCATTCGCGCGCGATGAAATGGCCTCGGTCTGCGATTCCTGTGGCGGCTTCGTCAAGACCGCGACAGTCTCGTTCGGCCAGGCGATGCCGCCGGCGGCGATGCGGCGCGCCGAGACCGAGACGATCGCCGCCGATCTGTTTATCGTCGCCGGCTCCTCCCTCGTCGTTTATCCCGCTGCCGGCTTTCCCGAGCTGGCCAAGCATTACGGCGCCGCCCTCGTCATCATCAATCGCGAGCCGACCGGCCTCGACGGCCTCGCCGATCTGGTCCTGCATCGCGCGATCGGCGAAACCCTCGGCGCCGCCGTCGGGGTCGAATAAGTTCGAGCCGCAAGCCACGGCCCATCGTCCGCGGGGATCCATGCGACGATCCCGAAGCGCCTGTTTGCCGCCGTGCTGCGCCGGCAGATCGCGGTCCTGTAGTCAGGGAGGATTGCGGATGAGGCTCGCAGGTAAGGTTGCGCTGATCACCGGCGCCGGATCCGGCATAGGCGCCAGCATGGCCCGGATCTTTGCCGGCGAAGGCGCCAAGGTGGTCGTCGCCGACATGCTCGAGAACGAGAGCAAGCAGGTCGTCAACGATATTGTCAAGGCCAATGGTGCGGCGATCTTCCATCGGCTCGACGTCAGCAGCGAACAGGAATGGAGGGCGGCGGTCGACGCCACCCTCGCCGAATGCGCCAGGCTCGACATCCTGGTCAACGACGCCGGGCTCTCCGGCAGCGCGGTCGAGGATCTGTTCGACACTGCAGCCTGGGACCAGCTGATGGCGGTCAACGCCCGCGGCGTCTTCCTCGGCATGAAGTTCGCGATCCCGATCATGCAGGCGGCGGCCAGCGGCTCGATCGTCAACATCTCGTCGATCTCGGGCGTCACCGGCCAGCGGCAGATCCACGTCGCCTACAATGCCTCTAAGGGCGCGGTCCGCACCCTGCGGTGCAGCACGGCGCCGACAACATCCGGGTCAACTCGATCCATCCGGGATTGATGCCGCCGATGCGCTCGTCAAAGCGCACCTCCGACCCGCAGGTGCGCGCCCGGATGCTGCGCCAAGTGCCGATGGGCCGCGCCGGCCGCCCCGAGGAGGTCGCCACCGCCGCGCTGTTTCTCGCCTCGGACGAGGCCTCCTACATTACCGGGGCCGAGCTCTATGGCGATGGCGGCTATCTGGCCACCTAGCGTGGCGCCGCCCCACCGAGGTTTCAGGCGCTGCGAACCGGAGGCGGATCGGCCCCGCGTGAGCTGGGCGGGCGCTCCTGCAAAGGATCGGCCACGAGTTCCGGTAGCAGCGCAGTAGGACGATCCCCAGCCGTCTCCTCCTGCACGATCAGGTTGTGCTTGACGCTGGCGAGTGCCGAGATCATCGCGTCTCGGGTCCCCGGCTCCAAATCGGCAAAGGCCTCCTCGCGGATCGCCTGATTGATGTCGAGAATGCGCTCGACGACCCGGTCGGCGCCGTCCGTCAGCCACAAGGTCCGCACCCGCCGGTCGGTCGGATGGGCGCGGCGCTCGACCAGCCCCTCCTCGTGCAGCTTGTCGAGCATGCGCACCAGCGCGATCGGCTCGATATCGAGCCACGCCGCGACTTCCGCCTGGCTCACCCCTTGGTGGCGCGCAATGTAGAGCACCACCGCCGCTTGCCGCCGGGTGATCGGCAGCCCGGTGTGGCGGGCAGCGCGCTCGAAACGCCGCTTGAGCAGACGCGAGACATCGTGAATGAGAAAACCGAAGGTGCGATCGGCAGCCTCCGCCCGGCCGGGCGCCGCCGCCGCAATGCGGGTCATCGTCGTCATTCGGCACCTTGCCGATCTTGCGCCAGCGCCGGTCCCGGCTCGCCCGACAGAATGTCCGCCGTGCGCGATGGCCGGTACGGACGCCCGACCCAGCGCGCGAAGCGTTCAAGATAGAGATAGACGACCGGGGTCGTGTAGAGCGTCAGCCATTGAGATACCAGCAGACCGCCGACAATGGCGATGCCGAGCGGTCGGCGCAGTTCGGAGCCCGCCCCGTGGCCGAGCGCGATCGGCAGCCCGCCGAACAGCGCGGCAAACGTCGTCATCATGATCGGACGGAAGCGCAACAGGCAGGCTTCGTGGATCGCCTCGCGCGGGCTCTTGCCCTCGATCCGTTCGGCCTGCAGCGCAAAGTCGATCATCATGATCGCGTTTTTCTTGACGATGCCGATCAACAGGATGACCCCGATCATCGCGATCACGGTCAGATCGTAATGCAGCAGCATCAGCGCCAACAGCGCGCCAACGCCGGCCGACGGCAGGGCCGAGAGGATCGTAATCGGGTGGATGTAGCTTTCGTAAAGTATGCCGAGGACGATGTAGACGACGAGGATCGCGGCGGCGACCAGCAGCGGCATCGACGACAGCGAGGCCTGGAACGCCTGCGCGGTGCCCTGGAACGAGCCGTTCAACGTCGCTGGGGCGCCGAGCCGGGCGGCGACAGCTTGGATCTTGTCGACAGCCTGGCCGAGCGCCACCCCGGGCGCCAGGTTGAACGACAACGTCACCGCCGGAAAAACGCCCTGGTGGCTGACTGACAGCGCTTCGAGCTTTGAGGCGTAATGGGCGAACGCGCTGAGCGGGACCTGCGCCCCCCCCGCTCCGGGAACGTAGATCTTGGACAGCGCGTTTCGGTCGGTCTGAAATTGCGGCTGCACCTCAAGAACGACCTTGTACTGATTGGTCGAGGTGTAGATCGTCGCGACCTGGCGCTGACCAAATGCATCGTACAACGTCTCGTCGATCTCCTGGGCAGAGATCCCGAGCCGCGAGGCAGCGTCGCGGTCGATGTCGATCGCCATGTGGGGGGCGGCGATCTGCTGGTCGGAGGCGACGTCCTGAAGCTCCGGCAGCTTTTGCATTTCGTGTTCGAGTACGGGCGCCCAGTGATTGAGTTCAGCCAGATCGGTGTCGGTCAGCGTGTACTGATACTGGGTACGCGACAGCCGACCGCCGATCGTGATTTCCTGCCCCGCCTGCATAAAGAACTTGGCACCTTGAACAGCCGCCATCTTCGGCCGCAGGCGCGCGATAACCTGGTCGGCGGAGACGTCCCGCTCGTCGAACGGCTTAAGTTGCATAAAGACGCGGGCGGTATTCTCGGTCGGATTGTAGCTGTAGGCGCCGGCGAAGGAGAAGACCCCGGCAACCGCGGGATCCTTGCGCACGATGTCGACGATCTGCTGCCTGATCTTGGCCGTCGACAGGAACGACGCATCCTCGCGGGTATCGACCTCGCCGAAAATGAAACCGGTGTCCTGCTGCGGAAAAAATCCCTTGGGGATTTGGACGTAGAGATAGCCGGTTACGAAGATCAACGTCAGGGTTGCGAGCAGCGTCGGAAACTGGTGGCGAAAGACAAAGCGCAGGCCTCGGTCGTAGCTAGCGAGCATCCAATCGAAGCCGGCCTCGGCGATGCGGTTGAAGCGGCCGGTCGGATGCAGCCCCTTTTCCTTTAGGAACAGCGAGCACAAGACCGGGGTCAGGGTCAACGAAATCGCCGCCGAGGCGACCACCGCAACCGATACGGTGACGGCAAACTCGCGGAACAGCCGGCCGATGATCCCGCCCATAAAGAACAACGGGATGAACACTGCAATCAGCGAGAAGGTGATCGAAATGATCGTAAACCCGATCTGGCCGGCGCCTTTCAGCGCCGCCTCCATCGGCCGGTAACCCTGTTCGATGTAGCGCGAAATGTTCTCGATCATGACGATCGCGTCGTCGACGATAAAGCCGACCGAGATGGTCAGCGCCATCAGCGAAATGTTGTCGAGGCTGTAGCCGGCAGCGTACATGACGGCAAAAGTGGCGAGCAGCGACAGCGGCACCGCCATGCTCGGGATAATCGTCGCCCAGACCGTGCGCAGAAAGAGGAAGATGACGAGGATCACCAAGCCGATCGTCACCATCATCGTCAGCTGCACGTCGTGGACCGCCGCACGGGTCACCAGCGAGCGGTCGGACATCAGCGAGACCTTGACCGAAGGCGGGATCGACGCTTCGAGCTGCGGCATCATCGCCTTGATCTTGTCGACCAGCTGAAGGGTGTTGGCACCATCCGCCCGCTGGATCGCCAGGCCCTCGGCCGGGGTGTCGTCGTACCACGCGCCGATCCTTGTGTTCTGCACCGAGTTGACGGCATCGCCGACATCCTTGATGCGGATCGGCGCGCCGTTCCGGAAGGCGATGATGACGTTGCCATAGGCCGCGGCGTTGAACAGCTGATCGTTGGTGTCGAACGACACCGCCTGATGGGCGCCCTCGATTTCACCGGTCGGCAGATCGACCGTCGCTGCCGCCAGCGCATTGCGCACGTCTTCAAGCCCCAGCCCATGCGCGGCGAGCGCACCGGGATTGATCTGTACTCGCGCGGCGAATTGCTTCTGGCCGAAGATGAAGACCTGAGAGACGCCGCTCACCGTCGACAGTCGTTGCGCCAGAACCGTGTTGGCATAATCATCGATCCGGTAGACCGGCAGCGCATTCGAATAGACGGCGTAGATCAGGACCGGGAAGTTCGCCGGGTTGACCTTTTTGTAGGTGGGCGGGTTCGGCAGATCCTTGGGCAACAGCCCGCTTGCCGCATTGATCGCGGTCTGCACGTCCTGCGCTGCGGCATCGATGTTGCGCGACAGGTCGAACTGCAGGGTGATCGTGGTCGTGCCCACACCGCTCAGCGAGGTCATCTGGTCGAGGGCGGGGATCGACGTGAATTGCTGTTCGAGCGGGGTCGCGACCGAGGACGCCATCGTCGCTGGGCTCGCGCCGGGGAAATTAGCGGTGACCGTGATCGTCGGAAAATCGACATTGGGCAGCGCCGCGACCGGCAGCAGGCCATAGGCGGCAATGCCGAACACCAACACGCCCAGCATCAGCAGCGACGTCGCGATTGGCCGCCGGATGAAAGGTTCCGAGACGCTCATCGGCAATCACCTGCGAATTGTGCGCGAAAGTCCACTTGAGGTTCGGCAGGGGTGAAGACCGGCGAAGCTCAGCCTGAGGCGCGCAGCGGCGGCGAGTTCAGCAGCTTGACGCGCGCACCTTCGGTGAGCCGGTATTGGCCCTCGACCACCACCCGCTCGCCCGGGGTCAGCCCCTTGATAATGGCGGCAACACCGTCCTGGATCGAGGTCACGTCGACGATGCGGCGCTCGACCGTATCGTCGCTCTTGATCACATAGACGTAATCGCCGTTCGGCCCTTCCTGGACCGTCTGCGAGGGCACCGTCGCGACATTCGGGCGGGTCATCAGGATCACCCGCAGATTGACGAACTCGCCGGGCCACAGCCGCTCGTCCCGATTGGCGAAGCGCGCCTTCAGGTGGATCGTACCGGTCGACTGGTCGATCGCGTTGTCGATCAGGGTCAGCTCGCCGTCCGAAAGCAGCTCGCTACCGTCGCCGCTATAGGCGCGCACGACGAGCGGGGCCTGCTGCTGGTGCTGGCGGACCTCGTCAATCGTATCCTGCGGCAACGTGAAGCTGACGAATATCGGCTTCAGCTGGGTAATCGTGACCAGGGTAGTGTTGTCGGCCGCGTGGACGAGGTTGCCGACATCGACGAGCCGCGCGCCGAGCCGTCCGTCGATCGGCGAACGGATGTCGGCGTAGCCCAGATTGAGCTTGGCGGTGTCGATCTGTGCTTGATCGCCCTTGATCGCAGCCTCTACCTGGCCGACCAGCGCCGTCTGCTGGTCGAAGCTCTGGCGGGTCTGATAGCCGCTGCCGAGCAGCTTCGAATAACGGGCGAGATCGAGCTTGGCCCCGGCGAGCTGCGCTTGATCCTTCTGCTCGGCCGCGTCGGCCTGTTCGAGCGCCGCCTGGTAGGGCCGCGGATCGATTTGCAACAGCGGGTCGCCTTTCTTGACCTCCTGGCCTTCCTTGAAATCGATTTTGACGATCTGGCCGTCGACCCGGGTCTTGACCGCTACCGAGTTGAACGCCTGAACCGTGCCAATGCCATGGAGAAACACCGGGACAGCTTCGGCGCGCACGATCCCCGCGGTAACCGGGACGGCAGGCGCCGGAGCTTGGGCGCGGGCCACGCTCGTCCCGGCACCCGCAAAGCCAAGCCACCAGATCGCCGCTGCCGCCATCAGCAACAGTAGCGCGGCAGCACTGATCGTACGCCTCGCCATTCCGAGCGACTCCGTTGGTTATTAAAGTTAACGAAGATCTATCATAGACATACTCTATAGCTTCGTGCCGACGCTGTCCATCCATTCGGTGCAAGCCTCGGCCGAACCGGGCCGGGCGAAATGTCGCGGGGGGTTCGCGAGAGCTACGGGCGCAAGGGCACTTCTATCGGCGCGCAGTTGGTCCGGCCGGACATCAAACAGTCCTCGATAGTGGACTCTCTGATCAGCCCGCGAACCAGCACGATACCGGCAATCGCCAAGCTCAGCACGATGATCAACCCGATCAGCGCAGCCGTCCGTCTCGCTTCGGTGTCGGGCTCGCGGTCCTCGAAGCGGTTGCTCATCAGCCTGCCGAATGGACCCAGGGCTCGGCTGCTCGACCCGGTCGAGCTGCGGCCTGCGCCACTTCGCTAGATAGTATCGAATGGCGGCCGCCGGCAATAGCGGGTGGTATCGCCCCAAGCGATTGTCCAACTCAGCGCGATGCGGTGGTGCGCGCGGCGCGGTCGAGCGCGTTCTCCACCGCGGCCGACGTCAACAGCTCGGGGAGCAACTCGCCGTCGGGCCGGGCCGGGCCATAGACCGCGTTGAACGGAACGCCGTAGCGGTCGAAGCTTTGCAGATAGCGGGCCAAAGCCGGGTCGGGCCGGGTCCAGTCGCCGCGCATCGCCACCACCCGCGACCCGAACAGCCGGCCGCTCACCGGCTCGCGGTCGAGCACCACCGCTGCGTTGACCTTGCAGGTCAAGCACCAGGCCGCTGTCACATCGACAAACACGGTCTTGCCCTCGCCAACCAGCCGGGGGATGGCGCGCGCGTCGAACCGCCGCCACGGACCGGCCCCGCTGACGCCGCTGCCGACCCCCCCGCCGGCGACGCCCGCAAAGGCCGGCCAGAGTATCGCGGCAGCGATCAACGCAGCCGCGGCGCCCGACACCAGCCGCGACCCGGCCGCCGGCATCTCGCGCCGATGCTTCAGTGCCAGCAGCCCGAGCACGATCGCCAGCGCCGCCGCGGCGGCGAGCGCGACCCGCGCGCCCGACAGCGCCGCCAGCACGAAGAGAAGCCAAATCGTGGTTCCGGCCAGCACCAGCCCGAGCACTGCGCGCAGCCGGTTCATCCAACGTCCCGGCCGCGGCAGCAGCCGGACCAGCTGGGGAAACCCGGCGACGAGCAGATAGGGTGCGGCAAAGCCCAGCCCCAGCGCCGCGAACACAACCGCGATCTGGCGCGGCCCCTGCGCCAGGGCAAACCCGACCGCAGTGCCGACAAACGGCGCCGAGCAGGGGGTGGCGAGCAGGGTGGCAAAGCCGCCGGTCAGAAACGCATCGGCATATCGCGGGCGAACCCGGCTCGCCGCAGCGGCGTCATAGGCGATCCGCGGCAAGCCGATCGCCAGCCAGCCCCAGAGGCTCGCCGCGAACATGGTAGTCAAGGCCGCCATCGCAGCGATAAACCACGGCCACTGGAACTGGATGCCCCAGCCGATCACGGCACCCGACACTTTGAGCCCGATCAGCGTCGCAGCGATCAGCGCGAACGAGGCGAGCACTCCGAGCGCCGTCATCAGCAGCCCGATGCGCAGCCGAATTCGATCGGCCCCGGCCTGGCTGGCGACCGACAGCAACTTCAACGACAGCACCGGCAGCACGCACGGCATCGCATTCAGGATGAGGCCGCCGAGCAGTGCGATGGCGAGGATCGGCAGCAGCCGCCCGGCATCCCCGGGCGCCGACGCGGCGAGCGGGGTGGCGGCGAACTCGGCCGCGCGCAAGCCGTCGACCAGGGTCAAGGTCAGCTTCCCGCCGACAACCCCGGCAGCCGCCGCATCGCGGATCGGCACGGTCATCCGCGCCCGGTGCCCCGCTTGGGACAGCATAACCGCCGGGTGGCCGGGCGAGCCTTTCGTCATGCCCTCGACAAACAGGTCGGGCGACCGAAACGCGGCGCCAGGGCTGTTCAGCCGAACGATGAGAGAACTATCGCGCCCGTCGCCGATCGCATTCACCGACACCAGCTCGATGCCTGCGGCGGCAAGGCTCCGCGGCACCCGGGCGCGCGCCGCGGCGATCAATGCCGCCTGCGGCGCCGGCAACATCGGACCCGCGGGCAAAGCCAGATCGAACTTCGCCGAGTATGGCACGCAGATCTGCGCGCAGGCGGCGTAGTCGACGGCGGCATGCAACGACAGCGCCTGGCCCGGCCGGGCCAGGGTGAGCGCGATCGGCAGGACGAAATGATCCTGATATCCCGCGGTCTCGAAACCTTGCAGCGAATAACGGTTCGGCGCCGGCCAGGAAATTTCGGCATGCGCGAGATTGTCCGACCCGGCAAAGTCGATGCTCGGCGGGATCCCGGCATCTCCAGGCGAGCGCCAATAGGCGTGCCAGCCGGGGGCCAGCCTGATTTCGAGCCCGGCTTCGACCGTCGCCGCCGACCCGGTGGCACCGACCGCGGTGATCAGCCGCGCCGCCGCATGATCGTCGCCGACCCAGCCCGTCGCCGCAGCAAAACCGGCCGCGGGTGTGACCAGCGTCAGCAGCGCCGCCAAGGCTGGGCTGCTCAACCCGAAGAACCGCAATTGCGC
>Ga0210398_10005593_pt1 | contig 11664 bp, 8 predicted proteins | sample IncBWC4OmetaG_FD_161047 | JGI IMG/M metagenome (GOLD analysis project Ga0210398, IMG submission 161047) | Forest soil microbial communities from Barre Woods Harvard Forest LTER site, Petersham, Massachusetts, United States - Inc-BW-C-4-O | ecosystem: Environmental > Terrestrial > Soil >... | reverse complement strand
AATAAAGGTGAGCGTCAAACCGATTTGCGACGCGCCCAGCGACAGGTCGGATAGCACATCACGGAAATGGCTGCGTTTGGAAGTGCCGCTCAGCCGCGCATTCAAACCAACGAAAAAAGGGATTAACGATGGGATGGCGATGGTGGCCAGAACGAAGCGAGTCCACATCCAGGGCGATAACTGCGGTATCAGCCAGCCTGCCACCATCAGCAGCAGCATGCATGGCGCTGAAAGCGTGCGCCGCAGATTGTCAATCATCTTCCAACGGCTGATCGCGGGAATCGATATTTTGCGGCCTTCCTCTTTCGAGAGTCCGCCACGTCCGAAAATCCACGGCAACAGCTGCCAGTCTCCGCGAGCCCAGCGATGCTGCCGCGCCGCCGCCACTTCGTAATGCGATGGGAATTCATCGAAGAGCTCGATATCGGTGGCGAGCGCGGCGCGCGCGAAGATGCCTTCGAACAAATCATGGCTCAGCAGCGTGTTCTCTTTGACCTTGCCGGCCATCACCTCTTCAAACGCATCGAGATCGTAAATTCCCTTCCCGGTGTAGGAGCCCTCGTGAAATAGATCCTGATAAACGTCGGACACCGCTGAAGCGTAAGGATCGATGCCGCTTGGCCCGGAAAAAATCCGCTGGAACAGCGAGCCTTCGCGATCCGTGGGAAGCGATGGCGTCACACGGGGCTGCACTACGCCGTAGCCGTCCACCACGCGCCCTAGTTCCGCGCTCAATTGCGGCCGGTTCAACGGGTGCGCCATCGTGCCGACCAGACGCGCCGCAGTGCCACGAGAAAGCCGCGTATCCGCATCGAGCGTGATTACATAACGCACGCCGGGAATGGATTCTGGGGCACGGTCCGCGACAGGAATGAAATTTGTCTGCGTGGAACCGCGCAGCAGCTGGTTCAGCTCGTGCAGCTTTCCCCGCTTGCGTTCCCATCCCATCCATTTCTGTTCGCGTTCGTTCCAAGTGCGTTTGCGGTGAAAAAGCAAGAAACGCGCACCGCCGCCTGGGGCCGGGCCATGCGCTTTGTTCAGGCCGGCGATGCCGCTGGCGGCCGCCGCGAGTAGTTCATCATCTCCGGGCAGGGTCTCCGTGGCGGCGTCCACCCAATCGGTGAGCAGCGCAAATCGCAGATCGCCGTCAATGTTCGCGAGGTAGTGGATCTCCAGGCGCTCCACCTGTTCCTTGATCGCGTCCCGCGAGGTCAAAAGAGTGGGAACGACGATGACAGTGCGCAAATCCTCCGGTACCCCATCGCGCAATTCCAGGCGAGCCAGGGTGCGTGGGCCGAATAAATCCGCCACCACACGATTGATCAGCGCGATCGCTAAATCCGAAGCGGGCACCGATGCCAGCAACGCGAGTAGTACCAGGATGGGCGCGCTCACGTGCAATTCGCGGGCGTGCGCCAAGGGCAACGCCAAAATCAGCGCGGTCATTAACGCGATGGTGCCGAGATAGCCGGGAACGGCGTGGCGCACGTATAAGCGCAGCACGCCGCGTCGCCAGGCCACCTGGAAACCGAGCTCGCGCTCGAACTCCAGGCGCCCGTGCGAGATCAGATAGTAACCGGGGTCCGCTTTGCGCTCGTCGGGCGGATTTCCATCTCCGTGAAGTTCGGCGCGCGAGCGCTTGGCGCGTTGTGCGGCGCGCTGGGCAACTTCGATTTCGCTGTGCGCGGAGCCTCGCGACAGATCTTCGATGGCGTGGCGGTAATAGTCGCGCGTGGCGAAATCCATTTCGCCGAAATTGCTGCTGTTGCGTAGCACTTCATCCACCAGGCTGACGCTTTCGAAAAATTCCTCCCAGTCGAATGCCGAGGTGAGCCGCATGCTGGTGATGATGTTGCGCACGGTCACGCTCATGGCGGCCTGCTCCTGATGCTCAGCACGGACGATTTCGTCCGCGGTGGTTCCCTGCGCGGCGAGACGCTCGTCGAGCCATACCAGAATTGGGCCAACCTTCGGATCCAGATCGCGCAGGCGTTGCACCAACTGCACTGCAAAGGAGCGCTCCAGCGGCTTATTTTCGAAGCGGCGCAACACGGAGGCGGGTGAAACCGCTGTCTGCCCGGCGGTCCCGAGCACGCGATCAGCGAGGATATCGGCTTCCACGCGCGCGTTGCGGCTGCGCACGATGCGCTCGGCGACCCGCCGCAGATTTTCCACCAGTACGATGCGCAGCGTGATGGCTACCGCCCAGAGTTCGCCGATGGTCAGCGGCTGCACGCGCTGGTAGGCGTTGACGAAGCGGCGCAGGACTTCGGGATCGAAGCGGCTGTCGTTGTGCGCGACGAACGCCCAAGCGACACCGAAGACGCGCGGAAAACCTTCGAGGTGGCCGGAAGCGAGCTTCGGCAATTTGCGGTAAAAGCCTGGGGGAAGATCGTCGCGAATTTCGCGCAACTGCTCTTCGACGATATAGAAATTATCTACGAACCACTCCGCTGCGGGAGTGATGGCCTGTTCGTGCTGAATGGCGCGAGCGGTGGCCCGGTAATATTCCAGCAGGACGCGGCCGTTCTCAAGCACCCGCGGGATCAGCGGCCGCCCTTCTTCGGGATCGGTCACTACCAGCTGGGCGGCCGCCAGGCTTTCCGCGTGCTGCTCCAAGCGCTCGACGCTGAAGAGCTCGGCGCGAATCGTCTCCTCTGGTTCGGAGAAAATGGGCGGGGGTGGTTGAGAGACCTTTGCCATCTTCTAGCTTTGATTCTCCATTCGTTGCTTCACTCACCGCCGGAAATTTGCGAACTGCACATTCCGGCCGGCAGAATGAAGCAGCAAGTCCGGCGGCCAGCGGGAGAGGGGCCGCAAGACGCGCGCGTCGCAACGCTACGTGATGGAATTTTACAGGACGACGCCCACAATGGAACGAGAAATCGCGGCACATCCGGCAAAGCAAACGTTGGAGTGCAGGAAGTTGCGCAGCAGTATTGCAGGGATTCACCGATATACACGTGAGGTGAAAACTGCCTTGTTAGGTGCGCGCTTCAACTGCGCGTTAAATCAGAATCCGTCGCAACAGCGGCACGCAAAAAAAAGTGGTGAGCCGGGGAGGACTCGAACCTCCAACCCGCTGCTTAAGAGGCAGCTGCTCTACCATTGAGCTACCGGCCCACTGAAAAAATTGTAACACGAGAGAATGTAGCGCCCAACTGCTGCCGCTGATTACTGGAAAAAAAGCGCCACTGTTGCGGTCTCAGGATCGTTCGCGCGCGCAAATCTACTTCTGGCGGCGCAGGGTCGCGGCGATTTCCTGCGCAACTTGCCTGGCGCGGACCAGGTCGCCGGGACCGAGCGAAATCGCGGCCACGCGCGCATGGCCGCCGCCCCCGTATTTTTCGCACAGCGAGGCGAGATTCACATCCGCGGAAGCTTCCTTCCAGGGATTTGTGCCCACCGAAACTTTGGCGCGCAGCGGCGAGGCACTCACGCCGACGGAATAGAGCGCATCCGGAAATAAAAAGTACGGGACGAATTTGTTGTAGCCCTCCAGGTCCAGGTCGCTGACATCAAAAAAAATCACGCCGTCGCGAAAATCGGCGCGCTCGCGAAATACGTCCAGCGATTTGCGATGGCGCTCCAGCAGCGGCCCAAGATATTTCTTCACGATAGGCAATTCCACCATCTCCGCCAGCGACAGGTACGCCAGATTCGGAATCAGCTTGGGCACCAAGTCGGCTTCCGGGGCGGCTTCGATCACCAGCGCGAGTTGCGTGGCGGGTTCCGTCAGGCTGACGGCATCCGCAGGGGAAGCGAATTGAGCTCCGTCAATGATATCGCCCCAGTGGATCAGATTGGCGAGCGGCTTGGCGTTGAATCCGAATTTTTCCGAGGCGATCGTGGCCAAAAATTTAGTGCAGGATTTGTACGTGGGATCGTAAAACTTTTTGCCGGAATGGTCCTGACGGAAATGTTCGGCGTCTGCGGGCGTCAGAAACGCACTCTGATGATGGTCGAACCACCAAGTGAGCTTTGGCGAGCTGGAGTACTTGAAATCCACGATGGCGTTTTCGTCGCCATCAAATGTGCCATCTTCGAAAGGCTGCGAGGCTTTATGCGTCATCCCGGTATAAAAGAACTCGGCTGCGGGATTGATGCGCTCTTTATAAAAGCGGGTGAAAATCGCGGCGGAGGAGGCTCCGTCGAAGCATTTATCGTGGAAACAAATCCGGACCTTCAATTCCCTCTCCTGACCACCCCGCGGCATGGAACCCCGCGCAGGGGAAAGCCAACAACGATGGACGTTCAGTTGACTAATGTCAAGAGCGAACGAAAGCGATGGGGGTCCCGGGGGTCGTGCTCTGAGGGTGGGCGATTTTACCGCGATGAGAGCTATACACGCCCCGGTGGGGCGTTAGAAAACTGGACCCGGTCGGCAGATATGACTGTCGCGGATCGCTTCAGGACTTCCCGAAAATTTGGTCGGCCAGATCAGCGGCAAGTGGAATGCGAAACTTCTCGCCTTGATAAGCCTTAATCATGAGCAGAATCCAAAGGACCACGCCGAGTATTGAGACGAGCGTGAGGAGCCCGAATCCAACAGAAAGCCCCGCCGCTCCGCCTGCGACAAATAGCATGGAAAGCACGATGCGGATAATCGTCAGGCCGCCGAAAACCACGATTGATTGCGCCGCGTGGAATCGCACGAACGGGCGCTTGTCAATGAAGTAGAAGATCAGCCCGGTGACCCAGCCCAGAACATAACACAGCAACCCGGCGACATTTTCGGAGAGACCAGATTGCGTCCCTGCAGCGGGAGCCATGGCTGGCGCTACTCCTGCCGCCTGGGGCGTTCCACAACTGGGACAGAACGCCACATTGTCGGCAACCATGGTTCCGCACTTGGTGCAATGTGGCATGAGGTTACCTCCGAAAAGTTAGAGCCAAGGTGTGGCATTTGTCGCGCAGCCTAGCAAAAGCGCGGGGCGACGGCAAGCACAAAGCAGAAAGACGTCTGTGGTTCGCGGAGCTTGCTGGTTCACTGAAGGTACGGCAGCGTGGACGCGAGAAAACTGAAGCAAATGTTATACTCTGGGTTCCACCGCGGAAGTGGCGGAATTGGCAGACGCGCCAGCCTTAGGAGCTGGTGGCCGAAAGGCCGTAGGGGTTCGAGTCCCTTCTTCCGCACTCTTTGTTCGCATTCTTGCCGCAAATTCTTCTTCGACACGACGTGAGCCGCTACAGCCCGATTTGTCCCAGCATGCCGCTCAGGCGGGTCAGCTCCACTTCGGCTTCCAATATTTCTTCTTTCAATTTCTCTTCGAAACCGTGGTCGAGCTTTTTCGCCTCTGCCCGCAATGATTCTAATCTCTGCTTGGCGGCTTCGTGCTCGCGCTTCAATTGCGCAGCGGCGTCTTCATTTGACTGATTCATCTTTGTTCTCCTGAGTGGAAGTATAGCGCGAGAAGGTGCATCGACACACTCAACCGGGCGCCTGTATCGCCGCTTGACCTGTTCCGCGATCGCATACCGGCGCGCGGACAAACTGCGAGCGACATGCACCCAAATTGAAAACTTTTTTCCAGCCAATCGCCGTTGACGCGCGCTTACACTTTCTTTATACTGAAGCTTCTGATGCGGTTGCGTTTGGCCGCACTTCCCTGCCGTCCTCCCTCTCGGATTTCGAACAGGTGAAAGGCAGATTGGAATCAGGGTGCTCCGCAGTCCGTCCCCTGCAAAAAATCCCATGACCGAAACGACCTGCAAACGCGAAATCGAGCTGGAAATTCCAGCGGAAGTCGTCAGCAAAGCCAGTCAGAAAGTGGAGCGCGATCTGGCGCGCGTGGCTCGTATTCCCGGATTTCGTCCGGGCAAGGCGCCCGTGACGCTGATTCGCCGGCGCTTCGCAGAAGATATTCAGGGCGAAGTGGTGCAATCGCTAGTGCCGGAATATCTGGAAAAAGCGCTCGACGAGAAGAAGCTGGTTCCAGTCACCCGCCCCGAAGTGGATAAAGTCGAATTCAAAGAAGGCGAGCCGCTGAAGTTCCGCGCTGTGTTCGAAGTGCTGCCGGAATTCGAGTTGGGCGAATACAAGGGCTTGGAAGTGCAAGTGGAAGATCTGGACGCAGGCGACACTAAGATTGATCAGGTGATCGCGGAAATGCGCGAACGCGCCGCGACGTTTGTGCCGGTAGAGGGCTGCGCCGCGAAAGACGGCGACTACGCGCTGATTAAACTTTCCGGCATGCCGGAAGGTGGAGGCGATGCGGTGGAAGCCGATAACATCATGTGCCACATCGGCGCCGAAGAAACGCTGGAGAGCTTCACGGAAAATCTGCGCGGCGCGAATCCGGGCGAGACCAAGAAATTCCAAGCTAAATATCCTGATGATTATCCGGACGAGAAGCTCAAAGGCAAGACTTACGACTACACGGTGGACGTACAAGCGATCAAGGAGAAGAAGCTGCCCGAACTGAATGACGAGTTCGCGGTAGAAGTGGCCAAGGAAGTGGGCGGCGTAACGACCATCGCCGAGCTGCGCAAGAAAATTCAGGACAATCTGGAAGCCGAGAAGGCAGCGAGGCAATCGGCGCAGGCGCGGGAGAAGATTCTGGAAACGCTGGTAAAAAAGCATGATTTTCCGGTCCCCGATGCGCTCGTGGAGCATCAAATGGACGTCCGGCTGGAACGCACGGTGCGCTCGCTGGCATCCCAGGGAGTGGACCCGCGCGCTGTGAATGTGGATTGGGTGTCGCTCCGGAAGGGACAGCACGACCGCGCGGTGGACGATGTGAAGGCTGAACTGCTGATTGATCGCATCGCCGACGCGGAAAAAATCGAAGCAACCGACGAAGACGTCGAAAAGGAAATAAATGCGCTGGCGGAACACAGTGGCGAATCAGCAACGGCACTGCGGGCTCGCTTGACAAAGCAGGGAGCGCTCGATAGGATGAAATCGAAGTTGCGTAGCGACAAAACAATCGAGTGGCTCTACAGCAATACCCGAATCGAGAAGACAGCCAAACGTGAAGAGCAATAACTGGTTCGGGCTCCCTCAGCGCGCAAAGACACTTCCAATGAATCATACAAACGACGCGACTCCGTACGCCACCACGCTTGTTCCGATGGTCGTCGAACAGACGAACCGCGGCGAACGAGCTTATGACATTTATTCGCGGCTGCTGAAGGATCACATTATTTTCATCGGCACGCCGATTGACGACCACGTGGCGAACCTGGTGACCGCGCAATTGCTGTTTCTGGCGTCGGAAGATCCCGAGAAAGATATCTCGGTGTACATCAATTCGCCGGGCGGCTCGATTTCCGCGGGCATGGCGATTTACGACACGATGCAGTTTGTGCGTCCCGACGTGGTGACGTACTGCATCGGCCAATCCGCTTCGATCGCGGCAGTGTTGCTGGCCTCCGGTACGCCGAAGAAGCGCTACGCGCTGCCGAATTCGCGAGTATTGATTCACCAGCCGTGGATGTCCGGCCTGTCAGGCCAGGCCACGGACATTGACATTCACGCGAAAGAGATTATTCGCACGCGCGAGTCGCTCAACAAACTGCTGGCAGGGCATACGGGTCAACCGCTGGAAAAGATCGAGCGAGACGTGGAACGCGATTTCATCATGACGGCCGAACAGGCGAAGGCGTACGGCATCGTGGACGAAATCATTACGAAGCACAGGTAATTGCCGTTCCAAAGGGTAAGTAGCCAAATAGATGATTCCCTGCCGCCCGGCCGGATTCCGTTTTACAATACGAGATACATTCGTCATGGGTGTGGTGAAATCCGTAACGAGGGAGCCTAATCAGTGAAACGGTTCACACCGGAAGAGCCGTTACGCTGTTCCTTCTGCCATAAAACGCAGGAGCAGGTGGAGAAGCTGATCAGCTCTCCATCGGAATACCCGCGCTCGTACATTTGTAACGAGTGCGTGGGCGTCTGCCAGCAGATTCTCGAGGACGAGAAGCGCGAGCAGTCCAGCCCGGCGAACCGGCGTCTGCCCCGCCCTCCTGAGATCAAGGCGTTTCTGGACGGTTACGTCATCGGGCAAGACAAGACCAAGAAGAAGCTCGCGGTCGCGGTTTACAACCACTACAAGCGCATATTCCTGAACAAGCAGCCGGGCGACGTGGAACTGGCGAAGTCGAACATTTTGTTGGTTGGGCCAACGGGTACCGGCAAGACGCTCATGGCGCAGACGCTGTCACGCATGCTGGACGTGCCGTTCGCCATCGTGGACGCGACGACCTTGACCGAAGCGGGTTACGTCGGCGAAGACGTCGAAAATATCATCCTGAAGCTGCTGCAGGCTGCGGATGGAGACGTCCAAAAGGCTCAGCAAGGCATCATATACATAGACGAAATTGACAAGATCTCAAAGAAAGACGAAAACCCTTCGATTACCCGCGATGTTTCCGGCGAAGGCGTGCAGCAGGCACTGCTGAAGATTCTGGAAGGCACGGTTGCGAATGTGCCGCCGCAGGGCGGACGCAAGCACCCGCACCAGGAATTTACGCCAGTGGATACGACCAATATCCTGTTCATCTGCGGCGGGGCTTTCGTGGGGCTCGAAAAGATTATCGAACGGCGCGTGGGACATAAATCGCTGGGGTTCCAGGCCGATGCACAAGTGACCACGGCATCGCGGCGCAACATTGAAATGCTGGAACAGGCGCAGCCCACCGACCTGATTCGCTACGGTTTGATCCCGGAATTTGTGGGGCGCTTGCCAGTGGTGGGCGTGCTGAGCGATCTGGATAAGTCGGCGCTGGTGAGAATTCTCACTGAACCGAAGAACGCCCTGGTGCGGCAATATCAGCGCCTCTTTGAATTCGAGAATGTGCGGCTGCGCTTCACCGACGACGCTCTCGACACCGTTGCCGAGCTGGCGTTGCAGCGCAAAGTAGGCGCACGCGGCCTGCGCATGATTCTGGAAGATTTGATGCTGGAAATGATGTACCACTTGCCGGCGCAGCGTAAGTTGCGCGACTTCGTGGTTACGGCGGACATGGTCAAGGGACGCGAAATCAATTGGAGCCTGCTGGAAAAAGCAGGCTAGCGTACCGGGAGAAAAAAGAAATCGATGTTCAATCGCGAAAAAGGCGAAATCAAACGCGTGCCGATGATGCCGGTCCGGGAAATGGTTATTTTCCCGGAGATGATGCACCCCTTCATCGTGGGTCGGGAAGCGTCCGTGCGAGCGCTGGAAGACGCGCTTGCCGGTGACAAGAAGATTTTCCTGGTCACCCAGCATGACGCGTCGGTGGACGACCCGAAGCCCGAAGAAATCTACCAGGTGGGCACGCTCGCGAACATCGTGCAGAGCGTGAAGCTGCCCGACGGCAATATCAAGGTACTAGTGGAAGGCACCGAGCGCGCGAAGATCGTGCAGATTACCAGCGATGAAGGCTTCTTCCGCGCTTCGATCCGCGTGGTGACTTCCAAGACAGAGCCTTCCCCGCAGCTGCAGCAGGCTTCCGAGCGCGTCACCGGGCTGTTTGAGCAGTACGTGAAGCTCTCGCAGAGCCTGAATTACGACACGATGATCGCGGCCGTGCGTGTGGAAGATGCCGGAAAGCTTTCCGACGCAATCTCGGCGAATCTGCAGATTCCCGTCGAAGAAAAACAGGAACTGCTGGAGCTTTTCGAGCCGCTGGAGCGCTTGAACCGCATCGCGGACATTCTGGAAGTCGAAATCGAAAAGCTGAACGTGGATCGCTCCATCAATACTCGCGTGAAGCGCCAGATGGAGCGCGCCCAGAAAGAGTATTACCTCAACGAAAAGCTGAAGGCCATCCAGAAAGAGCTGGGCCGCGGCGAAGCCAACGAAATCGAGCAGCTGAAAAAGAAAATCGAAACTTCCGGCATGCCCGAAGGGCCGCAGGAAAAGGCCATGCAGGAACTGAAGCGGCTGGAAATGATGCCGCCGATGTCCGCTGAATCCACGGTATCGCGCAATTACCTGGACTGGCTGCTGGCGGTGCCCTGGAAGAAGCGCTCCAAGGAAATTCGTGACATCAAGCGCGCCGAAGTGATTCTCTCCGAAGATCACTACGGCCTGGACAAGATTAAAGACCGCATCCTCGAATATCTCGCCGTGCGCCAACTGGTGAAAAATCCCAAGGGTTCGATTCTGTGCTTCCTCGGGCCTCCAGGCGTGGGCAAGACTTCGCTTGCCATGTCCATCGGCCGCGCCACGGGACGCAAATTCGTCCGCGTGTCACTGGGTGGCGTGCGCGACGAGGCTGAAATTCGCGGCCACCGCCGCACTTATATCGGCGCCCTGCCCGGCCAGATCATTCAGATGATGCGCAAGGCCGGCACCACCAATCCGGTGTTCGTGCTGGACGAAGTGGACAAGATGTCCATGGATTTCCGCGGCGACCCCTCGGCGGCGCTAATGGAAGTGCTGGACCCTGAGTTGAATCACGCCTTCACCGATCACTATCTGGATGTGGAATACGATCTCTCGAAGGTCATGTTCGTCTGCACCGCAAACGTGCTGCACACCATTCCGCAGCCGCTGCAGGATCGCATGGAAGTGCTGCGCATTCCCGGCTACACCGAGCACGAAAAATATCAGATCGCCACGCGCTACCTGATTCCCAAGCAGCTGGAAGCCACGGGCCTGGCGAAGAATCAATTGAAAATCACCGACGACGCCATCAAGAGCACCATCCGCCATTACACGCGCGAAGCGGGCGTGCGCAACCTGAACCGCGAACTGGCCAACATTTCGCGCAAAGTGGCGCGCAAGGTCGTCACCGAAGGCAAGGACGTCGCCGTGGAAGTCACTCCGGCGAACCTGAACGATTATCTCGGTATCTTGAAGTACCGCGACTTCCTGGCAGAAAAGAAGAACGAAATCGGCCTCACCACCGGACTCGCCTGGACCGAAGTGGGTGGCGAAGTGCTCTCCACCGAAGCCACGTTGATGCAGGGACGTGGCCGCCTCACGCTCACCGGCAAGCTCGGCGATGTGATGCAGGAATCGGCGCAGGCCGCGATGAGCTACATTCGCTCGCGCAGCCATCTTTTCAGCCTGCCCAAGGATTTCTATCGCCACCTCGACATTCACATGCACGTCCCGGAAGGCGCGATCCCTAAGGACGGTCCCTCGGCCGGCATCACCATCTGCACCTCGATCGTCAGCGCGTTGACGAAAATTCCCGTGCGCTGCGACATCGCCATGACCGGCGAAATCACCTTGCGCGGCAAGGTGCTGCCCATAGGCGGAGTGAAGGAAAAGCTGCTGGCGGCGCATCGCCTCGGCCTGCGCACCATCATTTTGCCGAAGGACAATGAAAAAGATCTGGCGGATATCCCGCCGGACATCCAGTCGCAGATGTCCATTCATTTTGTCGAGTCCATGGACGACGTGCTGCAGATCGCGTTGGAGCATCCGCTTCCGATTCCCGGTCACCCGCCGGTTGCCGGAGTCGAGCCCGAGTTCGGCGCGGACGTCGCGCAGGACAATGAACTAACCAATTGAAACCCTCTGGTCCTTCCTCATTTTGATCAGCAGGCTTGGCCCGCGGCCAGAGGTTTCCGGTTGTCTGTAGGTTTTCCCGTTTTTAAAGTTGCAAAAGAGTGGCAGGTTCGAATTTGCGCCCGCCCGTAATCCATTCAGAAACCAATCTGCCTGAAAACCAGGCTTTGGAAGGAACGAAATCGATGAGCATTAGCCTTGCAGAACTGAAAGA
>Ga0210398_10005592_pt1 | contig 11665 bp, 12 predicted proteins | sample IncBWC4OmetaG_FD_161047 | JGI IMG/M metagenome (GOLD analysis project Ga0210398, IMG submission 161047) | Forest soil microbial communities from Barre Woods Harvard Forest LTER site, Petersham, Massachusetts, United States - Inc-BW-C-4-O | ecosystem: Environmental > Terrestrial > Soil >... | reverse complement strand
TGCCGCGGCTGTGGTTGAATTAAGGGACGATTGATGAATCTCACGCCGCGCGAAAAGGACAAGCTTTTGATCGCCATGGCGGCGATGGTGGCGCGACGCCGGCTCGAGCGCGGCGTCAAGCTTAATCATCCGGAAGCGGTGGCGCTGATCTGCGATTTCATTCTCGAAGGCGCGCGCGACGGCCGCACCGTCGCCGAGCTGATGGAAAAAGGCGCGCACGTGGTGACGCGCGCCCAGGTCATGGACGGCATCGCCGCGATGATCCCCGAGATTCAGGTCGAAGCAACGTTTCCGGACGGCACCAAGCTCGTCACGGTGCACGAGCCGATACGATGAAGTTCGTGGTCGTCCCGGCGAGGCGACGGCCGTCATAGGAGAAAGCCATGGGCGACCTCTCGATCTTCCACATCCTCATCGTGATTGTGGTCCTGGTGCTTTACTTCTTGCCGCTCGTCAAAATCCTACAAAAGGCCGGCTATAGCGGCTGGTGGAGCCTGATCGTTCTGGTGCCGCTCGTAAACATCATCATGTTTTACGTTTTCGCTTTTGCCGACTGGCCGGCGCTCCGCGGCAGGGCGGCGCAGCACGAGTGACTTCAGAAAGGACGGTTCGGATGATCCCTGGCGAGTACTTCATCAAGGACGGCGAGATCGAGCTCAACAAGGGCCGCAAGGGCCTGACGCTGTCGGTCTCGAACACCGGCGACCGGCCGATCCAGGTCGGCTCGCACTATCACTTTTTTGAGACCAATCCGGCGCTGCACTTTGACCGCAACAAAGCCCGCGGCATGCGGCTTGATATTCCCGCCGGCACGGCGGTGCGCTTCGAGCCCGGCCAGACGCGCGACGTCAAGCTCGTCGCGCTCGCCGGCACGCGCACCGTCTACGGCTTCCGGCAAGAGGTGATGGGCAGCCTGGAAAAACGTAAGCGGAAAGAATCATGACGAGCGGACTTGCGCAAGCCCGCCCGTCACGTTCTCAGCGCTGCTACCGCGGCTGGGACCAGGTTCAAATCAGCGCTTGGTGCGACGCTGGTAGCGGCTTCAACACCAGTCCAATCTGAGCTTGGCGATCTCTCTCATCTGGTGGAACCAAACGCGAGCGATCTGAAAGAGAGGATACCGCAGAAGTGGCGCGATGCAAGCAAAAGCGTGCGTCGACACGTTGCTGCAATGCATTGGGGATAAGTTTGGGGATTTGTTGGAACCGGAGGACATGTCATGACCGGTGCAACGAGCGGACAAGCTACGGAGAAAATGGAGATCGGCCTGGTTTTGCAGGGCGGTGGCGCGCTCGGCGCCTATGAATGGGGCGGCATCCTCGCGCTGTTTGATCTGATGGATCAAGCGTCCGCCGCCGGACGACAGTTTGTTTTGCGCATCGTCACCGGCGTTTCGATTGGCGCCATCAATGCCGCCTGCATCGTCGGCGCCCGCGACTTTCGCGACGCGCGAGCGCGGCTTGAAGGCCTGTGGAACGATTTCATGATCAGGGCACCCGCCTTTGTGCCGAGCGCAGTCACCTCCAACTTCGCGCTTTTTGAAGTGCCGCACTTTTATCGGTTCTCGCCGGGCTGGAATTTCACCTATCTGTACGAAACGCGCGAGCTTTTGACGACGTTGTCGAAACGGGTGGATTTTACGGCGCTTAACAAAAGCAAGATCGCGTTTGTTGTTACCGCCGCCGACGTGCGGAGCGGAGAACTGACTTGGTTCGCCAACCAAAAGGTCGGCGAGATTGCGCCGCGAAAAATCGAGCCGGAACACGTGCTCGCTAGTGGCAGCCTGGCGCCGCAGTTTCCCGCTACGCAAATCGGCGAAGGCAGCGACGCGCCCAGCTATTGGGATGGCGGTCTCATCGACAACACGCCGCTTGGCGCCGCCATCGACGCACTGGACCCCGATCCGAATATCGGCAAGCTGTTAGTCGTGATGAACCTGTTTCCGCTGCAGTCGAGGCCGCCGCGAAGCTATACCGAGGTCAACGAGCGCATCGACCAGCTTCGCTTCGGCAATCGCCTGCGCCAGGACGCGAGCGTCGCCAGGCAGTTCAATAAGTTGATAAGAGCGATTAAAGCCGTTCCCGATCTGCCGCCTGACCTGCACGACATTCTAAAAGACTACAAGATCGTCGACCCGGTCGAAATTTCGCTCGGGGAGAAGGATTCCTTGAACGACCCGTATGGCTTCCGCGATTTCTCGCAGCAAGGCATTGAGCAGCGGCGTGACCTCGGCAAAGCCATCACTCACGATAAGCTGAAACAGTTTTTCACCTGACCGCCCGACAAGGAGCCGCCGATGCCGTCACATATTTCGCGTTCGGTCTATGCCGACATGTTCGGCCCGACCACGGGCGATCGCGTCCGGCTTGCCGATACCGATCTGATCATCGAGGTGGAGAAGGATTTCTGCAGCTACGGCGAGGAAGTGAAATTCGGCGGCGGCAAGGTGATCCGCGACGGCATGGGCCAGAGCCAGGTCACCAACAAACAGGGCGCGGTCGACACCGTGATCACCAACGCGCTGATTGTCGATCATTGGGGCATCGTCAAAGCCGATGTCGGCATCAAGGACGGCAATATTTACGCCATCGGCAAGGCCGGCAATCCCGACATTCAGCCCGGCGTCACCATCGTCATCGGCCCCGGCACCGAGGTGATTGCCGGCGAAGGCAAGATCCTCACCGCCGGCGGCTTCGACACCCACATCCATTTCATCTGCCCGCAGCAGATCGACGAAGCGTTGATGTCGGGCGTCACCTCGATGCTCGGCGGCGGCACCGGCCCCGCGCACGGCACCTTCGCCACCACCTGCACGCCGGGTCCCTGGCATATCGCCCGCATGATCCAGGCGGCCGACGATTTTCCGGTCAATCTCGGCTTCGCCGGCAAGGGCAATGCCTCGCGGTCGGCGGCGCTCGAGGAAATGATCAAAGCGGGCGCCTGCGCGCTCAAGCTGCACGAGGACTGGGGCACCACGCCGGCGGCGATCGACTGCTGCCTGTCGGTTGCCGACGACTACGACATCCAGGTGATGATCCACACCGACACGCTCAACGAATCCGGCTTTGTCGAGGACACCATCAAGGCGTTCAAAGGCCGCACCATCCACACCCTCCACACCGAAGGCGCCGGCGGCGGCCACGCGCCGGATATCATCAAGATCGCCGGGCTGAAAAACGTGCTGCCTTCCTCGACCAATCCGACACGACCTTATACGCGCAACACCATCGACGAGCATCTCGACATGCTGATGGTGTGCCACCATCTCGATCCGTCGATCGCCGAGGATCTCGCCTTCGCCGAAAGCCGCATCCGCAAGGAGACGATCGCGGCGGAAGACATCCTCCACGACATCGGCGCGCTGTCGATGATGTCGTCGGACTCTCAAGCCATGGGCCGCGTCGGCGAAGTCATCATCCGCACCTGGCAGACTGCCGACAAAATGAAAAAACAGCGCGGCCGCCTGAAAGCAGACAAAGGCGACAACGACAATATGCGGGTCAAGCGCTACATCGCCAAATACACCATCAATCCGGCGATCGCGCACGGCGTATCGAAACTCATCGGCTCGGTCGAGAAGGGCAAGCTCGCGGACCTCGTGCTGTGGACGCCGGCCTTCTTCGGCGTCAAGCCGGAGTGCATCATCAAAGGCGGCTCGATTGTCGCCGCGCAGATGGGCGATCCGAACGCCTCGATCCCGACGCCGCAACCGGTGCATTACCGGCCGATGTTCGGCGCCTATGGCCGCGCCCGCACCGCCTCGTCCGTGGTATTCGCGTCGAAGGCGGCGGTGAAAGCCGGGCTCGGCAAAAAGCTCGGCATCCAGAAAGAGCTGGTCGCCGTGCAAAACACCCGCGGCAAGATCTCGAAGAAGAGCATGATCCATAACGACACGACGCCCGCTATCGAGGTCGATCCGGAGACCTACGAAGTGCGCGCCGACGGCGAATTGCTGACCTGCGCGCCGGCCGAGACGCTGCCGATGGCGCATCGGTACTTTTTGTTTTGATTTCATCCCGCCCCCGTGCGTGCGGTTAAGCCAATCACTCTGACGCGATCACGTACATCTTGTCCGGCCCGCGGGCGCGGCTCTACTCCCTCTCCCCGCACGCGGGGAGAGGTGCGAGTACGCTCGTCATCGCGAGCGCGGCGAAGCAATCCAGTCGGGCGGCACGGATCTGGATTGCTTCGTCGCCAAAGCCCGTCGAAGACGGGCGTAAACGCCCTATTGCCTCGCAATGACGAATAGAAGATCGTTCTCGCGACGCCGATGCGCCCGAGTTTTGAGGGTACGACGCGCAAGAAGCCGAACCTGGTCCCGTCATGAAGCGCCAGCGGTGGGGCCGGCTGCCTCCAGATCACGTTCAGCCAAATAAAAACAGGACGGCGGGACGCCGATAGACGCGTGTTCCTTCCGTCCGCATCCTTCGGGATGCGGTCGCGCGCTGAGCGCAGCGCGCTCGCCTGTCGGCGTCCCACCACGGCACTTGCGGCAGCGAACGAACGCCACCGCTCAGCAACAGCCACGCGCTTCCTGGGACCCGGCGTCATCAGGTGTTACCTGCATCTGACCTGTCCCAGTCCAGCCACTGGTGTGGCGGGCCGGTCGTAGTGCCGGCCGGGCGCCTTGCCGGAGCCGCCCGGGAGCCAAGGTGACGAACCTAAAGCCCGCGGGAACCGCTCTCGCTCCGCCAGCCGGCGTGACCGGCTGGCGTCCTGTAGACGAGCGAGATTCGTCACCATATGTAGCCGTAACAGGGACCGATTTCAAGGGGCGTCGCGAATATTGGGACCCACGTAGGGGACACACAAGCGGAACTGCCGCACGTGGGCACGGCGCTTCGCGCCTTAGCCCACCCTACGCTTGTCGGCGGTCGCCGATCCGGCGCGGAAACCGGATTTACTTGTCGACGTGAGCCAGAAGCGGCGGCAATGTTCGAAAGGCGAAATGAAAGCTATTCGCCAAGGTCGCCACTCTGTAGCCGTGGCGGCCCCACGCCCTTTTCAACGCCTCGCTCGAGAACAGCGACACATGGCCGTTGCGCGGCGCGGCATACCACCAATTGAGCCGTTGCGTCTCGATATCGGCCGGCTGCAGCGTCGTCGAGAAGAGAACGATCCCGGGCTCAGCTGCAAATTCGAGGATCGATGCGATGGCGGCGGCCGGATCGGGCATATGCTCGAAGGTTTCGAAACTCGTCACCAGATCGAACTTGCCCTCGGGCGGCGTTGCATGCTCCGGCACCAGGGGATCGAAGGTCAGGGCGACCGCAAAGCCGGCGTCTCGAAGCACGGCGCAAAATGTGCCATTGCCGCCGCCATAATCGAGGACGCGGGTTTCCGTCTTGACCGCGCCCCACAGCCGCGCCACCGCGTCGGCATTGGCGCGCGGACGGTCGGCAACATACTCGTGATCGACCAGCTTGTAGTCGTCATTGTAAATGTAGGTCCTAAATTGCTCGATGCTCCAATCGTCAAAGGCATCGGTGAAGATAAATTTGCATTCCGCGCAACGGCGGTAATAGACCGGCACGCCCGACATCGGGAACAAAGCCGCCCGCCAATCTTCGCACGATCGATTGAAATCGACGACGCCGAACAGCGCAGCCTCGCCGCCGCAGATTTTGCAAGAGCAAGGCGCCGCCGATACTGGCCGAAGGCAAGCGATCATGGCCGCCGAATAAAAAGAATCAGTTGGCTCACGCTACATCAATTCAACGGCTGATCAACGCTGCAGCCGGGCGCCGCCCGGCCCGCCGATCGAACGAATGCGCTGATAAATTTGGCAATTCCGCTTACCGGATTGTAAAGCCGAAGATATACCGCAGCATACGCAGCCATTGTTTTCCGCGGACGGAGGTTGTTCGTGGCCGAAGCCGATCATGCGCCAGCGCCGGAGGACGCACGCAGCAGTCCGCGGGCGCTGGTGCGCCGGTCCGGCTGGTTTGTCGGCGCCATCGGCCAGCAACTGTGCGAGTGCACGGTTTGGGACGAATCCAAGACCGGCGCGCGGCTTGTGGTCGACGCGCCGGAGACCGTCCCCGACGTCTTCCACATCTACATGACGCTGAATTTCGCCTCACGCCGGCGATGCCGCGTGGTGTGGCGTTCTGGCAACCAGATCGGCGTTGAATTTCTTTAGGGCGCATGCGCCAGACCTCGCCCTGCAGACTGGCTGTCTCGGTCCGTAGGGGCTTGCGCATAACGCCGACTAACTTTCGTTGGCGGCGACGACTGCTTCGGCAAAAGCGTGCGGAGCCTCCTGCGGCAGATTATGTCCAATGCCGCCCTTGATGGTTCGGTGCATGTACTTGCCCGAAAATTTCTTGGCATAGGAACCGGGTTCCGGGTGCGGCGCGCCGTTGGCGTCCCCCTCAAGCGTAATGGTAGGCACCGCGATAACCGGAAATTCGGCGAGCCGCTTCTCCAGATCGTCGTATTTCGGCTCGCCTTCAGCCAAGCCAAGGCGCCAACGGTAATTGTGGATGGAGATGGCAACGTGGTCCGGATTATCGAGAGACGCCGCACTACGATCGAACGTGGCATCGTCGAAGTCCCACTTCGGCGACGCGAGCTGCCAAATAAGCTTGGCAAAGTCGTGCCGGTATTTGTCGTAGCCGGCTTGGCCCCGTTCGGTGGCAAAATAATATTGGTACCACCATTGCAGCTCGGCCTTCGGCGGCAACGGCGCCTTACCGGCTTCCTGGCTGCCGATCAGATAACCGCTCACGGAAACCAGCGCCTTGCAGCGCTCGGGCCAAAGCGCCGCAATGATGCAGGCAGTTCGCGCTCCCCAATCGAAGCCGCCGATGGTCGCCTTTTCGATTTTGAGAGCATCCATCAAGGCGATTGCATCGACGGCGACGACCGATTGCTGGCCATTGCGAGGCGTGTTGTTGGAAAGGAAACGCGTCGAGCCATACCCGCGCAGATGCGGAACGATCACGCGGTAGCCTGCCGACGCCAGCAACGGTGCGACGTCGACAAAGCTGTGAATGTCGTAGGGCCAACCGTGCAGAAGGAGGACCGCGGGAGCATTGGCGTGCCCCGCTTCGGCGTAACCGATGTCGAGCACGCCGGCGTCAATCTGCTTAAGCGGGCCGAACGATGTGTTCGTTCTGGGTTTGGCCGCGCGCAGCTGCGCCGATTTGATTTCCGCTGCTGCGGAACTGATCATGCCGAACTGGGCGGCAGCCAGGGTCATCGCCGCGGTGCCGAAAAAACGGCGGCGATGGTGGTCGATTGTTTCGCAAATGTCGCTCTTATTCATAGTTGCTCTCCCAAGTTCGATGGATTCAAAGCTTTACTCGATCACATCGTCGGCGCGGGCCAGCAGTGCGGGCGGAATTTCGATTCCGAGCATCTTGGCGGTTTTTAGATTGATGATCAGCTCCAACACGGTCGGTTGCACGATCGGCAGATCGGCCGGCTTCTTTCCTTTTAGGATTAATCCGACATAGGTTCCGACCTGCCGATAAATTTCGGTCAAGCTCGGTCCATAACTCATCAGCCCACCGGCCTCGGCGAACGCACGCCCCTCGTAGATAGCAGGAAGGGCGTTGCGCGCCACCAGCGGAATAATTTGCGCTCGCTGGAAGTTGAGGATCGGATCGCCGCTCACCAGCAGGGCGTCCGGCTTGAATTGGGCGATCGCCGTAAAGGCTTCATCGATCTCGCGTTCTGCGCTCGCTTTGAAGAAACGGACCTCGCTGCCGATGGCTCGAGCCGCTTCCTGGACATTGCTTATCTGGGCGTCAGTCTCCGGGCTGTTGGGGTTCACCAGGCACGCAAACTTGGTGGCGGCGGGCACCAGTTCGTGCAGCAGCCCGAACCGCTTCGCATCGATCGCCGTGCTGAGGATGTTCACACCGGTTGCGTTACCACCCGGTCGATTGAAGCTTGCGACCAGACCGAGCTTGACGGGATCGGTACCGCTCACGAAGACAAAAGGTATTGATGTGTTTGTTGCCTTGACCGCGAGACCTGAAGCCGGTCCGCCAACCGCGGCGATGACCGCCACCTTGCGACTGACCAGATCAGAAGCCAAAGCCGGCAGCCGATCATATTGATTGTCCGCCCAACGATATTCAATCGCGACGTTCCGACCTTCCGTAAAACCGGTCTCACCGAGGCCCGCGCGAAATGCCGGCACGAGGTACGCCATCGGCCCGGCCGATCCGCTAGTGAGAAACCCGATCACCGGCATCGCCGGTTGCTGCGCGCGAGTGGCAAGCGGCCAAATCGCTGCCGCACCGCCAAGCACGGAAATGAACTCCCGCCTTGCTATGCCGATTGCCATTTGATCCGTCCCGTATGGGATCATGCCCCGCCGCAATACCGGCACGGTATCATGCTCCAATGGGCAGGTCTGTGACCGCATTTTATGCGGTCCTCTAACGCCGAAAAGTCCACCGCTTTTTCTGCGCTGCGTGAAACGGGTTTTGGCCCGTCGCGTCAGTTCGCGCGGTGCGCCGACACGTCTGGAGTTAAAGGACAAGGGCTGTGAGACCTTCCACAATCGCGTAATCTCCACTCATTAAAGTTTCGGCTCGGCCAAACTAACGGACCAGGGAGATTGCGAATGACCAAGACCGAAGCCAGCGCGATCCGTCCATTCGATGTGAGATTTCCGCAAGCGGAGGTCGCCGACTTGCGCCGACGCGTCAACGCAACACGATGGCCCGAGCGGGAAACGGTCACCGATGCAACGCAAGGCGTCCAGCTCGCGACGATGCAGAAACTCGCGGATTATTGGGGCAAAGACTACGATTGGGCCAAGTGCGAGGCGAAACTGAAGGCCTTGCCGCATTTCATCACCGAGATCGACGGGCTGGACATTCATTTCATTCACGTTCGTTCGAAGCATGAGCACGCGCTGCCCATGATCGTCACGCACGGATGGCCCGGCTCCGTCATCGAGCAGCTCAAGATCATCGACCCACTGACCAACCCCGAAGCACATGGCGGACACGCATCGGATGCGTTCCACTTGGTCATTCCGTCGTTGCCCGGCTACGGATTCTCGGGCAAGCCGTCTACGGCCGGCTGGGGCCCCGAGCGCATCGCGCGGACCTGGACCGAGCTGATGAAGCGCCTTGGCTATGCGAAATATGTGGCGCAAGGCGGCGATTGGGGTGCGCTCATCACCCAACTGATGGGCGCACAAGCGCCACCGGGATTGCTCGGCATCCACACCAACATGCCGGGCGCGGTTCCACCCGACATCGACAAGGCGGCTCTCGCGGGCGCGCCGGCCCCAGCCGGTCTCGCAGCCGACGAACGGCATGCGTACGAGCAGCTGGTGTTCTTCTACACGCACGGCTTGGCCTACGCCCAGGAGATGGGGAACCGCCCACAGACGCTGTACGGGATCGCGGATTCACCGATCGGCCTCGCCGGCTGGATCCTCGACCACGACGCCAGCAGCTATGCGATGATGGCACGCGTCTTCGACGGGAAAACCGAAGGGCTGACGCGCGACGACATCCTCGACAACATCACGTTTTACTGGTTGACGAACACCGCGGTCTCGTCGGCGCGTCTCTATTGGGAAAACAAACTGGGGTTTTTCGCACCCAAGAACGTCCAAATCCCGGTAGCCGTGAGCGTCTACCCAGACGAGATCTACGCAGCGCCGCGCGGTTGGGTAGAGAAGGCTTTTCCCATGCTCATCTACTTCAACAAGCTTCCCAAAGGCGGCCACTTCGCGGCTTGGGAGCAGCCGGCATTCTTTGTCTCCGACGTTCGCGCAGGGTTCAAGTCACTGCGCACATAGACCGACGATGCAACGCGGCGCCGCCAAGCATGGTTACGCTCGCTGACGAGTCGATCGAGTAGGCTCGACGATGTCTGGTTTTGGCCCGTCGCGTTAGTTCGTGCGGCGCATCGACATGTCCGGAGTTGGCGCTCGATTGATGAGACGCTCATCGCTACGGCGATCCTCGACGTTGCGGCGCCGATGGGCGTCGCTCAATTACTGCCAAGGCAGGGCTGGACGAGCTGACGACGTTGGTGTCGATTCAACGAATGGCGCAATGCTCAGCGTTGACCGCTAACGAGTGGAGGAAAACATGGCATTCAAAAACGTTGGTTCCATCGTGTTCCTGGCCCCCGGCGCGACGGCGACATGGAACTACAGCTACGGCATCGACATGGGCCCGCAATTTGCCTGCGCCGACATCAAGTTCATGGGCCGCGGCGGACACAACCCGCCGCCCAGCCCGGTATTCCGTGCCGACAATCAATGCAAACAGCTGCAAAGAAGTGGGAACGCCACCTATTACGTAAACATAACGAACGAAAGTGCGTATGGCGGATACCATAACCTGCAAGGGGGAGGACTTACATGACCAAGCTCACCATCGTGACCGACCGTCGCGGCAAGTTGATCGGTGCCGTTCAAGGTCACGAGCTTTCGCAAAAGGTCGGTGAAGTTCAGGCCGAAGTTTCATTCGAGCGTGGGCACAAGCTTCATAAGGTCGATGTCGATATCGATTTGGCCGAAATCATCGATCCAAAAGAATTGGAAAAAGAACTCGCCAGACTCGTGCCAAAGCCCGCGCGAAGGACAAAGGCGAGGCGCGCACGGCAAAAACACTAGCCCGCTGTTCGCCCGCGCCGATCAGGTGATCGAATAGTTGCGTCGGTCAGTACGGCGCACCGATACGTTCGGAGTCAAAGCACAAGCCGGCATTGAGCGGTCATCGCTGATCCGGCGCTAATGGACCCGGAACGACGCTTTCGGGCCGCGATTGGAATTTGTCCGCATGAGCGATCTTCGCGACTGGCTGCACAAGAACCATCTCGAACAATACGCCGATGCGTTCGAGGCGAACGACATCGACCTCGACATCCTGCCGGATCTCAATGAACATGATCTGGAGCAACTCGGTGTGTCGCTGGGCAACCGGCGGCGGCTTTTGAAGGCCATTGCCGAGCGCGATTCTGCGGCGACGTCTTCCAGGCCCGCCGACTTGCAGCCCGCAAAAGTTGCCGACCTGGAGCCCGACTTGGAGCCCGCGCCGGACGCCGAGCGGCGCCAAGTGACCGTGTTGTTCTGCGACATGGTCGGCTCCACGGCGCTGTCGGGTGAAGTCGATCCCGAAGTGCTGGGAAATTTGATCCGGCGTTATCAGGACGTCACCGCCGGTGCGATCGGACGTTTCGGCGGCTTTGTCGCCAAATTCATGGGCGATGGCGTGCTCGCCTATTTCGGTTTCCCCCGCGCCTTCGAGGACGCGGCGGAGCGGGCGGTACGCGCCGCGATCGCCATCGTGGCGGAAATCGGCGACATCGAGCGCCCTGACGGCGCGCGCCTGCAGGCCCGTGTCGGCATCGCGACCGGGCTCGTCGTGGTCGGCGAAATCGTCGGCACCGGCACGGCCCAGGAGCGGACCATTGTCGGCGAGACCCCCAATCTCGCCGCGCGGCTTCAGGCGCTTGCGGCGCCGGACACGATCCTCATCAGCGAAACCACGCAGAATCTGCTCGGCGGATTGTTCCAGCTCGAACGCGCAGGCGAGCACGAATTGAAAGGGTTTGCCCGCCCCGTCCCGGTGTGGCGCGTGCGCGGCGAGGCAGGGGTCGTGAGCCGCTTCGCCGCGATCCGCACCGGCAGTACGCCGCTGATCGGCCGCGCGCACGAGATGGGGCTGATGTTCGACCG
>Ga0210398_10005591_pt1 | contig 11665 bp, 12 predicted proteins | sample IncBWC4OmetaG_FD_161047 | JGI IMG/M metagenome (GOLD analysis project Ga0210398, IMG submission 161047) | Forest soil microbial communities from Barre Woods Harvard Forest LTER site, Petersham, Massachusetts, United States - Inc-BW-C-4-O | ecosystem: Environmental > Terrestrial > Soil >... | reverse complement strand
CATAGGGCCTCGCGGATGCGCTCGGCGGCCTTGCGCCGCGCCGCTTTGAATTTGGCGACAGCCCGCTCGATCGGTTGGGGTCAGGGGCGGCAGATCGAGGAGCTGGGCGCCCGGCGCGATGATCGCCTCCGCCACACCGGCGATCTTGCGAGCAGGACAATGTCGTCCGGCCGCCGGCTCGCCGCCAGGGAGAAGCAGCGCCTGCTGGAGCGGGCGCTCAGCGCCGAGTCTAAGCGCGCCTTTGGGATACGAGAAGGGTGAGCCGGCCGGCCGCAGCAGTGGCGACAGCCGCAGCGGCTATTCGAGCAAAACCGTGATCGGCGACGATGGCGCGATCGAGATTGCGGTGCCGCGCGACCGCAACGGCAATTGCGGCCCGCAAATCGGCTCCAATGGCGAGACCCGGCTCAACGGTTTCGACGATCGCATCATCAGTCACCACACCCGCGTCCGTGCCGCCGTCAAAACCGGCCAACACCTTGCGCCGTTCAACAGATGCACAACCGAATAGAGCCGCGCTACACTCTGTCTGCATCGGGGTTCCCCCGGATCCGAGATGAACCGTTTGTGCAACTCGATTTTCTCAGATCCAGGATCCCGATGCACCTACCGTTGTGAGAAACCCGGGCTAAAACGATGAGCCCCGAAACATATCTAGAGCGGGTGCGGTCGCTGTTGCCGGTGTTGCGCGAGCGCGCGGCACACGCGGAAAAGCTGCGCCGGCTGCCGGACGAGACCTTTGCCGACCTTCAGGAAGCGGGGCTGCTCCGCGCACTGCAGCCAAAGCGCTATGGCGGCTTTGAGCTCGACCCCGGCGTGTTCTACCAGGCTGTGACCGAGGTCGCCGCCGTGTGCGGCTCGACCGGCTGGGTCTTGGGCGTTCTCGGCGTCCACAATTGGCACGTCGCGATCTTGCAGCCGCAGGCGCAAGAGGATGTCTGGGGCGAGGACGACAGCGTCCAATTGTCGACGTCGCTCGCACCGACCGGAACCGTCGAACGCGCCCCTGCCGGCTATCGCTTGCGCGGCCGCTGGTCGTTCTCGAGCGGCTGCGACCATTGCCGATGGGCCGTGCTCGGCGGCAACGCCCCGGCTGCGAGACCCGGCGAGCCGCCCGACCCGCGCGTTTTCCTGGTGCCGCGCCGCGATTATGCGATCGACGACAATTGGCGGGTGGTCGGGCTGTGTGGCACCGGCAGCAAGAACATCGTCGTCGAGGACGCGTTTGTCCCCGAATACCGCACCCATTCCTACCGAGACGCTTTCGCGCTGAACCATCCGGGCGCGGCCGTCAACAAGGCACCACTCTACCGGCTGCCGTTCGGGCTGGTCTTTACCTACGGTATCGTGTCGCCGGCGATCGGCGCCGCAGCGGGTGCCCTCGAGGCGTTCCGCGAGCAGGCGCTGAGGCGCATCAATGTGCGCGACGGCTCGCGCGCGGTCGAGGACCCGTTCATGCAATATCGCTTGGCCGAAGCGGCGGCCGAGATCGACGCGGCACGCGACCGCATGCTCGCCAACTTCGCCGAGATGATGCGCCTCGCGCGCGCCGGTAAGGAGATCCCGCTCGCCATGCGCGCCCGCTGTCGCTGGGATTCGGGCAAGGCAGTCGACCGCAGCGTCAACGCCGTTGACCGGCTCTTCGAGGCCAGCGGCGGGCACGCGCTCTTTCTCGACAACCCGATCCAGCGCGCCTGGCGCGACGTGCACGCGATGCGCGCGCATGCCGGCAACAACCCCGAGCGCGCCTCCTTCATCTTCGCCCGCTCCGAATTCGGCCTTCCGCCACAGGACATCCGGTTTTAACGCGCGATCGTCGCGGCGATCCGCGGGCTCGCATCCGCTTTTCTGAACAGCGCCAATCGCGCTCGCGCGATTGGCGCTGCTGCGCTAGCATGCCGCAGCATCCGATGTTCGGGAGGAATGCCGATGACCCGCGCTTATGACGTTGTCGACGCCGACGGCCACATCCTCGAGCCGCTCGATCTGTGGGACCACTATATCGACCCGGCGTTCCGCGAGCGCCGGCCGCGCTTTGCCATCGACGAGAACGGCAAGGAGCGCCTCCAGGTCGAAGGCAAAATGCTCGGCAACCCGCGCGGGATCGGCAGCCTCGGCGCGGTCGGCGTCCGCCAGGGGGCGGTCAAGCCCGACACGCTCAAATATGCCGAGGGGAAAAAGGGCGGGTTCGACCCGCACGCCCGCATCGTCGACATGGACGCCGACGGCATCGACGCCGCGTTCCTCTACCCGAGCCTCGGCCTCTTCGCCGGCGCGGTCGCGGACCCCGGGCTCGCGGGTGCCATGTGCCGCGCCTACAACCGCTGGCTCGCGGACTACTGCAAGCCCTACCCCGAGCGCCTCTTCGGGGTCGCGATGCTGCCGATGCAGTCGGTCGAGCTCGCGATCGACGAGATGCGCTTTGCCCGCGAAACGCTCGGGATGCGCGGCGGCTTCCTGCGGCCGAACCCGTATCACGGCAACAAGATGATCAGCGACCCGATGTACGAGTCGTTCTGGACGATGGCCGAGGAGCTCGACTTCTCGATCGGATTTCACGAGGGCTCGACCACCGCAATGCCGACCGTCGGCGTCGACCGCTTCGAGGCGGACCGCGCGGCCCGCCACATGATCAGCCACACGATGGAGATGATGCTGGCCGCGATGAGCGTGATCTGGGGCGGCGTCGTCGACCGCCACCCGCGGCTGCGCGTCGCGTTCCTTGAATCGGGCGGCGGCTGGATGGCACCCTGGCTCGACCGCATGGACCGGCATTTCGACGACCAGGGCTTTAACGAGTCCGCCCCCAAACTGCGGCCGAGCGAGTTGTTCCAACGCAATTGCTGGATATCGTTCGAGCCGGTCGAGGGCAGTCTTGCCATCCTCGCCGACTATATCGGGCCCGACAAGATCATGTGGGCGACCGATTATCCGCATCAGGACGGGTTCTTCCCGGGCGCGCCCGAAATGGTGCGCGAGCGCCTGAGGGGCACCTCGCCGGCGACCCAGCGCGGCGTGCTCGCCGGTGGCGCGCTCGCGTTTTACGGCATGAACTGACAACGCCGGCTCTGGACGCGGGAGTCCGACCGAGCCCGCGGCGCCGCCCCGCCTTTGGCGACCGCTGTTGCGAGGACTGCCGGCGGTGCCGCGGCGGATTGACCGGGAGGAGAGGAAGATGGCGGACAAGATTAGGCTTGGCCTGATTGGGGCCAGCGTCCGGGGCACCTGGTCGGCCCGCTCGCACCTGCCGGCGTTGCGGGCCAGCGCGGAGGCGGAGCTGACCGCGGTGTGCACCACCCGGGCCGACAGCGCCGAGGCGGCGCGCCAGGCCTGGGGCGCCCGGCTCGCCTTTGACGACTATCGGCGGATGGTCGCCTCGCCCGAGATCGACGCGGTCGCGGTGGTCGTGCGCGTGCCGTCGCACTATGCGCCGACCAAGGCCGCGCTCGAGGCCGGCAAGCACGTCTATTGCGAATGGCCGCTCGGCCGGACGACGGCCGAGGCGGTCGAGCTGGCGGCGCTCGCCAAGGCCAAGGGGCTCGCCACCGCGGTCGGCCTGCAGGCGCGGGTCAACCCCGCCATCATGCACATGAAGGCGCTGGTCGAGGCCGGGTTTGTCGGCGAGGTCATGGCCATCCACGTCAGCCTGATGCGCGAGGGCGTGTTGACCCGGCCGTCGCACCGCACCTGGCAGCGCGACATCGAGCTCGGCGCCAACACCCTGACCATCGCCAACGGCCATACGGTCGACGCGATGCGCTTTGTCGCCGGCGATTTCAGCCGGCTCTGCGCGGTAGTGACGACCCAGGCGAAGCAGTGGCTCGACACCGGCGCCAACACCTGGCTGGATGTGACCTCGCCCGACAACGTGCTGGTCAGCGGCCGGCTCGCCAACGGGGCGGTGGCGTCATCGCATATCGCCGCCATCCCGTTCGCGGGCAGCGGCTACCGTATGGAAATCTACGGTCGCGACGGGACCCTGGTCGCTTCCGGCGAGGATTCGCCGCAGCTGAGCGAGGTCGCGCTTCACGGTGCCCAGCATGGCAACCCCTTGGCGCCGATCGCGGTGCCTGGGCATTTCAATGTCGCGGCATCGGGAACGCCGTCGGGCGAAGCGCGCAATGTGGGCCAGATGTACGCCTTGTTTGCCCAGGCGATCCGAAATCGGATGCCCGGCGGCGGCCAGACCAGCCTTCCGACATTCGCCACCGCGGTCGAGCTGCACCGCTTGGTCGACGCCATAAAACAAGCGTCCGACAACGGCCGTGAGGCGGCCTTCGCACCCGACGGTCGCGCCGGATGACGCTCGGCGGTGCTGCCGGCGGCGAGCGCTTCGAGGTAGCCTATCTGGTGCTGAGCGGGACGACGACGGCGGCGCGCTGTCCCGAGTTGCTGCGCGGGCTCGTCGGACTAGGTTTTGAGGGCGTCATAGCGCTGCCGACCCCGAATGCGTCGCGCGTGGTTGCGTTGCGCGAGCTCGCCGACGTCGAGGGGGCGCAGGTCGTCGAATCCTACTTCGATCTCGCGATCCGCCCGCGGCCGCCGCGCGGCGTGGCGCTGTTCGCACCGTGCAGCTTCAACTCGCTGAACAAGCTCGCGCACGGCATCGCCGACAATCTCGCGCTGTCGGTCGTCGCCGAGGCGATCGGACGGGAAACGCCGGTCATCGTCGGCCCGTCGTTGAACGCGCCGCTGCTGAACCATCCGGCGGCGCGCGCGTCGCTCGAGCGGCTGGCCGGCTGGGGTGTCGCGATCGTGCCGCCGGTCGATGACGGCGCCGGGCCGCGCCTCGCCCCCACGGCGGCGCTGCTCGACGCGGTCCGGCCTTATGTTCGGCTTCCGTCGGCGCCCGCCCGGTAAGCCGCAAATGCCGGTGCGCCTGCCACCCTCGGCCCTCGCATGACACCAATTTTGTCGTTCGGATCGAGACTCTTGTCGATTTCGGGTCGAGGCCAGGGTTTCCGGGGGATCTTTCGCGGCGGGGGCTCTGCGCCTATCCTGACCGGGGCTAAACGGGAGGAAGGCCGATGAGACGCTGGCTCGCCGTCGTCGCCGCAATGGCGGCCCTCTGCGCGTTAAGCGGTGCCGTCCGTGCGGCCGGCGTCGAGCTGACCGTGGTGCTGGCCGCCGACGTGTCGCGCAGCGTCGACGACGGCGAGTTCGAATTGCAGCGCAAGGGCTATGCCGCGGCGCTGACCGACCCGCGCGTGCTGAAAGCGGTCCATGCCACCAAAAGCGGGGCGGTCGGCGTGTGCTTTATCGAATGGTCGGGAGAAGACGACCAGCGCATCGTGCTGCCGTGGACCGAGATCCGCGACGAGGAGGACGGCGGCGGCGCCGCGGCGGCGATCCTGAAGGCGCCGCGTTCGTTCACCGGCCGGACCTCGATCAGTGCGGCGATCGAGTATGCGATGGCTTATTTCGGCAAGGCGACCTGGCCGGCAGCACGGCGGATCATCGACATTTCAGGTGACGGCACCAGCAATGCCGGCCCGCCGCTGACCGAGGCGCGCGACCAGGCTATCGCCGCCGGGGTCACGATCAACGGGCTCGCGATCATCAACAACAAACCCAACCTCGGCTATTCCGCCCATACCAACCCGCCCGGCGGGCTGCCGAATTACTACCGCCAAAACGTGGTCGGCGGCCCGAACGCCTTTCTGATCGTCGTCAAGGATTTCAACTCGTTCGCCGATGCCATGGCGAACAAGCTCACCAAGGAGATCAACGTCGCGGCGGCGAGTCCGGGCGACCCGCGCGCCGCCGGCGGTGCACGACGCGCCGAGCTTCCCTGAGCCCCTCCTCGCAACCTGCCACGGGGCATGGGATGCCGCCTGGCCGTGCGCGGAAAAACCGGCTTCGCGTCGCTTGCCCGTCCTTCGAGCCGCCGCGCTCCTTCAGAGCCTATGAAGAAGTCGCTGGCGTCACGGGCGGGCGTGGTTCGAGACGCGCCCCCAGTTCTAGCCCGGGGCACGCTCTTCAGGTGCTCCTCTCCATGACGGACGTCTTTGAGAGAATTGGAAATGTTCCTCATCCTGAGGAGCCCGCCTGGTGTCGTGATCGAGAAACTCGACCGATTTGGTTACCGCAACTTCTCTCGCTCAATACCGGCGCAGGCCGGTACCCATGCCCAAAATGGATCCTGACCTTCGTCGGGTATGCAGAACTTCTCGATCACTACACCAACGCGGTTGCCGATCGAGCTGCACCGCGCTCATCTAGGGGGAGGGCCTCTGTCAGCACTCCGATTTTTACTCATGCGGCGCGCCGCCAAATCCCAGCTTCTGGCACTGCTGCCGGGCGCCGCCCGATGAAAGGCTTCCATGGATTTCCGGGGGCAATCGTAATTTCTTCTGCTATCGCGCTCGTCGGCACTGTTCCGGCCTGGTCGGCGCCGCCGCCAGCGGCCGATGCCGACTGGCCCTGCCAGCAGCGGCTGGTGCCAAGGCTCGCGGCGGCAACGTACTGGAGCGGGCCGTCCCCGGGCGATGCGGGAGATTGGCATGCCGACCCTGAGGTCGCCGAGCTCGTCCGAAGCATCGCACCCCGGCGGGTCTCGACCGAGGACGGGTTGACTGCGATCGCCACGTTTGTCCGGGGCCTGCCGCCGGCCGACCGCCAGCGCCGGATTGCGCTGGCCTTTCGCGGGCTGCTCGACGAAAGCGACCACGAGCGTGCCGGTTTGATCGAGGAGCTGAAGGAGATCGGCCGGCGCCAGCGCGAGTTGTCGGAGCTTGTCGCCCGGCTCACCGCCCAAGTCAACGCCATCCCACCCGACGTCGGCGCGGAAGCGGCGGCGAAGCGCACCGAGCTCGATGAGCGGCGGGACTTTACCGCGCGGAATTTCGAAGAGTTCCAGCGCACGATCCGCTACGCCTGCGAGACCCCGGTGGCACTCGACGCGCGCCTTGGCGCCTGGGCCCGCGCATTGCAGCAAGCCGCCCCGCATTAAGGCGAGCTACCGATGCTGCTGCTTCCAGCCCTTGATCGTCGCGAGCCCGCGGGCGTTGGTCAGCACTGCACCGCCGAAATCCGCTTCGGTCGCGTTCGCGCCAGTCAGATTCGCGCCGGTAAGATCAGCGCCCGACAGATCGGCTCCGGACAGATTGGCGCCCCGCAAATCTGCGCCGGTCAAATTGGTGAAACGCAGCAGCGCGAGACTGAGATCGGCCTGTGAAAAATCGGCGCCGGCCAGATCGGCGCCGGAAAGATCGCTGCGCATCAGCCCCATCGACTGGTTTTTCAGATCGGCGCCCATTCTGGCGCCATGAAAATTGGCGCCGCTTAAATCGAACCGGGCGAGGCGGGCCATAATGTGCGCGTGCGAGAAGTTGGCGCGTCGGAAGGTCGGGGCCTCGGCCGGCGAGTAGTCCAACCCGGACGAGACCACAAGGCCGAGGAGGCTCGACCGCGACAGGTTCGCGTCCGTGAAATTCGCCCGCATGATCCAGGCAAGATCGAGCTTCGCGCCCGACAAGTCGGCTTCAGCAAAATTCGCCCCAACCAGCTTTGCTCCGAACAGGTTCGCCCGCGAGAGATTTGCTCCTCTAAAGTCGAAGTTTCTGAGGTCGAGATTTTCGAGCGATCTCCCCGACAGGTCAGCCGGCCGGCCGGGCGCCGCCGCGGCTACGATTTTCTGAACCTGCGCGACCGTCAGGTCGGCGCCGTAGGCCGGCGGCACGGTTGCCATCACCAGCAGCCACAAGAGGCCGGGCGTTTTGGTCATCGGTATCCGGGGAGCGGCCGCGCCGTCGCCAGGGGCAGTTTTGCCGCTTCCCAGCCGTCGGTGCCGTCGCGGTACCAATAGACGCGCGTGTAGCCCCAGTTTGCCGCGCGCCTGGCGGCGTTCCAGCTCATCCAGCAATTGGCAAGGCAATAAAAGACCACCGGCATGTCGGGCCGGTGCTTGGTCAGCCGGTCGAGGTTGGCGCGGAAAAAGGCCTCGATCTTCGGGTCGAGCGCGCCACGCCCGACATCGGGCAGCCACACGCTGCCGGGGATGTCGCGCCGCGGCACCGGCAGCCACACCGCCGCCGCCGGCAAATTCGCCGGCCGGCGCGGTGCCGCGAGCACGTCGACCCACACCGCACCGCCCTTGTCCCAGACCTGCCGCGCCGCCGCGGTGTCGAGTGCCGTGCCGCCGGCGACGGTCGCCGGCGTCGGCGCCCGATAATTGTCTGTCCGGTATCCCTGCAGTTCCGGGGGTGCGGCGCGCGCGGCAACTGCCCCCACAAGCAATGCCGCCAGTAAGAGGCCGCCGAGCACGCGGCGGATGGCCCCCGGTCTCACGGGTTGGTCAACCTGCCCTGCTCGTCGAGCAGCGGCACACCGTAGCCGCGCAGGATCGTGGTGATTTCCGGCTGCTCCTTCAGGATCAAGGCATTGACGCGGCGCCGCCACTCGGGCTCGTTCGCGCGCACGCCCATCGCGATGTGGTATTTCATGCGGGGCGATCCCGGCTCGTCCGCCAGCGGGACCAGGGTCAGCGGCAGCTTGTCGTGCTTGCGGTAATAGCCGGCGACCGGGCCCCACAGAAAACCCACGTCGATCGTCCCGTCGACGACGTCCTCGACCATTTGATGGGTGGGCGACTCGACGCGGGTGTCGACGGTCAGCTGGTAGGGCTTGGTGCGCGCCATCAGATCGTGCCGCACCAGAAGGTCGGAGGGCGGGGTGGCGCTGACCACGCCAAGGCGCAAGGCCGCGAGCCGCGGATCCTGCATATCCTTAAAGTCGAATCCTTTGTCCGACCGGTACACCATCACGTAGGTCGTGAAGTAATACGGGTTTGTCGTCTGCATGATGTCGTCGCCGGCCACCGTCCCCACCACGAGGTCGCAGCGGTGGGCCTGCAACGTATTGCGGACAAACCCGATGATCTGCGGAAACCAAGTGTATTCGACCTTGAGGTCGAGGGCGGCGCCCATCAAGTCCGCGATCTTGTTCTCGAAGCCCTCTTTCTTTTCGTTGGAGAACGGCAGGTTGCCGGGGTCGGCGCAGACCCTGAGCGCGGTGCGGTCGACAATGTCGGCGGTCTGCGCCGCCGCCGGCCGGCCGGCGGCGAGGAGGGCGGCGGCAGCCAGCGCCGCCAGTCCGCGCCAACGCCCGCCCATCTAGTCGCCGACCCGCGGCGGCCGGCCGCGCCCGACGGCGCCGTCGGCGCGCGCCTTCAGATAGGCCCAGATGTCATCGAGATAGTCCATGACGTCCTCGACCGTGCCGAACGGCGGCATCACGTTTTCGCTCGCGGTGTTGACCTCGGTTTTGCCGTTGACGACGATTTCGTTGAACTGGTCCTGCGTCATGTGCTTGACCGAGTCGACGAGGTCGGGGGCATACGAGCTGCCGGCGCCGTCCGGCCCGTGGCAGCGCATGCACGATTCGGTGTAGCGGCGCCAGCCATTGTAGGTCTTCTTGTCGACCTTGCCGTTCTCGATCGTATAGGGCTTTGGCGCCGGCCCCCCGGTTTGCGCCGCAAGACCGAGGTTTGCGGCGAAGATCCCGGCGGCGGCGACGAGCGGCAAGAACCGTCTCACGGCCAACAACAGTCTCAAGATTCTGTATCCAAGCTGCATGGCCAACGGGAGATGACCGATGGGGCTGCGGAGAAATAAGGCCGGCCCTTCGAGACAGCGCCGGCCTTCGCCGAGTTACGGGGGAACGAGCGCGTCAGTCGGGCAGCGCGAACACTGTCAGCACGCCGCCGAGCTGGGTGTAGTTCGCCAGCGCCTTGTAGGCCCCGACCGCACCCAGGCCCTCGGTGTCCTTGGTCAGCCCCGCCGCCATGCCGATGCCGGCCCAGCCGCCCACACCCGACAGCACGGCGATGTATTGCTTGCCGCCGTGGGTGTAGGTGTTGACGTTGCCGATGATCCCGGACGGGGTCTTGAACCGGTACAGCTCCTTGCCGGTCTGCATGTCGACCGCCTTCAGGTAGCCTTCGAGCGTGCCGTAAAAGACCACGTTGCCGGCGGTGGCGAGCGCGCCCGACCACACCGAGAACGCCTCCGGTTCGGACCACACGATCTTGCCGGTGCCGGCGTCCCAGGCGATAAAGTTGCCGAGGTTGTTGTCGCCCTGCGGCGGGTACATCGACAAGGTCGCGCCGACATAGGGCTGCCCGGCGGTGTACGACACCTTGAACGGCTCGTAATCCATGCAGACGTGGTTGGTCGGGACATAGAATATCCCGGTCTTTGGCGAGAACGCCGCCGGCTGCTGGTCTTTCGAGCCGAGCGCCGCCGGGCAGACATTCTTGTAGTTGACGTCCTCACCCTTGGAGCCCGGGGCATACTGCGCGACGACCTGCGGGCGGCCGGTTTGCATGTTGACCCTGGTCGCCCAGTTGACCTTGGGATCGTATTTCTGGGCGACGAGCAATGCGCCGGTTTCGCGGTTCAAGGTGTAGCCAAAGCCGTTGCGGTCGAAATGCACGAGCGCCTTCACCGGCTGCCCGTTCACGTTGATGTCGGCGAGGATCATCTCGTTGACGCCGTCGTAATCCCACTGGTCGTGCGGCGTCATCTGGTAGACCCACTTGGCGACCCCGGTGTCCGGGTTGCGGGCGAAAATGGTCATCGACCATTTGTTGTCGCCGGGCCGCTGCACCGGGTTCCAGGTGCTGGGGTTGCCCGAGCCGTAATAGACGAGGTTCAACTCCGGATCGTAGGACATCCAGCCCCAGGTATCGCCGCCGCCGATCTTCCACTGATCGCCCTGCCAGGTTTTCAGCGACGAATTATTGCCCACCGGCTTGCCGAGCGAGGTCGTGCTCGCATCAAACAGGATCTGGTCGTCCGGCCCCGCCGAGTAGGCCCGCCAGGCCTTTGTGCCGTCCTTGACGTTATAGGCGGTGACGTGACCGAGGACGCCAAACTCGCCGCCGCTGTCGCCGATCAGCACCTTGTCCTTAACGACCAGCGGGGCGCTGGTGCCGGTCTCACCCTTTTGCGGATCGCCGTCCTTGACGCTCCACACGACCTGGCCGGTCTTGGCGTCGAGCGCCACCAAGGTGGTGTCGGCCTGGTGCAGGAAGATCTTGCCGTCGCCGTAGGCGACACCGCGGTTGACCGTGTCGCAGCACATGACCGGGATCACCGTCGGATCCTGCTTCGGCTCGTACTTCCACAGGATGCGGCCGTTGTGGTTCAGGTCGAGCGCAAAGACGTTATTCGGGAATGGCGTGCTCAAGTACATCACGTCGCCGATCACCAACGGGCCGCCTTCGTGGCCGCGCAGCACGCCGGTCGAGAACGTCCACACCGGCCGCAAATTCTTGACGTTGTCCTTGTTGATCTGGTCGAGGGCGCTGTAGCGGCTGTTGGCGTAATCGCCCGCCGGCATCACCCACTGGTTCGGGTCCTTGGAAAGCTGGGTCAGCTGATCGTCGGCGCTTGCGGCGCCCGAGCCGAACACAAACGCCAATGCCGGTATCAACAAACGATATGCCTTCGCCATTTCCATCCCTCCCTAACTCCTTGGCTCGATCGGCTCGCGCGCAAGACGCGGCCGAAATCGCAACCCCGGTGATTGAGCCGGGCCGAGCGTTGGTAAACCGATGCTATGTCACTTCCGGTTGCCCGACAAGCAGGTGCTTGGGTCCGCCGAGCGCGGCGCCGGAGCGCTGATGAGGGCCGCGTCAGGCCGGCCGTTGGCGCGCAACATT
>Ga0210398_10005590_pt1 | contig 11665 bp, 6 predicted proteins | sample IncBWC4OmetaG_FD_161047 | JGI IMG/M metagenome (GOLD analysis project Ga0210398, IMG submission 161047) | Forest soil microbial communities from Barre Woods Harvard Forest LTER site, Petersham, Massachusetts, United States - Inc-BW-C-4-O | ecosystem: Environmental > Terrestrial > Soil >... | reverse complement strand
GTGCGAGCTCGCGCCGATGTCGAAAAGCGCGCCCAGGCCGTTTGCTGGCCATAATCGCGGCGCCGCGCTGCTTGTCGTGGTCATGCCCGCTCAGGTGCCCAAATCATCCAGCGCAAGCCGGAGGCAATCATGTCACGGCCGCTCGATGACCTTCCAATTCTGGTAATAGACGAACTTGAAACTCTGGGTCAGCAAGCGGACGGCGGACACGACGGCGCGCATGACGGCGGGAAACGGGGTCGGCCGGATCATGTCGACGAACAGGCAGTAGCGCGTCTGATCGGTCTCGTTGAAGGATTGATGCAACAGCGTGTCGTCGAAGATGAAGAGCTTGTTCTCGCGCCAATAATTGGTCTTGTCGCCGACCACGATATAGGCGGAGTCGTCGGTCATGTCGTTGAGGTTATACAAAATCCGCAGCGACGCCCGCAGATAGCCGAAATGTTTCGAAGTCGAGACTTTCTTGTTGAAGACCGAAATGCCGATGGTCTCGATATATTTCCACGGCTGGCGCAACGCCGGCGCATCCAGGAACGTGTTCTGGTCGACGCCGTACCAGCGGAAGAACGCCATGGTCCGAGGATGTTGCTTCGATGCCTCTTCCATTTGCGCGACCAGATTCGACTCGTTGGCCGCTTTGATCAGACGCGTTACCTCGTCGCGATAGGCGCGCGGCAGATCGTCGAGCCGGTAGACTCCCTTGTTGACGTAGGGCAACGACAAGAGATCGAGCAGGCTATTGAAGGGCGACACGACCCAAGTGAAAAAGCCGTTGCCGATAAAATAGCGCCGCAGCGTCGTCGGACTCAGTCCGCTATTGCGGCTGACGTCATAGGCGCCACAGATCACGTAAAGCAACGCGGTCTTTGGCAAGAAATATATGAACAGGCCGAAGCCGCAGACCGGCATGAGAAACCGCCGCAGGGCGTATTTGCCGATGCGGACGAGACGTTCTTTGTCGGTCAACGCAGCAGAAAAAGTCGTGCTCACAGATGGCTTCCCTTGCGTCGTGGCCTCGACGCTCACGACTGCTTCATACCAAAGCTCACGCTCAATCGGGGCGCCACGCCGGTCCTGATCGAAAATTGTTCCCCGGCATTGCGCTGCCCCAGGCCGACGATAGCCCGCGGCAGCAATATTGGAAAGGCAGGATTTACCCGAGCCAGATGTCCGCAACGCCTTGTTCCGAAAGGATTTAAGCCGAACGTCGAGGCCGGCCGGCTAGCGCGCTGTCAATTTTGCCGCCGAGCCATCGTCCACGCGCACGACGGCGGTGGCCGTTGCGCCTGCCGAATCGATCACCGTGACACGCGAAAATCCGGGGCCGTCAGGCCGAAAGAACAGCGCGCCGTGGTCCTGTTCGGCAATCGGAACGCCATTGACCAGGACGGTGAGCGGCGCCACCGCGCCGGTGATTTTCAGCGGCACGGCATTTGTTTTGCCGTCCGTCGCCGCCAGATCGAGCCGGGCGCCATCGGGCGGAAATAATATGCGCAGCGCGGCCTGCGAACCGCCGAGACGGCCCGGCTGGAAGCGCTTGAGCGGCGGCGGCAGTTTGGCGGTTGACGTCACCAGCACGCCCTTTGGCGCACGCGGCAACGCCGTCGGCGGCGCGCCGAGACGCGCGAAGGCGTCGAACAGGATCGGCGCCGCCGCGATGCGTCCGACCAGTCCCGGCACCGGCGCGCCGTCAGGCCGGCCGACCCACACCCCGATGGTGTGCCTGCCGTCAAAGCCGATCGACCAGGCGTCGCGGTAGCCGTAGCTGGTGCCGGTCTTGAATGCGATGCGGCCCGGCGTGCCGTTCTCCGGCGGCGGCGAGCCGATCAGCACATTGCCGACATACCAGGCGGCAACCGGCTCCATCAGCCGCTGCGCCTGCGGCGGCGGCGCGCCGAAATGCACGTTGAGCGGTATCGTCGTGCCTTGGCGCGCAAGGCCGGCATAGAGCATCACCAGATCAGACAGTTTTATGCCGACACCGCCGAGGCCGATGGCCAAGCCGGGCGCTTCGCCGGGCGGCAGCACCAGCGAGGCGCCAGCCTGGCCGATTTGCGCCGTGAGTCGGGTGGCGCCGACTTCGTCGAGCACGGCGATCGCCGGAACGTTGAGCGAGAGCTGCAACGCCTTTCGGACTGTCACCGTCCCTTGGAAAGAGGAATCAAAATCCTTCGGCGCGTAGCTGCCATAGGCCACCGGCCGGTCCTCGATCAGTGTCTCCGGATTGATCACGCCGTCTTCGAAACCAAAACCGTAGATGAAAGGCTTTAAGGTCGAGCCGGGCGAGCGCAGTGCCTGCGTCATGTCGACCTGGCCGGCGCGGCGCAGGTCGAAATAATCGGGCGAGCCGACGCTGGCCAAGATTTCTCCGCTTGCGTTGTCGACGGCGAGAATCGCCAGCGAAACATCGGGGCCGAGAGTGGCGGCAAGCGCGCGGATCCGCTCGTGCGCCAGACTCTCCAAATTCCTCTGCACGACGGCGTCGATGGTCAGCCGATGCACTTTCGATTGCGTCGGTTCGGCGACGACCTTGTCGGCGACATGCGGCGCCAGCAGCGGCATCGGGCGCCGCCCGCTCGGCACCGGCTCGGTCTTGGCGAGCGCGATCTCGTCGGCCGGCACCGCACCGGTCGCGGCGAAGCGGTCGAGCACGCGGTCACGTGCGGCCCGCGCGCTGTCGGCAAAACGATCCGGCCGGCGTAGCTCCGGCGATTGCGGCAACGCCACCAAGAGTGCGGCTTCGCCAAGCGACAGCCGCCGCGGCTCCTTGCCGAAATAAGCAAGCGAGGCCGCGCGGATGCCCTCGATGTTGCCGCCATAGGGCGCGAGATCGAGGTAAAGCGCGAGGATCTCGTCCTTGCTTAGCGCGCGCTCGATCTCGATGGCGCGCACCATTTGGCGCAGTTTTGTCACCATGCTGCGGCGCACCTCGGGCGGCTCCAAAAGCCGCGCCACCTGCATAGTGAGGGTGGAGGCGCCGGAACGAAGATGTCCGCTGGTTAAGAACTGCAACGTCGCACGCAGCACCGCTTGCGGATCGACGCCGTGATGAATACGGAAACGTTTATCTTCATAGGCGAACAGCACGTCGAAGAAGCGCGGATCGACGTCGCTAACGGTCGCCGGCAACCGCCAGCGGCCCTCGCTCGTCGCGTAAGCGCGCAGCAGCCGCCCTTCCCGATCGACCACGGTGGTCGAGAAATCGAGGTTCTTGCCGAGCGGCGGCGGCCCAAGCGAAGCGACCCACCATGCCGCGCCGGCGTAAAGCGATGCGCACGCAAGAACGCTCGCGAGAACAAGGCGCGACCTACGCGTCATTGCGAGGAGCGAAGCGACGAAGCAATCCAGACGGCCGCGCCGCTGGATTGCTTCGCCTCGCTCGCAATGACGAGAGGGCATCATTTCGCCGCCGTAACCTCGATGTTGCCGCTGCCGGTGCGGCCGTAGCGGTCCGGCCGGTACATATCCTCGACGCGCGCCTGCGGCCGCACATAGGTGCCGGGCGAAACCGCGCGCACCACATAGGCCACGGTGAACACCGCCGGATCGCCGCGCTTTCTTTCGAAGGCCGCGGTGAAGCGGTCGTCGCGGAATTCGGTGTTCGCGGGCTCCACAGCGTCGGTGATCCACGCCAGCGTGCCGGTATCGCCCGAGGAGACCAGATGCGGATTATCGATCTCGAAACCCGCCGGCAGATAATCAGCGACGATGACCCTACCGAATTGCGGCTGCGCTTCGGTGATCTTGAGCACCACGACGAGGCGCGTGTTCTGCTTGACCTGTGCCGCATCGACCGGATCGCCGTCGGGCGTATAGGTCAGGCGCTCGATGCGAAAGCCGTTCTCCGCTGCCGGTTCCGGCGTCAGCGGCGCGCCGGTGACCGTGACCACGGCCTTGACCTCGGTATCGCCGGTATTGGTAATTTTCACCGGCTCCTTGAGGTCATTGGCGCGGATGGTGCGGTAAAGCGCGCGCTGCACCGCCTCGCCGTTGATGTCGAGCGTCACATTGCCCGAATCTTTGGCCATCGCGCTCGCTGCCAGCAACAGCCAAGCGTCTTCTTGCGTGGAGGTCGGATGCAGCATCGCGCGCGACGCTTCAACCCGCTGCACCGCGGCCTGCACGGTGGCAGGCGCCGCGCCGCTTTCAGATGCCAGCGTCACCAGCGCCGCGGCATCGCGCAGGTTCGAACCGTAGTCCTGGCGATTGAGCCAGTTCTCCGACTGCGGATTGATCATGGCGAGCGCCGCCGCGTAGACCCGCTCGGCTCGCGTGCGATCGCCGATCAGCGCCAGTGCCGCCGCCACCTGGGCTTTGGCGATCGGCGTCGTCAGCGCATCGAGTTTTGAATCGGCGAGGTAACGCAGATCGCCGATCGGCACCACGCCATTGCGCGCCAGCACATAGAGCGCATAGGCGAGATCGGTGCCGCCGTTCTTGCTCGGGTCGGCGGTATTGGCGGCAAAATTACGCAAGTGGTCGAGCGCGAGCTTGAACGCGATGTCGGGCACCGCGAATTTTTTCTCGCGGGCGCGGGTCAAAAAGTCGGTGACATAGGAATCGAGCCAGATGTCGCTGCCACCGACGCTCCACAGGCCGAACGAGCCGGTAGAATCCTGCCGCGTCAGCAGCGCCTCGATAGCGCCGCGCACCCGCTCGTCGGCGCCGGTCTGCAGCGCCAGGTGCGTCTCGCTGGCGAGCTGGGCGACATAGAGCAGCGGCAAAGCGCGGCTGGTGATCTGTTCCGAGCAGCGATACGGATAGCGGTCGAGCGCGGCAAGGAGGCTTGCCGCATCGAGCGCCGCCGAAGAGCCGACCGAGATCGAGACGCCGCCGGTGCCGGGAACGAGATCGGCGAACATGTCGCTCGACAGCGTCACGCTGTCGCCCTTGGCGATCGGCTTCACCGTGCGCCGCGCCAAAATTTGCGCCGGCGGCCGCACCGCGAGCGTGTAGTCTCGCTCCAGCGCAAAGCCGCCGGGCCCGCTCACGTTGATCTTCACGGCGCCATTGCCGGCGGCGCTGGCGGTGACCGGGATGGTGACCGCGCCGCGCGCCTTGGCGCGCAACGTCAGTTTTTGCGTGGCGCCCACGCCGGCCACGACGGCGTCGCTGGTCGACAGCGTGATCGCATAATCGCCGGGCTGGCCTTCGACATTGTCGAGATCGAGATGCACCGTCGAGCGGTCGCCGGGCAACAGGAAGCGCGGCAAGGTCGCGGTGAGCACCACCGGATCGCGCACGATCACATCGGTCGACGCGCGGCCGACCTTGTCCTTGGTCCAGGCCACCGCCATGACGCGGACGGTGCCGGCGAAGTCGGGAATATCGAAGGCGACATCGGCGCTGCCGTCGGCACCGACGGTGACGATGCCGGAGAAGAACGACAGCGGCGGCCCGGTCGGCGGATTGCCTTGCAGTGCGGCGCCGGCGTCGCCGCCGGTGCGGATCTGGCCGCTTGTGCCCTGCATGCCGTCGATCAGGTCGCCGTAGAGATCGCGGATTTCCGCCGCCAGCGCCCGCTGGCCGAGATAGTAATCGTTCGGCGACGGCGGCTTGTAGTTGGTGAGATTGAGGATGCCGACATCGACGGCGGCAACCGCGATCCGCGCCTCGTCGCCGGGTTTGAGCCCGTCGATCTTGACCGGGATGTGCAGCGTGGTGTTGGGCCGCAACAGCGCAGGCGGTTTGAGGTCGACGGTGAGCGTCTTTGCCGCGCGGTCGATGGAGAACCACTGCACGCCGATGGCGCGGCCGGGCATGCGTTGCGCCGGCGCATCGAGCGGCCGGCGCAAGGTGGCGACGATATAGGCGCCAGAGCCCCAATCGGTGCCGACCGGCACTTTCACTTGGGTGACGCCGGCCTGCTTCACCTCGGCGCTTTGGCTGGCAAGGAGCTTGTCACCGATGACGTTGAGCGTGAGACGCCCGGCGCTGCGCGCGGTGACGGCGACGGTCATGGTATCACCGGGCCGGTACTCGCTTTTGTCGAGCGCGGTTTCCAGCATGTCCGGCGTGTCGGCGCTGGCGTCGACATACCAGCCGGCATCGAACGTCACCGACGTGGTCGGGCCGTTCGGCTCAGGCGAGGTGACGTTGAGCTGATAGCGGCCGAAATTCACCGGCAGCGCGATATGCCCGGGCTTGTCGGCCGCGGTGTCGAGCGCGCCATCTGAGAGGCGCGAAGTGGTCTTAACCGGCTCGAAATGCCACGAGCCGTCGCGCTTATAGAATTGATAATGGGTTTCGAGGCGCAACAGCTCGTAGTGCAGGCCTTTTGTGGCGACTGCGGTGCCGTTCGGCGCAACGACCACGACGTCGAACGCGGCACTGGCGCCATCGGCCAGCGAGCGGCCCAAGAACAGCGGCTTGACGCCGATCATGTTGCCGCTCGCGGTGATCGGCAGCGTGATCTTGTGCTCCACTGCGCGGCCGCCCGGCTCAGCCATGCGCACGGCGATGCGGGCTTCGAGCGGATGCGTGCTCGACGGCAGCTTGTCGATATCGACCTTGAAGGTCGCTTTGCCGGCGTCGTCGGTCGACGGCAGGCTGTCCAGCGGCTGCTGCACGGCGGCGACGTCTTCGCCGTCGAGGCCGAACTGATAGCCGGCAAAGCCGGAGCGCTCGGCGGCTACGGCGATGTTCAAATCGCCTTCGAGATCCAACGCCGAGGCCGGCGCGCCGTAGAGGAAACGGCCGGCAAGGTTGATGGTGGCCGGATTGGTTTTGGAGATGGTCCCGCTCGGCGACGACAGATCGAACTCGATGCGCTCGGGCACGTAGTCCTCGACCAGGAACGTGGTCTCGCCGACCGCCGCCCGCTTCGGATCGGTGAAGACGTGCACGTGCCAGGTGCCGGTTGGCGCCGAGGCCGCGATCGGCAAGGTCAGCCCATGGCCGCCCAAGCCCTGATCCGGCACCAAGGTGCGCCGATATTCGACACCGTCGGGCCGCTCGACCACGAAGGTGAGCGGCACGCCGGCCGATGCCGCGCCCTGCGTGTCGCGCAACAATGCGGTGAGATAGGCCGTCTCGCCCGAGCGATAGACGCCGCGCTCGGCGTAGACGAAAGCATCGAGGCCGTTCGGCGCCGGCCGGCCGGAGACGCCGCGGTCGGTGAGATCGAAGGCGGGCCCGGTGAGGTTGAGGAAGGCAAAATCGCCCTGGCCGTCATTGGCGGCGATCAGCGTCGGTGTGGCACCGCCCTCCCCGCTGGCCAGACCAGATTCGAATTGCACATGGCCGTCGGCATCGGTGCGGCGCGTGGCCAAAACCTCGTTGCTGCGCGAGATCAGCCGCACTTCGACGCCGGACTTGGCATCGGTCGTCGCCAGCGAATTGACGAAGGCATGGATGCCGTCGTTGCCGGAGAACGCCGCGAGCCCGAGGTCGGAGACGATGAACCATTGCGTCGCCAGCGCGTCGTAATTGCTATCGATATTCTTGAGCTCCTGCGGCTGCGCCACCATGACATAGACGCCGGGTTTGAGATCGCCGACCGCCTGGTCGACCGGAAACGCCGTGGTGACATCCTGGTTGATCGGCGCGGAATCGACGGCGAGATCGCCTTTCCAGACCTGGACGCCGCGGCCTTCCTTGAGCTGTTCGATATCGGAGCGGTCGAGGCTTTTTTGGAAATTGCCGCGGTCATAGCTGGTCACGCCGGCAATGGCATCGACGAGATTGCGGTCGCTGATGCGGTATATCTCGACGGCGACCGATTTGGTGTTGACGCTGATCACCGGAATGCCGCGCTGCCCAGTGCGCGGCAGCACATAGGCGGTGGACGAGAACCGCACCGCCGGCTTGCGGTCGCGCACATAGATGACGAAGTCCGACGATTTCGACAGCGACTCGTGCACCACCGACGGCAGGCCGGCGCGCAAGGTCACGGTGTAGCTATCGCCGTGCTTCAAACCTTCGACGCAGAGCTGTTTTTCGGCCGTCGAAATGGCCGGCTTGTCGGTGCCGGCGAGCACGACGAACGGCGAGAAATCGGTCCGCGCCGGCAAATCTTCCGAAAACTGGAAGCACGCGCGCGGCGAGGCGGTATCGGCATCGACGCTATAGTCGAGCACGCGGAAGCCGTATTGGTCGCGCAGCCGCTCGTATTGGCCGCGCACATTGGCGGCCTCGCGGATGTCGAGCGAAAACCGCAGCGCATCGAGCGCCGGCCGCCACAACTGGCGCTGGCCCATGACGTCGCCGAGAAAGGCGAGGCTGTCAGCCTCCTCGTTGCGGTTGGTGGTTCGCTGATAGGCGATATAGGCCGCGGTCGAGGCGCGCTCGAGCAAGGTCGCGCGCTCCTGGTCGTTGACCGGGCGGATCTGCATGACGGTGCGCGCCATGCGCAGCCAGGTGGTGGCATCGTTGGGCTGCGCGGCGACGATCTGGCCGAGCAGCGTCATGCCGGTGCGGAAATCGTTCTTGGCGAATGCGGCGTCGGCGTCCTTGCGGGTTTGCGCCACCGGTTTGGTGGCGGCTCCGGCGTCGGACTTGATCTGGCCCTCGAGCTGAACCGCGCTGTCGGCGAGATCGCTGTCGACGAAAGGCTTGTCCGCGGCTTTGGCTGAATACGGCGCAACGGCAAAAAGCGCGGCCGCGATAGCTACCGCGAAACCGGCGCGAGTAAGCGCAAACATCGCTGAAGTCCTCCCAAGGGCCGCAATTTCGACCCAGTGCGTCAAGTTGAGGCGACGATCTTGTCGGGTTCGTGACCGAACGAGTCTCTGCAAGCTAAACAATTGGCAACCTTCCGATCGCCGCGGCAGACGGCGGCACGCGCGGGCCAAGGCCGCGAAGCGCTTGCGGCCGGGACGCCGGTCTTAGTTGCTCGAGGCGGGCCGCGCGTTCATTGACAAGTCGTTGGCCGATTTCTTGGCCGCCGGCGGTAAGCCCATACGCACGATTAACCGCGCGCCGCGGCGCAAGAATCTATATATGTTGGCGGTCGCGTGGCCCCGTAGCTCAGGGGATAGAGCAACAGCCTTCTAAGCTGAAGGTCGCAGGTTCGAATCCTGCCGGGGTCGCCATTGCCCTTTGCCGCGCCAAGGCGAACATTGGCCTTGGCGCTTTCCCTGCCCTTCTTGCCAGCAATCGGAAGCAGCATTTCGCGCTGGCCTTCGATCCGCCTCCTGCCTTCGTGGCGTCGGATCGAACAGCCTTTTTGCGGTGCGCCAGAGCGTTCCGCTTTCACGCTTACGGGTCACCAGTATTCGCAGTGCCGGCGTCATCATTTCAGCAGACGTTCCCGAAATGTAAAATTCGAGCCTGAGAATTTCGAGGATCAATACGATGATACGCTCAAGGACCTGATCAAGAAGAAGCGGAAAGGTGAAAAGATCGATCGGCCGACGTAGGCGAGGCAGTTTCTGACCTTAACGCGGCCGCGCGCTTTCGGCGCGCTGGGAATCCCGCTCATTTGGGAATCTCTTGTTCGAAACGCAGGCGGTTGCCGAAGGGGTCGATCGTATACATTACCTTTGCGCCATAGGGCGCGACGTCGAGGCTGGGGCGGTTGTATTTATAATCCTTGCCGAGAAGCTCGGCGTGGAACTTCTCAATGCCCCTCGTTCTGACCACGGTCGTGCCGCCGGGCGCCGCGTCGCCATGATGCTCGCTCAAATGCAGCGTTAGGCCATCGCGCGAAAGCTGCATGTAAAGCGGGGCGCCCTCAAAAATGTGGCCTTCCCAGTCGATCGTGAAGCCGAGGAAATCGACGTAGAATTTTTTCGCCTTGCCGACATCGAACATGCGAATGACCGGGATTGTGGCGAAAAACTCGACGCCCCCGCTGGCTTTTGAGCGTGTTCCAGCATCCATCACCTTCGCTGACAGGACGTTCCAGTTGTCGAAGCCAAATTGCTTGGCAACGACTTCCAAGCTCTCGGCCACAGACAGGGTGATGTTTTTGCTTTTCAGATTGTCGCGCAAGGCTTGCGCCATGGCTTTTGCGTCACGGTAATCGCGCATTGTCCTTCCTCACATTCGGCGAACAGATAATGTCAGCGCTTGCCTTGCTGACCCGTTCGCAATGTGCGGAGGATCGCGTATTCCCGAACGATGCGTTCACCCAACCCAAAGGGCGCAAGCGGCAGGCCGCATCAGCCTCGTAACAAAGCTATGTTAGACCATGCACGATTGTCAACATTATCGCGCTTTCCGGTCAGAACCGGAATTGCCGCGGGCGGCGTTCGGCTACTTCTCGCCGAAGGTATCGCCGGGCGAATGAGCGCCGGGCAAGCACAGGCGCCGCTTGGCTGCCTCCCGGAACGACAACAACAAGCTGCCGCACGGGCAACCGGTTTTCCGCCACAGCCACCAGATGCCCGCTGCCAGCAAAAGGCAGGCGCCGAAGGGCTCCGGCACGAGGAACATGCCGCAAGTGGCAAGCGCGACCGGTGAATTGATCCTGCGGAAATGCGTCATGAGCTCAGGCGCGCCAGCCTCGGGGCAAGGCGGTATCCTTAACAAAGTATTAATGAGGGGTGCTGGGAAGGACCGGCGTATGGTTAACGCGCCCCCCGCTTGGCAGCAGCGACGGTGTCCGTTCACGCAGGATCAGCCGGAAAACGCGGGACGGCCCGCGCATGGCTGACTGGCGATGGCAGGCGGCAATTTTGACGCGACATCCGGTTTGTGCCAACTACCCCCAGGAATTCGTTTGAACGAAAGGACTTCAGACATGGCGAAAGCCTCGACCAGCCGCAGAGGCCCCACCGCGGTAGATACCCACGTCGGGCAAAAGATTCGCGCCCGCCGGATTTTTTTGAAAATGAGCCAAACCGAGGTTGCCGACGCGGTCGGCATCACCTTCCAGCAAATTCAGAAATACGAGAGAGGCGCCAATCGGGTCGGCGCGTCACGCCTGCAACAACTCAGTGACGTGCTCGGCGTCTCGCCGTTTTATTTCTTTGAGGGCGCACCAACAGTCGGCAAGAAGATGCCGGCCCAGAAAGACGGCGAGCTGTCGGAAGGCGCGATCCTTTCGTTCCTGGCGACGCGAGAGGGCGCCACGCTTGTTCGTGGTTTTCTCGCCATCGAACAAAAAACAATCCGCAGGAACGTGATTGAGTTCATCGATACATTGAAGGGACGATGATGATGCCGGCGCGGGGCGCGCAGCGCAGCCGCCCCACCGCGTCGCCGAACACCCCGCCCGGGCTCGCCAATAAAATCAGTGGGTTATCACAAGCGGAGAAATTTCCGACGGCAGTTCTGCAATAATATCGTCGTCTCGGCGTTAGTGCATGAGCACCATGGCAACACTGGGAGATCACCATGAGAGTTTTGCTTCTCATAGCGGCGATTTTCGCCGTCACCGCCGGGTTCGGCCCGCCCGCGCAGGCGCAGAATTATCCGTGGTGCGCGATTTATGATGTCGGCGATGCCGCTTACAATTGCGGCTTCGTCAGCCGCGAGCAGTGCATGGCCACGGTGAGCGGGATTGGCGGCTTCTGTAACGCAAATACGCAATACGTTCCGCCAGCCGTGCACCCCGTGCCGAGAGCCCGCAAACCTTCGTGACCGGTCGGCGGGTCGCCAATAAAATCAGTGACTTACAAACTTTTGCGCGCACCCATCTTGGTACGCTCACCAATTCGTGCGTTGTGCAGCCGCAACCGGTGAAGCACAGAGATTCCTTGCGTCGCTGCTGAAATAATAT
>Ga0210398_10005589_pt1 | contig 11666 bp, 7 predicted proteins | sample IncBWC4OmetaG_FD_161047 | JGI IMG/M metagenome (GOLD analysis project Ga0210398, IMG submission 161047) | Forest soil microbial communities from Barre Woods Harvard Forest LTER site, Petersham, Massachusetts, United States - Inc-BW-C-4-O | ecosystem: Environmental > Terrestrial > Soil >... | reverse complement strand
GTTGCCGAGGGCCTTCGAGGCTTCGAGGAAGGACGAGTCGACGATGCAGCAGATGGTGTGGACGCCATGGTCGTCGGGGCCGGTCTCGCAGCAGCCAGTGCGGTAGAAGCCGGTCATGGGCTCGCACCCGCAGATGTCGAGGGGCTGGCCGAGGACGTTCCTGCCGCGGTTCTTGATGGGCTCGACAGTAGGCATGGGAACTCCTGTTCTCCTCCAGTATCCCACTTTCGCGCTGGATATGGTGTGTTGGCCGGCGAAGATGTTCGCGCGTCTTCGAGAGTCGTCCGACAGACCTATGCAGATTAGACGACGGTCGATTCTGCGGTTACAGGCGTGGGAACTAGTGGTGGGTCTTCCTGTGTGGGCCTCGATGCGATAGGAGCTTCTTCCGCTGGACGCGCCGTTCTTCCCATCTCCAGGAAGCGCTCTTCGTAGAACCTTCGTGAGAGCCATGCGACCAGGACGGACAATCCGCCGGCGAGGAAGAAGCGAGTGAATGATCCTTGCAGCAGATGGCTCCAAAAAGGACTAAAGAGACGCGGCACATTGTTGTCGTAGCTGACGAAGATCAGATAATGGACGAGATAAAGACCGTAGCTGATGTATCCAAAGAAGCGCAGAGGAGCGGCCCAGATGCTGGATGCAAGAGGGCTCCGCAGACCGAGGGCAAGAAGCAACATTCCTGCGAAGAAGATGTTCCATGGGACCGACTGCAAGGTGTTGCCGACGACGTTCACGCGATGCAGGATGCCGAAGGGGTAGCCGACCGCGAAGATGACAAGTCCTGCCATGCAGAGGCCGAGTCCGAGCCTTACTCCGTTGCGTAGGGTGCCGTAACTTGAACGAGCGAAGATTGCGGCCAAGGCCCCGAGGGCGAGGTTGTCAGCGATCAAGTAAGTCGCCTGATTGACGTCTCCCAGACGGAGGTGGCCGGACGCATCGAGCCAGCGAAGGAAGGGTTCGACCACGCACAGCGCGAGCGAGATGAAGGTGAGGACGCGGACGCTCACCCTGCCGACGATCGAAGGCCAGATGAGATAGAACTGCTCCTCCACGGAGAGTGACCACAAAGGGCCATAGCCGACGTGAAAGAACGTATTCAGTCGATAGTTGTTGGCGAGAAACAACAGGGCGATTGTCGCCGATCCAAACGACAGCCAGCCGATGAGAAGAAGAAAAAGAACAAGTGCCAGATACGCAGGGAGGATGCGAAGAGCGCGGCGAAGGTAGAACTTCCGATAGAAGGACGGTCTGGCTTTTGTGTCGATCAAAATTCCGGTGATCAGGAAGCCGGAGAGTACGAAGAAGAGATTGACTCCAAGCCAACCGACGACCGTTGCCCTGATGAAGAGGGCGACTAGATGGTTCGTCGAGGTCGCGTTCGACCAATAAAGACCGTGATAGAAGAGGACCGCAAGGATGGCCAACCCGCGCAATACATCCAATTCGGGCATGTGCTTCTGAAGAAGTGGAAGGTCTGCAGATCTCGCCACACAGTTCCTTTTCACGGACCTAATTGATGATTCGCAAGAATAACTTACACCTGTTTGTGTGTCTTTTCACCATTAATATGGTGGTCAGGCCGCGCCCACGGCATGACGACGGTATCACAGGGTGTATTCGACCAATACGATTTGGTAGCGAGAACGTGCTGTTAGCCATACAGCGGATGCGTTATTTTGCGGACATCGTGAGCTGCTGCTGGTACTCCTCGTAGGGGCCCTTGTGGTCGGTAATGTGGAAGTTGGTGGAACCACCTTCAAAATGCCAGATGCGGGTGCCCGCCTCTTCGATCAGGTCTTCGTCGTGGGTGACGAGGAAGACCGTGCCCTCGTACTTCTGGATCGCCTGGTTGAGAGCGTTGATGCTTTCGAGATCCAGGTGGTTCGTCGGTTCGTCGAAGACGAGAACGTTCGGCTTCTGCAGCATGATCTTGCAGAAAAGCAGACGGGCGGCTTCGCCTCCGGAGAGAGCATCGGTCTTCTTGAGGCCCTCTTCGCCGCGGAAGAGCATCTGCCCGAGGATCCCGCGGATGTCTTCCTTGGTGGCCTCCGGGTCGAAGGTGTGGAGCCACTCGGCGACGGTCGTTCCTTTGGTGATGGAGCCGGTGTGGTCCTGAGCGAAATAGCCGATGGAGACCTCGTGGCCCCACTTGACGGTGCCGGAGTCGATGGAAACGTCCTTCTCTTCGATGCCGGGACCGTTGGCGAGGAGGGCTTTCAGGAGCGTGGTCTTCCCTTGCCCGTTGCGACCGATGAGGACGACTTTGTCGCCGCGCTGAACGGAGGCGGAGAAGTTGTTGATGACGTGCTCGACCTTGCCGTCCTTCTGGGTGTAGGACTTGTTGACATTCTCGAACTCGAGGACGTGCTTGCCAGAGGGGCGATCCATCTTGAAGCTGATAAAGGGGCGCGCGATGTTGGAGCGGGCGAGTTCGCTGGTGGCGAGACGCTCGACCTCCTTCTTGCGGGAGTTGACTTGCGAGGAGCGTGTGCCGGCAGAGAAGCGGGCGATGAAGTCGTTCAACTGGGCGATCTTTTTCTCGCGCTGCTCGTTCTGGCTTTCGATGCGGGTGCGAATGCTGGTCTTCTGCAGGACCATTTCATCGTAGCCGCCGGTGTAGGTGATGATGGTCTCGTAGTCGATGTCGGCGGTGTGGGTGCAGACGTTGTTGAGGAAGTGCCGGTCGTGCGAGATGGTAATGACGGTGCCGTTGTAGCGGTTGAGAAAGTCTTCGAGCCAGTGGATTGATTCGAGGTCGAGGTAGTTGGTGGGCTCGTCGAGGAGGAGAGCTTCGGGGTTGCCGAAGAGGGCCTGAGCGAGGAGGACGCGGACCTTCTGGCCGCCCTGCAGCTCGGACATCTTGCGCTCGTGGAGCTCGTCGGGGATGTCGAGGCCTTGCAGCAGTACGGCGGCGTTGGACTCGGCCTCGTAGCCGTCCTCGTCGCCGACGATGCCTTCGAGTTCGCCGAGACGTGAGCCGTCTTCATCGGTCATCTCAGGCTTGGCGTAGATGACCTCGCGCTCTTCAAGGGCGGCCCAGAGGGCCTTGTTGCCCATGATGACGGTGTCGATGACGCGGTAGGCGTCGAACTCGTACTGGTCCTGCTTGAGGACGCCAACCTTCTTGGGGCGAACTACGTTGCCCTTCTGGGCGTCGATCTCGCCGGTGAGGACCTTCATAAACGTGGATTTTCCGGCCCCGTTAGGTCCGGTGAGGCCGTAGCGGCGGCCAGTCGTGAACGTGACGGAGACGTCCTCGAAGAGGAGCTTGGAGCCGTAGCGCATGGTGACATTGGAGACTGAGATCATGGGGTCCTTCTATTTTATAGGTTGGTGCCGTTGCGGCGCGGTGAATGGCGCGAGGTGTCGTTATGACTGGCCGATGAGGACTCCTGCGGCGAAGACTAGACCTCCGCCTACGATGACCTGGAGGCAGGAGAGGGCGAAGCTGGTTTTGAAGTAGCGATGACGAATCATGGCGATGATGACGAGTTCAGTCCCGACGACCGCATAGGCCCAGGTAAGGGCGGTGTGGACGTTCGGAATGAGGAACGGGAGCGTGTGCAGGAAGCCCCCGATGAACGTCATAAAGCCGGTGACCAGCCCGCGGAAGACAGGGTTGCCGCGACCGGTGAGTGAACCGTCGTCGGAGAGGCCCTCTGAGAATGCCATCGAGATGCCCGCGCCGACCGCTGACGCCGCGCCGATCAGAAAGACCGTGCGGGAGTTATGCGTTGCGAAGGCGGTGGCGAAGATGGGCGCGAGGGTGGATACAGAGCCGTCCATCAACCCGGCGAGGCCCGGCTGTACGATGCGCAGGACGAAGCTCTTGTCGTCACCGACGATCCTGTTGAACTCGCTCAGGTTGGGAATGTTTTCGGACATAGGGCGTTTGCGGTGGTTCCTATTGACTGGCCTGCTTTCAGAAACGCAGTTGCTCCGCTCTGCGGCTGGTTGGCGCGTCAAAGCGGAGCGTGTTTCGAGTCATTTATTGGCCGCGGCGGGCCGGGCCGGAGCGGCTGCTGCCGGGACGGCTGTTGCTGCTCGGGCGACCGCCGGGTCCACGACCGCGTCCACCGGAGAAGCCGCCACCACCGTTGCGGCTGCGGAAGCCGTTCTTATTGCCACCATAGCTGGCGTTCGGTGCTGACATCGGTGTGACGGGATCGTTGCCCTTCCAGGAACGAGTCTCGAGCTGCATGATGTCCATCCCTGGAGCTGTTATGTCGAGGGGCTGGTTGCGAACTTCCTTCTCAAGGTTCTTATCGGCCTCGCGCCACTCGAACTTTATCTTCAGTTCGCGCTCGAGTTTGCGGGCATCGTGCTTCTCCTGCGGCATGACGAAGGTCGTGGCGACGCCCTTCGCTCCAGCGCGTCCGGTGCGACCGATGCGGTGGACGAAGTCGTCGGAGGCATTGGGCAGGTCGTAGTTGACGACGTGGGCGATGTCCTGCACATCGATACCACGGGCCGCTACGTCTGTCGCAACGAGAACGCGATGCTTGCCGTTTTGGAAGCCCTTGAGCGCTGCAGTCCGCTGGGACTGGCTGCGATCGCCGTGGATTACGTCGGCATCGTGGCCGAGGCGCTCGAGCTTCTTCGAGATGCGGTCGGCACCGTGCTTGGTGCGCGAGAAGACGAGGAAGGTACCCTCCTCCTGGCGCAGCATCTGGTCGAGCAGACCGAGCTTCTGGTCCTGCATGACGGTGTAGACGCGAAGTTCGACCTGGTCGGATGGCTTGGAGGTCTGGCCGATCTCGACGCGGATCGGCTTGTTTACGTAGTCGCGGACGATCTCGCGGATGTTGGCATCGAGCGTGGCCGAGTAGCACATGGTCTGGCGGGTCTTCGGCACCGCACCGACGATGCGGCGGATGGCGGGAAGGAAGCCCATGTCCAGCATGCGATCGACCTCGTCGAGGACGAGCATTTCGACGGAGCCGATGTTGACGGCGCGGCGGCGGAGGTAGTCTTCAAGGCGGCCAGGCGTTGCTACAACGAGGCGTGGGCCGCGATCAAGCTGGTCGAGCTGGTTGTTCTCCGAGAGGCCGCCGCAGACGAGGACCGCATCGTTCTTCGATCCGGGAACGAGCTTCCAGTAGGCGTCGAGGACCTGCATGGCGAGTTCGCGCGTGGGCAAAAGGATGAGCGCACGGATGGGGCCGCGTTTGCCCTTGGTGCTGGGCACCGAGGTCGCGTCCATACGTTGGATCATCGGGATGAGGAAGCTGAGCGTCTTGCCAGTGCCGGTAGAGGCGGTGGCGAGAATGTCGTTGCCTTCGAGGGCGGGCGGGATGGCCTTGGCCTGGACCGGGGTCGGCGTGGTGAAGCCGGCGCTGGTAAGACGGTTCTTCAGCGAGTCCGAGATGTTGAAGTCGGTGAAGCGGACGTCGTCAACGAGCGAGAGGCCGGTCGGACTGGCATTTCCCCGGTTGAGCTGCGATTGGCCAGGCTGGGGAGGTTTAACCGTTGCTGAATGTTGGTGGTTCTGTATTTGCTGTTCGTTCTGTTCCAAAGTTGCAGAGTTCAAAATTTGTCCTGTCTGAGCGTGGTTATCAAGCGGCATAGGGATGCAGGGGTGCCACACGGCACCATGGATTTCCATTAGTCAGCATTGCTGTCGGTTATCGAAGCGCTGCTGCTGCACGGCGAGACTCGTCCGTTGACGTGTCTTCCAGCCAGAGCAACCAGCGCGGCTTCCGATCGTAGGGGGAAGGTATGCGGTGGGAAGAGGCGAATCGCAGTCTCTGGCCAAACTCCGAAGTCCATGAGGAGTCTTTGCCTGCGATGCCCGCACTCCTTTTTTCCAGAGTACAAAACAATCATACCACACGCGGCTATGGTTTAGGAATTTGGCAGGTGTGCTGGTGGTACTTCGGTGGTTCGGGGACGTTGAATGACAGATCGCACCGTGTATTCTGTTCCAGCTAAACTCGCATTGGCCAAGTGATTGACCCCAGGCGAACGGAGAGTGGATGGCCCTTTACGCAGGCAAGAGTTTTTCCCAGGCGCCGCCAGGCCTTCGGAGAAGTCTGCTCCAATGGAAGTTCAAAGTTTCGTGGAAGCTGAAGAGGGTCGCGGCTTCGATCGCCGAGAAGGTGGGTGCCGGACGTCTCTTGTTGCTGAAGGCTGGAACGGTCAGCGCAGAGAACGATCGCGGCCTTAGTTCAAATTTTCTGTTGCTGCATCCGCCCGAAACGATCGTCTTTGGGGACCCGGCAGAAGACAGCTTCCTGCGCAGTTGCCAATCGATCAGAGAGGGGAGAATGTCTCGGGGCAATATTTTTGTGTGCGAACTTGAGTCGGCCCTGTTTTACCCGGAAGAGGGCGTTGTGCTCAACCGGGATCGAAATGTAGTGATCGAATCGATTCTCGATGACGATCGCCTGAGCGGCGCGCAGGTGGTCTTCAAGCCTTTGAGATGGACCAGGCGCGCGGGGACGTTTTCCTCCATTCAGCACCTCTGGCCGCGAAATAACTGGCACTGGATGGTTGATTTTCTGCCCCAACTCCATTCTCTGGAGAGGGCAATGGCTGGCAGAGAACTTACGCTGCTGATGCCTGACTCTCTTAGCACTTTCAATCGGGAGAGCCTGGACTCTGTGCTGCCTGACAACTTCAAGGTGGAGTACGTTTCTTCGAAGAGATGGATCCACGTGGACAGGTTCGTGCTGCCGTCGCATGTCTCGCGACGCTTCAACGGTTATCTTCCGCCTGAGTATTATCAATTTATTCGCGAATCCCCCTTCAAGCGGCTTGGCGTGGAGAAGCCGGCGAAGGCTTCGCGGCGTTATTACATATCGCGGAATGGGGCCGCGCATCGCCGCGTCAGGAACGAAGACGAGGTGATGCAGATGCTGACGGAGTTCGGTTTTGAGTGGATCCTGATCGAGAAGTTCAGCATGAAGGAGCAGGTCGAGATCTTCCGTAGTGCTGAAGCGATCATCTCGCCTCATGGTGCGGCGTTTGGTGGCGTTATGTTTTCAGACAACCTGAAGATGTGCGTTCTTTATCCGGAGGCGCGGCCTGGAGCTTATTTCTATACGCTGGCCCGCGGCATGGGCCATCAACACTTTGCGGTGCACTCGAACGTCGGAGAGGACGATGACTTCGATGTCGATGTGCAGGAGCTTAGGCGCGTTGTTTCTAGTGAGATGAAGCTGGAGACCGTGAAACCGGCAACGGCTGTGGTGCAGTAAGCGTCCGCAAACGGACAGAGCAATCCATGGATGGACAGCTTTTGGGACGTGTTGACCAAGAAGCCTAATTCCTTTCAAACACTTAGCCTGCCGGCAGGCTGGCACTCTACATGCAGCACGCAACGTACGTCTCGATTGGAAAGGTCCCGATGAGAGTAGAGTTCGCACGATCCACATCAAATCCCTCGCTCGAATAAAGCGGCGGATAACTCAGCAATAGGTAGGTAGGACTACTGGTAGTACGCATTCCGTGCAAGGCACGCTCGGAATGGAGACAGAAAGGCAGCGATGCAATCTCTGATGCAGGACCTTCGCTACTCCCTTCGCCAGATTCGGCGGTCGCCGGGTTTCATGGTAACTGCGGTGTTGACGCTTGCGCTTGGCGTGGGCGCCAATACGGCGATCTTCTCGCTGCTGGACCAGGCGCTGCTTCGCTCGCTGCCGGTGCGCGCGCCTGAGCAATTGGTGATTCTGAGTGCCCCGGGTAAAGCATGGGAGGGATCTGCCAGCAACAATGGTGCGGGAGTTGAGAAATCCTTCTCGTATCCGATGTACCGGGACCTGCACGATCGTGGAACGGCGTTTGATGGGCTGATCGCTACGGCCCCTGCTGAGGTTGGGATTGCGCGGAACGGCGCGTCGAACCTCGCGAACGCAGAGATCGTCAGCGGCAACTATTTCAGCGTGCTGGGTGTGTCGGCAATGAATGGACGGCTGCTTAGCCCGGCAGACGATACGACGCCCGGGGGCAATCCCGTGGCGGTGCTGAGCTTCAACTACTGGAAGACACACCTGGGTGGTGACGCGGGCGTGGTGGGGCAGACGCTGTCGATCAACGGCCAGCCGTTCCAGATCATCGGCGTGTCTCCACCGGCGTTTCAGAGTGCGGTGTGGGGGCAGGTCCCCGATATTTTTGTTCCGATGTCGATGCTGGAACAGGTCAGGCCCGGCAGGGGCAGCTACCTGCAGAACCACAGGGCTCGCTGGATGAATATTGTGGGACGGATGAAGCCGGGAGAGACGCCGGAGCGCGCACAGGTGGCTATGGCGCCTCTGTGGCATTCGTTACGCGCCGAGGAGTTGAAGGCGCTTGGGACCAAGTCGCCACGCTTTGTGGATGATTTCCTGACGCGGAGTGAGTTGCAGGTGCTCCCCGGATCAAAAGGGCTTTCCTACGACAGGGACACCCTGCAGACGCCGCTGGTGGCGGTGATGGCCATGGCGTTTCTCGTGCTATTGATCGCCGCGGTAAATGTGGCGAGTCTCCTGCTGGTCCGTTCGGCGGCGAGAGTGCGCGAGTTTTCGTTGCGATATGCGCTGGGGGCGAATGCGCGTCGCGTCGTGCAGCAACTTCTATTAGAAGGAGTGCTGATTGGCATAGCCGGCGGGACAGCGGGACTGCTGATTGCGCCTGTCTGCATCCAGGTGCTGGTGCATCGACTAGATCCTGACACTGCTACTGCGTTCTCGACGACCCTAGATGCCCGGTTGCTGGCTTTCAACTTCGCGATCGCGTTGGCGGTGAGCGTGCTCTTCAGCCTGGCGCCTGCGTTGCAGCTGATCAGGCCGGACATCGTGAACGCATTGAAGCAACAGACTACAACAGTGTCTGGCGGGACGCTGAACTTTCGACGTCTCATTGTTTCGCTGCAAATAGGACTCAGCGTACTGTTGCTGGTTGGTTCGGGGCTCTTCGTCCGCACGATGCAAAACCTGCGGCAGGTCGACACAGGATTCAATCCTTCGCACCTGATCACGTTTCATATCAATCCTCAGCTCTCCGGCTATACGCAGGAGAAGATACCGATCGTGCAGCAGAGTGTTCTGGAGGCGATGGCCACGCAACCCGGCGTACAGGCGGTCGGCGCGACCGATGATCCAGAACTTGCCGATAACAACCACAATGGCAATGTGACGGTGGAAGGCTACAACACGCCTCCCGATGAAGACTACGACGTGGAGGTCCCAGCGATCAACCCGGGGTTCTTCCACGCGATGCAGGTGCCGCTGCTGGCAGGGCGCAGCTTCACCGAAGATGACAACAGCACCCATCCGCTGGTCGGAATCGTGAACGAGACATTTGTGAAGCACTATTTCAGCAGTCCGGAGGCAGCGGTGGGCAAACGCGTGGCCCATGGTGGCGGCAAGAACCTGCAATTTATGACGATCGTTGGCGTCTCGCGCGATGCGAAGCATATGAGTTTGCGTGAAGCGGCGCCGCCAACACTGTTCACTCCGCTCCGACAGCAGAAGGTGCTGGGCCAGCTTTTCATTTATCTGCGCACATCGACGCCGCCTGAGCAGAGCTTTGCGATGGTCCGGCAGACGATGAAGCAGGTCGATCCGGAGCTGGGAGTCGATGCGATGAGGACGATGGACGACCAGATCGAGACGACGCTGTCGAACGAGCACATGATCGAACTACTGGCGATCTCGTTTGGTCTACTGGCAACAATGCTTGCCGGCGTAGGTCTCTATGGTGTGCTTGCTTACTCGACTGCACAGCGAACGCGTGAGATCGGCATTCGCATTGCGCTTGGCTCGTCACGGCTTGGAGTTTCGCGACTGGTCCTGATAGATGTTCTGCGGCTTGCCGGGATCGGAGTGGCTGTCGCCATTCCCTGTTCGATGCTGCTGGGAAGGTCCCTGCGGAGCCAACTCTTCGGGGTCTCGGCTGCGGACCCGTTTACGCTAGTCGGGGTCGTGCTGTTGATCAGCGCGGTCGCCCTGGTGGCCGCGATCATACCCGCGCGCCGTGCCTCCACGGTCGATCCGAACACTGCACTTCGCAACGAGTGATCGGCACACCAATTGAGCAATGGGTAAAGCGGCAACAACGAACCGTACTGGCTTTCGTTGTCACCGCTTTGGGTCGGTTTTAGATGTGGCAGCTGACCATGCCGCGTTTTTCGAGGTATTTCTGGTGGTACTCTTCGGCCTTCCAGAACGTCGTTGCTGGGACGACCTGGGTCGCGATGGGTTTTCGGTAAGAGCCAGCAGCGTTGAGCTCGGCGATCTTTGCCCGGGCCTGGGCGAACTGCTCGTCGTTCTGAGTGAAGATGACGCTACGGTACTGCGAACCCCAATCCGGACCCTGGCGGTTGACCTGGGTGGGATCGTGCATGCTGAAAAACGCGTCAAGCAGCGTTTCGTAGGATAGACGGGACGGGTCGAAGGTGACCTGGACTACCTCCGCATGGCCGGTGCGGTCAGTACAGACTTCTTTATAGGTTGGGTGTTCGAGGTCGCCGCCTTCGTATCCTACGGCCGTGTCGATAACACCGGATATTTCACCAAAACGGGTTTCAACTCCCCAAAAACATCCTGCACCAAATGTTGCTTTTTCCATTGCCACTCTGTTGCTCCTTACTGCTCCTATTGGATGCTCTCCGGCTGCGATTGTCATCAGCCAAAAGGTTAATAGCGGGAGTATTTTGGGCGCATGGAGAGAGATGTGTCAATGGGCTTCATAGAACTTTTGTGGGAGCGTAAACGACTCGTCATATTCCCGCAGAAAGTGATGAAAAAAGGGGTATTGCTCAGCCGTGAACCCAGTTAGTAACGTGCACAAGCAGACTAGTTGGAGCGGCGAGTGGGGCTGGATTTCGAGGCGAAGGTGCGGCGCGCGCCTGTGGATTTTTTCTTCGCTGGAGATTTGAGCTGGGCGAACTCGGGGACCTTCTTTTTGGGGACGACCTTCTTTCCCTTTGCGGCGCGGTCGAGGGCCATGACCTCGCCCAGAGTTAGCTCACGGAACTCCCCAGGAGGGACATCGAGGCGGAGTGCACCATATCCGATGCGCCGGATCTTTTCGACGTGGTGGCCGATCTCTTCGAACATTTTTCTGATCTGGCGATTGCGGCCCTCGGTGAGAGTGAGCTCGTACCAGGGATTGTCGCCACCGCGGACGAGTTCGATCTTGGCTGGAGAGGTGATGATGCGGTCGCGGCGGCCGCTGCGGACCTCGTCGAGACGACCACGGTCGATCATGATGCCACGGCGGATCTGTTCAAGACCGGACGCGGGTGGAACTCCGCTGATCTTGACCAGGTAAGTCTTTTCGACGCCGGCGGCCGCCTTGGAGAGCGCGTTGGCGAGGTTGCCGTCATTCGTCATCAGGAGCAGGCCTTCGCTCAAGTAGTCGAGGCGGCCCACAGGATAGAGGCGGACGTTGTCGCCATGCGGGCCTGACTTCTGCTTGGCCATTAGCTGCATGACGGTGGGGCGTTTTTCGGGGTCGTCAAGGGTGGTGACATAGCCGCGCGGCTTGTTGAGCATGTAGTAGCGCTGCTGCTCGGGGCCGTGGAGGAGCTTGCCATCAACACGGATGTGGTCGCGGGTAGCGTCGTGGCGGGTGCCGAGGGTGTCGACCACTACACCGTTGACCTGCACGCGGCCTTCGAGGATTATTTCTTCGGCTTTGCGCCGGCTGGCGATACCGGCCTGGGCCAGGATCTTCTGGAG
>Ga0210398_10005588_pt1 | contig 11667 bp, 9 predicted proteins | sample IncBWC4OmetaG_FD_161047 | JGI IMG/M metagenome (GOLD analysis project Ga0210398, IMG submission 161047) | Forest soil microbial communities from Barre Woods Harvard Forest LTER site, Petersham, Massachusetts, United States - Inc-BW-C-4-O | ecosystem: Environmental > Terrestrial > Soil >... | reverse complement strand
CGGCCCGACCTTGGTCGGCGATTGGGCATCGGCGCCGGTGACGCTGATCACACCACCCATGGCCTGGGCCACGACGTCGAAGGCCGGCCAGTCGAGATAGGGGCTGTCGCCGGTCCGGCTATCGCCGAAACCGCGGATCGAGGCATAGACCAGCCGCGGATTGATCGCCTTCAGCACCTCGTAGCCGACGCCCAGCTCATCCAATGTGCCCGGCGAGAAATTCTCCAGCAGCACGTCCGCGCGCTCGACCATCTGGCGCAGCAGCGCACGGCCGCGTTCCGACTTCAGGTTGAGCGTGATCGCGCGCTTGTTGGCATTCAGCATCGCGACCGGCAGCGTCGTGCTCTTGCCGGCCTCGGCGCGTCGCCGGCCCGGCTCGCCGTGCGGCGGCTCGATCTTGATTACGTTGGCGCCAGCCTTGGCCATCAGCAGCGTGGCATAGGGGCCTTGGAAGATCTGACCGAAATCCAGCACAGTGATGCCTGCCAGCGGGGTGTTCATGCGGGTGCCTCCGAAACCGTTCCTGCCAGGATAGGGCAGACTGCGCGCGACTGGCGACAGAGGGGACTGCCATGCGAAGGCTGCGCGTTCTGCGGAAAGCGGAAACGATCGACGACATCGACCTGCGGATCGAAACCTGCGATGCGCCGCCACGCGGTGCCGACGAGGTGCTTGTAGAGGTGCGCGCCGCCGGCGTGAACCGCAGCGATGTGGCTGCGGCGATGGGACGTATGCCGCAGGCGGTGTGGCCGCGCACACCGGGCCGCGACTGGTCGGGTGTGGTGGCGGAGGGGCCGTCGGATCTGATCGGCCGTGAAGTGTTCGGTGCCGGTGGCGATCTGGGCATCACCCGTGACGGCACGCATGCCAGCCAGCTTGTCGTGCATCAGGACGCAGTCGTGGAAAAGCCCGCAACCCTGACGCTGGAGGAAGCCGGCGCGCTCGGCGTGCCGTTCGTCACCGCGCATCAGGGCTTCCATCGCGCCGGCATGCCGCAGCCGGGCGACGTCGTGCTGGTAACCGCTGTGAACGGCATGGTCGGTCAGGCAGCCGCACAGATCGCGGCAATGCGCGGTTCGCGCGTGTTCGGCGTCACCCGGCGCGCCGAGGCGTTCGTTCACCCGCATTGCCCGGTCTTCATGATCGATGCATCGAATGCAGATGTCGCCACAGTACTGCGTGACGAGACCGACGGCCACGGCGCGGACATCGTCTACAACACTGTCGGCAGCCCGTATTTCGATGCCGCCAATCAGGCGATGGCGCATGGCGGACGGCAGATTCTGATATCCACGGTCGAGCGTCCAGTGCCGTTCGATATCTTCACGTTCTACCGCGGCGAGCACACATTCGTTGGCGTTGACTCGCTGGCATTGGATGCGCACGCCTCGGCGGCACTGCTGCGCGAACTGCTGCCTGGCTTTGCCAGCGGACAGCTCAGGCCGATGGCAATGGTGGAGAGCGCCAATTATCCGCTGGAACGCGCGTTGGATGCCTACCGGACGGTTCACTCGATCGCACGCAACCGGGTCACCCTGTTGCCGTAATCAAGCAATCGGGTCGGGAGCCTGCGGCACGCTGCTCCAGAACTCCGGGTCATGGCCGAAGAACACGCGCGCGCCGCCCCGTTCCAGCGCTTCGAGCCGGTCCAGCGAAGCCAGCATCGCCGCGCGGTCGTGCACGTTTCGCGGCAGGCGGCGCTCGCGCAGCGTCTGGCAGAAATAGCAGGCATCAGCCGCCAGCACGACATCGCCGCTGTCGAGCCGCAGCCGCAGCGACTGATGCCCCGCCGTGTGCCCATGCGTCGGCAGGCACACCACCGAGCCGTCGCCGAACACGTCGTGCTCGCCATCGACCAGGCGCAACTTGTGCCCGAGGTCGAAATCGCGTGGATTATAGCCGTGCCGCGCGGCGGTCTCGGCGTCCATGCCGGCATCCCACTCGCGGCGCTGCACCAGCATCGTCGCGTTGGGGATCAGCGCGTTGCCGCCCACGTGGTCGAAATGGAAATGCGAGTTGATGAGCAGGTCGATCTTGCCGGGATCGCGGCCGATCGCCGTGAGCCGCGCGCTCACCTCTTCGCCCGGCGCGAAGGCGATGCGGAACAGCTCGGTGAGCCGCGTGCCGAGCCGCTCGGCAGGACTGTGCTGGCAATCGGGGTGCAGCCCCGTGTCGAACAGCGCACGGCCTTTGGGATGCTCAATGAGGTAGACCGGGATCGGCAGGGTGATGTCGCCCTCGCCACCCTCCATCAGGCGTCCGGACTCTCCGGTGACCGTGCCGCAGGTGAAGGCGTAGAGCTTGATGGTCATCGCGGATGTGGCTCCCATGTTGCGGCCGAATGGTCCGGTGATGCAGGCCAGGATCGTCGGACGACTGCATCTGCGGCGGTCATCGTCATTTGCCCTCGGTCGCGGGCTTCGGCAACATTGCTTTCTCGCACAGCCAATCGATGACCAGCTTCGGAACAATGAGGCCGAAACTGATCGCCAGGGTGATCGTGACGGCGGTCACCCCGTCGGCGATGGTCGCACTGATCAGCTCCAACGTCGTATGCGAGCCGTCGGCAAGTTGCAACAGTCCGCTCGCTGCCCTGAACAGGTAGACGCCTGGGATCATGGACACCACGGAGGCGAAGCCAATGGCCGCAAACGGCATGTGCCAACGGCGCGCGACGGGCGTCAGTATCGTTCCGACGATCAGGCTGGCGGCCAACGCACCAGTTGCAGCACCGACGCCCAACACAGTCAGCACGCCCCATCGGAATGCATGGGCCAGCATGCCAACCGCAACCGGCCAACCGAGCATATACAGCGGCGTCGAAAAGAAGACGCTGTAGGCTGCGACCGCAACTCCGGCGGCGATGACATCCTGCCACAAGGGCACGGCCCTGCCGGCCTGATCAACCGGCAGAGAGACGCCGAGGAGCGCGAGGCCGAGCAGCAGTCCTGTCGAGATCGCCAGGATGACGAGGAACGCGAAGATCAGGCGGGCCGCGCCAAGGTGCACGCGGCCAGCGATGAGGTCCAATGCGCCATTGAGCACGTGCGGCCCTGGCACCAGGATCATGCATGGACATACCGCAACAAGACGCAGTGTGGAGCTCAGTTCGAACCGAACCGCCACCGCGCCGACAAAGCCGGCGAGCAGCGCTGCGCAGAACGGCTGGAGGAAAAGGTTTGTGCTGTACTGCGCCACGCCGCGGCGGAGCACGGCGCCGGCCGCCGCGCTTACGGCTATCAGCACGGTCGCTGACAGATAATCAACGCCGAAGATCACCGCCAGCGCGGTGGCACCCGCCGCAGCCGCGAGCGTGAACAACCATGTAGACGCCGGCGGTTTCCGCGAGATCGCCTCGATCGCCTCCATTGCGCCATCCGGCGCAAGTCGACCGGCACCGAGGTCGCAAATTGCGCGCGTGGCGGAGACCACGCGATCCATGTCCACCCCGACGGGTTCGGCTGCCACGGCGGATATCAGTCGCGCATCGGGTTCCTCGGTCCGAATTTGTAGCTCGCCCCAGCGCGGCATGATGCTGGCGCGCAGAGCAAGGCTCTTGCCCAAATGCTGGCCCGCAGCCAACACCTGGTCCGTGGCCTGACCATTGACGTAGAGAACCCGAACGAAGGCGAGGATAAGATTGGCCCGCTCCTCCGGCGTCCTATTACCTTGGTCGCGCCGCAACGTGCCGGGACCGACTGCTGTCGCAGAATTGTCGACACTCATTGCTGAGCGTTAAGCGCTGGTCGCCACATATGGCTGCACCATCTTTTGGGGATCGACGACGCGATCGAATTCAGCCTCGCTGACGCCCAGTTGCAACGCGGCCTCCTTGAGCGTGAGATCGTTGTCCATGGCGTGGTGGGCAATCTTCGATGCCTTGTCATAGCCGATCACAGGCGCAAGCGCCGTCACCAGCATCAGCGAGCGCTCCACATACTCGTTGATCTTCTTCAGATTGGGCTTCGTGCCCTCGACCAGGAACTTGCGGAAGTTTACGCAGCCATCGGTCATGATCGTGATGGAATGCGTGATGTTGAAGATGATCAGCGGCTTGTAGACGTTCATTTCGAGATAGCCACCGGCACCGCCGAAGCCCACCGCGACGTCGTTGGCCATCACCTGCACGGCAATCATGGTAAGAGCTTCGCATTGGGTTGGATTGACCTTGCCCGGCATTATCGAGGAGCCAGGTTCATTCTCCGGAATCGTCAGTTCCGCAAATCCGGCGCGCGGTCCGCACGACATCAGGCGGATGTCATTGCCGATCTTGTACAGCGATACCGCCAGGGTACGAAGCGTGCCGGACAACTGGACCAGCGCGTCGTGGGCGCCCTGTACCGTGAACTTGTTGGGCGCGGTCACGAAGGGCAGGTCCGTGAGCCTTGCAATCTCGGCGGCGGCGGCCTCGGCAAAGCCAGGAGCCGAGTTTATGCCCGTTCCGACCGCGGTACCGCCCAGGGCGAGCCGATACACACCCTGCAGCGCAGATTCGATCCGCGCCAGATCGTCCGCGAGCATCCCAGCATAGCCGGACCATTCCTGGCCCAATGTCAACGGCGTGGCGTCCTGCATATGGGTCCGCCCGATCTTGACGATGTCGCTCCACGCCTTCGCCTTGGCGTCGATTGCATCATGCAGGGCGGCGACCGCGGGTACCAGGCGCTGCTTCACGTTGACTGCCGCCGCGATGTACATGGCCGACGGAAACGAGTCGTTGGACGACTGCGCCATGTTGACATGATCGTTCGGGTGCACCGGCGCCTTGGTCCCGAGCGGCGTCCCCGCAAGTTGGCAGCAACGATTGGAGATCACCTCGTTGACGTTCATGTTGAACTGGGTGCCGCTGCCCGTCATCCAGACATGCAATGGGAACATGTCATGATGCTGCCCGGCGAGGATTTCATCGCAAACCTGCACGATCAACTTGTAACGCTGATCGTCCAGCCGCTTGCCAGCGTGATTCGCGGCGGCAGCGGCTTTCTTCAGGGTGGCATAGGCGGTGATCATTTCGCGTGGAATGAGGTCTCTGCCGATGCTGAAATGCTCGAGCGAGCGCTGGGTTTGAGCGCCCCACAGCTTGTCCGCCGGTACTTCAACCACCCCGAGGCTGTCTTGTTCTGCTCGCATGTCGACCATGGGATTTCTCCACTCCATTCAACCACGATTCACCAGTATGGGACGTACCCTGCCGACCCAGTCGACTAGTTCGGCCATCTCGGCTGCCAATGCAACAATTCTGCACCAGCCCGGTCTCATGGAATGCCGCCGGCATATCGCGCCAAGCTCGCGCCAACACAGCCTTCAGGTGTCGGTAGCCCGTAAGATGTCCTGGTCATGCGGCGCGTGAGTTGTCCGGCAGCTTGTATTCTCGATCTGGGTTTTCCGGTTCCGCCGGAGCGGCGTTTTCCCGCCCCGGCCCAGCGTGTTGGCAACGGGTCCAACACTGGCTTAGGCTAACGTCGAGGACCGACAATAAGCCGAAAAGAAAAGGAGGAAACAATGCGGCTCGTACATCGAGTCTTGATTTCGGCAGCTCTTGGTGTGCTGCTCGCGGGGGCTGCTCGGGCGGCGGATCCCGAGATCGACACATTGCTGCAAAACCCGGTCGGCAAGGACTGGGTGACAAATGGCGGCAATCTGACCAATCAGCGCTATTCAACCCTGAAACAGATTGACGCGAGCAACGTCAAGCAACTCAAGGGCGCCTGGATGACCCGCCTGAAGGGCTCCGGGTACGGCGGCAAATACTCGTTCGAAGCGACACCCCTCGTTAAGGACGGCATCATGTACATCGTCACAGGCAACGACGATGTATTCGCGTTGAACGCCAAGACAGGCCAGTTCCTGTGGGAGCGCTGGTCGGGTATCGACCAGAAGCTCACCAGCGTCTGCTGTGGCTGGGACAATCGTGGGCTGGCGATGGGGGAGGGAATGGTGTTCCTCGGCCAGCTCGATGCCAACGTCGTAGCGCTCGACGTCAAGACCGGCAAGGAAGTGTGGAGTACGAAGATCGAGTCCTGGCAAGACGGCTATGGGATCACCAGTGCGCCGCTCTATTACAACGGCATCGTCTACAGCGGGATCACCGGCGGTGAATATGGAGTGCGCGGCCGCCTGACCGCGCTCGATGCCAAGACCGGTAAGATTCTGTGGCGATGGTATACCACGGCTGCGCCGGGACAGGTCGGCGGCAATAGCTGGCCGGCCGGCACCGACGCCTATCTGCATGGCGGCGCCTCGATCTGGAACACGCCGGCCGTCGATCCGCAACTCGGACTTATATACTTCGCCACGGGCAATTGCGGGCCGGACTACGACGGGTCGATACGTGAAGGCGATAATCTCTTCTGCTCTTCCGTTGTCGCACTAAATGCCAAGACCGGCGAATACGCCTGGCATTTCCAGGAGGTGCACCACGACATCTGGGATTACGACGCAGCGAGCCCGGTCATTCTCTTCGACACCGTCGTCGACGGCCAGCCACGCAAGGGTATTGCCCAGGCCGGACGCACCGGCTGGGTCTACATTCTCGACCGTACGAACGGCAAGCCACTGGTCGGCATCGAGGAACGAGCGGTGTCTCAGGAGCCGCGGCAAAAGACTGCGAAAACGCAGCCTTATCCGATCGGCGACGCGACCGTACCGCAATGCGCCCAACCGCTGGAGGGATACGAAAGGTCTGGCTGTATCTTTGAATCCTTCTGGGACGAGCCGACATTGGTCCAGCCATCGGGTGTCGGCGGCACGAACTGGTCGCCCATGTCGTACAATCCGGACACCGGGTTGTTCTATGTTCCCGGCACCGTCCGCACCGCTGCCTTTGTGCGCTACGGGGACAAGTTCAAAAAGGGTCTGCAATACAACGGAGGCTCGCAAGCGGCGCCGATCGGCTCGCCTATGAGCGGCACCTGGACCGCGATCGGTGGTACCTCAAACAAGATTGCCTGGCAGAAAAATGTGCCGTTCCGCGTCGGCACTGGAGGTGGATCGACAACGACGGCGAGCGCTCTCGTGTTTCATGGAGATCCTGGCGGGGAAATCCAGGCGCGCGCTGCAAAGACCGGCGAACTGCTCTGGGCATTCCAGACCGGTTTTGGCGCGGAAGCAACACCAATGGTCTACGAGGTCGATGGCGATGAGTACGTCGCCATCGCAGCAGGCGGTAATCAGGGCAACGGCAGCGCAAATGGCGATGCTGTGTGGACCTTCTCGTTGAAGGGGCAAGTGAACCCGTTGTGGCCGCCGCCCCTGCCGCCGACCGTCGCGGGACCCGCCAGCGGACCGATTGCCGATAATGCCAGCACGATCAAGATCGGGGACGCCAATGTCGAGTTTGGTTACTTCCCGAAAAGAGACCGTATCAAGGCAGGGTCTTCTGTGACCTTCACCAATGCCGGTGACACGCCGCATACGGCGACGTCGTTTGACAACGGGAAAATCGGGAACTGGGACACCGGGCCGCTAAACTCGGGCGAGTCGAAAACGATCAAGTTCGACAAGCCCGGCATCTACTATTACATCTGCACTCCGCACCCGTGGATGTATGGCCAGGTTATCGTCGAGTAACACGGCAATCGGGTGCTCAGCCTTGAACCGCGGCGGTCCGTTGCCGCGGTTCAGGGGGCAGGTGCGGGGCTGCATGACAATCCCGCACCCATCTGCCGCATTTGCCGCGGTGGCGGGGCTTGGCGCGCGGCGGCAATTTTCGGCCCAACATCACCCGAGCACGCCATCGTCACTGGCACCAGCCTGATCCTCCAAGCGCTCGACACCCCAGCCGAACCGGCCACCGCAGCCTGAACTGCGCCGCGCCGTCGCCGAGCGCACGCATATACAATCGTCATGCCGGGACGTGGTCCCGGCATCCACGCCCTTTATCGCCGATATCAGCAAAACGTCGACACCGCCCTTCGTCCGTAAGACGAAACATTCCGTCGCAGGGCATCCGACCCCTCAACCGCACGGGCGCGGCCCCCACCCGCGGCGCACTCCGCTCGTCTCACCAACAGCGCAATGAGACGCCGGTGAGACGAAACCCAGCGTCGCCTTATCCGCTATAGTGCACTGCACAAGCGGAGTCGCACGCCATGGCGGTGGTGATCACAGTCGCGCAGCAGAAGGGCGGCACCGGCAAGACGACGCTGGCCGCCAACATCGCCGCCGCCTTTGCGACGGAACGCCGGGTCGGGCTGCTCGACATCGATCCGCAAAAGAGCCTCGGCCGCTGGCATTCGCTCCGCCGTGCGCGCTTGCAGCAAGCGGCCACCCTCGCCTTCTCCGACATCTCAGGCTGGCGCCTGCCAGCCGAACTCGAGCGACTGAAGCGAGACCATGACCTGGTGGTGATCGACAGCCCGCCGCAACTCGACACTGATGCGCGTGTCGCGGTGCGGGCCGCTGACCTCGTCCTGGTGCCGATCCAGCCGAGCATGCCCGACGTCTGGGCGGCCGAAGGCACGCTGAAGCTTGCGGCCGATGAGCGTCGGCCGGCTCACCTGATGTTCAATCGCACTCCGCCCACCTCCAAGCTGCGCGACGCCATCACCGCCGACCTCGGCGCCCGCAACCTCCCACTGCTCCGTTCGGCCCTTGGCAACCGCGCCGGCTTCGCGCATGCCTTCGCCGCCGGTCTCGGCGTCACCGAGGCCGCGCCGCGCTCGACCGCTGCCGCGGAACTGCGCGCGCTGCTCGCCGAACTGCAGGAGCTGATGGGATGAACGTCTGGGGTTGGGTGCTTGCCGTGCATGTGCTGTGCGCGGTGGTCTGGGTCGGCGGCATGTTCTTCGCCTATGTCGTGCTGCGCCCGAGCCTCTCGGTGCTCGAGCCGATCCAGCGCATCGCACTCCACACGCAGGTGTTTCGCCGCTTCTTCCTGGTCGTATGGCACGCCATGCCGTTGATCCTGTTGACCGGCTTCGCGGTGCTTTTCGGCTTCTATGGCGGACCGGCGTTCGTCGGCTGGAACGTCCACCTGATGATGCTGCTCGGCCTGATCATGAGTGCGATATTCCTGCTGATCGTCTTCGGCCCCTATGCGCGGTTCCGCCGCACGACAGACCGCAACACCGCCGCCGCCGCCATCGACCGCATCCGCAAGCTGATCGCTGTCAACCTCGTGCTTGGGATTGTCACTGTGGTGGTCGCGTTGCTGCGCTGACGCCTGACACGCGACAGCCCGAACTAACCGCTTGGCAGGACTCTCGGCTATCGTGACGTTTCGTGCTATTGCGGCAGCTTGTTCAGGCAGAAGAGGAACACCCACATGCCCAGCATCAAGCTCATCGCTGCACTTTCGGCGCTCGCCCTTGCTGCGGGCCCTGCGTTCGCACAGAACGCTCCAGCCCAGGGGACCGTCCAGCCGCGTCACGTGACGCACCCGGCACCAGCCCATAAGATGCCCGCAATGACCGCCACGCATGCCGACCGCAGCGCGGATGATCTTAATGCAAAGGAGTTGGCATCGATCCAGCATGGCTCGCCCACGCCTTCGCCCACGCCCATGCCGCCAAAGAACCCGTGACTGTCTCTGGAAGCACCGTGCGGCAGGCACCAGTCGCCATCTGACCAGGAAAAGAATGTCCGCCGGAGCGAGGTGCCAAGCGCATCCGGCGGGCAGGCCGCGGTTGTCAACCTGCGGAAGCCGGGCGCCGGAGCTTGCGGAGTGACTTGATCTCGACCTCCCGGTGCCAGATATACAGGCCGGACGCGATCAGTATCGCGACACCGGTCAGGCTCCACAGGTCAGGCCATTCACCCCAGATCGCGATCCCGAGCACGGTCGCGTAGATGATCGCGCCATATTCGAACGGCGCCACCAATGTCGTCTCCGCCGCGCGGTAGCCCTCGGTCATCAGAAGCTGTGCGAACCCCGACAACAGGCCGGCACTCACCAGAGTCGCAAGCTGCCACGGGCTGGGCGTCACCCATTCGGTGAGACAGCCGACAGCGGCCAGCGCTGCGGTTCCCAAACTGTACCACGAGACGATCGTCACGTTGCGCTCGCCGGCATCGCCCATCTGGCGAATGTTGATCATCGACAGCGACCAGGTGAACACACCGGCCATCACGATCGCCACCGCGCCGAGCGGCATCGAATCGGCATCGACATGCCAGGGTCGCAGCATCACCATCACACCGACCAGGCCCACCAGCACCGCAGTGGCCCGACGCGGCCCCACGCGCTCGCCCAGCAGCGGCACCGACACGATGGTCAGGAACAGCGGCATCGCGAAGCCAAGCGCCGTCACGGTGACCAGCGGCAGCACGCCGAAGCCGTACACCGACGTGACGGTGCCAATGAAGCCATAGACCGTTCGCATCACATGGCCCACCGGTCGACGAGTCTTGAGCGCGGCCAGGCCGCCACTGCGCACGATCATCGGCAGCATCGCCAGGAAGCCAACGATGCTGCGGAACATGACGATTTCGAGAACCGGGAAGTCAGCCGTCAGTGCTTTGACCAACGCCGATCCCACGGTGAAGGTCGCCGAGGCGCTGAGCACATAAAGGATCGCATGCCGTCGCGCGGCACGCAGATCGGCGCCGGCGAGGCGCGCCGCGGACGTTCCCATCCCGGAAGACTACTCCAGCGTGAGCCGCGCCTCCACCACGTCCGGCTCCTCCGGCATGCGTTTCACGCCGAATCCGAGACGCCGCACGAAGGCCAGCATCGGCGCATTGTCCGCCAGCACCTGACCGACGACCGCGGACAGACCGCGCCTGCGCGCCCAGTCGATCAGACGCTGCATGAGGTGGCTGGCCACTCCCTTGCCCTTCATGTCTCCCTGCACGATCACTGCGAACTCGCCCTGGCGCTCATCCTCACACACCAGGCGCGCGACGCCGACCGTCTCGCCGCTGGTTTCGCGCAGCGCGATGAAGGCCATCTCGCGGTCGTAGTCGATCTGGGTGAGCCGCGCCATTTGCTCCGGCGACAGCTCGCGCATCGCCGAGAAGAAACGATAGCGAATGTCCTGCGGCGACAGACGACTGAAGAAGGCGCCGTGCTCATCGGCGTCCTCGGGCCTTATCGGCCGAACGATCAGCCGCTCGCCATCGGGCGTGATCCAGTGTTCCACCAACTCGACCGGATACGGGGTGATTGCGAGCCCGCCACCGTCATCGCCCGCCTCGCGCAGACGCAGCCACGCATCCGCCGCCAGAACACCATCGGTGTCGACGATCAGCGGGTTCAGGTCCAGTTCGGCAATCTCGGGGAAATCGACGATGAGCTGGCTGACCCGCACCAATGCCTCCGCGACAGCCGACTCATTCGCCGGCGGGTTGTCGCGGAACCGCGCCAGCGTCGACGCGGCACGCGTGCGCCCGATCAGGCCATGCGCCAGCGCCAGATTGAGCGGCGGCAGATCGGCGGACGCATCGCCCACGATATCGGCCGTCGTTCCGCCCTGACCGAAGCTGATGATCGGCCCGAATGTGGCGTCGTCATCAACCCGGATCCGAAGCTGACGCCAACGGACCGCCTGGCGCTGCACCAGCAGCCAGAGACCCCGCGCCGCAATCCGCTCTGCTGCCGCCATGACCTCGCTCGCGTCATGCAGATCGAGCGCCAGCCCCCCGGAGGCTCGGGCGTCGGGCCGCACGCTCTGACGGAGCTTGACCACGGCAGGGTAGCCCAGCAGCGATGCCGCCGCGCCCGCATCT
>Ga0210398_10005587_pt1 | contig 11667 bp, 8 predicted proteins | sample IncBWC4OmetaG_FD_161047 | JGI IMG/M metagenome (GOLD analysis project Ga0210398, IMG submission 161047) | Forest soil microbial communities from Barre Woods Harvard Forest LTER site, Petersham, Massachusetts, United States - Inc-BW-C-4-O | ecosystem: Environmental > Terrestrial > Soil >... | reverse complement strand
CACCAAAGGTATATGTGGAAATTGCCGGTTTAGTCTTGCTACTTGCTTGCGCCAACACTTTCAGCTTCAAGACTAGATCAGCTTTCCCCGTAGCGTCATATACGAAAAAAAGACTGGCTAGATGTGATGGGTTACCGGCCCCTACACCTGAAGTTTGCGGACTCGCAATAAAGCCGAATGCCGCAGGGTTATCCAATAACGAGATGAGGTCGGCGAGTTTCAACGCGGGGGCGGCAGTACTGTTCTTTTGCTCCCACTGAAGAAAGTTTTTCGCAAGCGCCTGGCGAACTGGTTCGAAATCGGGATCTTCAAGGAGCTGAAGAACATGATTTTTCTTATCGGCGTCTCCAAGAAATGATTTGCCGCGCCATTGCATATAAAACAACGTGCTCTGGGGAAGCCGCTCGGAAATCGCGGGAGTTTGTGCGAATAACGGACTTACGGCAAAAACGCAGAGAAGAAATGCGCTCTTGAATGCGCGACCAATCGAGTACCCACAAAGACGCGCTAGAGGGGCGCGCCACCTTTCCATAGAACCCAATCTTTTCGCATTCACGCGAACATCCCCCATTTGCTTAGATTACCGTGAAGCAGGTTGACTCTGACTTATCGATCGCCGTTTATTTCCCTGGCGGCGCGCTCGAAGATGAACCTGCTGGTGTGGCCGCGGGCGGAGCAGATCGCGCTGACTTGGGCGTGCTCAAATATCCCTTGGCTTGATCCTTCGAGAGATCGAACACAACGATTTCGTAGGGCGCGCGGGCGCCGCGAACGTAAAACTGAATGGGCTCGCCAACAGTCTTGTCTTTCTTCTCGATGCTCTTATCATCGGCCACGACATTCAGGGTGTACTTGAAATGCTTGGTATCAACTTTTCGGAGCAGCACTTGGATGGGTCCAACGTGCTCGGGGGCCTTGGAATTCTTATTGAGGCTGAATTCAAAAATGTCGCGCTCACCGAGGCGTTTGAGTTCTTCCACTTCGTCATGATTCCGCGCGATCAAGCCGCTTTGCACGCCTAAGTCACCGATGGTGCTCTGCAGCTTACTTTTGGTGCTTTCCAGGTCCGCCTTGGTCGCGTCCACCTCGGTCTTAGTTCCACTCAGCTCGGTGGCCACCTGCCCAAATTTAGTGGAAGTGTCGGCTTGCACCGCGCCGATTTGCTGATGAAGTTCTGCATCGCTCTTCTGCTGATCCTTCTTGATGGATTGCGCGAGACTGCGAGCGCGCGCGAGTTCATCTTGAGTCAATCCGAGCTTCTGCGAAGTGACATCGAGCTGCCCTTTCAAGTCTGCCACGCGGGAATTCGTCTTGTCGATTTGGGCGGCTAACGCTTGAGTTTTGCGGTCGGCGTCGTCCAATCCTTTGTGAAAATTCTGACGCGCCGCGTATCCCGCGTATAGCAAATAACCAACCAGCGCGAAAGCGACAACGAACAGCAGCGTGACCCAGCGCGGCAGTCCAGCTTCGCTCACTTGGGTTACTTCAACCGGCGTGTTCGGATTCGAACTCATCGAGCCTCCTTGGATCAGAGCGGCCCCGGCCGCTCCATATGGCACGGGATTATGGCTGACGCTGTGCCGGAAGTCTATGGCCGGCGAGGTCGCTTGTTTCTTTCTCGCGCAGGCCAGTCAGCTTGTACCGAAGTCGTTAAGCCGCCGCGGGGCGTGAATTCCCCACTGACTCGAAACCACGCAGGACGCACCGCAGCCACGAAATCTCGTAACATGCGGTTCACCGCATTTTCGTAAAAAATTCCAAGATCGCGGTAGGACAGCAAATACATTTTAACCGACTTCAGTTCCAGGCAGAGCTTCTTGGGTTCATATTGTATGGTGATCGTGCCGTAGTCGGGCAGACCGGTCTTGGGGCAGACAGAGGTGTACTCCGGAAAACGAATCGTGATCTCATAACCCGGAAAATGATTGGGCCAGGTTTCCAACTTAGGAAGCTTGGCGTCAATCCCAGCACGGGCATGAACGGCAGTGTAATCGCGCATCGAGGATCCTTTCGCACAATATTCTACACGGGCAGCGGTCGGGGAGCGGAATTTCTGAACAGCTCAGTTCAGAGCCTTGCTCCGCGTGAAGCTTTTATGTATTCTGCGAGCGAAAACAGGAGCGAACTGGCCCAAATGATTTGTCCGCAGTGCCGTAGCGCCAATGTTTTTCGGTCTCACCGCGACGGCGCCCTCGATTACACCTTAAGCGTATTTGGCCTGCGGCCCTGGCGCTGCCACACTTGCGACAACCGTTTTTATGCCTGGAAGGTGGCCGCAGCTTTTGAGCGATATGCTCACTGTCCTAAGTGCGGAAATTTCGACTTGGAGCGCATTTCCCGGGAACGTGTGGAGGATGGTACTTTGCTCCGCGTGAAGCGAAGGCTGCGATTTCCGGCCTACCGCTGCGATCCTTGCCGGGAAAGATTTTTCAGTGTTCGGCTTTTCAGGCGCATACGACCATCCATGATCTCAGCGGGAGCTGAACGTCAAGTTGCACGATAGACAGATAGAGTTCCTTCCCTTCGGATAGTTCCGGCGTGAAACGTTCATTCCGACAGCGACCTTCACGCTAATGAATGTCGCCGATCTCGAACTTCAGAGCTGAAATCGCCGCTGCGTAATCATACTTGGCACTGGTTTGCGTGATTTCCGCTTGGGTCATATTCAATTGCGCCTGGCTAAGCTCGATGATGGAACTGAGTCCGAGTTTATAGCGCTGCTGGGCGAGATCTTGAGCTTGGGTGGCTTCGTTTAGGAGCTGCTGCGTTACGGACAACCGTTGAAAGGCTGAATTAGCGTCAAGCCAGGCTCGCCGAACGTCGCGCGTGATGCGATTTTGCAAGTCGCGAAGGTATTGCTCTTGCGCATGCGCTTCGGCGGTGGCTTCGGCGTGCAAAGCATTGAATTGCCGTCCGTTAAAGATAGGAATATTCACGTTGAAGCCAGCCGCGGCATAGCGGCTTCCCAAAGGCTCCTCGCGCACGGGTGTCAGTCCGGCCACGCCGACTGCTGAAATTGTGGGAAACCAAAGGTCGCGCTCCGCGGTTGCGTAACTCTGCGCCGAGCCGACACCCAGGCGCCCACCGATTAATTCCGGGCGGTTTTGCAAAGCTTGGGAAGTGAGCTGCGTGATGTCCGCGGGCGGAGCGGGGGGCACAGACTCATCCGAGAGGATAAAGATTTTTTGATCGGAATATCCCAGCGCTACTGATAAGTCCGCGTAAGAAACCTGCAGATTATTTTGTGCCTGAATGAGAAGGAGTTGCGCTTGGGCCAAATCTACATTTGCAAAACTTACATCCAGCCCCGACCTCAATTTATTTTTCTCCAACTCGGTTATTTGATCGGAGACCAGCTGGCGGTCCTTGACCGTCTCCTGCGCTACTCTTAAGACGGCCTGCGCTTTCAGCGCTCCGTAATAGGCTTGATCCACTGCCAGCAAGACGTCTGCGCGCGACGTTACGACATTCTCTTCCTGCGCTCGGGCGTGCAGACTCGCGCTCTTCACGATCTCGTGCGTGCGTCCGAAGTCGGTGACGAGCTGGTTTACGGTGATGCCGTTCGAATACCTGTCGTAAATGATCGAATTGCTCAAGAAACCGGCAGCCACGCGGCTGTCTGTCTCCGATTTAACTCCGGTCAAACTTCCGAATGCCTGAGGATAGTATACCGAACGAGCTTGGGTGACTTGCGCCTTAGCGGCATTCGCTGTGTATTGCGCGGCTTGAATTTGCGGATGATTCTGGATTGCAATTTTTTCGGCGTCGGCCAGCGTGAGACTTGTGGGAGTTTGCGCGAAACACGGAACCGAACACAGGGCCAAGAGAAAAAAAAGTGAATATAGGAAACGCGAGGTCATTCGTGAGCCTCCTCCGGCATAATCGCCATGCTTGGGGCGGCGCGCCGCTGATAAATCAACAGGTAAGCTGCGGGAACCACAAAAATGGTGAGAATAATAGAAGTAATCAATCCGCCGATGATTACGCGCGCGAGTGGAGCGTAAGCTTCGCTGCCGGTTTCCAATTTGAAGGCCATGGGAAGCAGGCCGACCACGGTGGCGAGCGAAGTCATCAGAATTGGGCGAAGGCGAATGCGACAGGAATGCGCCACAGCTTCGACGAGCGAGTGTCCCTGTGAGCGAAGAACGTTTGCGAAATCAACGATCAGAATGCTATTGGACACAACCATGCCTTGCAGCATTACGATTCCCATAAGCGATTGAATGTTGAGCGTGGTCCCCGTAAATGCAAGGGTGAACATTACGCCGACGAGGCCGGTGGGCACCGCCAACACGATCAGGAATGGGTCAACAAAAGAAGCAAATTGGGCAACAAGGATCAAATACACCAGCAGGACCGCCAGCAGAAGACCTATCCCAAAACTCTTGAAAGAAGATTCCATGGTCACGACGAGACCTCGGACGTCTACCCGGATATTGGGTGGCAATTTGGTCTTGGCGATTATTTCGGAGATCGCTTTCGTCGGGCGGCCCAGATCCTCCCCCGTGGGAGCCACATACACGTCGAAGGTTCTCTGCAATTGGTAGTGGTCCACCTCGGTCGGGGTTTGAATTTGCGTTACGCTCGCAACCTGGTTCAAATACGTTGGCATTTTCAGATTCGGAGAACGCAGAGGCATGGCCTTCAGGTCTTCAATCGACTTCACCTGATTCTCTGGATATTGCACGCTGACGAAATAATTGTTACCGGTTTTCGGATCGACCCAATAACTGGGCGCAATCATCACATCGGAAGTAAGAGCGGTGATGACGTTATCCACGATTTCTTGGGGGGTGAGGCCGAGTTCGCTGGCACGCTCGCGATTGACATTCAATTCCAATCCGGGATAGTCCATGTCTTGCGGAATGTAAACATCAGAAACACTGGGCAGTCTTTGGATTTGGCGCGCTAAATTCTGAGCAATGGCATCACCAGCTTTCAGATCCATCCCGCTGACTTGAACATCGATCGGCGCGGGCATTCCCTGGTTTAGAACAGCATCGACCAAACCTCCCGATTGAAAATATGTTCGCAACTGAGGTAACTGCTTGGCGATTTGGTCGCGTACCTCACCCATGTAAACGAAGCTGCTGACGCTGTGGTCCTCCTTTAGACCTACGTCCACTGTAGCCGTATGCATTCCGGAATTAGGCGTGAACAAGGCGGACAAGTCAGGGAAAACGCCGATATTGGAAACGATGGTGCTTAGGTCCTCGGGCTTGACGATTTTCCGGATGATGTCTTCCACTTGTTTCACATAATTGTTGGTCAATTCAATTCGGGTTCCGGTAGGGGCTTTGACATTGATGACGAACTGGCCCGCATCTGTGCGCGGAAAGAATGCCACCCCGATTAGGGGTGTTAGAGCAAAAGTGAGAAGAAAGAAAATAGCAAAGCCCCAAAGAACTTCGCGAGGGCGTTCGAGAGCTTTGCGCACCCAGCGTTCGTAAACATTGAGCATGCGCTCAAATTTCTCATTAAACCCCGCATGGAAACGGTCGCTCCAGGACTTGCGCGACGTCGCAGATTCTTCCCCATGGCCATGAACAGCCTTCAGAAAATAGGCGCAAAAGAGCGGGACAACCGTCACGGCGTCAAAATAAGAGGCAAATAATGCGATCACGACAGCCAGAGCCAAAGCCGAGAACAAATATTTGCTCACGCCGAAAAGAAGAGTGACCGGGAAGAAAACTACGATGGCAACCAACATAATCGCCAGGACAGGCAAAGCGACCTCATTTGCGCCGTTCACCGCGGCCGTGCGTGGGTCTTCGCCCATCTCGAGATGACGATAAACGTTCTCCAGAACCACTACCGAATCGTCGATCAAGCGGGAGAAGGCCAGTGCAAGTCCGCTCAAGACCATACTATTGACGGTCTTGTCGGCGGAGTGCAGTACGAAAAAAGTGATCATTACAGAAAGGGGAATGGAGAGGAATACGGCAGCAGTAGCACGAAGGCTGCCCAGAAATATCCAAATCATGACGGCGGTGAGCACAACACCAATGCCGCCTTCCCGCAATACGGTGGAAATAGCACCTTTGACGAATACGGATTGGTCGAAAACGACATGTGTTTTTAGTTGCGGGGGAATGTCGCGAAGATTCTTGATAGCCTCACGGATGCCATTGACGACCGCGATGGTGTTCGTGTCGCCACCTTGCTTAAGTATTGGGACGTACACGGATTTTTGTCCGTTCACGCGCACAATGTTGTATTGCAGAAAAGAACTATCGGTGGATTTCCCGACATCGGAGACAAACACTGATTTCTCGCCTTCGGTTTTCAAGGGGATGTCATTGATGGCGGCGGCATCGGGGACCTGTGCGTTGGTATAAATGTTGTAATCCAAAGGCCCAAGGCGCACGTCACCCGCGGGAAGAATCAAGTTTGATTGGTCAATGGCACGCACGACGTCCATGGGGCTCAGTTGATGGGCTTGGAGCTTGAGCGGGTCCACATCCACCATGATCTGGCGGTAACGGCCTCCATAAGGGGGGGGCACGGTGGCGCCCGGAACGCCGGCAATCTGATTTCGTATGCTGAATTGCAAATAATCATGAAGCTGCGTTTCATTCAACCCTTGACCTTCGACAGTCAATAGACAGACCGGAAGACTGGAGGCATCGACTTTCATAACCACCGGCGGGAGAGTGCCTTGTGGCAGACGGCGAAGGTCGGCCATAGCAAGATTTGAGATTTGAGTGACATCTGCGTTGGCATCGGAACCAGGCTGGAAATAAATTTTGATAAGGCTAACGCCAGCCATGGAGCGCGATTCCATATGGTCGATGCCGCTTCCCAATGTGAAGAAGCGTTCGAAAGTGTCCGTGATGTCGGCTTCGATCTGCTCGGGAGGCATTCCGTTATAAAACGTGGCTACCAACACCACGGGAATGTCAATGGGTGGAAACATGTCCACCGGCATCTGAACTAAAGCAGTGAGTCCGAGGACGCAAACAAAAAGGCAAAGAACGATAATGAAATATGGATGTCGAAGAGAAAATGTTGGCATGGGTATCTATTCCGTTCCTGAGGGAGCAGAGACAATTTGCGGTGACACGAGTTGGCCCACCCTGTATTGATTTTGTTCGCCAAAAATGACCATTTCATTTTCCTTGAGACCGGACAAAACCTCGGCTTGAGTGGCGGTTTCGATGCCCAGTTTGATTTCGCGTTTTTCGACGTGGTTCGAAGAATCCACGACCAACACGGTGCCTTCGCCCGTCCCCGAGGATTGCACGGCCTGAACAGGAATGCTGAGAGCTTGTGAGGCGGACCGAAGCGGAATTTTGACCGACGCATACATTCCTGGAACCAGCCGATAGTCCGGATTGGGGACCTGAACCTCCGTGTGCATCGTGCGGGTTTGGGTCTCGATCTGGCCGGACAATCGCACAATTTTCCCAGTGAAGGTATCTTTGGCGCCGGACACGTTAATGTCTACGGTATCCCCCACATGAACATCAGGAACTGCCCTTTCCGGTAACGGAATCACGAGACGCAAAATGTTGTTCTGCGAAAGCTGGCACAGAGCGAGGTCGCCCTTATTGGAAGAGGTGCCTGCGGGAAGCAAGGCACCGGTGTAAGCGTAAATCTGAGTGACCACCCCATCGAACGGCGCGGTAATGCGTGAGTACGCAAACATCGCTTGATCTTTTCCAAGGGCAGCTTTAGCCGCCAGCAATCCTTGCTCGGACGCCGAGACAGCGTCTTTAGCGGAAGAAACGCCGGCGTTGGCTTCCAAATCTTTACCTTGGGCGGTGTCGATTTCCTCCTGAGCTACAAGCTCCGGGCGTGACTTCTGGACATCGGCAAGCCGGTTGTAGGTCAAGTGGGCCACGTTGTAAGCGGATTGCGCTCGATTGAGCTCTTCCCGAGCTCGGGACAAATCCTGATCGCTGCGACGAGCGCTGGCTTCATCCTGTTGCAACTGTTGTTGTAGTTCAGGGATTTCGAGCTCGGCGAGAATTTGGCCTTCCTTGACGTGCGTGCCCCAATCCACATACAGCTTTTTGATATAACCGGAAACTTTTGCATAAACTTCAATTTCCTGGAGCGGTTCAAATTCGGAAGCGATCTCCAGTTGATTACTCAGATCGCGGCGAACAACTTTCACCACGGGAGCGGCAGGAGCGTGCCCGGCATCCTCGGCTTCCGCTTTGCGGTCGCCGCCGCAACCGGATATCAGGACGCCGAACAATCCTGCCGCAACCAGCACGGCCGCGCAAAACCGTCTTTCGTTTTTTTTCATTGCTTCGCTCGTAGATATTTGAAGTCTCATTTGTTTGGGAATTTCGTTGAATTAGATTCCATGCTCCGTAGCGTTTCGATCAGCTTTGCCACTGTGAAATCCTTGGAATGACAGAGTTCGATCAGCGCCTTCCTCTTCAGTAAGATGTCGCGCGCGGCTGAAGCGACGCGTGCGGCAATCTCACGTGGAATGGTTTGAATGCCATGCAGGTCTCCTTGAATTAAGTCGCCGGGGTTGATCTTCAGCCCTCCCAGCTCGACACTACCTCCGAAATCAAAAACGTGGGCGTAACCATGTGACACCGAAACGTTTCCGGCAAACATTTGAAATCCAGTGGCATGCACGCCAGGAAGATCGCGTACGGCTCCGTTCGTTACGAGACCAGCGCATCCTAGAGCGGACAGAATGTTCGCGTGTACCTCGCCTACGAAGGCTCCCAAGCCCGGGTGGGAATCGGTATCTTGAACGATTACGACCCGAGGTTCTGGAATGCTGCGGATATATTGCCACCAGTCGGGCCGGGCGTAATAACTGTGCCCTTCCATCGGCGGATCAGCCGTCCTAATTCTGGCAGTGGCCGCGTAGCCAACTAACGGCGGAAAATCTGGAAACATTGAACGTACGCTGGAGTTTGTAAACCCGATGTTTCGCAAACGGATGTCGAATGTTTCGATCGCGCTTGCAACCACACACGTGCTCAGCTCGCGGAACTCGCCCAGCAGTTCGGGAGAAAGAGGCTCCGGATTCATGGCAACTCCTCTCGCGGAATAGCCCACGATAAACTCGCTCTAAAGGCACCCGGGATAGCTTAATAATTTAGTTTGGGTTCAGAAAGCAAACTTACTCTTCTAACGGAAATGAAAATGGAGGAGAACGATGCTGGATAGAAATCGTGACCCCCACGGAGGGAAAAGGCAGGTCCGCTTCTTCTTTGACGGCCTTAATATATACGCCTTCAGATTTTGGCGGCAGTACTTTTGCGATTGGAGATAAGCGATCGCGTCGAACGACAACACACGACGGAGCCGCTTTCATCTTGGTGGCAATATTTACGTAGTGTGTTGGATTTGATTTCGGAAAATATTGGCCAGTTTTTGCAACCGTCGTTAGCCCTGCTACCGCAAATAACAGCACGACGATTGAAATGTTTAAGAGGCTGAGTTTGACTAACCTGTTTCTCATCGGCTGAGCATCCCGCCTGCAAAGACCTGCTTACTCTCTAATTATGTCCGGGCGCGGAATTGAAAGCAACATCACAAAAAAATACGGGACGCCCGATGCACTGGGCGTCCCGCTCCTCGATTCGCGTTCCCCGCGTGCGCTTAGGGAAGGACGTAGCGAAGATCTATATATTGGAGAAATGCGTGAGCGTTTCTGGGAGCCGAACCCGACACGGACCAGGGCGTCCGCTCCACCCAGGAAGACTGCGTGATGAATTGCAGCTTCCCGTGATTCGGAGTTCCCCAGATCGTCTTGGTAATACCAAAGGTGGCTTCCTGGAACGATTTGTTGTTGGTGTTGGCCGAGCCCGGGAATCCGAAACCTGTGCAGAAGAATCCGGACACGCCGAGGCAAGACGGAGCCGGTGTCGCCGTGCTTGCAACAGCGCCGCCGAAGTTACGCTGGAAGTACGCACCGCTGTAGTAAGCGTCAAACTCGAAGCGAGGCGTCATCTGATACTCGAAACCAGCGACTCCGGACCCGGAATGAATTGGTGAAAGCTCGCCGTCGGTTTTGACGATAGCATCCGGGCCGAGTGCTCCAATATAGCGGCCGTTGCCGGCACCGTAAAAGGTGTTGGCAATCAAGCGAAAGTTGTGGAACGCCTCAAAACTTGCATTGAGTGAGCCAGAGCCTTCCGTTATCGAATTCGTATCGGAGGGTGTCTCAAGATTGTTGAACACCTTGAAGCTACGAATCAGCCCGGCCGCTTCTAGATGCAGCGCATGCTCACCGAGTTTCCAATCGAATGCACTCTTCACGATTATGTCGGGGTGCAGGTTGGGAATCGCGGGATTGGACGCTGCAGCTGTTCCATTGGACGCACCGCTGCCATTATCGAACTGTCCCGAGAAGAACGAGCTCGGAAAAACGACAGAAGTCGGTGCGTACTGTTGCGGATTTTCGAGAGCAGCCGCAATGGACCACCAATCAGTCGCATGGTAGATGACCCGGAAACCGGCCTGCCGTGAGTACACAAGCCCGGCGACGTAGTTCGTGTCTAAGCGATAGCCGGTGAAAACATCCGCCGGCATAGACCCGAGTCCGAGGCGGTTCGGAGTCAATAGCGACCAAGTCTGGCCTCCAATAACTTCCCAGTTGTTATGTTTAATGTCGGCAAAGGCCAAACGCAGCCGGAAAGTGCCGCTGTTTGTGCTGGTATACGCATTGGGTGGCTGATAACCGTTGAAATCGGATTCCACATAGCCCAAGACGCTTGTTGAGTCGTTAATATTTGCCTCAACTTTCATATTCAAGCGAGACGTTTGTGCTGTGGCGCGGAACTCCGTCAACCCCGCTTGCGGCTCTTGATTGTTGAATGGAATGGATCCGAAGGTCGTTCCGGTTCCGCTGCCGATATCGGTGCTGCGGAAAATGCCGGTAATGTCCGCCCAGCCCCCCGGGGTAAATTCAGCGGCGCCTATTTTCCAGGACAATGGAGAAGGTGGCTGGTCGCCGGGTTTCTGCGTGCCGCCAGACTGAGGTGGATTTGGGGAAGCCATCGCGGCAGAGATGGGTTGTGCCGAACTTGAGGATGCCTCAGCGAGTGTTCCGGTAGCTGATCCGGGAATCGAGATGGCGCCGGATGCGGGGCCGGATGCCAAGGCGACAGGCTGTCGTTGCCCCACATGCAATTGATTTTCGAGCTGCACAATTCTCGCTTGCTGCGTTTGAAGAAGCGCTTGCTGCTCACTGAGCGCTTCCCTCAACTCTTGAATCTCGCCTTCCACCGCCGAAGCAGGGGCGGGCGTTGCTTTCGAAACCTCCGTCGTGGAGGGCGTTTTGTCGCCATCTTTTTTGGATGGGTCACTATCTTTGTTTCCCGTTACCGTAGTTTTATCAGTTGCTGCTTTGTCGTCGCCCGCCCACGCGGATCGAGTGTTCGGGGACGCCAAAAACATAAACAACAGCATGGCGGCAGAAGCCGCCGTTCTTATTTTTGACATCAAAATTCTCCTGTATTTTTTGGCTGCAACCTCCAGAAGACTGGTCAGTTGGCCTAAATCGAGCCGTCACCTCCCCGGGAAAGGGGTCGGGATGAAAACATTTTTGCTATTCAAACTTTGCGGCGGATTTTTTCGGTCTTTTGAATTTCGATAAGCCTGCCGTCGTGAATGGTTAGAGCAATTGAGCCGTAGCGAATCGTTCGCAAGGCCTCCAGTAAATCGTGGATTAGCTCCCGTTCTTCGCGA
>Ga0210398_10005586_pt1 | contig 11669 bp, 11 predicted proteins | sample IncBWC4OmetaG_FD_161047 | JGI IMG/M metagenome (GOLD analysis project Ga0210398, IMG submission 161047) | Forest soil microbial communities from Barre Woods Harvard Forest LTER site, Petersham, Massachusetts, United States - Inc-BW-C-4-O | ecosystem: Environmental > Terrestrial > Soil >... | reverse complement strand
TGCCCTTTGGTTGGTCATGGCTATGGCTCTGCTCGAGCTCGCGGTGAAGGTTTAAGAAACTACAAAACCTTGTAAGTGATGAGCAACCAGGCGGTAGTTGCTTCCCACTTCAACCAACATTGCCGCCACAACCTAATGACCACAAGGAGGTCACTATGAAATCACACAGAATCGGACAGCACCCGCTGGCAACCATCAACTACACGACCGTATATGGAAGGAGAACTACAGTGACAACGACGACACGGAAGGGCCACTTGCAGACCCTGGCCGCAACATTTGTATGGTTCGTTCTCACGCTTGTTGCCTTGACCGCCAGCGAGAACCTAGCTATGGCCAGTTCCCAGGACTATCACGATTGGAGCGCCAAATGCACCGTTAACACATGCGCATACCTCAACGTAAGTCTGGCCGGAACAATCACGGGATCGAGCTCAAAGTTCTGGGACGACCCCGGCACATTTGGTGTGCCGTATGCCATAACGCCGGACAACCTCTTCACCAACGAATTTAGCGCCAACGGCAATTTCGTAGGCAGTTCAGTCACGTTCAACTTCTCCAGTGGCTACAACTGGGGGTCGGGGGGCCAGATGTTGATCGGTAACATTCACAACTGTTTTAAGTACACAGTCTCAGCTTGGGACTTTAATAATCAGCCCATTGATGTATTTGCCAACTGGAATTTCATTGCTGAATATCAAAGTAACGCCCCGGGATCACAGGGATATTTTTCTACTAGTCCAACCATTCGTTCCCTGAATCCAGATCAGGTTTCGGAGGACTTCTCGGTGGATGATGCTACGGCCGATCCAAACAGTGGCCAGGGTGGGGTGGTGCAGCTCGAAGGCCTGCGAAATGTTGCCAAACTCCAAGTGACATTGACCAACAACAATCTGTGCAAGAATGAGCAGGACAGTGACTTCATTCTCTTCAACGTGGCGACTCCGCTCACCGGACCGCTCAGCACGATGATGAACACGTTGGGAAGCCAGAAAGAAGTGAATGAGTTCTATCTTGGCTTCGATAAGCATATTTACGAACTGTATTGGAATGGTAGTTGGAACTATCTTGACCTAACTAACACTGTCGCAGGGGCGCCGACAGCGGCAGCCAGCACCGCCATCGCTTCTCAGATCGACGAACTATATGACGGCTCTGAGGTCTTCTATGTGGACAATGCTCAACACGTTCATGAACTGTATTATGACTATAGCAAGACCGCTTGGTACCACACTGATGTGACAGCCCTGACGGGTGCCCCGCTCCCCGCGGCCGGCACACCGCTGGTTAGCTTGGTCAACCCTTATGCTAAGTCTATACAGGTGGACTATCTCGATTCGTCCGGGCACATCCATGAGGTGTATTCATGGGACAGGAAGAACTGGTACACCGGAGACCTGACGGCTTCCACAGGAGCACCGGCCGCCGCTCCCAACAGCTCACTCGTTACCGAAATCAATAAAGAGGCAAATAGCGTTGAAATATATTTCCTTGGCACAGACCGACACGTGCGCGAACTGTGGTGGGAACTTACCTGGGCACCTGGTTGGCACAGCAGCGATCCAACCGCAGCAGCAGGTGCACCGAACGCCGCCACCGGCAGCGCCTTGGTGAGTCTGAACAATCCCATCGCCAACACCGTTCAGGTGGACTATCTTGGTACGGACCAACACGTCCATGAACTGTGGTGGAATGGCGCCTGGCATACCGATGACCTAAGTGCTATTACTAACGCTCCGATTGCCGCGACGGGTTCGTCGCTTGCCACCGAGGTGAACACCTTATCCACTCCCAACCGGGTAGAGCTGTACTACATTGCCAACGACCAGACCGTCCAGGAGCTGTGGTTTTCTCCTTCTCCTTGGGGTTGGAACTACGCCGATCCTTCGGGTTCTGCGGGAGCGCCGAACGCCACTGTGGGCAGCCCGCTCGTGAGTCTGGTCAACACCATCGCCAATAGCGTACAGGTGCACTACATCGGCGCGGACGACCACGTCCATGAAGTGTACACCTGGGATTGGACGAAGTGGTTTACCGGCGATGTAAACCTGGACAGCAACGATCCGAACAACGCTGTCCCATAACCCTGTAGTCGTCGAGACCGAGTCTCACTGGGACGCGAAATAAAACCCATTGCAGACACAAGAAGCGTCGACTGCCCCACTCCTTGGCCCAACCATAGAGTGGGGTTTTTCTCGCCCAGAATCTGGATCGCGCCTATGTGTATTCTCCTCGCCTCACCTGCCAGGCTTGGATGGTCCAAGATCGCTCGCCTCAGCACTGCGGCAGTGACAATCTTTCGCTTCGCAAGCTCCCGACGCCCTTCCAGCCCAGCAATTGTGTATCCAGGGCTTTGGCATCCGATAAGTTCGTATGACTTCACTAAGCTCCCAAAGCGCGCCACGTAAGTTGAGTTGGAGGCTACACGGTTGGCCGGCCGCAAAAGTACTGGACTTAACTTCCCAACCCCACCGATTTTGTTGACTTGCCCTCGCATCCCTCCTACCATTGCGCGATGCCATGATCGGCCAGACCATCTCGCATTACCGCGTCATTGAGAAGCTCGGTGGCGGCGGGATGGGTGTGGTGTACAAGGCCGAGGATACGCGCCTGGGACGGTTCGTCGCGCTTAAGTTTCTGCCCGATGATGTCGCCCTCGATCCACTCACGCTGGAGCGCTTCCGCCGCGAAGCCCGCGCCGCTTCCGCGCTCAATCATCCCAACATCTGCACCATCCACGACATCGGCGAGGAAGAAAGGCGCGTCTTCATAGTCATGGAGTTCCTCGATGGTGTGACTCTGAAGCACCGCATCGCCGGGCGGCCGCTCGAAACCGAGCTGCTCTTAGATCTGGGAACTGAGGTTGCAGACGCGCTCGACGCAGCACATGCCGAAGGTATCATTCATCGCGACATCAAGCCTGCGAACATCTTCGTCACCCGGCGGGGCCATGCCAAGATTCTCGACTTCGGTCTGGCGAAAGTGACTCCAAAGGCTCCTTCCGCCAGCAGCGAATCCGAAACCGTAATAGCAGACTCGGACGCCCAGCACCTGACCAGCCCCGGAGCGGTATTGGGCACGGTGGCCTACATGTCGCCGGAGCAGGTGCGAGCTAAGGACCTAGACGCGCGTACCGATCTTTTCTCCTTCGGAGCGGTCCTATACGAAATGGCGACTGGCAAGACGCCTTTCGACGGATCGAGTCCGGGAGATATCTGCGGCGCAATTCTTCACCAGGATCCCCTGCCAGTATCCCAACTTAATCGGCAGGCATCGCTGCAACTGGAAGCGATTATCCACAAGGCACTGCAGAAGGATCGTGACGTGCGTTATCAGGTCGCTTCAGAGATGCGTGCCGACCTGAAGCGGCTGAAGCGCGACACGGAATCCGGAAAATCCGGTGTGGGAGAAACCTACAACTTCCCGGGGGCGAGCGGAACCCATCTGCGAATCCGTTGGCGCAGCTTCAGGGCGCTGGCCCTTTTGAGTCTCGCGCTCGCAGTGATTGCGGTCGGCATTTATGTATTCGTGGGCCGGAAGAAGCCTTCAGTTCCTTTCCAAACGATGACGATCGAGCGGCTCACAACCAGCGGGACAGCCCGCAGGGTCGCTATCTCGCCGGATGGTAAGTACGTAGCTTATGTCACAGGCGAAGCGGGGAAACAAAGCCTTTGGGTGCGACAGACAGCCACTCGTAGCGATATCGAGATTATTCCTCCGGCCGAAGAGCGTTTCTATGGGGGGCTGACCTTTTCACCGGACGGGAACTACGTTCTCTATATTCAAAGTCCGACCGCCTACGGGTCAGGTACGCTCTATCAAATCCCAACTCTAGGAGGTGCGCCGCGAAAGCTGGCGGACGGTTTGAACTCTCCAGTTGCTTTCTCTCCCGAAGGCAAGCGGCTAGCTTTCGTAAGGGATAACCCCGGAGAAGAGACGGCTTTAATGATGATGGAGGCCGATGGCACCGGAGAGCGGCAACTCGCTGCACGGAAGATCCCTGACCCTTTCACTGACTCAGGCACCTCCTGGTCTCCCGACGGCAGAAGTATTGCCATCGGAGCTTATTCTAGAGGTGAGTGTTATGTCATGACTGTGCGGGTCGCAGACGGATCAGTGAAACGGGTCGGGTCCAAAGGATGGCGTCACATTTTAAGAGTGGCTTGGCTGGCCGATTCGAGCGGGTTCGTTCTGGGGGCTCAAGACTCAGCGAACGGGCCCCTTCAACTATGGGAGCTTTCCTACCCTGAGGGCCAGGCGCGCAGGATCACCAACGACTTAAACGATTATGTGGACCTGGACATGACCGCAGACTCGGGATCTCTGGTAACCGTGCTGCGAGAGGTCCGCTCGAACCTCTGGCTTGGTTCCCGCACTGCGCCAAGTCAGGCACGGCAGATCGGTTTCGGCACGGCAACGCAAGAGGGACTGTTCGGACTCACCTGGGCGGCGGACAGACGCATTGCATACGGCTCGTTGGCGAGCGGTCGCCGCGAGCTTTGGGTGATGGACGCCGACGGCAATCACTCACGACAATTGACGTCCGGTGCGGACCTCCAGTTCTTCTCTTCACCGTCATCTTGCCCTGATGGAAGTATCGTCTTCGCGTCCGGGGTCTTCGGCGCGGCCAACGTTTGGAGGATCGACGCCGACGGCGGCAACCAGAGACAGTTAACGCACAACGGCACGAACGGTGCTCCATCCTGCTCGCCTGACGGAAAGTGGGTGGTTTTCAATGCCTCGCGCGGTGGAAACTATTCGCTGTGGAAGATTTCTCTCCAGGGTGGTACGCCGCAGCAACTCACCGATTATGCATCGTCGTATCCCTCCATTTCGCCCGATGGGAAGTGGATTGCCTTCGATGACTATGCACTGCCTGCTGCCAACAAAATCGGAGTGATACCCTTCGCGGGTGGCCAACCCTTTCGCACCTTTGACTATTCATCCTCCGCCTCGGCCGGACCCTTAATCCGCTGGACCCAGGACCCCATGACCTGACCTACGTTCTAGACAAACAAGGTGTGTCTAATATCTGGATACAGCCCATGGACGGCAGCCCACCTAGACAACTCACGGATTTCACCGTTGACCAAATCTTCAACTTCGCCTGGTCGCAAGATGGTCGGCAAATCGCACTCGCGCGTGGATCTCTGACCGACGACGTGGTGCTTATCCGCAGTGTCCAGACAACGTCTGGGGTGAAATCCCAGTTCAGAGAGCTCGGAACTGGAGCGACTGACTTAAGAGATGCGCCTTGAATTTACGGACAGGCGTCAATAGCAGGCCCTATCACAAGTAAGTCCCGCAAACGAGTTTCTTCGCCGATCCTTGCTGTAATAGCGATTTCTGGCAGGTAATCGATGTGAGTTCCGGCCTGCCAAACCATCAAGTCAGGACCGGATATCGACGTCGATAGGTGAGTGGGGAATTTACCCGACCGTCATTTCCAAACCTGATCAGGCAGAAAAACGATCGATCAGAAGCCCATGCCTCAGGCCCCTATCGCTAACCGAAAGACTGTCTTTGGCTAGCTTTTCCATCACGATCTTGACGATGCACACGCCCGCCAGGATGACGTCTGCGCGTTTGGGCTGCAACCCAACGATGGCGCGCCGCTCCTCCAGCGACCGGGAGCGATACATCTCAATCTGCCTTTCAACTTCAGCGCGTTCAATGACTGAACCCTGAATAATATCCGGATCATACTTCGCCAGCTGATGTTTCACGGCAGCCATGTTGGTAATCGCGCCTCCCATTCCCACCAGCGTGTCCGGTGCAGGTCTCGCGTCGATCCGCGTCAGTTCCGACGCAATGGCATCGATGGCAGCGTCGAGTTGTTCCTGCGAGACTACCCCTGCAAGGCCGTACTTCTCGGTAAATCGAACTGCACCAACGTTCAGGCTAAAGCGTTCCTCAACCGCCGAACCGTGGCCGAAAGTGAATTGCGTACTTCCGCCGCCGGTATCGAAAATTGCGAGTGAGCCTTCCGCCAGACCAAGCCCGGACTTGACAGCCAGATATGCCAGCCGTCCTTCTTCTTCGCCGGGAATGATTTCGATCCGCACCCCACAGCGTTGCTCCACGCTGTCAATGAACTGCTGACTGTTGCGTGCCACGCGCATTCCCATCGTGCCGACCGCCGCGATCGCCGCTACTCCGGCAGTCCGGGCTTCGGCAACCATGGCGGCGATGGCTGAAACGGTCCGGGTCATCGCGTCACTGCTGATCTCGCCTGTCTTCTCCAGATTTTCACCCAGCCGCGTTATCTCCGCACGATCCACCAGCGTTTGCCAGGTACCGTCCGGGCGTCTTTTGCTGATATTGAATTTCACCGAGTTCGTGCCCACATCGATCACCGCATAGCGTGGCATCGCCATCACCTTAACCTTTCATGCCGAGCAAGGCCTTCAGGCCGCGCGGATAACTGACGTTGGCAAACCGGTCCAGGCCCAACTCACGTACTGTCGCGATCACGCGAGCCGCATCTTCCAACTCCAGCGCAACCGTGCGAGTTTTCCGGCCGTCTGCCACAACCTTCGTTATTTCCGACATGCAACCGTTAATTCTGTAGCGCGAACGTCTTTTGTGCACCTTGACGGAGCGCAAACGGCCGCCCGGTTCGGCCCACTCAGCCACGAACTGATCAAGCGTGTACTCGGGCCGAGCCAGAGATTTTGTAGCCACGCCTAGCGCTTGCAGGACCTTTCGGGCTTCGGCGGCGGGCAGGGGAAACGATGCTTTCATCACCGGCTTCCACTGTTCCAAGCCATCCGCGTTAACCTGCTCGAGGGTCTTTATGTCCATGAGGTCGTCGCGAACCTTGACGTTTTCATCGTTGGAGGTGGAAAGGAAGTACAACTCATCACTTTCATGCACATCATCGGGTTTTAATGCGGCATATCGGGCATCAGCTTCGCCGAAACTATCGCCAAAGGTCCGCCACTCCCAGCGCGGGATAATCTTCTCCATCGTCGACCTCCTGTAAATACCAACGTTACATCAGACGCCCATTGAAAAATCCCGGCAAACGCCGGCAGCTACCGAACCGCACGAAGGACGAGCCACACTTTCGACATAAGCGCACTTACTAGGATACCCACGACCCAGCCGAAGATCACCTCCGCGACCTTGTGTAAGCCGCGTGCAATCCCAACCTTTGCGGAGTGGCCAACAATACCGCCGGCTATGACCAGGACTCCTGTTATTGGAGCCTGGCGCCACATCGTCTTGATCCGCACCAGATAGGTGGAGACCAGCACTGTGACGGCGAGCACGAGCGGTACGATCCATTGGCTTTCGTGGCATTTTGCGCCGCCGCATCGCCAGAAGGCGTTGTTGTACAGCCGGAAGTCATCGGTATCAATGAACAGCACCTCGCGAAGCTTGACCGGCCGAGACACGAAGCCATCGGTCGTGAACTTCACGCCGTGCTCTTTGGTCGGCTCCTTGAATACCTTGCCGAAGTCGAAGAAGCTCTCACGCGAATGGAAGTTGTTGGGCCACAGGATGAGCTTGCTCCGCATACTGGCCCGCCTTGAGTTGGGGGACACGGCCCACCCAACTCGGAGTAACCGGCTCCCTCTTCTGCGTGGGCTTTGCGTCTTTGAAGCGGACTGGTGCAGATGCCGGAGAATAATGACGTTGTAAAAGTTTTGTGTCGCGGCTCATTATTGCTTTTGTTCCCAGTCCTTCTCTGGTATACAGGCGGGTGCAGATTGGCTGCGCAACTTCGACTGACTCCACGTCTTCAATCAATCGGCAATTGCCTTAGGAGGTCAGAATGACCGATCGAAAGCAGTTGAGTGGTGCGACAGCGCGTTCACGCCGGCTGACTGTGGCGACCTTTGCAGCTATGCTTGTCTTGACGCTCGCCGCGCAGACATCTCCGGCGCAGACATATACGGTTTTGTATACCTTCCAAGGTCAAACGGATGGCGGCTTCCCGAACTCTGGAGTTTATCGTGATGCTGCCGGAAATCTCTATGGCATAACCAATACGGCCGGTAACCGTTCCGATTGCAATAACTATGGTTGTGGAACTGTCTACAAATTGGCAGCGAGCGGCCAGTTTTCCGTTTTGCACACCTTTACCGGCGGCATAGATGGGTGGCCCAATGCAACATGGGGCGCGCTGATCCCGGATCCAGCCGGGAATTTGTATGGCGTGGCGTCGATAGGTGGCCTCCGTAACAACGGCGTGGCGTTCCGGATCACACCGGCAGGAGCGTTTACGGTCCTGCACACCTTTCCTACTGCGCCTAACGACGGCCTGGGTCCCCAGTACAGCCTCCTTCGGGATACAACCGGACTAATCTACGGCACAACTTTTGGCGGCGGCACCAATGGCTTCAACGGTTACGGCACCGTGTTCGGTTTGTCGAATGTTGGATTCGGAGCCGACATCGTGCTGCATAGCTTCGATGTTGGCGATGGAGCCAACCCGCAGGGGGACATTGCGTCCGACGGAGTGGGAAACCTCTATGGCACCGCGGGTAGCGGCGGGTCCAGGGGATGCGGCACTGTCTGGAAGATGAGGACTACCGGACATTTCACCGTGCTTTACAACTTTACGTGTGCGCCCGATGGTTATCTGCCAGGGTCGGTGGTGTTGGACGCGCAGGGAAACATATACGGAGGCACCTCGGAGGGAGGCGACCCCACGGCCTGTCCCTTCTATGGTTGCGGCATAATTTTCAAAATATCCCCAGGCGGGCAGGAGACCATACTGCACACGTTCCACAACACCGACGGCGCGACTCCGAATGAGCTTATGTTTGACCCCCAAGGCAACCTGTGGGGCACGACCGCTTTCGGGGGTACTTTCGATCAAGGAACGATTTTCAAAATCACGACCAGCGGAACCTTTACCAACGAATACAACTTCGAAGGCGGGATGAACGGAGGGGTTCCTTACGCTGGGCTGGTCCAGGACTCCAACGGGAACTTTTATGGTACGACCGGGGGAGGCGTTCTGGGATGCATTCAAAGCGGTTGCGGCATGGTTTTCAAGTTCACTCCGCAGTAAACGATCCTCCACGAACAAATGCGCGGTTGCTCTGACTCGAGTATTGGCGGGGCGGTCTTCCAAAATCGCCACATTTCTTGCTCAATATGCAGCACCGCCGCAGCCGGATTACTTATGCTAAAGGGATTTATCGTTACCTTCAGGGGTTTGCTCCTTGTATGCACTCCAAGCCTCAGTTCCCTTCTGGGTGGGGACGAACCAGTAGTGGTTGAGGACTGAGAAACTCAACGATTCTAGAGGCGCGATTTCCTCGTTGTTGGAATATTTCGCAAAGACGTAGCCGTCGCGAAGCATACAGCCAATCTCATCAATGATTTCGCGTAGGGGATATTGGCCACGAAGGACTATGTGAGGACGAGAAATCCTCGCGTCATTTTCTGCGGCGAAGTCGCGGTTTGCGTACAGGAACAATTGTCAAACATCCTCGTAATCGTCGGCCATACCATCGAGAATCACAAATTACAGTCCCGTTAGATTCGCGTCAGATGTAGCCATAACAGTCGCTCAACGTGCCGCAGCCTGCGCCCTGCGCGATTGGCTGTCAACGGAAATCTGCACGCAAGCAGTATTGGTGGGCAGGCCCGCGTTGTCTCGGCACCGCAATCAGTCAGGCGTTTGCCGGCTGGATATTCTGGTTGAGATGGAAAACATTTTCGGGATCCCATCTGGCCTTGACCTTCGCCAGCCTCGCATAATTTCCGCCGAACGGTCCCGCCAGGTCAGCCGCATCATCCTGATCGAGATAATTGACGTACCGGGCTCCAGCGGAAAAGGGCTTCAACCGCGCAAAGCCCTGGCGCGCCCAAGCAATGTTCTCTTCCTTGGCTGCAGCATCTTCCCATTGGGAAAGGATCAGCAAATTGTGGCCTTCGCGACGATGGTGAAAGGCTGTGTGGTCCTGCGCCACGCGAGCCGCGGCCCCGTGCCAGTGCTCCAGGAAGATGCCGCTGTATTTCGAAGGACAATCTTCACCCATGTCGACGATCATGTTAATAACGTTGTCGTCCAGGCTAGCCAGGAAATTCGATTTCCAGTAGTTCAGCATGTCCTTCGGGTAGGCGATGTCGAACATGCCGTTCAGGTCACAGTAACTTGTCGGCTGAATCGTATCGAACAGCGGCGACCCGGATTCCTTGATGGGGCGTAGTATCCTCTCCCCATCCGTCATTGCTCCGAAATACGCGGCCCCGATGATGGCTACCTTGAAGCCGGAACCATCGGGTGCATGCCCAACTCCCCCCAGACAGGTGAGTTCATCGCCGGCCGACTCGGTGAACTCCCGATACAAGCGCAATACCTCGCGCGCTTGGGAAATCGGCCACGCGATCGCTCCTGCCATGATCGTGGGTCCGACTGGATGAAGCCTGTACTCGAGCGATGAGACTACTCCGAAGTTGCCGCCTCCGCCGCGAAGCGCCCAGTAAAGATCAGGATTTTCGGAGACGCTGGCACGAACGGTTTTCCTTTCTGCCGTCACTACTGTAGCGGCAACCAGATTATCGGTAGCCAAGCCGTGCTTCCCAGCTAAATAGCCGTAGCCGCCGCCCAGTGTCAGTCCGGCGATGCCCGTGGTGGAAATCACACCGCCGGTAGTTGCCAGGCCATGCTGCTGCGTCGCGCGATTGAACTCGCCCCAGGTAACGCCGCCTTCAGCTACCGCGCGCCTTGCCGTGGCATTCACAGATATCGCCTTCATCAGGGAAAGGTCGATCATCATTCCGCCCTCGACGCTGGCCCGTCCACTGACGTTGTGACCGCCGCCACGAACGGCGATCTCTAGGCCATGTTCCCGCGCGAATGCGATGCTGGCGCCTATGTCGGAATCGCTTCGGCAGCGAGCGATAACTGACGGATGCTTGTCGATCAAGCCGTTGTGCAGCGCACGGACGCTGTCATATTCCGGATCACTGGGTTGCAGGACAGTTCCCGCAAAATTGCAACGCAGCTTGCCTAACGCGGAAAGAGCGATTTGAGGTTGTGCCATTGGTTTGTGTTCGACGAATCCGAAGATTGTACTGCGTGCTGGATGCCGCGCACAATGCCAGGCTGCCCCAGGTCTCGCGCTTTTCGAAAGGTGTCTAAGACACACATCATGAAACTCGCCACTTCTCGCTAGGGACTTCGCCCTTGCTGCGCTCGCCCTCATCGCTCGCGTTTTGACCACGTTTTGTGGCTGATTCTGCTCGGTGGGGGTGCCTTCGCCAGTGCGCAATCAAAGGAAATCTACCTTTCACCAACCACAACCAAACCAAGCCAATGAGGATCAATGGCGTGATCAGGCTGTCCAAAGCCGGGTTGAGTGACGACCTAATCATTGAGCAGATCAAGAAGAAGGGCCAGCGCTTCGATCTCTCTACTGACCAGCTTATTCAACTCAAAGCGACCTCAGTCAGCGAGCGGGTCATTGCAGTAATGATCGATCTGACCTAATGGAATGGACTCATCCGGGATGATTGTAAGCTCAGTCCCGGAGGTGTTTACCAATGACGATAGTGAGGGTTGGGCTAGATATCGCTAAGCAGATGTTTTAGGCTAACGGAGTAGACCGGACGGGCAAGGTGGTATTGCGGAAACGGCTAAGGCGAACCGAAGTGGCGATGTTCTTTACTGGAGTCGAACCTTGTCTGATTGGACTGGAAGCCAG
>Ga0210398_10005585_pt1 | contig 11669 bp, 10 predicted proteins | sample IncBWC4OmetaG_FD_161047 | JGI IMG/M metagenome (GOLD analysis project Ga0210398, IMG submission 161047) | Forest soil microbial communities from Barre Woods Harvard Forest LTER site, Petersham, Massachusetts, United States - Inc-BW-C-4-O | ecosystem: Environmental > Terrestrial > Soil >... | reverse complement strand
CTCACTGAGAGAACTTCTGCTTCAGGTGGCGGGGCTTGTGCTACCGTTGCCCGACGTTCCTCGATAGGTCCATGTCGGCCACCCGGAACTCATTTCATGCGCAGTATTTCCATCCATTCAGAACCACCCTGCGCGTTCCCCAGGCCCCTAACCATTGGTAAAACTGACAATCAAGAAAGCTTCGAGGCTGGATGCCGTGGGCATCCATAGTCTTATCTAACTAGCTATGGTTCTGAGTAGGCTTCCACCGGGCGATTCTGCTTGCGCCCGGTCGCCGTGCTGCCGTCTGAAACAGGGTTGTCCCGACCCACTCCTTTCGCCGTAATGGCGTTGGGCGAAAGTCCCGGCGAAATCAGGAACTCGGGGACGGTGTCGGCGCGTTGCTTCACCATTGTCAAAACTAACTGTCGACTTTGCAGGGCGGTGATCAGCGATTGCCAAACTTCCAACTAACACCGGAGCTGCTGCCGTAGTCGCTGCCGGAGAAGGTCGGCGGCGGTTGATTGTCCCAATTGCCGTAAAAGGAAATGTTCCAGGTGAGATTGCTCCAGAGTTTGACGTAATAAGAGGTGTTGAGGTTGAAATGGACGCGGCCGGATTCAGTAATTGCAGGGAGAAGAGTCGCGCTGATGGAAAGATTGGTTTTGTTGAAACGGAAGAGCCTGACTTCGCTGCCGATCAAGGCAGACGCGGCGTTCTGAGTGAGGCAGGGCACGATCATCTGCTGGTAATTGATGCGCTGCCAGACCAGTCCGCCATACAGCGAGACCATGGAGCGATTATCGTTCACCAGGTAACGCCCGATGCCGCCTCCAATGACGCTCTGGAGCTGAATTCCCTGCTCCGAACTCTGCAGGAAATCGGCGAGCCCCGTGTAGTACCAATTGTTCCAGCGCAGAAGGCGTTCGATATTCAGGTTGAGCTCATTGCGCGTGGCAGGCGATCTGCCGGTGCTTGAAGACAACGTTGAGTTAAAGGCGGCGCTTGCCGACCAGCGTTCGCGAGGGTAGTTGAGGGAAGAACTGAAATTGTATTGCGTAGACTGGTTGCCCTTGCTGTAGATAAGACCGAGCCCGATGTCTCCGTTGAAGCGCTCCCATATTGTGCTGAAGGTTTGGTCCATTTCGATGACGTGAGACTTTTCAATCTCGACTGACGTATCAGTGGGATCCAGGACCTGGATATTGATGGGGCGTCCGCCCGAAGATGAGGGCGTGGAAAGCGTGCCGGAGTAGACGATGCCGTCTTGTGTCTTGACGATGAAGAGTTGCTTGCTCTCGACATGGTCCACCTTGATCCATTCCACGGATAAAGTATCGAGGATGTAGTCAACCTTTATATACAGGGTGTCGGAGGCGAGGCGCTTAATCTCGCAGGTGATGCGGTCGCCGTTCTTCATGATGATGACGTCGCTTTTATCGCGCGCCAGCATCGGTGCAGAGAAAGAAAACGCGCAGCACAATACGAAGACTCGAATTCTCATGCCAGCCCTCTTATCACCGTGAAGTTTGCCATGCATGTCCTCGGCAAGCGGAGATTGGAACAGCGATCCGGGAGATTGTGGACTCTCTCAGAATCAAGTCCGGGCCCAGATGCAGGGTCCGGTCGAATTCAAACGGGCAGGGAGCGAGAGGCGAGTCATTGTCCGGTTTCAGGCCCGCGGCCAGGCCCTCTGCATTGTTGTGAAAAGAAATGCGGCCGTGAGACCGAATAATATCCAGCCACTTAATGCTTCGAGGGAACCCATTAATTGCCACTTTCCCGCCAATTGGACATTTTCGTGGCCGTAGCTGGTCATGGCACTCAGGGAATAGAGCACGGCGACCCGGTTGTCGGGCAGTGCCCCGAGAAATCGGTAAGCTCCCGCCCAAAGACAGCTCTCAAAACCGTGCAGCAGGGTGGCCCACAAGGCGGTTCCTCCCATGACCAAGACCGAACTGGCCGATGGATGACGGAACCAGCGCGAGGCGTCAAGTTTTGAGGTAATTTTTTTGTTGATAAGTCCGAGTCCGAAAGCATGGAAGACAATGGTCACGACGATAAACGGAATACCCCAGGCCCAATCCATACCCCAGTTCAAGACCGTTCCCGAATCCATAGTTGTTCTCGCTGTTTTGCCTCGGCCGGGAGATTGCGCAACGTCAGGTGACGATTGCCGTCCCGGGCTCATTGGATCTTCTGTGCTCGCAATATCGCTAAGTCTGCAAGATTCAGCTCACCGTCGCAAAATTCGGGCCCGTTCCAGTGAACACTTCATTAGAGAACCTTAGCCCTCATTCCAGCCGGCGCTACCTGCGCCTGCTTCCGCCTCCGCCTCCACCTCCGCCCCAGCTACGGCCGCCGCCGCCATATCCGCCCGAGCTATGATTTCCGCTCTGGTAGTGTTGACTCTGGGTTGAACCGCTCTCCCGGTTTTGTTTTTCGGAGTCGAGATTTTCCGAGGACCCGCCGTAGGATGAGTGACTTTGGTTCATGCTTTGGCTGCTGGCCTGGCTGCTTGGATGCTGCTGCTGATAGCTCGACTTGTCTTGCTGCGCCGTGGCTTGGCTGTTGGGGTGCTGCTGTTCGTAATTCGACTTGTCCTGCTGGGAGGTGTTCACATTGCTCCAGCCGCCGTTGCCGTTCGACTTTTGCCAGCCGGAGCCGGTGTCTTTGTAGACGTTTCCGTCGTGGCCGGCGTACATGTCGCCGTTCGAGGACTTACCGGCGACTGTGTTGCCGTAAGCTGAACTCGCACCCGCAGCCTTTCCACCCGAGGAAGTCTGCCCGGACGCTACAGTCCCTTGCGCGGTCGAATAATGCTGTGTAGTGGCTGATTTATTTCCTTGTGAGACGTAGGAACTTCCCCACTGCGCGGTGGGACTCGACCCCTGATGAGTCGCGCCATACGATCCGGTGTAGGGGTTATAGGCCTGGCCCACGGTCTGCTTGCCATACGCCGTGGATGCGGAAGCGGTTCGCGTTGAGGTGCCGGTGTAGGGATTGTAGGAGGCCGTGCGAGTCGCCGAGCCGTACGCTCCGTAAGTCGTCTGCGATACACCATAAGCGCCCGTTGAACTGTGGTAGTAAGACGTGCCGTAGGCACCATAAGCGCCGTAGCAAGTGGGATACGGATGGTAAACGGGGTAGCCGTACGCCGGGTAACCGATGTATGGCGGATAATAGTAACCGCTGCCGTTGGCGACGATGGCTCCCACGGCCGCGCCCATTACGAACGCACCGAGATATCCCGCCGTGTAACTGGACTGCACGTTGCCGCTCGACGTCGTGACCTGCGTAACGTAGGTGACGTTGTAGACGGGGGAACTCGGAGGAATCGTATAAATCACCTGGGGCACGGAACTCGCGGTGGTCCACGGACCCTGCGCTGAGGCGGACATGAACCAAACGCCTTGCAAGCACAAATAATAGACGTCCCCGACCTGAATCACTTTGTCCGGGGTATTGGTGGCGTACTGCAGGGTTGTGCCCTCAATCGGCGCGAACTGCGGACTGCCCGTATAGTCCACTTTTGCCTGGGCCGCCGCGGTGGCGGGATTCAGCTCCATGACGGTGGGGATTTGCGCAATCAACACGGCGTCTTTTGCCTGGGAGGTGCCGGGCACGGAAGCAAGGATCGCGCTCGCGGGGTTTGATAGAGGAATGCGGGCAAAATCCGGCGGCAGGTTGAGGGACGCGAACGTCCATGGCCCGGTTAGATTTTGCGAGCTGAACCAGCGGCCGGCTGCCAGATAATAGTAGGTTTGCGTGGCGCCATAAACAAAGACGGGGGAATCGGTGTTGTTGGCGTAGACCAACTGCGTCCCCGGAATCGCGGTGTAGGTCGGACGGCCATCGAACAGAATCACTTCGGCGGGAAACTGGCTGTAAAAGACTTGCGGAATAACGGCATTGGCAACCTGCGGCGGGGGAACCGCCTGCTTCACGTCCGCGAATTTGCCGGAATCGGGGACCTTGTCAAAGGCCTTGGATAATTTCATCACTCGCGACCACGGCCCATGCAGATCACCCGCGCTCAGCCAGATATTGTTGAGCAGCAAGTAGTACTGGGAATTATTCTTGTCGAAAAACAACGGCCACGTTGTGTTGACGACAAACTTAAGGTCGGTCTTCGGAATCTCCGCGAGGACGGGATCGCCATCCACGCCGAGCAGAATTGCAGGCGTGTAGCTGACGAAAATAAAAGGAGCATCGTTCTTCAAATTGACCGTTTGGACCGATTGCGGTTTTGGCACGTAGGCTACGACACGTTCCAGACCGATCGTGAACGTGGGGGGAAGGAACGATCGCAGGAGTTGCGTGAGTTGTGCCGAACTTGCCGGATCCTCGGATGGGAAATAGGCGTTCAGAACCTGCATGCCGTAGATGATCACGGTATGGGTTTCGGTGTTGACATTGGTGGTGCCTTCGAATTCCGCGGCGCCCACAATTTCTTTACCGCCGGCGGGAGTAAGCTGAAAGGCCTGGCGCCACTTGATATCGGTAAAATTCTGCCAGTCGTCCACCTGGGGCTGGTAGACGATGACTGAGCCGCCCGAGTTCACGTGCTTTCGGGGCCAACCAGGGTCCTGCGCCCAGGCGCACGAGCAGGCCGCCAAAATAAAACCGAACATCCCGATCCAAAGTTTTGTGTATCGCATTGCCAATTCCTCCTCTTGCGAGAATGTGGCCATAAAGGCTACTTCCTTTCGTCCGTGTAGAACCCCTTTGCGACCAGATGTGGCCGGAGGCCTTAACGAGGCCTTATCCACCTAAAAGCTAAATTCCATCCCCACGATTGGGCCCTTCTGCTTCAAATTGAGACCAAGTCGGTCCGTACTTCCGTTGACGTTCAGGCGTGAACCAAGTTGGTACCCTGCGTTGAGGCTAATGTGTTTGCTCACCGTCACTCCCAAGGTGCCGGCGGTCGATACAAAGTTCCCATAGCCGAAAAAGTACATTCCGTAGACATTTCCTTCGAGGAACACTCTTGGGGAATTTGTCAAATACAACCGAAATTCCGGGCCTGCGACCGGAATTGGCGCAAGCAAGGAGCCGCTCGCGATCACAGTTTGTTGCGTCCCGTTTACGGTTCCGGTTCCCGTTATCTTGGCCGATGTATTGAACAGGTCCATCTGTACACCGATCGCCAGATGTCCGCGCTTCCGCCGAATGATGTCGTACTGGTAGCCCGGTGCGACTAGGAACGCGTGCAGGTCGCTATGCGACACAAAGCCGGCCTCATAGGTCTTCCCCTCAAACGTGATAGTGCGGGGAAGGGTGGCTTGGCGGGAGGTCCAGAAGGGGCTGATCGCAACGTAGAAGTGGTTCTTGTGAGTGAACTTCCAGTCCACCTTTCCGGAAAACGTCGGGTACGTGTCAAACCCAAGGTCCGTATGAAAATTGATTGGAACGTCGGTTCCGCCAGTACCGTGAATGGTTCCTGTAGGATTGGAGTAAAACCAGAAGGCGTCAACCCGAATTTTGTATTGATCGAACTCTTCAGACTGTTGCGCTCTCGTCGGTAAGGGCGCGAAAAAGAGCAGTAGTAAGAGCGCCAGAGGGAGGAGCCTCCAATGGTTTCGTGAATCCTGGAATTCCCTTCCAATTAGCATCGTTTCACTCCTCCAGAGGGCGAAAACCAAAACTTTTGGTTTCACAAAGGAATTCCGCGCGTTTCCAATAGCTTTTTGCGTCACATCGGATTCATTCATTCTTTCTGTTCCACCGCTCGTCAGGACCCCAGCGACACGTTCGGTTGTAGACCGCAAGCTCACGGTCACGTAGAGAGTCATCATGGCTCCCGAAGACCCAGGGAGTAATTGTCAAAAGTGACAGGCCCGGGGAGTCCTTGCATCACATTGCGGGTCATTTCTTCTCGACGGAAAAGTACAAGTTCATGGCCAATCCAACCGAATTCACCTGCTGATTTGGGTGCTTGCCGGTGTTGTTGTCGTGCTCGAAGTAGGTATTGAACTGAACATGCTTGCCCACCGGGAACAGGCTGCCCGTGTAGAGCGACGTGGTGCTCCACTTGCCATACTGACTTTCGTAAAACGGCTCGGCGGCGAAATACGGGATGAAGTGATAGGAATGGATCGCAAAAGTACGATCCAGCGTTAATTTGTTCCGGTAGCGCCAGGTGAAGACTCCGCTTTTCCAGTCCAAATCCGCCCGGTTCCGATCGGTGAGGGAAAACCCAGCTTTCAAAGGAAAGTTTGAAGCGACCGCCACCTGCATGCGGTTTTCCGAAGGAGCACCCGGCGCTGTGATGTAGCGATAGCCGAGGTCCAAGACCAGCAATCTTGACTTCGAATCGTCCAGGTCGAAGGCCCTGACTTTCTTGAGCTTGATCAGGGGCTTCAGGTAGAGCTGAAGGCTGGGACCGAATGTAAACTGTTGCGGGTCGCCGCCGTCTCGATCATCCTTGGCCTCGAGATACGCGCGAAATGTGGAATTTAGGGTAAGGTGAGCGTCAACCTCCGGAAGAAACTGCGACTCCTGCGCGCGTGCAGGCAGGCATGCCAGACAAAACAAGAACACAAAGCTGCAAAATGCCGCTCGAATTCGTATCATCCCTCGGCCCCACGCGAAATAGGAATAGGTTCACAGCTTCGGCGGGCGGGCCCCGGGCTGTCCATCCATGAGAATCTCTACTTGATGTTGAAGGTCGCGCCCAATATCAGGCCGGGGATGTTGACGTCGTAAATAAATTGGGCGTTTCCATTCGGGCGGTAATTCACGTGGAGGTAACGATACCCGGCCAGCAGGACGACCTTGCGGCTGATCTTGTAGCCCAGCAATCCCCCAACTTGATAATCCGATCGCGCGTCGGCCCCGCCGGCATCACCGCCAATCGCTACAAAGGCCTTCGGTGAAAGCGCGAGTATAATCCGTCCGCCGGCGACGGCGTCCGCCCAACTCGCCGAGTCGGAAAAGCCTCCGAACGGCTGAACGGGTTGCAAGGTGAGGTCCGTGGAAACATGCCAGTAGCGAAATCCGAAGAGCGCATCGACTTTGACTCTTTTTCCTTCAACGATGCGATAGCCGATCTTGGGGGTAAGCATGGCTTCCGTCATTTTCGCTTTGACCGACAGGGATACGACGTTGATGGGAAGGGCCTTTTCGTCGGACAGCTTCATCCACATGAAATCGACGGGCATTATTATCCGCTTGTAGCGCGTTTCAATGACGCCCATCGCGCCAATATTAAGATAGTTGAAAATATCGCCAAAACTTGCGTGCACGCTCACATCACGGCCGAGAACTGCAGTGGTACCGTGAACTCCGGCGAACCAAATGTAGGGAGTGATGGCAAAGTGCCAGCCGTCATCTGTACTCACTTCCTTTGGCTGCGGCGCGGCCGTGCTCACGTCCGTTTGGGCCTGTGCGCTCGCTCGAGCTGCGCAGAAAGATCCCGCCACCGCCAGAACGAATAATCCCGCTTTTGCTAGCTTCCAGCGCGATCTCATTTGAATTTCCTTTTCTTTGCGAGTGAGTACACTGAGGATCGCCCGGGTGAGGGAGTGACCTGCAATCATCAGTGTTCACCAGCAATAAGCAGCAACTCTTCCCGTCTATGATGGGCGACCCACGCGAGCCGCCCACCAGCGAACTCGTCGGTGTTTGTTCCTAGGGCGTTTGGCCGCTGCCTCCGCCTCGGGCTATCCAAATGCAGAACCCACGAGGCTTGGGACCGAATCACGCTCCCTTAGTGGCCACCGGCGTTCGCTCCATTTTGGACGGCATCGAGGAATTGGCTGACGGTTAATCCCCCGCTCTTCTGGCTGGGCGGGAATGCCTCGAATGTCTGCAGGAACTGGCTCACAATTACGGTCGCGGGCACCATCGTCCATAACTTCTCGCCCCACCATTTACCGTAATTCATCGATTCGTCCTGGTAGCGTTCCCAAGGATCCATCCGCAAGTTGGTCACGATAGGGGCCTGAGTGCTTTCTGCTTCGCCGGTGAACAAGTTGCCCTTGATGGTTTTGAAGCTCACCTTCCAATCGTCATACCGCATCGCCATAAGGTCTGCGGTATTGCCGAAGTAAAAGAATTCGTGACGCGGCCCTGCGGGAACTTCGCCCTTGAAGTAGGGCATAAAGTTGTAACCGTCAAGGTGAGACTTAAACGTCTTGTCTCCCACCTTCAGGCCCTTCAGGAGCTTCTCTTTTATGTCGGGATCACCGGCGGCGGCAACCAGCGTCGGCAACCAGTCCTCCATCGCCATGATGTCGTTGACAATGCTTCCGGGCTTGATGACGCCGGGCCATTTCGCCAACATTGGGACGCGGAATCCGCCTTCGTAGGTAACGCCCTTCTCACCACGGAACGGCTGATTTCCGCCATCCGGCCAAGTAAAGATTTCGGGGCCGTTGTCGCTGGTGAACAGCACGATGGTGTTGTTGGCGATACCCAGGTCGTCTAGTTTTTTGAGCAGTTCGCCGACTTCCCAGTCCAGTTCCATCATTCCGTCAGCATAAAGACCGTAACCGCTCTTGTTTTCCCATTTGGGGGAGAGATGCGTCCAGACATGCATGCGCGTGGAGTTGTGCCAAAGGAAGAATGGCTTTCCGGCCTTCACGGAACGATCAATGAAGTCGGTGGAGCGCCGCACCAATTCGGTGTCAATGTCTTCCATGTTGGTCGTTGCTTTTGAATCCATATTCGGATGTGGAGGCAGCGGGCCTTCGTCCTTGATAACCTGCTTGCCGACCCTGCCCCAACGCGGGTCGGTGGTCGGATCATCCACAGTGGTAGCCGTCGTAGAGATAACGTCGCGTGGACCAAAACGTTCTCTAAAATTGGCCCTCTTCGGGTAATCGTACTGATACGGTTCCTCCATGGCGTTCAGGTGATACAGCATTCCGTAGAACTCGTCGAAGCCATGGACTGTGGGCAGGTATTCATTGCGGTCGCCCAAGTGGTTTTTGCCAATCTGCGCCGTGGCATAACCATAAGGTTTAAGCAACTCTGCGATCGTCGGGTCTTTGTCCTGCAGACCTTGTTTGGCTCCCGGCAGCCCAACCATAAGGAGGCCCGTGCGAAAAGGAGTCTGGCCGAGGATGAATGCAGCGCGTCCCGCCGTGCAGGATTGCTGGGCGTAGTAATCGGTGAACAGCGCACCTTCTGCGGCAATGCGATCAATATTGGGCGTGCGTCCACCCATCATGCCGCGGTGGTAAGCGCTGATGTTCCAAATGCCGACATCGTCCGACATGATGACGACGATGTTCGGCTTCTTCTGCTGCGCAAAAGCTGTGGGAGCCACAGCCAAGCCCAGAATGGTGAAGATTGTCGCCAACACAAGGCCCGCTCTTAATCTCCGCTTCATAAAACATCCTCCTCATTTTCTCTTGCAGGAAAAACGATTCGGCCAATTCCGCATATGAACTATAGGAAGCGGATTCGCAGGTCGGCTGATGCTCTGCCGAACGGAGCCACGTTGGAATTGTCAAAAGTGACACCTTAAGCCGCGCAGACACACAATTGCACAGAGCGGACCGGCCTCTTGAGACTAGGATTTGCCGTTGGGAATGTCTTCGGGGTACGAAAAACGGGAGACGAACGGGCGGTCCGCAAGGGCATCATACATGGCGTCAACCAGGTCGGTCTCCATGAGCACTTTCACGACATAGCCGAGCCCTCCCACGGCCAGGCACGTCGCCAGAATGTCTGCGTCCTCGTGAACCGTAAGAAATACGATCTTGGCCCGGTTGCCGCGCTTCTTGAGCTCCCTTGCAACGTCGATTCCGCTCAAACCGGGCATCGAGATATCCAGGACCACGATATCCGGCGCGAGGGCCAACGTTGCATCGAAAGCCGCTTGCCCATCCGTTACCATGGCGACAATTTCGAATTTTTCCTTCAAGAGGGCAGAGACGGCGCTCAACACCTGCGCGACATCATCGGCCAATATGACGCGGCTGAGCGCCATGGGAGCTCACCCCCGAGCTGTGCAGCAGTTCATGAGATGTACTGAATGCCAGAGACAAGTTCCGCGTGTAGAGTGATTTCCCTACTGGAGCCAAATTCGTTCACCGTGCAGCAGGACTTTCACGACCACGTTGCGCGCATTGCCCGCGGTTGCCTATTGGTATTTATTACAATGAGGGAAGAAAAGCGGGGAAACTAGATGGAGATGATTCTGTGCTTGATGGCGTACTGCACCAGATCGGCATTGGTTTTCAGCTGCAATAGGTCCATAACGGCATACTTATGGGCGGCAACCGTGCGTTTTGTGATTTGCAGGATGGAGGCCACTTCTTTCATGGAACGCCCTTCCGCCAGAAGTTGAATGACTTCGCGCTGCCGAGGAGTAGGTTCAGCGGCATGATCTCGGGCTTTCGGGTCCCTCAACAAGATCTTGGCCTGGCCCTCTGCGGCGCCCGGCGTCACATAGGAACCGCCCTTCAACACTCTTTCAATGGCGTCAGTCAGTTCGAGGGCTGCTCCCTGCTTGAGCAGGAATGCCGAGGCGCCTGCGCGAAACGCTTCGCCGACAAGGTCGGGATCCTCATTCATGGTCATGAAGATAAGTTTTGGCTTCGGCGTGGACGGTTTGAGATGCCGGGCGGCGTCCAGGCCATTCAATTGAGGCATGGCAATGTCCAGCACGATGATGTCTGGTTGCAACTTGGCGGCCGCTTTCAGCAGCTCTCGTCCATCGCTCACCGTGCCGACAACTTCGCAGCGAGGTTCCAAAATGCGCTTTAACGCATCCACCAGCATTTGATGATCATCCGCCAGGAGTACGCGGGGACGACTCGAGGTTCTATTTACCTGCAGCATGTGCTTTTGCCTTTCCCTCCGCCACGGGGAGAGCAACCGGCGCCTCCGCCAGAATTTCTGTCCCCCTACCGGTTTCCGACTTTACCAGAAGCCTGCCTCCGACGAGCCGAAGCCGCTCGGTCATTCCGATCAAACCGATTCCCGCGGCGGGATTCTTGACGCCGAGGTTGAACCCCTTTCCTTGATCGGCAATGCAAAGGCTGATGCCAACGGCGTTCGCACTGAATTGAACCTGCGCATTCCTGGCGCCGCTGTGCTTGACTACGTTAGCCAGCGCTTCCTGAGCCACTCGAAACATGCACAATGCCACGTCCTTCGGGACGTTAACGGGACCCTCGTTCTCACTGAAATGAATTTCGATCTTGTACTTCTCGCTGATTTCCCTGCACAGGCCATGGAGAGCCGGCACCAGCCCCACGTGCTCGAGTTTGCTGGAGTGCAGCTGATGTGAAAGGGTGTGAAGGTCCGAGGACATCTCCTTGGTTGCCCGCAGCATCTCCAGCGCGTTTTCACGCTGCTCGATTTCGTTCGGTGACAATTTTTTCCAGAGCTGGCCAAGTCCGATGCCGAGCAGCGCCAGCCGCTGGCTGAAGTCGTCATGAAGTTCCCGGGCGATGCGCGCGCGTTCCGCTTCCTGAGCGGTAATCAGGCGGCCAGTCAACACGTGCAAAGCTTCCTCGGAGGTCTTGCGGTCCGTAATGTCGATGCACGAACCAACATATCCAAGGAAGGTGCCGTCGGATTCAAACCTTGGCACGCCAATATCAAGCAGCCAGCGGTACTCTCCATCGAACCGCAGCAGACGGTATTCCATTTCGAAGTCGACGCGAGCGTCAAACGACGCCGAGTAGAGTCGCGAACATGGGTCACGGTCGTGCGGATGCACCCCCGACAGC
>Ga0210398_10005584_pt1 | contig 11669 bp, 15 predicted proteins | sample IncBWC4OmetaG_FD_161047 | JGI IMG/M metagenome (GOLD analysis project Ga0210398, IMG submission 161047) | Forest soil microbial communities from Barre Woods Harvard Forest LTER site, Petersham, Massachusetts, United States - Inc-BW-C-4-O | ecosystem: Environmental > Terrestrial > Soil >... | reverse complement strand
TTGCGGTCGCAGTTTTGCTGGCCGTCGCGGTCTTGGTCGCGGTTGCGGTGGCGGTACGCGTTGGCGTCGCCGACTTCGTCGCAGTTGCGGTCGCGGTGGCAGTTGGGGTGCCCGACGTGACGGCATTATTAAAAATCAGAGCTCGATTATTCCCGCTGTCGGCGATGTATAGAATCTGGTTGGAGTCGAGCCCGAGTCCGTAAGAAAATGACATCGCGAGAACGGTGTCCGAGGTAAAAGTCGGTCCAAAAATCACTGATGGAACCGATGCGTTGCTGAAGCGCGGCAGATATTCGACTATCGATGAGCTGCCATCTGCAAAAGTTTTTCCCTGGCTGATAAACATGCCCCCCAGCGAAGTGATTGCGATGCCAAAGGCGCGCCCCGGCACCACTACGTCAGGGCTGCTCTCGCTGGCAGGAGCATCGTAAATCCCAATACCAGTTCCGGCGCCCGCTCCATCGAGGTACATCTTGCCCGACGCATCAAATGCGATGCCGCCTTCGGGAGCGCATATCGCCGTGGGATCGGCGTTCGAGCACACATCGAGAGTCGTAGCGTTCGGCTGTCCGAAGACTTTGACCAGCGTGGGACTGGTCGCGGGACTGCTGAATTCGAGCACCCGATTGTAGCCGGCGTCGACGATGTACAAATTACCCGATTCGTCTAGCGCCAGACCGTTGGGCACGCAGAGCGTAGCTGCGCTCGGAGTCGCGGGGCATCCAGCGGATGTAAAGTCCCCATCCTGACCGGAGGTAAAGCTGCCGTTTTGTCCAATCACAATGCTGGCGACGAAGCCGTCGGCTTCGCCCAGGCCAAAGGGATTCGCGAAGATCAGCACACGGCTGTTGCCAGTGTCGGCAACGAAAAGGGTTCCGCTCGAGTCGGTAATGGCCGCAGTGGGAAATGCCAGCGTAGCGGCGCTCGGGGCGTTGCTGTCGGTGCTATCAAACAGATTTGGATAGTAGGAGACGAAATCGGGCTGGCCGATGACCACGTCGGCGGAATTGAGCGAGTTGAGTGTAGTGACATTCGCGTATCCGAGCACGCGGCTATTTTGCGAATCCACCACGTAGAGGCGGTTTGGACTGGTGCTCTTGTCCAGCGCGATTCCCCACGGCGTTGAATAGCCCTCACCGTCGATCAGGTCGGTACCGTTGTGAACGAAGCTCACCTGACCGAGCACTCGGCCGGAGAATTGCGACGTCGAGGAGGTCAATTGCGATGTAAGCGCGAGGACTCGATTGTTTGCGGGATCCGCGACGTACAGGTTGGCGTTCGCGTCGAAGGCCAGCCCACCCGCCAGATCCGACGGACCAGCCTGAGGCAGATCGAAGTTCAACGTCTCAGTCAGCCCGGTCTGGATATTCGGCGGACTCGCGCACGAGGTTGAATCGAAGGAACCGCATCGGCCAAGCACCAGGCTGGCATCACCCGGAGGACTCAGCGCGGTTGACAGGTATTCGAGCACGCGCTGATTGCCTTCGTCAGCGATGAACAGGTCGCCCGAACCGTCGAATACGATTCCGCCCGGCGACACCAGCGAGCTGGCGCTTTCACCATGCGCAGACTGGTAGTTGGTGGTGACGAAAGATCCGTTCTGGCCGAATACCTCGTCGGCAGTCGTGTCGCCGCCGGACCCGGGCGTGCCGGGAGAGGTTCCTGACTGAGCGGGTGTGAAATATTCGAGCACACGAGTGTTGCCGGAGTCGGACACAAACAGGTTGCCACCCGAATCGAAGGTCAGTCCCGCGTTGAATCCGGCGAAGCAGAGGCTGTCGGCGGTCGGAGATGCCGCGCCCAGGTTGCAGGCGCTGCTCGCGAAGCTGCCCAGCTGACCGAGCACGACGCTCGCCGTGATATTGCTTCCGCCCGCGACCGGATTGGCGTACTCGACGATCCGATTGTTGCCCGCATCGACGACCCAAAGGTTGTTGCTCGGATCGATCGTGACCGCGGTAGGGTTGCTTAAGGTCGCGGCACTCACTCCGGTACAGCCGACACCCTCGCCAGTGAAGTCGCCGCAGGTGCCGAAGACTTCGTCGGCGACGGTGTCGGTGTTGAACGGCGCGTTGTACTCGAGCACGCGGTTGGCGCCGGAGTCCGCAACGAACAGATTGCCGCTGGAATCGACGGCGACACCGCTTGGATGAAAGAGCGTCGAGTTGGTGAACCCGCTCAGGTAAGCGTTGTTCGCACCCGGATTCGGCTCGCCGAATATCAGCGCAGCGCCTGTACCGTTGATGAATCCCGAGGCATTCTGATACCCCAGCACCCGATTGTTATTCCAGTCCGCAACGTACACGTGATTGGGAATGACGCTGCGATCGACAGCGACCGCAACGGGAGCGTCGAGACCAAATCGGTTGATGAAGTTCGGCAATCCCTCGGTGAGGTTTCCTTGGCCAAGAAAATTATTGGGCGCAGGTTCCTGCGTCGCAATCGCCGCCACGGCGAATGCCACGAGAGCAAGCAAGGTCGCGACTGCGATGGAGCTAGTCGCCCTGGAACTCCGCGCGATTCTCATGATTGCGCCCGCATCGCGGCGATCTCGAAAGACTGAGCAGGAAGATCGCGCGTCGGCGCATCCTCGTCGCTTTCCGGATAATACGTGAAACCGAACTGCGCCAGGTATTCGCCGATAGCAAGCCGCTTTTGGCTCTGCTTGGGCAGATCGAGCAACAGGATGATTCGAGGATTGGAACGCAGCGTCTCGGCGGCGCCTCGAAGAACGGCCAGCTCAAATCCTTGCACGTCGATTTTGATCATATCTACGGATCCCAACCGTTGCTCCCTGAGGACTCCATCGAGCGTTCGAATCGGGACCTCGACCGTGCGCGAGCCCATGAACTCCGGAGAAAGAGTGTGCGAACCGCTGGTCGAACCAATCTGCAGGTCGGCGACGCCATCGCGGTCGCCGAGCGCGATCCCCATGACGCTGACGTTGGTGTAGTCGTTAAGCGCGATGCTCCTTTGCAAAATCGAATGATTCTCGGGCTCGGGCTCGATCGAGATCACTCTGCCGGAGTCGCCAGCCAACCGCGCCGCCAGCAGCGTGAAGTCACCCTTGTTTGCCCCGATGTCGACGAAAGTCATGCCGGGACGCAGATGCCGCCGAATAAGCGCATGCTTCGCGGGTTCGTAGGCTCCCATTGCGCGCTGAACCATCATTGCCGACTCCTGCAGGTTCAGGTAGATGAGCCCTCCTTCGACGCGGTAAATCTCAAGACGATCTGGGGCGAGGCGCGAAATGAGTCGGTAGACCCGATGGCGTCGGGGCGCAACTCTACACAGCGACTGCATCAACATTGCAGACGCTCGCGCGAAACGTGCCTGCAACCGATGGAATCCAGCTGAAAGAGGAGCACTTTATGCCAGTGAACACTGCCCCGAACTACAATACAAATCGCAGACGATTGCAATGCAAAATCTTACGCGCCGGTCTTTTCGGCTCCGTACAAACGGACCGTTCGCTGACCAGGAGTAATCTGAAAGAATCAGGCGTTCCCTGTGGTCCCCGCGATTCGCCGCTGCTGTAGTCGCCAGCGCCCCACTGTGATAAAACGAGATTTTACGAGCGGTTATTTGGTCCCTTACACTAGTTGACTCAGGTCGGGGTTCACGCGATGGCCCGTTTTTTCCCGTCTGAGGCGACCATCCCAGCCGCGAATGTTGTTGATCGGACACAAAGCTATTGAAAGAGATTAACCTGAATGGCCGCCTTTATCCGCGGTTAGCCGTATGGTACGAGTTCCCATCTAGGGGTTTTGCGCAACCATGATCAAACGATCGCTCCCTCAGTCCTACTTGCTCGCGTGTTTCGCGATTGTTGCTGGATTGTTCTTCGCTCCGCCGTCTTCTCTTTCTGCTGCGCACCCGCCACGCCAGGTAAAGAAGAAGGTTTCACTGCAGGACACTGGTAAAACGATTGCGCTTGCGGTGGGGCAGGAACTTGTCGTGAATCTTCCGCTTCGGCACTACGACGACAACTACTGGTATGTGGCCCTCAATTCCGGCGTGCCCCTGAAACTGATAGCAGGACCTGACACGCGACGCCCGCGAAACTGGACCCCTTTTAAGCCCAGCACGCAGGTGTTCTACTTCCAGCGCGAATCGCCGGGGACCGCACATCTGGTGCTCGAACAAAGTTATTGGTCGAAGCCGATGATTCTCAAAGTGGTCGATGGGGCACCTCCGCTGCTGCCTCCACCGCCGCCGACGGAAATCAGACAGAAGGTGGTGCTCCGCGGTATCCATTTCGACTTCAACAAGTCGGCGATCCGGGCTGGTGATGTGGCCGTTCTGGACGAAGACGCTTCAACTCTTAAGGCCAACCCGAACGTGGCGGTTAGCGTCAACGCCTACTGCGACTCTATCGGCAGTGAGGAATATAATCTCAAGCTGTCCGATCGGCGAGCCGACGCCGTGGTGCGTTATCTAGTGAAGTCCGGGATCCCATCGAGCCAGCTGATACCGCACGGTTACGGCAAGACTAACTTCGTGGCGACTAACGATACGGCTGATGGCCGATCGCAGAATCGCCGCGTCGAACTGGTGCCTAACGAATGAGCCAGGCTGAGACCAAAAGCGTCTGAGGCAGTACAGGACGGTCTCATGACGCGCAATCACTCGACTCGCACCTACTGTGATTTTTACAGCCTTGGACGCATGCTGACGGGAAAGCCCTGCCGCGCTCGCGCTTTATGGGCTGATCTCTAAATGGTGCCGCCACCCACCCGGAAGTTGGTCCAATGGCAGCATCATCGTTCAAGGACAGACCCCCCGACGCATTTAGCGTAGGGTTAAGTCCGCGCATCGCCGATGATTCGCTTCACCAGCTCGCCGGCGCTTGGAAACCTTTTGGGCGGCGCGACGCCGCAGATAGTCGATGCCAGCTCGTCGGTGTTCCGACCTATTCGAACGGGCTTGAATCAACTCCGGGGGATGGAAGTCGGCTGCGGTCGGCGGTCTCGGTGACCGCTTCCGGTGACGGGAGAATCTTCCCCAGTACACCCAGGAAATCGACTGGCGTTTTCTGCGCGCCCGCGATTGCCGACATCACCGGCGAGGAAACACCCAATATTCTGCTGAGCACCCACTCCGCGGCGTTTGCATGGTTTCGGCTGTCCGACCGACACCCCGAGCTTCACTGCGGTGGGCGACGACGGAAAATGAGGGCAGGAAGCATCGTACCAGGCGTTTTTATCGTCGAAACCGTTACTCAGTTGAATATCATCTCGGCGATGGAGATCAGTGTAAAGGCGATGCCGCAGACGTCCGGCGCGCACGAACTGCAGGCATGGAACTCATCAAACATGACGAGGGCAAGATGAATCACCTTCACCACGTGCATCTTTTCTCGCAAGATCTAAACGCAGCGATCGGCTGGTACGAACGAACCTTGGGTGCGGAAGTATTTTTCGATGGCGATTTCGGCGGCGTCCGCAACGTCTTCATGAAGATTGGGACAGGCCGCATTCATCTATATGCGCAACCGCCGCGAGATGACGGCAGAGGATCGATACATCACGTGGGGATTCGGACGACCGACCTGGCTGGGCTGCATCGTCGGTTACTAGAGATGGGCACCACTTTCAGAAGCGGCATCCGCGAATTTGGCACCTGGCGCTATATCATGTGTCCCGCACCGGATGACGTTCTACTGGAACTCTTTGAGATCGATGTTGATGCGATGCCTTCGGAACTGGCTCGTTATTTCGAAGACGAGACAGCCAGATGATACTTCAAAGAATGTGATCCCGCCGTTGGGCGGGGTAGGCTTCAAGGATGAGCGTTGCTATCATCGACATCGCGGCGAGGCGTGATGGATCGCGCGACGTGGATGCGTTGGTGAGGAGCTCGACCTTGCATGCTGTGAGTTTGGGTTTTTCTATGTGACGGGACATGGAGTCGCGCCGGCTCTATCCGCGCGGCTGATGATGCTCGAGCGCGAGTTTTTGGTCTCCCCACCGAAGTCGATCGGTAGATGAACGCGTCATACCCCGCGCCGCGCTCAAATTCTGGTGGTGACTCAGACTCTTCGAGTCGGGAAGTTTGTCGCAGAAGTACAATCCATGACAGCGCGTAGAATAGAGCGACCAATGTTCATATCGATCTCATGGCGGTCCACATCTACATTGACTCGAGCATCCCACCCAGAGCGCCGAAAAGGTTTGAGCCGAGTGCATCGCCGTTGTTGACGCTATGCCTTCGGAACGGGCCCGTTATTTCGAAGACCAGACAGCCAGACGTTGAACAGGTGGGCGGTTGAATTTTTGGCCCGCTGTCATGGCGTCTTCAGCCGCTCCGGCAATCGTAGAATCGAATTGCTCGAAGTGCCTGATATTCCAAGTGTGGACTGCGTCGGCTCGCCTTCAGAGCTGCAACGGGCGATCAAGGCGTCGTAGATAGTTCCGCCGACAATGCTCGCCTCGGCCTCCTCCTGAATGGACGCATGGTATTCCGCGCCAAAGAGTGCGACGAGCGTAAGACGCTCACAAATGTTTTCCATAAAGGGCAACACCTGTGCCACTCAAGCGGTGTCGTCCAGGCAGCCGGGTTATCGTGGCGTAAACTTCGGCAAGACTGTGGGCCGCACAGTAATCTCGCGTTTTGTTGGTATCGAGAAAGGCTTTCAAACTTCGCTCGTGATACTCGTGATCCTCGATCAAGGCCGGGATCAGCACCGAGTGTCAACGAAAGCTCTCAAGAGGTTTGTCCGAGGCTCGCCTCGTCGCGCTCGCCTCGGATCTGCTCGACGGTTTCTCGATCGTTGCAGCTCATAGCGGCTCGCAGCAATGGAAAACCCAGACGCCGCGCTTTTTTCCTAGCCGCGCGGTGCGGCGCAGTGGACGCAGTTTGATCCGATCATCAAGGCTCCCCGGCTCCGATTCATCACCCGGGCCAAGCTATAGCTTTTCCCGCACCGGTTTCGAGAGCACGATCCGGCCGACCTTATCTATCGTGAGTTTGGCAGTCACAGCGGATTCCTGGGGAATCGGGATCGAGAAACTCGCTGGCAAAGCGTTGGATGGTTAGGCGGCGGTGCCAAGACACAAGACGAAAATAAATTTCCGCGTTCGCTCGCACGTGGATTTTTTTGAGATCTATTGCTTCGTCCAAATTTGTTTGTTAGTCCGTGAGACTGTCGCCGATCATTCGCTCCTATCTTTCCTCCGATTCATTTTTCTCCATATGACTCCGCCATATGCGGTGGTTCTCGTGAACGGCTCTTGATGTCGTCATCACACCGAGGAGCATTGAGATGGGAGAAAACGGAATTCGCCAGTGCGAAAAACTAACCAAGTCGGGCGCCCGCTGCCGCGCTAACGCCGTCAGCGACTCGACCGCATGCTTTGCTCACAGCGAAGCACTTGCCGAGAAGCGCGCGGCCGCGCGACGGCGGGGCGGCGAGCATAAGCAACGCGCGGTGCTGGGTCCAGATTCGCCGGAGATATCCTTGCGTAGCGGCAGTCAGGCAATCGATCTCGCAGGTCGAATGATTGATCTTGTGCTTCACGGCCAGATCGATCCGAGGATCGCCAATGCCGCTGGCGGCTTGTTGAATCTGTGGCTAAGAGCGTACGCGATGGAGATTCTTGAACAGCGCATCGCCGCGCTCGAGGCCGCACAAAACACAGGACCGCGGCGCCCGCCGGAACGTCCGGAAGGCGCCGAGCCTTTCGGCGCTCTTGGAGAACGGTCATGAGGCTCGATAATCGACTCGATAAGCTAGAGGCCTCGCTCTCCCCCGATAAGATTCTGCAGCGCTGGCTCGACGAGACCTTGAAGTTCAGGTCTCGCGCGGACTACATGAAGTGGTTCGCTCAGGATCCGTAGGCCCGCCACCCGTTCGGCGGTTTCTCTCGCGATCTGACGCCACTCGTGAGATCAAGATTCCGAGAGAAGGCGGCCGACCGCCAGAAGCGTTTGTTGGCAGCGGAACAATATCTCCGCCTCGGCTACTTTCTGTTTGAGGGAGTGAACGAGACAGCGGAACGGCAACTGCAACAGTCGGTTTCCCTCGCGATCACGTTGTCGGTTGGAATTGAACGAGTTGAGAGCGATTTGCTTCAGCCGCTCGCATTGATACCTCTGCCGTTGTGTGAAGAACAGGCCGCGACCGTTCGGACCGCGCTCAACAACTACCTCATCCCGACGCGAGATTTCTGCGACAAGCTCTGTCTCTGGATCGCCGAATTCTTTATCGAAACGGCCGCAGCCGGGACGGCGCCCAACCCGGAACAGCGACAGGCAAAATGGGCGGAAATTCGGCGCGCACGTTTGGAAACAGATGCGATGAAATGGGGGTATTACGTCGAGCTTGGACCCTTTCCATATCGTTCGCTGGGAATTGCCTTGCTGCTCGACGACCGTTGGATCGACGCTAGACTCCTGGAATGCGCCGAATACGCGGCATTGCTCAGATTTCACGGATTTCTACTACAGAACCCACCCGGCAGCCATCCGCTAGAACCACTGCTGGTCGTGAACGCCATAGGTACGCCAGCGAGCGAGCACGAAGTGCTTGACACTTAGAACAAGCAATAAGTCGGCTGAGCGACTTCAGAGGTGCGAAACGAAATGTAGGTGGACAGGTTACTTCGACATCAACGATTACCATAGCTGGACCGGCAGAACTGTGACAGGCGAACTGAAACGGACGCCAGGCATTGACGTTGCGCACTGGAACCGCTGGCTCGATTCGCGGGGAGGAGAGGGTTGCACCGAAATTGCGGGCGTTAGAATGCGTAACCTGAAAGCCCCGTTCACCTGTGGCGATTTCGTGGTTTACGAAGACGAGATTGAGTTAGCCCGGAGAAGTGAGGCGCGCTGGTTGGTGCTAGAGAAGGTCCATGGATGGAGATCGGTTGTTCCTCGAGTTCTGCAAGTCGAAGCGTGGTCCGCGAAAGCTTGAGTTCCGTACTGATCAACCTGCTTGCAACCCGCGTCCTAATCAAAAGGATCGAACAGCTATTCAACGGCCAGAAAGCGCTTTTCGTGGAAATCGAGAAACAGTTCGCGGAGCGGATCGCCTTCATGGAAGCGGCCGCAAATCGATTCAACAAGATATGCTCGCTTTCAGGAGAATCGGGCGCCGCCGGATCACAGATCGACCTCGATTCACTGGCAGTCAGCGCGGAAAGACAATCTGAGATCATGACGAACAACCTCGAAGCTAGTGCCGAGGTTAGCGCGCTTAAGAGTCTCGGGCGGCGCACGGACGCGCGGAAGAAACCTCGTGAACTGGTTGCCAAATTCGTTGTCCCAAGCTCGAAGAGGGCACAATCCCCACGCGAACCGGAAGCTCCCGAAACGGGTCGACAAATTTGGGAAGCGCTGCTTCAGAATGCGGACGAAATGGAGCGCGCCCAGAAAGCGAAGGAGGAGGGGAGACTAAATCGGGCACAACTTAACTTGTGTGGGAGGGGGTGGTTGTGTGATGTGCAGCCGGCTGGTCGAGAAATGTGACGCGGACTTTCTGCAGCCGCCACTCTGGGTGCTCACCGATCTTCCAGCCATCTCCCTTCTTACCCTTACCGTGTTCATCTATATGAGCAACCGCCGCAAGGTGACAGTAAGGGTTCGATACATCACGCTGGGAACCACCGACCTCGCTGGGCTTCATCGACGGTTACTGGAGGTGGGACTATTTTCAGAAGCGGCATTCGCGAATTTGGCACTTGGCCTTATATCATGTGTCCCGACGTTCTATTGGGACTCTTTGAGATCGATGTAAACCCGATGCCTTCGGAACTGCCTCGTCATTTTGAGACGAGAACAGATGATATCCGTATTGAACAGGTGGCCGTTTGAATTTTTGGCCCGTTTTCACGGTGTTTTCAGCCGCCCGGCAATCGAAGATCGAATTGCTCTGAGTGGCTGATATTCCAATTGTAGATGCGTCTTACAATGGCAACGTGACTAGCAAACTGACGGTAGATAAACTCGGCCGGCTCGTACTGCCGAAGCCCATGGGAGAGAAGTTGCAGCTTGTCGCGGGAGATCAGTTGGAGATGGAAAGCTCCGACGATCGCATCACTCTGCGTCCCCTACGTGGCACGGCGCAACTCAGGAAAAAGCGCGGGGTCTGGGTATTACAATCCGGCGAACGCTCGCGGCTTCGATGGTTCAGGAAACCATGGAACAGATTCGGCGCGAGCGCGATCAAAGGAGTATGTGATCCCGCAGTAGGGCGGGGTAGACTTCGATTGTGAGCGTTCCTGTCATCGATATCGCGGCGAGGCGTGATGGATCGCGTGAGATTGATCGCGTTGGTGAGGAGCTTGATCGTGCGTGCTGTGAGTTTGGGTTTTTCTATGTGACGGGACATGGAGTCGCGCCGGCGCTGTCAGTGCGGCTGATGACCTTCGCGCGTGAGTTCTTCAATCTCCAGGTCGAACAGAAGCTGGCGATTGCGATGGCGCACGGTGGGCGCGCGTGGCGCGGCTACTTTCCGGTCGATGGTGAGCTAACTTCGGGGCGGCCCGATCGCAAGGAAGGAATCTACTTCGGCACCGAGTTGGGCCCGGATGATGCGCGTGTTCAGGCGGGAGTGCCGTTGCATGGCATGAATCTTTATCCTGCGATTCCGGGATTCCGCGAAACTCTGTTGACCTATATCGATGAAGTCACTGCGGTGGGTCAGACTTTGCTGAGCGCAATCGGCGCCGGTCTCGGCCTGGGGCCGGATTACTTTCTAGAGCGCTACACGCGCGACCCGACCGTGCTACTCCGCATCTTCAATTATCCGCCTGCGACGGTCGCCGCCGATGAGAACGAACTAGGCGTGGGCGAGCACACCGACTACGGACTGCTGACGCTGTTGCAGCAGGACGAGGTCGGCGGCCTCGAAATTTGGCATCGCGATCATTGGTTGCCTGCTCCTCCTGTGCCCGACTCGTTCGTCTGCAATGTCGGCGACATGCTCGAGCGGCTGACCGCGGGGCGTTACGTGTCGGCGTTGCATCGCGTGCGCAACGTGTCGAAGCGCGATCGCATCTCGATGCCGCTGTTCCTGGATCCGAGCTTCGACGCAGAGTTGGCGCCGATAACGCCGCTTGCGCCGGACCGCTCAGCCATTGACCGTCGGCGGAACGGGCGTCGATGGGACGGCACAGACCTGGCCGCAGTCAGCGGAACCTATGGAGACTACCTGCTGAAGAAGGTCTCGAAGGTGTTCCCGCAACTCAAAGCGAAAGTGCTGCGCGAATAGCTAATTGAGGCGGGTACCGGCGGCGGGGCCGTCCAGTTCGCGCGCTGCTTTCACTCGGTCGAGCAGATACTCAACCGCACCTTGCAATTCCTCGAGCGACGCATCGCGATCGCTAACGACAATCGACTCGACGCCGTCGTAGGCCTGGACCACCGATTCGGGAATCTGCGAAGCAAAGATACGTCTGAAACTCATATGACGTTCTCCAGTAGTGGGATCAGTTAATTAGACGGATCTCGCAACCGAAAATTTCACAAGCAAGCTCCACGCCACTCAGCGCCTGCCACACTGATCTATCATTTCGTCGGAAATGTCTACACGAATCTTGTGAATGAGGCGGCTCAGCGCTGCCGCATTTTTGACGGCGCGCCATTGGAACAGGCAGATCGATTTTGGGATTTGTGGCGAGGGTAGCGAGAATCGCGTGCGCGAAAACGTTACGCGGCGCGGCGAC
>Ga0210398_10005582_pt1 | contig 11672 bp, 8 predicted proteins | sample IncBWC4OmetaG_FD_161047 | JGI IMG/M metagenome (GOLD analysis project Ga0210398, IMG submission 161047) | Forest soil microbial communities from Barre Woods Harvard Forest LTER site, Petersham, Massachusetts, United States - Inc-BW-C-4-O | ecosystem: Environmental > Terrestrial > Soil >... | reverse complement strand
GGCCCTGCACGTCCTGCCGCACTTGTGGTTTCGCAACAGCTGGGCGTGGTGGCCCGACCCGCCCAAGCCGGCGCTGCGCGCGCTGCCGCCGCAGGACGGCGCCGGCGTGATCGGGGCCTCCCACGCCGAGCTTGGCGACTATTTTCTTTTCTGCGGCGACAACCCGCCGCTGCTCTTTACCGAGAACGAGACCAACAACGAGCGGATTTTCGACACGCCCAACGCCACGCCCTACGTCAAGGACGCGATCCACGACTATGTGGTGGCCGGCCGCGGCGATGCCGTCAACCCGGCCCGGACCGGAACCAAGGCGGCCGCCCATTACCGGGTCGAGCTCGCTGCCGGGGCGACCGGCACGATCCGGCTGCGGTTGAGCGGGGCCATGCTCGCCGGGCCGTTTTGCGCTTTCGACCAAACGATAGCGCAGCGCCGCGGCGAGGCCGACGCGTTTTACCGCGCGATTACCCCGGCCCGCGTCGGCGCGGATGCCGCCCGGGTGATGCGGCAGGCGCTCGCCGGGATGTTGTGGAGCAAGCAGTATTTTTTTCTCGACGCCGACAAATGGCTCGCCGAGCACGGCGCCGACCCGATGCGGTCGCCAACCCGCCTGGTGCGCAACCATGAGTGGTTCCACTTGATCGGCGAGCACGTGATCTCGATGCCCGACAAATGGGAATATCCGTGGTTCGCCGCCTGGGACCTCGGGTTTCACGCGCTGGCGCTGGCGACCGTCGACATCGACTTCGCCAAGCAGCAACTGGAGCTGTTGCTCGACCAGCAATACCTGCATCCGACGGGCCAGATCCCGGCCTACGAATGGAATTTCAGCGACGTGAACCCGCCGGTCCAGGCCTGGGCGACGATCTTTGCCTATCGCATGGAAGAGGCGCTGCGCGGCAACACCGAGCTCGACTTCCTGAAGCGGATGTTCGGCAAGCTCGCGGCCAATTTCGGCTGGTGGGTCAACCGCAAGGACCGCTTCGGCCGCAGCCTGTTCGAGGGCGGATTTCTCGGGCTTGACAATATCGGGGTGTTCGACCGCAGCGCGCCGCTGCCGACCGGCGGCCACCTGGAGCAGGCCGACGGCACCGCCTGGGTCGCGCTCTTTTGTCAGAACATGCTGGAAATCGCCTATGAGCTGGCGGCGCACGACCCGACCTACCAGGATTTGGCGGCGACCTACGCGATCGAGTTCCTGCTGATCGCGCGGGCGATCAACAATATCGGCCCGGACGGCATGTGGGACGAGGAGGACGGCTTTTACTACGACGTGCTGCGCCTGCCCGACGGCACCGCCACCCGGCTCAAGGTCCGCTCGCTGGTGGGGCTGTTGCCGCTCTGCGCGGTGACCGCGGTCGACAAACGCCAGCGCGAGCAGGTTCCCGAGCTGACGCGCCGGATGGCCGAGCGGGTCCGGCGCATGCCGGAGCTGCTCGAAGCGATCCATCCGACCGGCCCCGGCCATCTCGGCGTGGCCGAGCGCGGGATCATGGGCCTCGTCAACCGCGACCGGCTGCGCCGGATCCTGACGCGGATGCTCGACGAGGACGAGTTTCTGAGCCCTTACGGGATCCGCTCGCTGTCGCGCCGCCACGCCGAGCATCCCTACGTGTTCTGCGCCGGCGGCCGCGAATACCGCGTCGGCTACCTGCCGGCGGAATCGGACGGCGGCATGTTCGGCGGCAACTCGAACTGGCGAGGGCCGGTCTGGATGCCGGTCAACGCGCTGATCATCCGCGCGCTGATGCATTACTTCGCCTATTACGGCGACAACTTCAAAATCGAATGCCCGACCGGCTCCGGGCGACTGATGAATTTGTTCGAGGTTGCGCAGGAAATCGCCACCCGGCTGACCCGGATCTTTTTGCGCGACGACGCGGGGCGGCGGCCGGTGTACGGGGGAGCCGAAAAGTTCCAGTGCGACCCTTATTGGCGCGACCACCTGCTGTTCTATGAATACTTTCATGGCGACAACGGCGCCGGCATCGGCGCCAGCCATCAAACGGGGTGGACCGGTCTTGTTGCCGGCTTGATCGAGATGCTGGGCAAGCTCGACGCGCAAGCGGTCCTGCGGCAGGGCAGGGAAGGGGTCTTCGGCCGCGATCAGCCGGCGCGCTAGTCGCCGGCGCTCGCGCTTTGACGTTTCGTGGCGGAGCGAGCCGGGGCGCGGGCGGCGGGCGGTCAGCCGGCCTCCCACGCGAACAGCAGCAGCGAACGGCCGGTGACGCCGTACACATCGCCGGTCGCGAAGGTGCCGAGCTCCGCGTCGTCGGCAAGGTTGGTGTCGATCAGCAACGACCACTGCGAGCCGCCCGCGGTCTCCGGCAACGTGAACCCGACGAGATCGTGGTAGGCGTTCAGCACCATCAACAGGGTCGCGTCCTCACCGCGCCGGCGGATGCCGGTCGGCTGGGCACGACCATCCATCAGCATTCCGAAGCATTCCATGCTCATGTCGCCCCAGTCCTCGGGCTTCATCTCGTCGCCCGAGGCGTTGATCCAGGCCACGTCCTTGACCCCGAGCTCCTCGTTGTAGGTGCCGCTGAGAAACCGGCTGCGGCGCAGGATCGGGTATTTGTGGCGTAGCGCCGTCAGCTTTTGCACAAAGCGGATCAGCGACGCCCCGTTTTCCCCCCCGTTTTCCCCATTGTCCCAATCGACCCAGCTGATCTCGTTGTCCTGGCAGTAGGCGTTGTTGTTGCCGTTCTGGGTGCGGGCGAACTCGTCGCCGGCGAGCAGCATCGGCGTCCCTTGCGAGAGCAGAAGGGTGCCGAGGATGTTGCGCATCTGGCGGGCACGTATCGCCGCGATCTCAGGGTCGTCGGTCGGGCCTTCATCGCCGCAATTCCATGAGCGGTTGTCGGAGCTGCCGTCGCGATTGTCTTCGCCGTTCGCCTCGTTGTGCTTGTCGTTGTACGAGACGAGGTCGTTCAAGGTGAACCCGTCGTGCGCGGTGACAAAATTGACGCTGGCCCAGGGCTTGCGGCCGCGATGGTCGAACAGGTCGCCCGAGGCGCTGAGGCGCGGGGCCAGCGCGCTCGCCGGCGTCGCGCCGCGCCAATAGTCGCGGACAACGTCGCGAAATTTGTCGTTCCACTCGGCCCAGCCGGGTGGAAAGGCGCCGACCTGATAGCCGCCTGGGCCGCAATCCCAAGGCTCGGCGATCAGCTTGACGGTGCGCAGCTCGGGGTCCTGGCAGCACGCCTTCAAAAACCCGCTTTGATTGTCAAAGCCGTTGGGCTCACGCGCGAGAATGGTGCCAAGGTCGAACCGGAAGCCGTCGACATGGGTTTCGCCCGCCCAGTAGCGCAGGCTGTCGGCGACCATCTGGATGACCCGCATATGGCTGAGGTTGAGGGTGTTCCCGGTGCCGGTGTCGTTGATGTAGTAGCGCGGCTGGTCGGGGATCAGCCGATAGTAGGAGGCGTTGTCGATCCCCTTGAACGACAGGGTCGGGCCGCGTTCGTTGCCTTCGGCGGTGTGGTTGTAGACGACGTCGAGGATGACCTCGAGCCCGGCATCGTGCAGCCGCGCCACCATTTCCTTGAATTCGCGCAAGGTCTGCTCGCGCTCGTGAGCATAGCGCGGATCTGGGGCAAAGAACCCGATCGAGTTGTACCCCCAGTAATTGGTCAGCCCCTTGTCGAGCAGTTGGCTGTCGTTGATGAATGTGTGGATCGGCAACAGCTCGACCGAGGTCACGCCGAGCGACTTTATGTAGTCGACGACTTCATTCGACAGCCCCTTGTAGGTGCCGCGCCATTCTTTTGGCAGCTTCGGGTGAAGCTTGGTGTAGCCGCGCAGGTGCATCTCGTAGACGACGGTGTGCTCCCACGGCACAAACCTTCGCTCGGGCTCCCCCTTCCAATCGAAATTCGGGTCGACGACGACGGATTTCGGCATGAATGGCGCGCTGTCGCGCTCGTCGAACGTCGTGTCGTCCTCCGACTCGAGCTGGTATCCGAATATCGCCGGATCCCATTTCAGGTCGCCAAAATGCCCGCGGGCATAGGGGTCGAGCACCAGCTTGTTGGGGTTGAAGCGATGCCCGCCGTCGGGATCGTAGGGGCCGTGCACCCGGTAGCCGTAGATCGTCCCGGGCTGCACGCCGGGCAAATAGCCGTGCCAGATCTCGTCGGTGTATTCGGGGAGCTCGATCCGCGCGGTCTCACGCTCGCCGGAATTGTCGAAGAGACAAAGCTCGACGCGGGTCGCGTTTGCCGAAAACAGCGCGAAATTGACTCCGTCTCCATCCCAGGTTGCGCCCAACGGATGCGGCAGGCCTTCCCTGACCCGAGTGGGGGCGTTTTGCGCGGCCATGGTTCCCCTGTGTCTTGTTGCGCCGGAACCAACAGGCCGGCGCGGTTGACGCGATGCTCCCCGGGACGAGGCGGCGCCCGTCCCGGAGAGTCGCCGATTATTTCTTAGCAGCGCGGTGTTCGCCACTGCTCCGGTGCGCCTCGGTCGAATGCCGGTGCGCCTGCGCCGAATGCTCGTGCGCCGCTGTCGAATGCCGGTGCGCGGTCTCGTGGTCGCCTTTTTCGTGATGCTCGGCCGCGGTGCGATGCGCCTTGGCCGCGTTGTCGTGATGTTCGGCGGCCTTGGTATGCGTCTCTTTCGACATTTTGGTACCCTGATGAGCCCGCTGGGACGCGCGGGCAGATGACGAACGTCGCCGTTCGCGGATTGGTTTCGCGGGCCCGCCCGCCGCTGCCGGCACGCCGCCGAGCGGGTTTTGGAGCGCCGGGGATGGCGGGTCGTATGAGGGGTCGTATGAGCACGCGCCACCGGCCGCGGTCCGGTCTTACGGGCCGATCGCGCGATCTGCCCGTTGCCGGGATAAATCTCGTTCTCTTTTTGCCGCCGAGCGGATATCTTTTGACGCGGGGGTACTTCGACGTGATGGCACCAAGACGGCTCGACGCGGCGGCGCGGAGACTGCGCAACCGCGCCGGACGCATCCTTGCCAGCCGTGCGGCGCTTTCCGGCAGGTTTGCGCCGGCGCCTGCCGCGGGCGTTTTGGTGCGCGGGTTCGAAGCGTTGCCGCCGACCGCGCCGCTGCCGGCGGCCGGGTCAGCGGCGTAGGCCTTTCCGGAACAATCTCGAGCGGATGTCCGACCCATGTTCAGCCGCAAGCGAAGCGAAGCAGAGGACCGCAAAATGGCAGAGTCGTCTGACGATCTGGGGATTCCGACAAAACCCGTGCGGCCGGCGGGAGTGCCGGCCAGCACCCCGGTCCGGCCGCCGCCGACGATGCCGCCGCGAACGCCGGACTTGGCGCGCGCGGCCGACGCGGTGCGCCCGCCCGATCCGTTGCGCCGGCCCGGCGAGGGGTTTGGCCAGTCGCGAACCGAGGGCGACATGCGCCGGCTGAGCGTCGGCCGCGAGATCACCTTGTCGGGCGAGATCAACTCCTGCGACAAGCTCTTTATCGAGGGCAGCGTCGAGGCCAACCTGACCAACTGCCGCGATGTCGACATTGCCGAGGGCGGTCTCTTCAAGGGCTCCGCCTCGATCGAGGAGGCCGAGGTAAAGGGCCGGTTCGAGGGCAACCTCGTGGTCCGCAAGCGGCTCTTGATCAAGGCCACCGGCCGGGTCTCGGGGACGATCCGCTACGGCCAGATCGAAATCGAATGCGGCGGGCAGATTTCGGGCGACATCCAGGCGCAGCCGGCCGGCGAAGCGGGCGAGGCTACGCCGGACGCGGCGCTCGTGCGCGTCGCGGGCTGACCGCGGTTTTCTCGACCGCCGGCGCGGCTCGGCGCCGGGCTCGCGCGGGCTGCGGCTCGGTCAGCGCCGCGGGCTCGCCCGCGGCGGCGCGTGCCGCGATCAGCTCGGCGGGGCCGGTCTTTGCCGGATAGTGGCACAGATCGGCGACGACGCAGGTCGGGCAGTCCGGCTGGCGGGCCTTGCACACATAGCGCCCGTGCAGGATCAGCCAGTGATGGGCGTAGGGTTTGAATTTGGCCGGGGTGCGCCGGTTGAGCGCGGTCTCGACCTCTAGCGGCCTCTTTCCGGGTGCGAGCCCAGTGCGGTTGCCGACGCGAAAGATATGCGTGTCGACCGCGATCGTCGGCTCGCCAAAGGCCACGTTCAGCACGACGTTCGCGGTCTTGCGCCCGACCCCCGGCAGCGCTTCGAGCGCGGCGCGGTCGCGCGGCACCTCGCCATTGTGCCGCTCGACCAGGATTCGGCTCAGCGCGATGACGTTCTTCGCTTTGGTGCGAAAGAGCCCGATCGTGCGAATCAGCTCGATCACCCGTTCCTCGCCGAGCGCCAGCATCTGTTGCGGTGCGTCCGCCAACGCGAAGAGGGCGGGGGTCGCCTTGTTGACGCCGACATCGGTCGCCTGCGCCGACAGCACGACCGCGATCAGCAACGTGAACGGGTTGATGAACTCGAGTTCGGTCTGCGGGATCGGCCGGGTCTCCGCCAAGCGCCGGTAGAACTCGCCGATTTCACGTTTCGACATCAGCCGCATCGGGGGTCAGTGTAGAAGCGCCGCCCGCTCGCGGCAAACCCCGCGACCATCGCCAAGCGGCGCCGCGCCCATCGCCAGCGCTTTACGCAACTTTGCCGGCACCGTAATGTTTGGCCGACCATGCCTTCGCCGCCCGCCTGCGCCGCGCCCGCGGCTACCCTGCGACACCCGTTTTTCGAGCGCGTGCTGCTGCCGCACCGCAGCCTGCCGCCGCGCGGTTTTCACGCGATGATGCTGGTGCTGGGCCTGATCAGCCTCGCCGTCGGGATCGGCTTTGTCTCGGTCGGGGCGTGGCCGGTGACCGGCTTTTTCGGCCTCGACGTGGCGCTGATCTATCTCGCCTTTCGGCTGAATTACCGCAGCGCCCGGCGCAGCGAAATTCTCCGCCTGGCGGGCGACGCCTTTACGGTCGAACGGATCAGCGTGCGCGGCAGCCGTCGGGTGTGGCGGTTTCAGCCGTTTTGGCTGCGGGTCGTCCTCGAGGAGCGCGATGCCGACCGCAACCGGCTGTTTGTCGCCTCGCACGGGCGGTATCTGGCGGTCGGCGATTTTCTGCCGCCCGCCGCCCGCCGCGAGCTCGCCGTCACGATCCGCGACGCGCTGACCCGCTGGCGCGCGGCATTCACCCCGCCGGCCGAACCCTGAAACGAGAAACCGTCCGGCTAGGCATGCGCCGGGGTGTGCTTTGACAGAAATTCCTTGACCCGCACCTTGGCGGCGGTGAGCGCCGGCTCGGTCTTCCACTCCGCGACGAACGCGCAGTTCGGGATCAGCTTCGAGAGCTCTTCCGAGATCGGCCACGGGTGCGCTTCGTCATTGCCGGCCAGCACCAGGCACGGAGTCTTGATCGTCTTCACAAAGTCGCGGTCGGCGCAGTAGACAAACCCAGGCGCATAGAGGTTCCGGCAAAACGCGTCGAGCGCCTGCGAGGTCGCCTCCGGGTGGTCCTGCAACGTCTCGGCCCAGCTGTCGAAGCGCGCGGGGCGGCCGGGCGCCATCGCGCCGACGCGGCCGATCGGCTGCGCCAGCACCGCCGACTGCACCCGCTCGGGGTGATGCTTCAGCATGTTGATGATGAACGACCCGCCGATGCACTGGCCGTAAAGATGGCACTTGTCGACGCGGAGATGGTCGAGCAGCGCGATGTGGTCGGCGGTGTAGGCGTCCCACCCGTCCGCCGCGGTGATCGGCGCTCGGCTTTCGCCGCCGGCATTGCGCTGGTCCATCGCAATGACGCGGTACTTGTCCGCGAACTCGGTCGTCGGGTTGATCGGCGCCGAGGGCTGGCTCCATACCGCGATCACCGACTGCAAGCCGGCGGGCGCAAACGTCAGGATCGGGAAACCCCGGCCGAACTCCTCATAATGAATGTGCGCGCCATGATGGTCGATGCTTGGCATGCCGGTGTCCTCTCGTGATCAAAAAACCAAGGTTAGTCGATCGGGAAGCGGGTCGCCACGATGCAGTTTTCGAGGATGCCGCGGCCACGGTCGGGCGGGCGGTGCTGCGCGACAAAGCGGGCGTGCACGTCGGTCATGGCCTCGGCGCCGATGCCGGGCTCGGTCGCCACGTACTGCACGAGATTGTCGCGGAAGCCGCGCCGCGTCACATAGATCGGTGCGAGACCGCGCGCCTCGGCGACTACGGCGAGCGCGTCCGCCATCGGCCGGACCGCCGGGTTGACCGAGAAATCGGCCCAGTTGTTGGCGAGGACCCCGCCGGGGCTGAGCGCGTCGAGGCACCGCGTCCAGAACAGCTCGTTGCTTTCGGCCGGCCCGGCGGAGTTGTAGAGGTCGACGAGGATCACGTCGAAGCGGGCGGTCGTCGCGGCGACGAATTGCTGCGCCAGCTCGATCGTGACCCGCTGGGTCAGGTAGAACCAGCGCCGCGCCATCGCGACGATGGCCTCGTCGGCGTCGACCAGGGTGGGTGCGCAATCCGGCAGGTAAGCGCGCATAAAGCGCCACATCGCCGCCCCGCCAACGCCGAGCAGCAGCGCCGTCACCGCCTGCCGCGCCATCGCAAACGACAGCGACATCAGCCGTTCGTAGTGAAACACCAGCCGCGCCGGGTAAAGCAGGTCCATGCTCGACTGCTCGGTCACCTGGATGCTGCTGCCAAACGAGCCGAGGGTGCGGAAATGCCGCGCGCCGCGGTCGAAATCGACGACAAACACCGGCGAGCCGAAGGTCTGGGTTCGCCGCAGCAGGCGCAGCCGCGCGTCGCCGCCGAAATAGTCGAGGACGAGCCGGCGTTGGCGGTCCTCGCCGAATTCCGTGATCATCGGCAAACGAGCCGCTCGTCCGAGCCGCGGCCGCGCCCCTTGCCGGCGGCGCACAAGGATGTGCGCCGGGCGAACGCGAAGGGCGCCGCGCCGGCTGAGGGAATGGGGTCGCCGCGGGTCATTGCCGACAAGTAACCGCGATCCCGCGGGTTAATTCAAGCGCGTCGGCCCGCGGCGGCGGCCAGCCGCCGAGTGCTGCTTTGACGCTGCCGAATGCGGTCCTTAGATTAACCTGCGCGGATTAACGGCCGCCAGCGCACCGTCGGCCGCCGCCGAGCGGGCTGATATGGCGAGGAGCGTCGAAAAGCATGGACACCGGCACCATTCGCACGACCGAGGAAGAGGCGCTGTCGTTTCATTCGAGCGGTCGCCCCGGCAAGCTCGCCATCGCACCCACCAAACCGTTGACGACGCAGCGCGACCTTTCGCTCGCCTATTCGCCGGGTGTCGCGTTTCCGTGCCTGCACATCGAGCGCGACGCGAGCGCCGCCTACGACTACACCTCAAAGGGCAATTTTGTCGCCGTGGTCTCGAACGGCACCGCGGTGCTGGGGCTCGGCGACCTTGGCGCGCTCGCGGCAAAGCCGGTCATGGAGGGCAAGGCGGCATTGTTCAAGCGCTTTGCCGACATCGATTCGATCGACCTCGAAATCGACACCCGAGACGTCGATGCGTTCGTCAACTGCGTGCGCTATCTGCACCCGGCCTTTGGCGGCATCAACCTCGAAGACATCAAGGCGCCGGAGTGCTTCATCATCGAGGAGCGGCTGCGCGAATTGCTCGACATCCCGGTGTTTCACGACGACCAGCACGGCACGGCGATCATCGCCGCGGCCGGGCTGATCAACGCGTTGCAGCTGACCGGCCGCTCGCTCGACCAGGTCAAGATGGTCATCAACGGCGCCGGCGCCGCCTCGATCGCCTGCGTCGAACTGTTAAAGACGATGGGGCTCCCGGCGGCGAACGTCGTCTTGTGCGACACCCGCGGCGTCATCTACCGCGGCCGGACCGACGGCATGAACCAGTGGAAGTCGGCGCACGCCGTCGAGACCAAGGCGCGCACCCTGGCCGAGGCGATGGAGGGCACCGACGTGTTCTTCGGGCTTTCGGTCAAGGACGCGGTCGACCGGGCGATGGTCCGCTCGATGGCGGACAAGCCGATCGTCTTTGCGATGGCCAATCCCGACCCGGAGATCACGCCCGAGGACGTGCGCGCCGTGCGCTCGGATGCGATCATCGCCACCGGCCGGTCGGATTACCCCAACCAGGTCAACAACGTCCTCGGCTTTCCCTACATCTTCCGCGGGGCGCTCGACGTGCGGGCCTCGACAATCAACGACGCAATGAAGATCGCCGCCGCCGAGGCGTTGGCCGAGCTCGCCCGCGAGGACGTGCCCGACGAGGTTGCCGCCGCATATTCGGGGGAGCGGCTGACCTATGGCCCCGCCTACATCATCCCGGCACCCTTCGACCCGCGGCTGATCTGGGCGGTGCCGGCGGCGGTCGCGCGGGCCGCGATGGATTCCGGGGTTGCGCGCAAGCCGATCACCGACATGGCCGCCTACCAGCGCAGCCTGCGCGGCCGGCTCGACCCGACGGCGGCCGGTCTCGAGATGATTTTCGCCGCGGTGCGAGCGAACCCGAAGCGCGTCGTCTTTGCCGAGGGCGAGGAGGAAAAGACCATCCGCGCGGCATTGCAATTCGCCGGCAGCGGCTATGGCACGCCGGTGCTGGTCGGCCGCGAGGAGCGGATCAAGGCGACCATGGCGGCGATGGGCCTGAACTCCGCCGACGGGCTCGAAATCCACAATGCGCGCCTCTCGCAGCACAACAAGCGCTACACCGATTTCCTCTACGCGCGGCGCCAGCGCGACGGCATGCTCCACCGCGACTGCCAGCGTCAGGTGAACCTTGACCGCAACGTCTTCGCCGCCTGCATGGTCGCGTGCGGCGACGCCGACGCGATGGTCAGCGGCGTCACCCGCAATTCGTTCGACGTTCTCGACGAGGTCTCGCGGGTGATCGAGGTCAAGCCCGATTGCGTGATGTTCGGGCTGACCATCCTGTTGGGGCGCGAGCGGCCGCTGCTGCTCGCCGACACGCTGGTTCACGAGACGCCGAGCCCGGCGCAGCTCGCCGACATCGCGATGCAGGCGGCGGCCAAGGCACGCGAGATCGGCCTCGCACCGCGCGTGGCGCTGCTGTCCTACGCGAATTTCGGCAACCCGACGGGGCCCGATTGCGAGCGTGTGCGCCAGGCGGTGGCGCTGTTGGACGGGCGCCGTCCGGATTTCGAGTACGATGGCGAGATGAGCCCCGACGTGGCGCTCGACGCCCGCCTGATGCGGCAGCTCTACCCGTTCTGCCGGCTGGGCGGCCCTGCCAACATTCTGGTCATGCCGGGCCTCAACAGCGCCAACATCACGGCAAAGCTGCTGCCGCATCTCGGCGGCGGGACCGTCGTCGGGCCGCTCCTGATGGGGCTCGCCCGGCCGGTTCAGATCGTCAATATCGGCGCCACGGTCTCGGACCTCGTCAACTTGGCGGCGCTCTCGGCGCACGACGCGATCCGCTGATTTCGGGCATGCCCGCGCGCGGCTCGCAGCGCGGCATGATCCGGCGCCGCACGATCGGGCCGGCGCGCGCCGTGGCGCTCGCCGCACCCGCCGCCGCACCCGGTCTGGTGATCCTCGCGGGGCTCTGGCTGGCCGGCGTTCTCGCGCCCGGGCCGGCGTTGGCCCTGGCGGTCGCCGCCTTCGCCGCGACGGCGCTCGTCGCCACCCGGTTGGCGCTCGCGGTCGGGGCGCTTGACGAGACCGTTGCGCAACTGGCCGACGGCTTGCCCGTCGCGGCGAGCCCGCGGCGCCTGCCAATCGGCGCGCGGCACGCGGTCGAGGAGATGCGGCT